>ENA-OROH01000574-OROH01000574.1-human-gut-metagenome-genome-assembly--contig:-NODE-574-length-41670-cov-12.161144_pt1 | contig 41670 bp, 42 predicted proteins | sample MGYA00242125_ERZ509042 | MGnify/ENA primary metagenome ERZ509042 (study PRJEB26280, sample SAMEA2338738) | human gut metagenome | biome: human gut; feature: human-associated habitat; material: faeces... | reverse complement strand
AATACCTGCGACTGGAGTTGAACCAGTTAGGTTAGTGTCATGCCCGACACACATAAAAAAATCCGCCTTGCTTGACACAAGACGGATTCTTTATCCTTTTACTTCATTTCGTAATCAAAACTTAGAAATTTTATCGATCCGGCGCTGATGACGTCCGCCTTCAAAAGGAGTACTGAAGAAAGCATCCAAGACTTTCAATGCTTCTTCTTCAGAGATAAAGCGTCCCGGCATAACCAATACATTCGCATCATTATGCGCACGGGCCAACGCAGCCAGCTCTTCTTTCCAGCAAAGGGCAGCACGAATACCCAGATGCTTATTCAAGGTCATGCTAATACCATTGCCTGATCCACAAATAGCGATACCAGGATAAACTTCACCCTCTTCTACAGCCTTTGCCAAAGGATGTGCAAAGTCAGGATAATCACAACTCTCAGTAGAATTTGTTCCAAAATCCTTAAATTCCCAACCTCTTTCAGTCAAGACCTTCTTTACAAACTCCTTCAGAGTAAATCCTGCATGATCACAACACAATCCGATTACTTTCATAAGATTCTTATTCTGCCAATAATTCTTTTACCTGTTTATATACATTCTGACCTGTAAAGCCTAATTTCTCGTCCAGCACTTTATAAGGAGCTGAATAACCGAAAGAACTCATTCCCCATACACGGCCATTGAAACCAACCAAGCTTTCCATGCTTACCGGCAAACCAGCAGTCAATGCAAAGTTCTTGGCATCCGGTCGGATAACAGAATACTGATAATCTTTAGCCTGGCTACGGAACAATCCTTCAGAAGGAATAGATACGATACGAACCTTTACACCATCAGCCCGCAATAATGCAGCACCATCAACCAATGTTGAAACTTCAGAACCTGAAGCAATCAGCGTAACATCCGGATTCGCATCTTCGTTTAAGATATAAGCACCTTTTTCTGCTCCCAAAGCATCCTGATATCGGTCTCCCTGAGAAGGAAGATCCACTACATTTTGCCGTGACAGGATCAAAGCAGTAGGAGTCGATGTATTCTCCATTGCCATCTTCCAGGCAACAGTTGTTTCTGCACCATCAGCCGGACGAAGTACCAACATCGAATTATTTCCTTTATGATTCTTCAGCTTCTCCAACAAACGCACTTGCGCTTCTTGTTCTACTGGCTGATGAGTCGGTCCATCTTCTCCCACACGGAAAGCATCATGTGTCCAGATAAACTTAACCGGCTGTTCCATCAAAGCGGCCATTCGTAAAGCAGGCTTCATATAATCAGAGAAGACAAAGAACGTACCGCAAGCAGCAATGACACCGCCATGCAATGACATACCGATACAGATACAAGCCATAGTCAATTCAGCCACACCTGCCTGGAAAAAGGCTCCGCTGAAGTCACCCTTCACAAATGCATGAGTCTTCTTCAAGAAACCGTCAGTCTTGTCAGAATTAGACAAATCGGCAGAAGCACAAATCATGTTCTCAACCGATGAAGCCAATACGCCCAATACGGTAGCCGAAGCAACACGAGTAGCCTGATTAGCTTTCTGCTGAATGCCTGCCCAATCTATTTCAGGTATTCTACCGGCAAACCAGTTATCCATTTTCACTGCCAAATCCGGATGAGCTTCCGCCCAAGCCTTCTTAACGGCTTTCTTTTCTTCCATCAACGCATTAAGTTCAGCTTCACGCTTCGCATACAATGCAGCAACTTCAGGGAAAATAACAAATGAATTCTCAGGATCACCACCTAAATTCTTAATTGTTTCCTCGATAGAAACACCTGCTGCCGATAAAGGCTGGCCATGTGTTGAAACTTTATTTTCGTAACTGCTATGATCAGCGCCCAAAGCACCTTTACCCATAACAGTCGTACCAATAATCAAAGTAGGTTTTTCTTTTTCTGCTTTTGCATCTTTCAATGCTTGACGAATAGCATCTGCATCATTACCATTAATCGAAATAACTTTCCAGCCCCATGCCTCATACTTTAAAGCGACATTCTCATTGTCTACTTCATCCACTTTTGTAGAGAGCTGAACATTATTGGCATCATAGAACATAATCAAATTGTCCAAACCTAATGTTCCGGCTACGCGTCCTGCTCCTTGAGAAATTTCTTCCTGGATACCACCATCCGAAATATATGCATAGATCGTCTGGTCCATTACTTCTTTTCCCAAACGAGCTTGCAAGAACTTGGCTGCAAGAGCTGCACCTACAGCATAGGTATGTCCTTGTCCTAATGGTCCAGATGTATTCTCGATACCTCTTTCTACATTTACTTCCGGATGTCCTGGTGTTACTGTACCCCACTGACGGAAATTCTTCAATTCATCCATAGAGAACTTTCCTGTCAAAGCTAATACAGAATATAACATGGGTGACATGTGTCCCGGATCCAAGAAGAAACGGTCACGACCTTCCCATTTTGGATTTTTCGGATCATACACTAAGAATTCAGAGAACAATACGTTTACGAAGTCTGCACCACCCATCGCACCTCCAGGATGACCTGATTTAGCTTTTTCAACCATTGATGCAGCAAGAATACGTATATTATCGGCTGCTCTATTCATTAATTTAATGTCGTTCATATCGCTATTCGTTAATTCGTTTGCAAATTTAAAGATAATTCATTAGTAAAGCAATCGCTGTGACACGAATACGCCACTTTTTATGAAAATTAATTTGACATAGATAAGAATCACAAAGAAAAACAAACTCCTTTATTCAACAAATCGTCATACTTTTCCTTATTGAAAGTATAATAGAAAGCGCCTCGTTTTGATGAACTTTTGTCTTTTTCCTCCAGCTTCTCTAATATATTCATAGAATTAATCTTCTTGCGGAAATTTCTCTTATCCAACGGAGCTTGATAAATAGCTTCATAAAGAGTCTGCAATTGTGGTAAAGTAAATTTTTCAGGGAGCAGATTAAATCCGATTGGATGAGTTGCTGCTTTGCGCTGCAAAATGGCAATCGAATCTTTTATCATTTGCTCGTGATCAAAAATCAGTTCTGGCAGTTCGGTTATCTTAACCCAAACAGCATCATGGGCTTTCAGCGTATCTACATCTATACTAGACATATTGACCAGTGCATAATAAGCAGCAGAGATAACCCGCTCTCCTAGATCACGGGTTATCTCGCCATAAACTCCTACTTGCTCCATAAATAAATTGTCAACTCCAGAACAATCTGTCAGGACTCTACTTGCAGCCTGCGACACACTTTCTCCTTCACGAACGAATCCGCCCATTAAAGACCACGAACCTTTCAAAGGTTCAAATGAACGTCGATACAACAGAACATACAACTCGCGGTTATCGAATCCAATCAAGATGCAATCAACTGCTACAAAAAATTTAGACTCACCTTGATAATATAATGTTGACATAATATTTAGGATTTTATAAACGTAAATCAAGCCAGACGTCTGGCACCATCACTAATTACGACATTGTACAATTTAGGCTCATGTCCGAACTTCTTTGTATATTCTGCAAAGGCTTTCGCAACAAAAGCATCGTATTTGTCTGCTTTTACCAAGTTAATGGTACAACCTCCGAAACCGCCTCCCATCACGCGAGAACCAGTTACTCCGCATTCTTTAGCAATGTCGTTCAAGAAGTCAAGTTCTTCACAGCTGACTTCATACAGTTTGCTCATGCCGTGATGCGTACCATACATTTTTTCTCCGACAGTTTCGTAGTCACCTTTTTCCAAGGCATCACAGACATCCAATACGCGTTGAATTTCTTCAATGACATATTCAGCACGCATATAATCTTCTGCACTAATATCGGCCTTAACTTCGTTCAACATGTCCATGGTAGCGTCTCTCAAGAATTCTACTTCCGGATGATTACGCTTAATGGCAGCTACTACGTTTTCGCAAGACTGACGACGTTTGTTGTATGCAGACGAAGCCAATTCATGTTTTACCACTGAATCCAACAATACCAGTTTATAACCGGCTGCTTCCGGATCAAACGGGAAATACTTGTATTCCAATGAACGGCAGTCCAAACGGATCAAATGACCTTTCTTTCCAAAAACAGAAGCAAATTGGTCCATGATACCGCAGTTCACACCACAATAGTTATGTTCTGTTGACTGTCCGATCTTTGCCAACTCGAACTTATCTATATTTAAATCGAATAATTCGTTTAAAGCAAAAGCATAAGTACTTTCTAATGCTGCAGAAGAAGACATACCAGCACCCAGAGGGACATCACCTGCAAATGTAGTATCAAATCCTTGAATATTACCTCCGCGTTTGATGATTTCACGACATACACCGAAGATATAACGAGCCCAGCTAGCCTGCGGTGCATCATTTTCTGTCAAACCAAATTCTGCATAATCATTCAAGTCGATAGAAAAAGCACGGACTTTTCCTGTTCCATTCGGTTTGATTTCTGCGATCATACCTTTATCGATAGCACCCGGGAAAACAAATCCACCATTATAATCAGTATGTTCTCCTATCAAATTAATACGACCAGGTGATGCAAAGAAAGCACCCGATGTATTAAACAGCTCTTGAAACTTTTTACTAATCTTCTCTTTCATAATGATAATAATATTCAATTAAAAAAATAAGCAGCTAAGTAGAATAGTAACCCTACTTAGCTACTTTATACTCACAAACAAAACGATTAAGATCTTATTCTACCGGAATATCCTTATTGACATTCTTACTTCCTACCAAAGCATAATACAGCAAATATGCTAAACCAAAGAGGATAACGAAATAACTTACCTGGAAACCGGCCATATCTGCTACAACACCTTGAATCAATGGTAAAATACCACCACCGCAAACCATCACCATAAAGAATCCGGAAGCAGCCTCTGTATATTTACCTAAACCTTCAACTGCCAAGTTAAAGATACCACCCCACATAATAGATGTACACAGACCACAAAGAGCCAGGAACATGATACCAATAGGAACTTCTACCATACCGAATGACAAGCTAGCCAAGAATACCGGCATACTTACTTTCGTTGTAATCGGAGCAAAGATGGCGATCAGGATAAATACAAGACCTACAGCTGAAGCCAAAGTCAACATAGACTTACTTGAGAATCTAGCGCCTAAAGAAGCACCACACAAACGTCCTACCATCATCAGGAACCAATATGTACCTACCAAACTACCAGCTGTTGTAGGATCAATGCCCAACTCATCGCTTGTAGCAAACAAGTTCATAAAGTTTGGAATACCAACTTCAACACCTACATAGATGAAAATAGCAATAGTACCCAAAATAAAGTGACGGAAAGAGAATGCACTGTATTTATCAGGAGCACCTGTATTTTTCTGCTGACGTTCCAGACTTGGTTCCGGAATGTTCATACTGATCAATACGATAAATGCCAAAGCGAAGATACCCATTGCCAAGAACAAAGCAGGAGCAGCATCACTGATTGTTGCACGAGCAGCATCACCCATCAAATAACCTACCAATACCGGAACAATTGTTGCACCAATGGAGTTAACAGAACCGGCAACCTGAATTAACTGGTTTCCTTTGTTACCACCACCACCTAAGGTATTCAACATCGGGTTTACTACGGTATTCAACATACACATAGAGAAACCTGAAACAAAAGCACCTGTCAAATAAACAGCATAGCTTCCTGCCAAACCTGACAAATAAGAGATAAACACACCTACAAAACCTACAATGATTGCCAGCAAAGCGGTTTTCTTATAACCAATCTTCTGCAACAACATACCTGCCGGTACACCCATAAAGGCGTAAGCAATAAAGTTAGCGGCATTACCCAACTGCGACATCAGGTTTGTTGCCTGGAACTGGTTTTTAACGATTACCCCGAACGGATTCTGCAAACCTGTCACGAACGAGATCATAAAGAACAATGCCACCATCATAATGATAGGCAATGTGTAATTTTTTTGACTAGTTGAATTCATTTGTTTTAAAGTCGTTTAATTATTAATGTTTTAATGATTTATTCTACTGTGAATTTATATACAGTCTGACTCTGGAATGTTTCGCCTGGACGCAAAACGGTTGATGGATACTCTGGTTTGTTCGGACTGTCAGGGAAATGCTGTGTTTCCAAACAGAAAGAACAACGTTCTGGATAAGGATGTCCGTTTTTACCGATGATTGATTCATTCAACCAATTGGCGGTATAAAGCTGAATACCCGGCTCGGTAGTATAAGTTTCCATGACAATACCTGTCTTCGGAGAATAACAACGCGAAGCCAAGGCCATTTCATTTCCTTCCTTATTTAATACATAGCAATGATCATATCCTTTACCGAAGATCAGTTGCTGGAAATTCTCATTAATCCGTTCTCCGATTTCATGCGGTTCGGTGAAATCCATCGGTGTTCCTGCCACTTTTTCCAACGGACCATAAGGTATAGCCGTTTCGTCGGTTGGCAAATAAGCACCAGCATGAATTGTCAAGACGTGATCACCGATATAACGGTCGCCTTCTCCTGAAAGATTAAAATAAGAATGATTAGTCAGATTGACGACTGTAGGCCTGGTTGTTGTTGCCTGATAAGAAATAACCATTTCATTTTCGTCTGTCAGATGATAAAGAAGAACGGCAGTCAATTCTCCCGGATAACCTTCTTCCCCATCGGCAGCCACGTAGGTCAGGCGGACAGTTTGAGCGTCTAACTGTTCCATATCCCAAACCCGGAAATGAAAGCCTCGCAAACCTCCATGCAAACTATTCGGACCATTATTAATAGGCAACTGATCGTACACGGTTCCATCCAGTTCGAAACGTCCTTTCGCGATCCGGTTGGCATAACGGCCACACGTTGCACCGAAAGTTGGTTCACCGGAAGTCAGATAATCGTCAATGGATGCATGACCCAATACGACATCAACCCATTCACCTTTGTTATCAGGAACCATTAATGATACGATCTTGGCACCATAATTTGTTATAACAGCCTCCGTACCTTTTTTATTGGAGAGCACACAAATCGAAGTTTGTTTTCCTTCAACCTGCTTATTAAAAGCTTCAAAGCATAAACCTGACTTTGTTTTTACGTTTTCCATGCGTATTAAGTTTATAAACTGATTGTAAAAGTAAAATTCTTCTTTCAATACAGCACCAACAATAAAGATGTTATATAACACCATTTTATATATCTATCACATAATAAAGCAAATATTCTGCTGAAAATTAAATGTTTCAATTACATTTCCTGTCAAAATATTTCCTTTGAACGGCTTTCGCTTACTGTTGTCTGCCGAAAGGACGTTCAAATATAGTAAAAATTTTAATTGCCGATTCATTTTTTCTTTCTATCTTAGCAATTGTATAAATTACACCTTAAAGGAATACATGAATATGAAAACAAAAATCCAAAAGCTCGCATGCCTTTGCTGTTTGAGTGCAGGCATCAGTGTCTTGCCGGTTTGTGCCCAAGACAACGCACAAGAAATCCAGTTTGACATCCAGGCAAAACAATCTCTGTTTCCCGTACAATCTACGATGTATGGTGTTTTCTTCGAGGACATCAACTTTGGTGCCGATGGAGGACTCTATGCCGAACTTGTCAAGAACCGTTCATTTGAGTTCCAGGATGCTTTAATGGGTTGGATTCCGTTCGGAACAGTTAAAATTGAAGAGAAAGATCCTTGCTTTGAACGAAACCCGCATTATGTCCGCTTGTCTTTCGGTCAGGAAATTACGCAGACTGGATTAGAAAACGAAGGATTTAAAGGAATGGGTATCAAAGCGGGTGAATCTTATTTCCTTTCCACTTATGCCCGTGTCCAGTCAAAGACGCCTGTCCGTATTCGGATCGAACTGATCAGTGAGAGCAATCATATCTTCGAAACCAAAGAACTGACGGTATCGGGTAATGACTGGAAGAAATATCAAGTCACACTTACACCGCAGCAAACCGAAAAGCGGGCTCACTTGCGTCTCACCTTGATTGATCCCGGAACAATCGACATGGATCATATTTCATTATTCCCTGAAAATACTTACAAGAAACGTCCCAATGGTTTGCGGGCCGATCTGGTGGAAGCTTTAAAGGATTTGCATCCCGGCATATTCCGTTTCCCGGGCGGATGTATTGTTGAAGGAACAACTCGCGCCACCCGATACCAATGGAAAAACACCATCGGACCGGTAGAAAACCGGCCTACCAATATAAACCGTTGGTTTTATACCTTCTCGTACCGCAAATTCCCGGATTACTATCAGTCGCTGGGACTTGGTTTCTATGAATATTTCTTATTAAGCGAAGATATCGGAGCTGAACCGCTGCCTGTTCTCAACTGTGGTCTCTCCTGCCAATACGAAAATGACGATATGGATGAACATGCTCGTCTTGACGAATTGCAACCTTATATACAAGATGCGTTGGATTTAATAGAATTCGCCAATGGATCGGCTTCTTCGAAATGGGGAAAAATACGAGCAGAAATGGGACATCCGGCTCCATTCAACCTGAAGTTTATCGCGATCGGCAACGAACAATGGGGTTCTATTTATGTAGAAAGGTTGAAACCTTTCGTTGAAGCGATACGCGCCAAGTATCCGGATATAAAAATAGTTGGCGGATCGGGTCCGCAAGCTTCCGGAGAAGAGTTTGATTATTTATGGTCGGAAATGAAGAACCTGCAGGTTGATCTGGTAGACGAGCACTATTATCGTCACCCGGAATGGTTCCTGTCAAATGCCAAGCGATATGATTCGTACGACAGAAATGCGCCGAAAGTCTTTGCCGGAGAATATGCTTGCCATACCGATACACAAGCCAACAGCTTCCTGGCTGCTCTTTGCGAAGCGGCCTTCATGACCGGATTGGAACGAAACGCTGATGTGGTTCAGTTATGTACTTATGCACCTTTGTTTGCGCATGTGGATGCTTGGCAATGGAGACCAGACCTGATCTGGTTTGACAACTTGTCTGTATTCAAGACTCCGAATTATTATGTACAACAGATGTATTCGCGGAATAAAGGCACGGATGTAGTAAAACTGACGAGAAACAATCAGCCGGTTGCCGGAGAAAATGACTTATATGCTTCGGCCGCTCTCGACAAACAAACCAACGAATTAATCATCAAGGTTGTCAATACCGGCATGTATCGACGTAGTATCACGTGGAATCTGGAAGGATTTGCCGACGGAAAACGGACCGCAAAAGTTCAATCTTTACAATCGCTGGATTTAGGAAACACCCAGCTTGTTCCTACCGAATCCAGCATCGAGCTTGATGTTCCCAAAGCAAAGCTTACTATCAAGCCATTCAGCTTCTCGGTCTATCGAATTCCGCTATAAAGAGGGTATTTTACCATCCAAATATTAAATCTAGTTAAATACCAAAAGAAAATCGGTCAAATATTATGTTACATAACATAAGCCCTCTATATTTGCATCGTGTTTTTCATGGTATTAGATTTAAGGTTAACAATGAAGATTGGCTGTCCGTGAGGATAGCCTTTTTTTATGCCCGTAACTCGCCTTCCTGCACACCACAAATTATCCAAAAAAAATTGCTTTTCTTTGTTACAAAATTCGGCAACATACGTTTTCCCTATAAAACAAGAAAAGAAAACTGATAAAATCGGATGTTGAACAGCAAGAATAAAGACACACTGGTTGTCACCTTCTCTCATTTGCAGGAACGTTTCAGACGTTTTGCCTTGCGCATACTTCCCAATGAAGAAGATGCGGAAGATGCCTTACAGGAAGCTTTCTGTAAACTGTGGCCGCATCACGACTCCATTCATTCGCCGAAGGAAGCCGAAGCTTTGATGATGACAACCGTCAGAAATGTCTGCATTGATTCTTGGCGGAAACAACAGCGTTACCCGACAGTTGCTTTGGATCCGGATCGGGATGGAGGAACAACCGAGAGTATCGACCAGCGACTGGAGATCGACGAAACCTACGAAACGATCGAACAGATTATACAATCCAAACTCTCTCCTATCCAGCAAGAGATCTTGCGCCGGAAGGAATTTGAAGGAGACGACTATGATCGTATCGCCAGCGACCTGCATATGCAACCCACAGCCGTAAGGGTTCAACTGAGCAGGGCCCGAAAAATAATCAGAGAATTGTACCGTAAAATGGAGGAAAAAGGCAGATGAAACAAAAGCATGTAGAATTTCCGCACCGGACACGCCAGGAATGGCTACAACTCGCCGAAAAGTATTTCGAGGCAGAGACTTCTGATGAGGAAGAAAGACAACTGAAATTATTCTTGTGCTCTGCAGAAGCACAAGATCCGGCTTTCGATGAGCTGAAGGCCGTTATGGGCTATCTGGCCGTCGGGAAAAGCCGGTACCGGCAACAGAACGAGAAACGTTCTTCCTTTCAGGCATGGAAATGGAGAAGCATTGCAGCCGTCTTTTTCTGTTGTTTGCTTTCGGGTTCGTTGTACGTACTCAGACAGCAAGAACGGAATCAGTGCATCGCCTACATAAACGGACAACGATGTACCGACAGCGGACTCGTTTTGTCGCACATGCGGCTATCTATGAACCAGGTCAGCCAGGATACGGAAGACTTTACGGTAGAAAGCCAGTTGGAAAGTCTATTTGACTCGGCCGAAGATTTGAATGAAACAGATAAGAATGACTATAAATAATATAAGGTATATGAAATATGTATGGTTAATATTATGTGGACTGATGGTCGTCTGTAACGGACTTCATGCGCAGGAGAAGCTCCGTTCGAAAGTCCTTTTCGACGGCCGTTACAATAACCGCAAAGGAGCCGTGGAAGTCCTGGTGAAAGGCAAGAAGCTGGCACCTTATCATCTGACCTTGTTCAGAAGCCTTACCCTGCAAGCCGATTCGACAGAGATTGCAACGATCACGGCATTGGTAGAATCGGATGCACAAAAGGCAGCCGAAAAGGAAACAGGCAGTATTGGCGGAAAACTTTATTACGGTTTCTTCTGTTTCCCGGGGAACGACAAGGAAACGAACCAATACCTGTTTTTCCGCAATGCTTCGCTGCGCAACCCCGATCATCCCGAAGTAATCGTCATTTACATGGAAGGGGCAGCCACGCTCGAAGAGCTAAAAGAAATGTTTCAGTAATCCGAATTAAAAACGTAAAAGATATATACAATGAAAAAGTTAATCGCAGGAATCAGTCTGCTGGCTTTTATCTGGCCGGCATGGGGCCAATATCAGGCAAACGACAGTATCGTGATCAATCGGCCCAACAAAGTAACAATTATCACCAACGACAAGGAACAGGAAATCCGTGTCGAAGGAAGTGAGAATAATCCGGACTATTCGTATGTCAAGAAGATCACACTGAATGAAGGGAATTATGCCGTTACACAACAGAAAACCGGCAACTGGAACTTCAACATTCCGTTCAGTAAGGAGAAGAAGAACCGGAAAAACAAATACAGTTCCGACGAAGTCTTTTGCGGGGGAATTTATTTTGGATTCGTCAATGCCATTGGTGCTCCCGAAGCCATGAATGTCAACATGAGCAGTTCGTATGAAATCGGCGGAAACCTCATCAACTTCGGTCTGCGTCCTTGGAAAGACGAGAACCGTTTCTCGGTCGGCTTCGGTATGCGCTGGCGGAATTATCGTATGAACGGCTATTCCCGCTTCATCAAAGACGAGAACCAGCACATTAATATCGGCACCTATCCGGACAAAGCCGACATTGATTTCTCCCGTCTGAAGCTATTCAGCCTGACAGTTCCGTTTATGTACACCCGCGATCTTGGGCGCAACTTCTCTTTCAGCCTCGGACCGGAGCTTTGCATCAATACCTACGGCAGTATGAAAACCCACTACAAAGACGCCGAAGGGAACGCAGTCAAACTGCTGGACAAGAACATCCATCAGCAGAAAATAAGCGTTGATCTGCAGGCGCATCTGGTATTCCATTCCATTGGTGCCTATGTCCGTTATTCACCTTGCCATGTCTTGAATACCGACTTCGGACCCGAATTTCAGACATTCACCGCCGGCATCAGTGTTTTTATGTAAAGAACAACCAAGAAACCACAGCATTTATTTGCAAACCTAGTTAAAAACATGTACCTTTGTTTAGGTATTTTTATCGTTCCACCCAGGTGGAACGATCGAATCACCCAGGTGGAACGATCATTCCACGAAGGTGAGACGATCGTTTCACCCGGGTGAAACGGTAAAACATCTACGAGTTCAACCTCTAAATACGAAATAACCTGAACAAAAAAAGTACTTGTATGACTGCAATTTATGATTTCTACAAAAACCCGAAACAAAAGGATAGTACCGAGAAAACACGCTATCACGCCCGGGTTGTTACGAACCAGACCATCTCAACCGACGAGCTTGCCCGCAAAATCCATACGCGCTGTACGGTGACAACGGCAGATGTCAAAGCCGTATTGACTTCACTTTCAGACGTAATTGTGGAAGAATTGAAGAATGGGAACCGTGTATATATCGACGGACTCGGTTATCTGCAGATCACGCTCACGTGTCCTGAAATTGAAACTACCGACAAAACAAGGGCTCAGTCGATTCATTTCAAATCGGTTGCTTTCCGTCCGGAAGTACGCCTCAAGGAACAACTGAAAGACACCCACTTCAAACGGGCAGAAAACAAAACCCATTCCAAAGAACATACCACCGAAGACCTGGAAAAACTATTAACCCGTTATTTCCAGTCGCACGAATCTATCAACCGCCAGCAATTCGAACAGCTTTCCGGTTTTACCCGGACAACTGCCAGCCGGCGACTAAAAGCATTGGTAGAAGCCGGTAAATTAAAAAACATCGGCTTGCACCGTTTTCCCGTATATAAACCAACCGAAGGAAACTTCGAGTAATAAAAAGAAAGGAAAAACAAATCATGGCCAGACGAAAACTATCAAATAGTCAAATCGTATGCATTACTCTCTTATGGGGAATTCTATGCTATATATTACTGACTAACAGCAAAGAAATAACCGGAGAAACGATCTTCGCCATCGTTACTTCCGGTATCATTGTGTTTGTTCCTATCTATAAGAACATAAAGCGGCGAGGCGATAACAAATCGTAAGATTTATACGATAAAAAAAGAGATTTGTCATAAATCAAATATTTTTTACGTCGATTTGTTTGTATTTTAAAAATAATAATATACCTTTGCAGCGTTCCCCCAATAAGGAGACAACAAATGAGGATAATTCATAAAGGTATTACATTTTATATAATTAAAGACAAATGAAAGCAAGTGAAGTTTTAGACACACTGAAACGCAGATTTCCAAACGAACCTGAATATCATCAGGCAGTTTCAGAAGTATTAGGTACGATTGAAGAAGTGTACAACGAACATCCTGAATTCGAAAAGTCTAACTTAATTGAACGTCTTTGCATTCCTGACCGGATCTTTTCTTTCCGCGTTACTTGGATGGACGACAAAGGACAAATCCAGACAAACATGGGTTATCGTATCCAGCATAATAACGCAATTGGCCCGTACAAAGGCGGTATCCGCTTCCATGCTTCCGTAAACTTGTCTATCTTGAAATTCCTGGCCTTCGAACAGACATTCAAGAATTCACTGACAACACTGCCGATGGGTGGTGGCAAAGGTGGTTCAGATTTCAGCCCTCGTGGTAAGAGCAATGCTGAAATCATGCGTTTCTGCCAGGCATTCGTATTGGAATTATGGCGTCACATTGGTCCGGATACCGACGTTCCTGCCGGCGATATTGGTGTAGGTGGTCGTGAAGTTGCTTATATGTACGGTATGTATAAGAAACTGGCTCGCGAAAATACAGGTACATTCACCGGAAAAGGTCTGGAATTTGGTGGTTCACTGATCCGTCCTGAAGCAACCGGTTATGGTAACGTATATTTCTTGCTTCAGATGCTGAAGACTCGCAACATCGACATCAAAGGTAAAGTCGTAACAGTTTCTGGTTCGGGTAATGTGGCTCAATATACAGTAGAAAAGCTGATCACATTGGGAGCTAAAGTAGTTACCATGTCTGATTCTGACGGTTACATCTATGATCCGGACGGTATTGATCGCGAAAAGTTGGATTATATCATGGAATTGAAGAACCTGTACAGAGGCCGTATCCGCGAATATGCTGAAAAATACGGTGTAAAATATGTATCGGGTGCACGTCCTTGGAACGAAAAATGCGATATCGCCATGCCAAGTGCTACACAGAACGAAATCAATGGCGACGACGCTCGTGCTTTATTGGCTAACGGATGCTTCGCCGTATCAGAAGGAGCCAACATGCCTTCTACTCCGGAAGCAATCGACGAATTCCTGAAAGCGAAGATTCTGTACGCTCCGGGTAAAGCAGCCAATGCCGGTGGTGTTTCTGTATCAGGTCTGGAAATGACACAGAATGCTCAGAAGTTAAGCTGGTCAAGCGAAGAAGTAGATCAGAAGTTGCAGAGCATCATGCAGAATATCCACGAACAGTGCGTAAAATACGGTACACAACCGGATGGTTATGTAAACTACGTGAAAGGTGCAAACGTGGCAGGCTTCATGAAAGTAGCCAAGGCTATGATGGCACAAGGTATTTTATAAGCAGAAGCATACAAATACCCTATATAAAGAAGCAAGCCAAAGTAATTTTGGCTTGCTTCTTTCGTCTGATACACTTTTTCTCTTGCAAGAAAGAGCAGAAGTGTTTCTTTTTTCACCGAATCTTGTTACCTTAGCCGATAAATAAACGAAGAACATGGTAACAACGATTCTGAAAAACTTATACCAGTCGTACGTCGGCCAGCCGGCAGAAGACATCACCGAACTGCCTTCATCGGGTTCTAACCGGCGATACTTCCGACTGACAGGACCTCAGACTTTGATCGGGGTAAGCGGAACTGCTCCCGACGAGAACAAAGCATTCATCTATATGTCAGCCCATTTCCGGGAGAAAGGGCTTCCTGTTCCGCAAGTTTTCATCCAGTCAGACGATTGTCGCTTTTATCTCCAGGAAGATTTGGGCGATACGCTTCTTTTCGATGCAATCGAAAAAGGGCGAAAAAGTTGTGTATTCGATGAAGAAGAGAAAAGACTGTTACACAAAACCATTCGTCTGTTGCCTACCATTCAGTTTGTCGGAGCCGACGGTTTTGACTTCAGTCAGTGTTATCCGCAGGCTGAATTCAATCAACGGTCCATTTTATGGGATCTGAACTATTTCAAATATTGTTTCCTGAAAGCTACCGGAATGGAGTTTCAGGAAGACCGTCTGGAAGATGACTTCCAGAAAATGGCGGACGTCTTGCTACGCAATTCCTCGGCTACGTTCATGTACCGGGATTTCCAGTCGAGAAATGTCATGATCAAAAACGGAGAACCCTGGTTAATTGATTTCCAAGGCGGACGGAAAGGGCCGGTCTATTATGATGTCGCTTCGTTTTTATGGCAGGCCAAGGCGAAATATCCCGAAGAACTCCGTCAGGAGCTCCTGCATGAATATATGGATGCCCTTCGGCAATACATACCGGTAGACGAACGTTGCTTCATGAGTCAGTTACGTCATTTCGTATTGTTCCGCACACTTCAGGTACTAGGAGCCTACGGATTCCGCGGTTACTTCGAAAAGAAGCCGCACTTCATCCAAAGTGTTCCGTTTGCCATTGAGAACTTGCGGCAACTTCTCAAGGAAGATTATCCAGAATATCCGTACCTCAGCCATGTCTTGCGTGAGCTGACCGAACTGAAACAATTCTCTGACGACCTCAAGAAACGCACTTTGGAAGTGCGGATTGTCAGTTTCGCGTATAAAAAAGGAATTCCGAATGACCCGACTGGCAACGGCGGCGGCTTCGTATTCGACTGTCGCGCCATCAACAACCCCGGTAAATACGAACGATACAATCATTTTACAGGACTGGACGAACCCGTTATCCGCTTTCTGGAGGAGGACGGAGAAATAACCCATTTCCTGGAACATGTATTTACCATCGTAGACGCCTCCGTCAAACGATATATGGACCGGGGATTTACCAACCTGATGATTTGCTTTGGCTGTACAGGCGGGCAACACCGGTCGGTTTATTCAGCCCAACATCTGGCAGAACATCTGAACCAGAAGTTCGGAGTCAAAATACATTTAACACACAGAGAACAAAACATCGAACAAATATTTGAGTCTAACCTATGAAAGCACTAGTATTTGCAGCAGGCTTAGGGAACCGGTTAAAGCCTATCACCGACACCGTACCCAAAGCGTTGGTTCCGGTGGGCGGAAAACCTATGCTGGAACATATCATCCTTAAACTGAAAGATGCAGGATTCACCGATATCACCATCAACATTCATCACCTGGGACAACAAATTATCGACTTCCTGCAGGAAAAGAATAACTTCGGAATCGATATCCATATTTCCGATGAACGCGAATACCTGTTGGATACAGGCGGAGGCATCAAACATGCTGCCCCGTTTCTTAACGGAGATGAACCGTTCCTCGTTCACAACGTAGATATCTTTTCCAATATCGACCTGAAAGAACTCTATAACCGGCATCTCGAGAGCAAGGCATTGGCAACACTTCTGGTCAGCAAACGGAAAACATCCCGTTATCTGCTCTTTAATAAAGAGAACAAACTCTGCGGATGGAGAAATCGGGAAACAGGAGAAGTAAAATCCTATTATCCGTATTTCAATCCGGATCAGTACCAACAATTCGCTTTTAGTGGCATCCATGTGCTCTCTCCTGAAATCTTTCGCTGGATGGAAGACTGGACAGGCAAATATTCCATCATCCAGTTTTACCTGTCAATCTGCGCAAAGGCCAATATTCAGGCCTACGAAGTTGCCGATCTGAAATTATTGGATGTAGGGAAAAAAGAAACATTAACCTTGGCCGAAACATGGGTCAAAGAAAATTTATGACAGTATGAGCGGTATTCCAAATCTACGAGAGTTGGTGTTCAGAGATACTCCTTTCGCCAACCTCATGAACAAACGTATATATAATGTATTGCTGATCGCCACCAAATACGACGCCTTCATGCTTGAAGACGACGGACGTGTGGATGAACAGATATTCAATGAATATACAGCGTTGAGCCTTCGCTATCCGCCTCGGTTTACGCAGGTAACGACAGAAGAGGAAACTTTGAACGAGTTGAAAAACCGGAACTTCGAGCTGATCATCTGCATGCCGAACATGGATAACCGGGATATATTTGCCGCTGCGACCGAGATTAAAACACATTATCCGCATATTCCGATCGTAGTCCTGACGCCTTTCTCCAAGGAAGTTTCCAAACGGGTGGCGAATGAAGACTTAAGTGCGATCGACTATGTGTTCAGTTGGTTGGGTAACTCAGAATTGCTGTTGGCTATCATCAAGTTGATCGAGGATAAGATGAATGCTCCCGACGACGTGGCCAGTGTAGGCGTACAAATCATTATGCTGGTGGAAGATTCTATCCGGTTCTATTCATCTGCCTTGCCTCATCTGTACAAATTCGTCTTGGAACAAAGTCAGGAATTTGCTAAGGAAGCTCTGAATCCTCACCAGCAGACATTACGTATGCGTGGACGCCCTAAGATCAAACTGGCCCGAACCTATGAAGAGGCAGTCCGGATCTTCGAGCAGTACCAGAATAATATCCTGGGAATTATCTCCGACATGAGCTTCATGCATACGGGAGTCAAAGATCCGTATGCCGGTTACAAATTCGGTCAATACGTTCGGAAAACCGGAAAGATCATTCCGTTTATCCTCGAGTCATCCGAATCGGCCAACGAAGTATATGCTCATGAGCTGGGTGCTTCCTTCATAGACAAGAATTCAAAGAGCTATCCGCAGGATTTACGCAAGAAAATCATGCAACGCTTTGGATTCGGCGACTTTGTCATCCTGAATCCAAAGACAAAAGAGGAAATCATGCGGATCAAGGATCTGAAAGACTTGCAGAAGAAAGTATTTCAAATCCCTGATGATTCGTTGGTTTATCATCTGAGCCGCAATCATTTCTCGCGTTTCTTCTATTCGCGTGCCATGTTTCCGCCCGCCGAAGTCTTGAAGAATGTCGATGTGAGCGATTATAAAGACATGGATGAAGCTCGCAAACTGATCTTCGACCTGATTGTGCAATATCGTCGGATGAAGAATAGTGGCGTAGTGGCCATCTACAAGAAAGAGCGTTTCGACGAGTATAGTAACTTTGCCCGCATCGGAGATGGTTCTTTGGGAGGAAAAGGACGTGGTTTAGCATTCATCGGAGCCATGATCAAGCGATATCCCAAGCTCGAGCAGGAGAACTTTGCCGTAAATATTCCGAAGACGGTCGTGATCTGTACCGACATCTTCGATGAGTTCATGGAAACAAACGAGCTATATCCTATCGCCCTGAGCGATACCGACAACGATACCATCCTCAAATACTTCCTCCGTGCCAGTCTTCCTTCGCGTCTGATAGAAGACTTGATGGCATTCTCGGAAGTCGTAAAAGGTCCGATTGCCATCCGTTCTTCCAGCTTGCTGGAGGATTCACACTATCAACCGTTTGCCGGAATCTATTCAACCTACATGATTCCGAAGCAGGAAGACAAGTATGAAATGCTACGCTCACTCAGTGATGCGATCAAAGCAGTGTATGCTTCTGTTTTCTATCAAGACAGCAAGGCCTATATGACGGCGACATCCAACCTGATCGATCAGGAAAAGATGGCAATTGTCCTGCAGGAAGTAGTCGGTACGCAATATGGCGATCATTATTATCCGACGATCTCCGGTGTGGCACGTTCCTTAAATTTCTACCCGATCGGCAATGAGAAGGCCGAAGACGGAATTGCCAATATCGCATTAGGCTTAGGAAAATACATTGTCGACGGAGGATTGACACTTCGTTTCTCCCCACGCCATCCGCATAATATCTTGCAGATGAGTTCGACGGATTTTGCTTTGCGTGAAACCCAAACCCGCTTTTATGCCCTGGATCTGAATCCGGAGAACATCGTGGATAAGTTTTCGGTAGATGATGCTTTCAACCTGAAGAAACTGACACTGAAAGAAGCTGACGCCGACGGTTCGCTCAAGTTCATCACTTCGACCTACGATCCGTATGATATGATTATTCGAGATGGTTATTATCCGGGTGGACGCAAGATTCTTTCGTTCGTGAATGTCTTGCAGCACGATGTCTTTCCGTTGGCCAGCACACTAGACCAGTTACTTCAGATCGGACAAAAAGAAATGGGTCGGCCCGTAGAGATCGAGTTTGCCATCAACATGAACAAACAAGATCCCCGGAAGGCATCGTTCTTTTTGTTACAGATCCGACCGATCGTAGATAATAAAGAAGTTATGAATGAAGATCTTTCAGTAATTCAGCCGGAAGATACAATTCTCTCATCCTCCAGTGTATTGGGACATGGAATCATCAATGATGTTCACGATGTCATCTACGTAAAGACAGGCGCATTCAATGCAGCCAACAATCAGTTGATTGCCTACGAAATCGAGAAAATGAACCGCCAGTTTACAGGCAGTGACAAGAATTATGTATTAGTTGGCCCCGGACGCTGGGGAAGTAGTGACCCGTGGCTAGGCATTCCGGTAAAATGGCCACATATCAGCAATGCCAAGGTCATTGTTGAATGCGGATTAGAAAACTATCGGGTAGACCCAAGTCAAGGTACACACTTTTTCCAGAACCTGACATCATTTGGAGTAGGCTATTTTACCATCAATCCTTTCAAAGGAGATGGTTGGTTTGATGAATCATTTCTAAACCAGATGCCAGCAATAGAAGAAACAGAATACTTGCGCCATGTACGACTGGAATCGCCTATGATTATAAAAATGGACGGCAAACGAAGCCTGGGCGTTGTCATGAAACCTCAGCATAATTCAGAACAAAATATAGACAAGCAATAAAAATTAATATATGGATGCAAAAATCTTAGAGAAAATAAAAGAACGAATAGCAACAAATCCGTACGTCAATTTTCTCGGAATTCATTTCACCAAGATTGAAGACGGGCTGGTAGAAGCGCACATGCCTTTACGCGATGAACAACGGCAATATAGCGGCGTTACGCATGGTGGTGTACTGGCCGCTTTAGCAGATACGATTGCCGGATTTGCGGCTTATACAATGACTCCGTTGGACAAAGATGTACTGACAGCAGAACTGAAAATATCTTTCCTGCGGGCAGCTTGGGGCTATGAACTCATTGCCAGAGGTTTTGTTATCAAACCCGGACGACGGTTGCACTTCTGCGAATGCGAAATCTATTGTGATGACAAACTGGTAGGAAAAGCTTCAGGTACATTTTGTGTAGTTGAATCGCAAGTAGACTAATTATCCTAATTTCCGCAAGTAACTGTAACTCTCGTGTTGCAAACGAATATTTTGTGGATTTTTCCTTTTTACGTGATTCGTTTGTAGCATGAGAGCTTGTTACATACCTTTTAAGTATAATTTCCCCTTACCCCACAAAGCGGCTTGAGGCAATACGCTGTAAATCCAACGAAATAGTAGCGATTAATCAGTCCCCACTTTAAACACTCTTGCATAAGCAAAATTTCCGGTATAGATGTTTAACCTATAGGTTCCGGCTGTTTTAACCCATTTGGCGGCAACCGAAATATATTTGAAGACGAAAGCCTTGATACGACTCGTATGGGATAGTCCGAAATCTTTTACATTTATTCTTTTGATAATCATCTTGTAAAAGTTTCTTATAAGTGCGGTCATCAGAAGATAGACCGTATTTTCAGACAGGAAGGATTTCGGCAGTCGTTTCCATCCGAACCCGTTGTTCATGTCGTCAAAGATTCTTTCTTTTCCACCACGGAGGTTATAGAACTCGACAATATCCCTTACATCCGATTCAAAATCATTTGTCAGAATACATCGGTAAGTGTATTCACCCTCCCATATTTCCTGTAAGTTATCTGTTCTTCTTTGTCTTTGAATAACAAGACGATACGGCTTACCCTTCCACTTTTCCACGATTATTGAGTTCAATTCGAACTCTATTCCATTGATTTCTTCTCTCCTCCATCCTCTGATGATAAACATGTCGTCATAAAAAGCGGAACATCTGTTTGCACGTATATAGAAATGATTACAATGCGCCTTCACCGTGTCTACGATCTCTTCCGAACAAGACCCGCAATCCATACGTACCCTGTCTATACGAATGCCCTTCTTTTCAAGTCTTGTGAAAATCCTTTCAAGCGTATGTTGCTGACAGAAACGTACATTCGCATTACCGTCACGGTTCTCTATGCCAACAATATAATCACCGATAACAGCTACTCCGGGGCTGTATCCGGCAAACTTCTTGTATGTGGGTTTGGCGTCATATTTTCCGGTTTCAATGAACTGATGGTCAAAATCAAAATCGTACGCTTGTCCTTTACATAATCCACCGGTAGATATAAGTGACTCGATCAGAAGTTCATTCATGGTGTCGACTGTATTGAAGCCGTATGATTTTCCCGAAATCGGGGATGTATAGGTCATGTTTTCAACACTAAGCTCTTTGATGGCACGTAAAATCGTATCGGCACTGCATGTCCTGAGTTTGGGATGACAGGAAAGGTGGCGCATAAGATGGGTGGAAACATCTTCAACGCAAGAACCACCACAGAAGAACACGCACATGAGAGAACGAAGTATTTCACTGTATTGGTAACCACAGGTCTTTATACGTAAACCCAAAGTTGAATCAATTACGTTGGACAATAGAGAGTCAAATTCCTCCATAATGGAAAAAAAATTCCACCAAAAGGTGTGATTTGTTCAGATTTTATTTGTACCTTAGCCATGTCTGATGAAGATTTGTTTGATTTTTATTTTGCAACACTAAGTTAAGTGAATCTTCTGACATGGCAAATACTGGATAATACATTATTACTCAGTATTTTAATTTCTACAATTTTAAAAGTGTTGCGGAATTAAGGATTATATCATTTATATATCATGACAAAACATAGCTTTACAAAAGTAATCAGCGGATGCGCCTTCATCTGTCAGGCAACAGCTGGATGGGGACAAACCGAAGGTACGAATCTAATTATCCGGGCAGACGACATGGGTTCATTTCGGGCAGCAAACATTGCCTGCATAGAAGGGTACAAAAACGGAATTGAAACATCTATTGAAGTTATGGCTGTAACACCTTGGTTTCCGGAAGCAGCCAAACTGCTCAAAGAAAATCCGGGTGTCGACGTTGGTCTGCATCTGACCATCACCAGCGAATGGGACAACATCAAATGGAGACCATTAACCCATTGTCCAAGTCTGATAGACAGTAATGGATACTTTTTCCCCATGATGAATGCCAATCCAAACTATCCGGGTCTGGCCATTATGGAAAACAAGTGGAATCTGGCAGAAATAGAACAGGAATTCAGAGCACAGATCGAATTAGCCCTAAAGAATATTCCTCAAATCAGCCATCTTTCGGGACATATGCTTTCTACGGGTTTTGATCCTAAAGTTGCAGAGTTGGTACATCGTCTTGCCGATGAATACAATCTGCCGGCAATAGATCGGGTCAATGCGATGAAAGAGTATAACTTTTCATACGCAGGCTACGAAGGTTCAAACAAAACAGCAGCCGACAAGGAAGCCAGTTTCATCAAGATGCTTGACAAGCTGGAACCGGATAAGAACTATATGTTTATCGATCATCCGGCTCTTGATAATGAGGAAATGAAAACAGTCGGACACATCGGATATGAAAATGTGGCAGAAGACCGCCAAGGTGTAACGGACTTATTTACCAGTTCACGTGTCAAAGAGGAAATCCAGAAACGCAATATCCGTCTGATCAGTAACAATGACCTAACAAAGTCGCTTCCACGTGCCGAAGTTACGCCCAAATTGAAGAAGGCAATTGACAAGTATCTGCAAGCTGTAGCAAAGGAAAAGCAAGACTTGCACAGCATCATGGTTCTTCAACACGGACAAGTCATTGCTGAACACTGGTTAAGCGAAGGCGCATGGAACAAGCCGCACATTATGAATTCAGTCAGCAAGACATTTACTGCCACGGCTATAGGTTTCGCAGTTTCGGAAGGTTTACTAAAAGTGACCGACAAAGTTATCTCTTTCTTCCCGGATGAATGCCCTACTACCATCAGTTCTAATCTGGAGAAATTGGAAATCCGCCATCTGCTGACCATGTCAGGCGGACATGATACTGATCCGAGCGGGAAAATACGTTCTTCCGAAAATAGCAACTGGGTAAAGGCTTTCTTAAATACACCTTTTGAGCATAAACCCGGAACATTCTTCTGCTATAACAGTCTGGGCACATACATGCTTTCAGCCATCGTCCAGAAAGTAACAGGGCAGAAAGTCATCGATTACCTCTATCCTCGCCTGTTCCGCCCGTTAGGCATTACCGGAATTCACTGGGACGAAAGTCCACAAGGCATCAATTGTGGAGGCTGGGGACTTTACATCCGGACAGAAGACATGGCCAAAATGGGACAATTCATTCTCCAGAAAGGACAATGGAAAGGAAAACAGTTGTTGCCCGAAAGCTGGATAAACGAAGCAACAACATCACATATTGCTTCCGTTCCGGCAGGTGTTCGTCCGGAAGAACTCAAGGAAAAAGGATTGACGGTCAAGAATAGTGACTGGCTGCAAGGCTATGGCTACCAGATGTGGCGCTGCCGACATGATGCTATACGGGCAGACGGAGCCAACGGGCAATATATCATTATCTTGCCAGAGAAAGATGCGGTAATCGTTACCACAGCTCATATAGGAGACATGCAGGCAGAAATCAATCTGATATGGAAATATATCTTACCGGCACTTCCTTAACCTGAAAGTAGTAAATTCAAGATTTCCATGCTATCCTTTATAACTTATAGGGAAAAGATGGAAAGATATATATTCCCGATCTTCCTAACAGTCATGTTCTTGGTTGGAAGAACCTTCTTGCTGTCAATAAAGAAAAAGGAACAGGCATGTAGTTAGTAGTCCACAAAGAAAAGTCATAAGATTCTTCAAGATTGCATCTGCTACTAACTACATTCCTTACTATTTCAACAAGTCCGTGGGTGTAAAGCTAAACGGAAGAAGCGAAGAGACCGATTCGATAATCCGAACAGATGTTTTGCCACATAGTAGAATGCGCATAGGGCACTTCGAACGAGATTCACTTTCTAATAGCACCTGGCAGCAGGCACCACATGGAGAAATCTCATCTCTCACCTCTCCTTCCGACTGAGCAATGACGGCCAAGGCAACAACCGGTTCGTTGGGATAATTGGCGCCTGCAGCAAACAAAGCTATGCGCTCGGCACACAAACCTGACGGATAAGCAGCATTTTCTTGATTCGCGCCTGTCACAATCGTTCCGTTACCCAATAAAACGGCTGCTCCAACCTGGAAATGAGAATAGGAGGCATAGGCACGCTCCGAAGCTTTCAAAGCCGATTCATATAAATTCCGATCTGAAACAGATAATTCTGACAATGCAGCTGTTACATATTTAATCTGTATTTGCTGTTCTTTCATATATAAATGATTTTATTTCCCGAAGATACACAGTAGAAAACAAAATCCCAACAATTTCAGCAGAAAACAGTACACGCTTTCTTTACGCACACAAACTATGAGAATTCCTTTTCCTGCTTCTCGCGATACATACGCGGAGAAAGTCCTAAATGCTTCTTGACATACTTTCCGAAGAAAGAAATATTCGGGAAATCCAATTCGTTGGTGATCTCTTTTATACTCTTCTCTGTTTTACGAAGCAGATAAACGACGTCTTTCATCACGTACTGATCGATCAGGTCTGATGCAGGCTGGCCGGAAATATCTTTACATACGGCCGACAAATATTTCGGTGATACATGCAGATAATCTGCATAATAAGAAACAGAACGTTTCTTGGGATAGCTGGATGCAAGAAGATCGATGAATGTCTTAAACAAGTTTTCTGCCGACTTATAAGAAGAAGGTTTCAAGGTAATAAACCGGTCCAGCGTATCATGGAACTCATACAGGAAAGCTTGCAACAACGCATCGACCAATTCCTTACGGTATTTCTTATTCTTCGTCGTCAGTTTATACTTCAGCAAATCATAGTACCAGCAAAAGGTTCGAACCTCATCTTGCGTCAACGACAAAACAGGATTTTTTTCCAAGAACAAGCGGATATCCCAACTGTCATTATTAATGACTGTCAGCTGTCGTACGTATTCAGGCGACAAACAGATACCACGGCATTCAAAATCCATGCTGATCATACTACTCTCCAAGATAATATTCGGATGACAGATAAAAACATCATTAACCTGAATCTCATGAAACTGATCATCAACAAACAATGATGCTTTCCCTTTAAGACATAACACCACAACAAAGGCTTCGATCCTAACACTTATCTTCGGATCCAGATTCTGTAAGTTATCTACAAAAACCATGCGTTCATCCGAATATGAAGCAATCTCCTCCACTTCCTTGTCGCCAAATTTCTTTGTCAATATTTCCTTTTCCATCATTCGTTTCGTTTATTATTTCTGGCATGCAAAATAACGAAATATTACTTTTTGACCAGTGGTATATTTTTCCCTATCACTATCCTTCATTTCCTTTTTACGAAATCAATAAGAAAAACAGACCAGTTACAAGGAAAATCAGAAAGCCAGTTTTCTCTCCGAAGCCTATTTCTTTGCAGGCAAATTTAATAAGCAATAAAAAATGAAGCAATTTATTCTAGTAACACTGTTGTCATTTCCTTTATGGATGACAAACTGCCACTCTGATTCGGAAGAAGCAGTCCATCAGGCATCGCCTATCAAAGTAAAAGTCATGCAGGTGCGTTCTGTAGGAAACTATCAGACACAAACATACTCTGGTACTGTCGAAGAGTCGAGTGAAACGGCTCTAAGCTTTAGCGTTGCCGGAACAATCCAGCAGTTAAAGGTACAAACAGGCGATCACATCCAAGCTGGACAACTGATTGCTACCGTCAATCCGACCACGTATAAAAGTAGTTATAAAGCGGCACAAGCTACTCTCGAGCAAGCCGAAGATGCCTACCAGCGTATGAAAGAACTTTATGATAAAGGAAGCTTGCCCGAAATCAAATGGATCGAAATACAGAGCAAACTGCAGCAGGCACAATCGATGGAAGAAGTTGCCAAAAAGAACTTGGAAGACTGCAATCTGTATGCTCCTTTTAGTGGTGTCATTGCCGAAAAGACAGCCGAAAGTGGTCAAAACGTCGTTCCGGGAATGCCAGTTGTCAAGCTGGTTGCTGTTAATCAGTTAAAGGTAAAAGTAGCTGTTCCGGAAACAGAGATTGCCCATATCAGCTTATCTCAGCCGGCACAAATCCAAGTACCAGCCCTGAATGGACGAACCTTTCATGGTAAAATCATTGAAAAGGGAATTGTAGCCAATCCGTTGTCTCGTTCGTATGAGGTCAAAATCCAGATAAATGATGCGGACAGGACTTTGATGCCCGGCATGGTAACGGAAGTTGCGATCAGTAATACTGAAGAAAACAACCAGTTTGTCATCCCAGCCCGCGTCGTTCAATTAGATGAAAAGAACCAGACCTTTGTCTGGATAAATAAAAACGGAACAGCCCAAAGAAAATTCATCACTTGTGGAGATTATACAGCTTCGGGTGTAGTTGTCTTGTCGGGATTAGACAATGGCGATGAGATCATCACCGAAGGCCAACAGAAAGTTTGTGAAAATACAATGCTCAGCTTATAAACTAATCGTATGGAAAGAAAACGTAATGCAATCGAATGGGCCATGCACTACCGGCAAATTGTCATCCTGGTAGTCTGTTGCCTCATCGCTTTCGGTATTTACAGTTTACCGAATATGCGAAAGGATGAATTTCCGGACTTCACGATTCGTCAAGGACTCGTTGTAGCTGTAGCTCCGGGTAACACCGTGGAAGAAATGGTTGAACAGGTCACTAAACCGCTTGAAGATTATATATTCACATATAAAGAAGTAAAGAAGAAAAAAACATTCTCAACAACCCGTGATGGAATTGTCTATATCCAGGTTGAACTCAACGATGACCTGAACAATAAAGACGAATTCTGGAGTAAGTTCAAGCATGGTGTTGCTGTATTCAAATCGCAGTTGCCACAGAATGTACTTGCCGTGCAAGTAGTTGATGACTTCGGCGATACTTCGGCCTTACTGATCACCATGGAAAGTGAAGAAAAGACCTATCGTGAACTCGATAAGTATATGGAAGATTTCTCTGCTTGTGGCAACAATGCTGGTACCCTTCATGCAGTTTTATTTCATCCGAAAGCCATTGAAAAGCTCGATACAGACAGACGGGAAAAAGAAGTTCTCTTTTCTGGACGCTTTGCAGGAAGGCTATAACCGGTTGCTGGATGTTTGTTTCCACTGGCCAAAGACTACCGTTGGTTTAGGCATCTTTTCAGTCGTTGCAGGAGCTTATCTGATGTCAAACCTGCCACAGAAATTAATGCCTACAGCTGATCGTAACCAGTTCGCTGTTGAGATCACACTTCCAACGGGAACAGCCATCGACAAAACTACTCGTGTTGCCGACAGTCTTTCGCACATTCTGCAAAAAGATCCACGAATACTTTCAGTGACATCTTTCAAGAGCTGCGCTTCACCGCGTTTCCATACAACATACGCTCCGCAAATTGCAGGAACCAATTATGCTCAGTTCATCATCAATACGACCGGCGTACAAGCGACGGAAGAATTGTTAGACGAATATACTCCCAAATTCACGGATTATTTTCCTGAAGCATCCGTCCGCTTTAAGCAGTTAAGCTACAGTCAATCGGCTTATCCAATTGAAATACGGCTGAGTGGAGAATCTGTAGACATATTAACTGAGAATGCCAATAAAGTCGTAAACATGTTGCATCAGATTCCTGAGCTGCGACTGATTCATACCAATTTCAACGAACCGCAGGCTGCCACCAAAGTGGTATTGAAGGAAGATGAAGCGACCCGACTGGGTGTAAGCAATATGGGAGTTGAGACAACACTTGCCATGCGCTACGGAAAAGGGTTGCCTATTACTAACACATGGGAAGGCGACTACAATATCCCGGTTGTACTGAAAAGTAAGAAATCCGACCGGTCGACTCCGCAGGACTTAGCTAACGAACAGATTCCTGTACAATCCTGGTACAAGGAGTTGATTTCAGTGTTACTTGTGTGTTGGGTCTGATCAGTTTGATGGGTATCATCGTACGTAATGGTATCATCATGATTGATTATGCCGAAGAGCTCCGCAAGACAGAGAAGCTTTGCGTCCGCGATGCCATTTATCAGTCTGCCCGCCGCCGTATGCGTCCGATCTTCCTGACCTCGGCTGCTGCTTCCATGGGTGTTATCCCGATGATTTTAGGGAAAAGCGGCTTGTGGATGCCGATGGGAACCGTTATCTGTTATGGCACACTGATCACCATGCTCTTACTGCTGACTGTACTTCCGGTAAGCTACTGGCTCATATTCAGCGGTTCTACCCGGAAACGGGCACAATTGGCAGCTTTCGAAAACGAATAAACAGTTTGTAAACGATTTAATATAACTAAACAATGAAACATACAATCCAAATATTCTTCTTCATGCTTTCTTTTGGTATCGTTTCGCTGGGCTCTGCCAATGCCCAGCGGACATACACGTTGGATGAGTGCCTCGAACAGGCACTCTCCAACAATGTCCGCATGAAAAAAGATGTAGAAGCGGCAGTCGAAGCCGGAATCACCACGCGCAACGACTTGTTGCAAATCCGTCTCCGTCAGAATGAAACACAAAGTAGCCGGATTCAGGTCGAAAATGCCTTGTCTCTTTCCCGGAATCTTCTGGCACAATATATGGGATTAGGCTCAGACAGTGTAGATGTGACCTTTTCGATGGATAACCAACTGCCCGAAAACCCGTCAAATCTGTTTGAAGTTCCCGAGAATGCCCTGGCCCGTACCAGCGAATATCATCTGTTGCAACAGAACCTGAAAGCCAGCCGCCTGCAAAAAGACATAACCATCGGCAAGAATCTGCCTACCGTTGCTTTGGGTGGCGGATACTATTATGAGAACTTGATGGACAGAGACCATACATTTTGGATGGGTTTTGCTACGGTTTCGATCCCTATCTCCGGATGGTGGGGCGGTTCGCACGACATCAAGAAACAGAAACTTCAGGTCAGAAATGCTGAAAACCAGTTGCAAGATCAAAGCCAGATGCTGATGATCCGCATGCAACAGACCTGGAATGACTTGAATGATGCCTACAAGCAAGTCGGCATTGCCCTTTCTTCGATCGAACAGGCTACCGAAAACCTGCATATCCAAACCGACTATTACGGTGCCGGTACCTGCACGATGAGCGAATGGCTCGACGCACAAACCCTGTTCCAGCAGAGTCGCGACAAATATGTAGAAGCCTATGCCCAATACGAAGTCAAGAAACGGGAATACATGCAGGCAACCGGACGGTGATACATCATCAGTACCCGATCCTGACGTTATAGGCTTTCTAAGCTAACATTCTTAGATTTTAATATAAATCCTATTAAGAATTAATTTTTTGACAGCTGTCGAAAAGCTTTTCCATATATGTGATAAAGCTTTTTGACAAATGTGCTAAAGCTTTCCGACAATTGTCGAAAAATTAAAAAATAGTTAGTTTTATATTAGTTTTCTGTAGGACCGGCACTGGCCGGAAAGATCCGAAAGGATATTTAAACCACCCTTTCAGATTAATAACAGAGGGGCTATTCAAACGAACCATTTTTCTTTCCAAATAGACCTTTATCCCTATCGCTTCCCCGCGTATATTTGCTACTACAAAAATCAAACAACAGTCTTTTTGGTATCGTACCAAAAGGGCCACTAAAACTTTTTAGATTATGGCACTCAACAAACAAACAATCATCAACAATAGTAAGAAAGTATATGCCTGTATGTATCAGATGATACACTATACATTCAACGAACTGCAAAAGATCTGTCAATTGGGGAATACCGAATTATGCCTGGCGTTGGTCCAACTGATACAGGAAAACAAAATCAAACAAGACAGAAACGAGCAAGGAATCTATTACGTCTTGAACGGTTAACTATCGATAAGAGGTTTTAAGTCATGAATTCTTGACGTTCACGACTGTTTGGGTACAGGAGTTGAAACTTTCAAAGAAGTTTATGGTCCGTTAAACTATGCATTTACAGCAGGTGATGTCCGCTTCTTATGTCTGCAGACCAATGCATTGGAATACAACGACCCGCTCTCTGTACCCAATTTTACTTTCCTCGACGAAGAACCAACCACATGCGACATGCTCCTCATCAGCAGAGCTACCAACCGTTATCTGAAGCCTAAAGACTATTTGAGCCTTTCTTTTGGACTGAAGATTCAGTTTTTATAAAGAAATTCTATTAACGACCGATTAATCTTTTATCTTTGCAGATAAATTACAAAGTTCATCAAACATGAAAATACAGAAACATGTTCTCTTGATATGGTTGGTATGGTCGGTTGTACAGATTGCCGGTGCCGAAAGTCTGCACAAACTGACATCCTACAAACGATATATCCACGAATATAAATCACTTGCAATCGAGCAACAGCATAAATACAAAATTCCGGCCAGTATCACATTGGCCCAAGGCCTGCTGGAATCAGGAGCCGGACAAAGCGATCTGGCCCGCCGGTCAAACAATCACTTCGGCATCAAATGCCACGACTGGAAAGGGAAGCGTGTTTATCACGACGACGACCGTCGTGGCGAGTGTTTCCGCAAATACATCAACGTAAAAGATTCATACGAAGATCATTCCAAATTTCTGGCACTCCGTCCGCGTTATGCCTCTTTGTTCCGCCTAAATATCCGCGATTACAAAGGCTGGGCCAAAGGATTGCAGAAATGCGGTTATGCAACCGACCGGAAATATGCCAATAAACTGATTAAAGTCATCGAAGATTACGAACTCTATCAGTATGACACAGCCAAGAAAGAGAGAAAGTCTCAGAAAAAAGCGGTTGTACGTCATACCATCTATAAAAGCCATGGACTGCTTTATGTCCATGCCAGACCGGGAGATTCATTGGAAGACATAGCCAAAAGCGTGGAAATCAGTACTCGTAAACTAAGCAAGTACAATGAAATTCCTAAGGATTTCCCATTGCAGGCCGACGATATCGTCTATCTGGAAAAGAAAAAAAGCAAAGCAGACAAGCCGTATTACGACCATGTTGTACAAATCGGCGAATCAATGCACAGCATCTCTCAGCAATACGGTATTCAGGTAAAAAGTCTCTATAAATTGAATAAAAAAGACAAAGATTACATTCCAGAAGAAGGAGATGTCCTAAAACTTAGATAAATAAGATAAAAAACAGTATATTTGCAGTCCTAACAATATAAACAATGAGCGATCAACGTTATAATTTGCGCGGTGTATCCGCATCGAAAGAAGATGTTCACAATGCAATAAAGAACATTGACAAGGGTATTTTCCCGAAAGCATTCTGTAAAATCATCCCTGATATTCTGGGAGGTGATCCGGAATATTGTAATATCATGCATGCAGATGGAGCCGGAACAAAATCATCATTGGCTTATCTGTACTGGAAAGAGACAGGTGATCTTTCTGTATGGAAAGGCATTGCTCAGGATGCTCTGATCATGAACATTGACGACCTGCTTTGTGTAGGTGCTGTTGATAATATTCTGGTGTCTTCTACCATCGGACGAAACAAATTGTTAATCCCGGGAGAAGTCATTTCAGCCATCATTAACGGAACAGACGAACTGCTGGCCGAATTGCGTGCCATGGGTGTAGGATGTTATGCAACCGGAGGTGAAACAGCCGATGTAGGAGACTTGGTTCGGACAATTATCGTTGACAGTACGGTTACTTGCCGTATGAAACGTTCAGACGTGATTGACAATGCCAATATCCGGCCGGGTGACGTCATCGTTGGTCTGGCTTCATTCGGACAGGCTACCTACGAAAAAGAATACAACGGCGGTATGGGAAGTAACGGACTGACAAGTGCCCGCCACGATGTATTTGCCAAATACTTAGCCCAGAAATATCCGGAAAGCTATGATGCTGCCGTCCCGGAAGAACTGGTTTACTCAGGTAATCTGAAACTGACAGACGCGGTAGAAGGTTCACCTATTGATGCCGGTAAATTAGTTCTCTCTCCGACCCGTACTTACGCGCCGGTAGTCAAGAAGTTACTAGACGCTTTGCGCCCGCAAATTCACGGAATGGTACATTGCTCAGGAGGTGCACAAACCAAAGTGATGCACTTCGTCGGTGATAATTGCCGGGTGATCAAAGATAATTTGTTCCCGGTTCCGCCTCTGTTCCGCACCATTAAAGAACAAAGTAATACCGACTGGGCCGAAATGTATAAAGTATTCAACATGGGGCACCGTTTGGAAGTATATCTTCCGGCCGAATATGCAGCAGAAGTCATCGCTATCAGCCAATCATTCAATATTGATGCCCGTATCGTTGGACGCATTGAAGAGAGCGACAAGAAAGAACTGATTATACGTTCTGAGTTCGGAGAGTTCAAATATTAATCAGTAGTCACAAGAGTTATTAGAATGATATGTATCACTATTCCTTCAGAGTAGGATACAATATTATAAATGTGCTAAAAGGAGATAATGGCAGAGAACAATACATTATTAGAAAAGCTGGACGGACTGGTTTCTCGTTTTGATGAAATCGGAACACTCATCACAGACCCGAATGTCATTGCCGACCAAAAACGGTATGTCAAGCTCACGAAAGAGTATAAAGACTTGAGTGAGATCATGAAAGCCCGGAAGGAATATATGCAATGTCTGAACGGCCTGTCGGAAGCTCGGCTGATGATGAATGAGAACGATCCGGAACTTCGGGAAATGGCTCGCGAAGAAATAGCAACTTGCGAAGCCCGGATTCCTGAACTGGAAGAAGAGATCAAGTTATTGCTGGTCCCTGCAGATCCGGAGGATGATAAAAATGCCATCGTCGAAATCAGAGGAGGAACAGGTGGTGATGAAGCCGCTATCTTTGCCGGAGATTTATACCGGATGTACGTCAAGTTCTGCGAATCCAAAGGATGGAAAATTGCCGTATCCAGCTTCAATGAAGGAGCAGCTGGTGGGTTTAAGGAAATTATCTTCTCGGTAACAGGTGAAAAAGTGTACGGAACGCTCAAGTATGAATCAGGTGTTCACCGCGTGCAACGTGTCCCGGCTACCGAAACCCAAGGACGAGTACATACATCTGCCGCAACAGTGGCTGTCTTACCGGAAGCCGACGAGTTCGATGTAGAAATCAATGAAGGCGAGATAAAATGGGATACATTCCGTTCGGGTGGAGCCGGCGGACAAAATGTCAACAAAGTAGAATCGGGTGTTCGACTACGTTATGTCTGGAAAAACCCCATTACGGGAGTGAGTGAAGAAATTTTGATCGAATGTACCGAAACACGCGATCAACCGAAGAACAAAGAACGTGCATTGACTCGTTTACGTTCTTTCATCTATGATAAAGAGCACCAGAAATACATTGATGACATAGCCAGTCGCCGTAAAACAATGGTTTCGACAGGCGACCGTTCTGCTAAAATCCGAACCTATAATTATCCGCAAGGCCGAATTACCGACCATCGGATCAATTATACGATTTATAATCTTTCGGCTTTTATGGATGGAGACATTCAGGATTGCATTGATCACCTGATTGTAGCAGAAAATGCGGAAAGGCTGAAAGAATCAAAATTATAACACATGCTAAAATTTACAACGATGAACAAACAACAATTATTCGAAAATATCAAAAGAAAGCAATCATTCTTATGTGTTGGACTGGATACTGACATCAAGAAAATCCCACAACACTTATTGCAAGAAGAAGATCCGATCTTTGCATTCAACAAAGCTATTATTGATGCTACTGCCGATTATTGCGTGGCATACAAACCGAACATGGCTTTCTATGAAAGCATGGGTGTAAAAGGAATCATGGCTTTCGAGAAAACAGTTTCATATCTCCGTGAGAATTATCCGGATCAATTCATCATTGCAGATGCAAAACGCGGCGACATCGGCAATACATCCGAGATGTATGCCCGTTCGTTTTTCGATCATATCAAGGTAGATGCCGTAACAGTTGCTCCTTATATGGGTGAAGATAGTGTTAAGCCTTTCCTGATCTATCCGGAAGCATGGGTTATTCTGTTGGCATTAACTTCTAATAAAGGTTCACATGACTTCCAGTTATTGGAAGACGCCAACGGAGAACGTCTGTTCGAAAAAGTGCTGAAGAAATCTCAGGAATGGGCATCCGACGAACAGATGATGTATGTTGTCGGAGCAACACAGGGCAAAATGTTCCTCGATATCCGTAAACATGCCCCCAATCACTTCCTGCTTGTTCCGGGCGTAGGTGCACAAGGTGGAAGTTTGAAAGAAGTAGCCGAATATGGAATGAACAACCAATGCGGCTTGTTGGTTAATTCTTCAAGAGCGATCATTTATGTAGATAAAACAGAGAACTTTGCTGCAGCATCTCGCGAAGCAGCCAAAGCTGTTCAACAGGAAATGGCCGGCTATTTAAAAGACAAAGGAATAATTTAATAATATAACGATATAAAGATGACAGGCAACATGCAACAAAAAGCCCGTTGCCTGCATCTTCCAAATGAATAAATGAATTGAATTAGTAATGGAGTTTTCAGCCCAACAAATTGCAGCCTTTCTAAACGGAACCGTCGAAGGTAATCCGGAAGTAACAGTGAAAAGCTTTTCGAAGATAGAAGAAGGAAAACCGGGGACATTGACCTTCCTGGCAAATCCGAAATATGAGCACTACATTTATAGCACAAAGGCAAGTATTGTTTTGGTGAATAACGACTTTACTCCAACAGAACAGATTCCTGCCACGTTGATCCGTGTGGAAAATGCCTATGCAGCATTGGCTATTTTGCTGAATATGGTAGAACAACACAAACAAAAACAACAGACAGGTATCGATTCTTCTGCTTTTATCGCCCCAAGTGCTTCTGTCGGAGAAAATTGTTACATCGGTCATTTCGCCTATGTCGGTAAAAATACAACCATTGGTAAGAATTGCCGGATTTATCCTCAGGCATACATCGGAGATGATGTAACAATCGGTGATAATTGCATTATTTATCCTCATGTAACAATCTATGATGGCTGTGTGATTGGGAATAACAATATTCTGCATGCAGGTTCAGTCATCGGATCTGACGGATTTGGGTTCGCTCCCGAAGGTGACCTTTATAAAAAGATCCCTCAATTGGGAAATGTTGTTCTGGAAGATGATGTAGAGATTGGAGCCAATACCACAATCGATCGTGCCGTTATGGATTCAACCATCATTCATAAAGGTGTTAAATTAGACAACTTGGTACAAATAGCTCATAACGTAGAAGTTGGAGAAAACACCGTAATGGCCGCCCAAGTTGGTGTTGCCGGATCTACCAAGATTGGAAAACATTGTATGTTCGGAGGCCAGGTTGGGCTTGCCGGTCATATCAAGATTACAGACCATGTAAATTTCGGAGCACAGTCTGGTGTTATCAGTGACATCAAAGAGCCAACAACCGTTTTAGGTGCACCAGCTATTCAAGCCAAAGCATTTATGCGTTCGAGTGCAATCTTCAACCGATTGCCGGATATGTACCGGACCATGGGGCAGTTACAACGAGAAATAGCAGAATTAAAGAAATTAATAAATAAAGAATAAAGACTATGCAGAAGCAAAATACGCTGGCCGCAAGTTTCAGCTTGCAAGGTAAAGGACTACATTCCGGATTGAATATTGAGGTATCATTCAATCCTGCACCTGAGAACCATGGCTATAAGATCAAACGTGTTGATTTGCCCGAGCAGCCTGTTATTGATGCTGTGGCAGAAAACGTAATAAACACCCAACGTGGAACCGTTATCGGCAGAAAAGATATACAAATCAGTACGATCGAACATGCTATGGCAGCTCTGTATGCTATGGGTGTTGATAACTGCTTAATCGAAGTCAATGCTCCTGAGTTTCCTATCCTCGACGGCAGTGCCCGCCATTATGTGGAAGAGATACAGAAAGTAGGACTTCAGGAACAAAATGCAGCAAGGGATTATTATATTGTCAAGCACAAAGTTGAAGTAAAAGACGAAGAAACTGGTGCATCAATCATGTTGTTGCCCGATGATCATTTCTGTGTCAATACTTTGATTTCGTTCAACTCACCGGTATTGAACAATCAGTTCGCTACCATGAACGATGTAAAAGACTTCCCTACCGAAATTGCTGCTTCACGTACCTTCGTATTTGTACGGGAATTGGAAATGCTTCTGCAAAACAACTTGATCAAAGGAGGAGATTTAGACAATGCGATTGTTATTTACGACCAGAAAGTGTCACAAGAAGCATTGGATAAATTGGCAGACATGATGAACGTTCCCCACCAGAACATCCAGGAACTGGGATATATTAACAACGAACCACTGGTATTCGACAACGAACCGGCTCGCCACAAGCTGCTGGATGTAATCGGAGACATTGCTTTGATTGGCAAACCGATCAAAGGCCGTGTCATTGCAACCCGTCCGGGACACAGCATCAACAACAAATTGGCACGTATCATCCGTAAACAGATTAAATTAAACGATGTACAGACTCCTATCTATGACCCGAATGCTGAACCGGTTATGGATATCAACCGTATCCGCGAACTGCTTCCTCACCGCTACCCGTTCTTGCTGGTCGACAAAATCATCGAGTTGGGCAAGAATTATATCGTAGGTGTGAAAAACATAACAACCAACGAACCGTTCTTCCAGGGACATTTTCCACAGGAACCGGTTATGCCAGGAGTTTTACAAGTAGAAGCCATGGCACAAACAGGAGGTTTGTTAGTTCTCAATACAGTAGATGAACCGGAACGTTACTCTACTTATTTCATGAAAATAGACGGTGTAAAATTCCGTCAGAAAGTAGTTCCGGGTGATACATTAATCTTACGTCTGGAATTACTGGCTCCGATCCGTCGTGGTATCTCTACAATGAAAGGATATGTCTTTGTGGGCGACAAACTGGTTAGCGAAGCTGAATTTATGGCTCAGATCATTAAAAACAAATAACTTATATTTTCAAGATGAATATTTCACCATTAGCCGTAGTTGATCCAGGAGCGACAATCGGCGAAAATGTCCAGATTGATCCTTTTGCCGTTATAGAGAAGGACGTTGTCATCGGAGACAATTGCCATATATTCCCTCATGCTGTCATCCTGAATGGAGCACGCATCGGTAATAACTGCCGTATTTTCCCGGGAGCTATCATTGCCGGTATTCCGCAGGACTTGAAGTTCAAGGGCGAGATTACCACTGCCGAGATCGGAAACAATACAACCATCCGCGAGTGTGTAACCGTTAACCGAGGAACAGCTTCCAAAGGAAAAACAATCGTTGGAAATGATTGTTTGATCATGGCTTATTCACACGTGGCTCACGACTGTGTTGTCAGAGATCATGTTATTATAGGTAATGCATCACAGATAGCAGGAGAAGTGGATATCGACGACTATGCAATCGTCAGCGGTGGTACATTGGTACATCAGTTCTCTCGTATCTCCAAGCACGTCATGATTCAGGGCGGATCACGTATCGGAAAAGATATTCCTCCTTATACACTGATCGGACGTGATCCGATCGTTTATTGCGGAATCAATATTGTAGGACTTCGCCGCAGAGGTTTTACCAATCAGCAAGTATATCTGATCCAAGATATCTATCGTACATTGTACACCCGCGGACTGAACAACTCGGATGCACTCAAAGCTATCGAGACAGAATACGAGCCCAGTGAAGAGCGTGATTTGATCCTCAACTTTATCAAATCCTCCAAACGAGGCATTGTTCGTGGTTCTATCGACGAAATGTAATTCATAAATAGTTGTATTCAAAAGTCCTGCCCAACAAGCAGGACTTTTTTATTTATCACACCTATATTTCTTATTAAAAATTTACTATCTTTGAGCCAACATAAAAAACAAAACAACTATGGTATTTAGATTCCTACTTTTATCAGATGAGGTGGACGACTTCAAACGGGAAATTCAGATTGATTCAGAAGCAACGTTTCTGGATTTACATAATGCCATCTTAGATTCAGTTGGCTACACCAAAGACCAAATGGCTTCTTTTTTCATTTGTGAGGATGACTGGAGCAAAAAGACCGAAGTTACCTTGGTAGAAATGGACACATCTTCAGATGTTGACAATTATATAATGGAAGATACGCATTTGGACGAATTGCTCGAAGAAGAACACCAGAAGCTTCTCTATGTATTCGACTACATGACCGAAAGAGCGTTCTTCATGGAACTGAGAGAAATCATTACCAACAAGAACTTACAGGAAGCTGTATGTACAAAATCGAGAGGTGAAGCACCAGTACAAATCATGCCGATTGATGAATTTGACAGCAAAATGAATTCTTCTACAGATATAGGAGAAGACTTCTACGGCGATTCAGAATACGACATGGATGAACTCGACAGAAATGGTTTTGAAGGTCTGGACGACAGCATGATGGATAATCCGTATGATGACGACAGATATTAATTCGTCAATGAACACATTAATTGTTTTACTTGGACCGACAGGAGTCGGAAAGACAGAATTAAGTCTTCGGATAGCTGAATATTTCAATGCTCCGATCATTTCATCCGACTCCCGTCAGGTCTATAAAGATTTACCAATCGGTACGGCAGCCCCAACTGCTGTACAAATGGCACGCGTCAGGCATTATCTAGTTGGGATGCTCGAACTCACCGATTACTACAGTGCCAGTCAGTTTGAAAGTGACGTGATGTCTCTCCTTCAACAATTATATCAGACCAATCCGGTAGCAGTTATGACAGGCGGCAGCATGATGTATATTGATGCCGTCAACAAAGGGATTGATGATATTCCCACCGTTTTACCTGAAATACGGCAAGCCGTATGGCAGGATTATGAACAGAACGGCCTGACTCCATTATTGGAAGAACTGAAAATGGCAGATCCGGTTCACTACGAGGAAGTAGACCGGAACAATTACAAACGGGTTATCCATGCCGTTGAGATTTGCCGGCAAACCGGACTTCCCTACTCTTCGTATCGTACCCGCCAGCATAAAGAACGACCGTTCCGGATTATCCAGATCGGATTGAAACGTGAACGGGAAGAACTGTGCGAACGTATCAACCAACGGGTCGATCAGATGATGACCGACGGCTTATTGGAAGAAGCCCGCCGCGTATATCCGTTCCGCCATCTGAACTCGCTGAATACGGTTGGTTACAAAGAACTCTTCCACTACTTTGACGGCGAATGGCCTCTCGACTTTGCCATCGAGAAAATTAAACGCAACAGCCGGGTTTATGCCCGCAAGCAAATGACGTGGTTTAAACGGAATCCGGATATTGTCTGGTTTCATCCGGATCAGGAAACCGAAATCATGGCATACATAAAATCGCAGTTGGAAGAAAAATAAACATTCAATACACTTTCACTTTGCCTTTGCTACAACGATTCCGATAAACCTCTGGTTGAAAGACAACGTCACATTTTTTCTTGTATTGAAAACACTCTGAATGGAAGTTCACATGGATATTCACGAAAAAGTAAATGAAAATATCTTTATTATAACAATCCAGCTCTATCATTTATTGATTATCTTTATAACCAATTAAATCGTGATATTAAGTAAGTGATCAAAAATATTTTTATATTCAACATAAAATATTAATATTGTCTCATGATATTTTAGAATTTGAATCATGAAACATATAAAAGTGCTTGAATTAAGTGAGGCTGATCGTCTCAAACTAGAGAAAGGCTATCATAATGGCCCTACCCATAACTATCGTATCAGATGTAAATCCATATTGTTGAAGTCATCAGGAAAATCAGCATCAGAAATAGCTGAAATATTTGATGTAACAGTGCCAACAGTATACGCATGGATAAAACGTTATAAAGAAAATGGTATCAAAGGCTTGGAAACACGTCCCGGCCAAGGTCGTAAACCAATAATGGATTGTTCCGATGAGGAAGCAGTCCGTAAGGCTATAGAAGAGGACCGTCAGAGTGTATCAAAAGCACGTGAAGCCTGGGAAAAGGCTTCCGGCAAAAAAGCCAGCGACATTACCTTCAAACGTTTTTTAGGAGCATTGGTGCAAGATATAGGCGAATAAGAAAACGCCCAAGGGGCATACCCTCACCGCAACTCTACACATACAAGAAAGAGAAGTTGCAAGAACTTGAAAGCCTTGATTCCAAAGGTAAAATAGAACTTTATTATGCTGATGAAAGTCATGTATGTACAGATGGTTATGTACCTTACGGCTGGCAGTTCAAAGATGAGAATGTCTATATTCCATCCGAGAAAGCTGCAAGACTCAATATCTTTGGCATGATTACTAAAAGGAATCAATATAAAGGCTTTACAACACAAGAATCCATCAATGCAGACAGGCTTGTGGATTATCTTGACAGGTTCTCTTTTGAGGTAAAGAAGAAAACCGTTGTTGTACTTGATAATGCTTCTGTCCATAGGAATCGGAAGATAAAGGAAATGAGAAAGATATGGGAGGATAGAGGATTATTCCTTTTCTATCTTCCACCATACTCTCCGGAACTTAATCCTGCCGAAACGCTATGGCGTATATTGAAAGGCAAATGGATAAGACCCGCTGATTACAATACTAAGGACTCTCTTTTCTATTGTACAAACAGGGCTCTAGCATCTGTAGGTACGAACTTATTTGTGAATTACTCATATGTATAAAATTAATTTTGAATAGTTACTTAGCAAAAAAAGCAATGAAAAAAAGAATAATAACTAAAATTGGAGACATCTTTTGCGTGGAATTTGATGGAAAATTCAAATGTTTCTTTCAATATATAGCTAATGACTTTTATCAGTTGAATAGCTCTGTTATTCGTGCTTTTAAACGTCGTTATCCTATGGAATATAAGCCTTCTATCTATGACTTGGTGAAAGACGAAGTAGTTTTTTACGCTCATACTGTTTTAAGGCCAGGAATAGAACTTAACGCTTGGTATAAAGTCGGTAAATCTACCGATTTAGGTGAAGAAGGACTCTCCAAAGTAATATTTGGATGTGCTCAAGGTATAAAAGTTCATTCGCCGAATCATGCTGAGCAGATAAATCCTCTCACTAATTGGTATATTTGGCATATTAATGAGCCTCATATTTATGTTGGGGAATTGCAAGATAAATACCAAGACATTATAGAAATTGGTTCTGTTATGCCCTATCATCAAATCGTAAATCGAATGAAATATGGATATTATACCTTTTCTTTTGTGGAATATGAAATACTAAAGAGGATTCCGTTGCCTGACGAGGATAGTTTTACAAGAATAGAATCTGAGAATAAAAATAGTGTAACATTTTTCCATTTTCATGGAGAAAAAGTAGTTAGACAAATAGAAATGTTACCTAATAATATTATCAGATTGTCCGATCAAACTCCAGATGTGGAAGACTATTCTATATGTGGTCAAAGTTTTTCAGAAATGAAGTGGCGTTTTCCCCATTTTATTGCACAAAAAGAATTTGAAGACGTATGGTTAAGTACATGACAGAAATTTGAATACATCGAATTTGGGTGTGTATGTCGGTCGAAAAAGTACGTTTGAG
>ENA-OROH01000566-OROH01000566.1-human-gut-metagenome-genome-assembly--contig:-NODE-566-length-42066-cov-3.965271_pt1 | contig 42066 bp, 33 predicted proteins | sample MGYA00242125_ERZ509042 | MGnify/ENA primary metagenome ERZ509042 (study PRJEB26280, sample SAMEA2338738) | human gut metagenome | biome: human gut; feature: human-associated habitat; material: faeces... | reverse complement strand
TTGGATACGAGCGTGTATAAGCGAGTATTCAAACCATAGCGACTAAAGTCACAAATAAGGATTATTTCATTCCCAGAGGGTGTCTCCTTTGCTGCGCAAATCAGAATTTAATTTAAAGCAAAATCTCCATCGAAGTAATTAATTTTCATTGCCTCGCGGACATCATTCAATGTCTCTGCTGCTTTCTTTTCAGCAACTTCAGAACCAGCCTGTAAGATATCATAAACATCTGGAATACGCTGTTCCCACATCTTTCTTCTCTCACGGATCGGTCCAAGTTCCGCTTCTAATACTTTGTTCAAGAACTTCTTCACCTTAACATCACCAAGTCCACCTCTCTGATAATGTTCTTTTAATTCATCAAGGTTCTGGTAATCCGGAAGAAATTCTGCGAAGTATTCATCTTTACAGAACGCATCTAAATAAATGAATACAGGATTACCTTCTACCTTACCTGGGTCCTGTACACGAAGATGGTTTGGATCGGTAAACATGGACATAACTTTTTTCTTTACTACATCTGCCTCATCAGAAAGATAAATACAGTTTCCAAGAGATTTACTCATCTTAGCCTTTCCATCAATACCTGGAAGACGAAGACAAGCTTTGTTAGATGGAAGAACAATCTGTGGATCTGTTAAAGTCTCACCGTAAACACTATTAAACTTATGAACAATTTCCTTACACTGCTCAATCATCGGCATCTGGTCTTCTCCTACTGGAACTGTTGTTGCACGGAACGCAGTGATATCTGCTGCCTGACTGATTGGATAACAGAAGAATCCTACAGGAATACTCGCCTCAAAGTTTCTCATTTTAATCTCAGACTTAACGGTTGGATTTCTCTGCACACGGGCAACTGTAACAAGATTCATATAATAAAATGTAAGTTCCGTAAGTTCAGGAACCATTGACTGAATGAAAATGGTTGACTTTTCCGGGTCAATTCCACATGCTAAGTAGTCTAATGCTACCTGAATAATGTTCTGACGTACTTTTTCCGGATGCTCTGCATTATCAGTAAGTGCCTGTGCATCTGCAATCATAATAAAAATCTCATCATAGTCTCCAGAGTTCTGTAATCTGACTCTCTCTGATAATGAACCTACATAGTGTCCTACATGAAGACGGCCCGTTGGACGGTCACCAGTTAAAATTACTTTTTTCATTCTTTATCTATTTCTCCTTAATATATTTTTCGCTTTTCCTACCAAGATATTATATAACCCAATTCAAAAAGCGTCAACCGTTCCGCCCTTTTTCTTTCATGTTTCTTTCGTTAAAGAAATGTGACTTTAAGACACTATTATCCATCAAGAAATCATCCTAAAATAAATAAAAGGAACAATTCCCACATAACCCCGAGGAAATGGAGCGTGGTATTATGAAAAAATCAAAAAATGTTACAAGGATAAAATGTAAAATGATATCGTTATGTTTAAGTTCGGTCATGATTATTTCAAGTTTTATATCAATAAATGTTATGGCTGACAGTTCTGACCAGATTATCAATTCACTGACAGATATTCCAGCAGTATTGGAAGATTGGGATACACCTGCATTAGGCAGTGGAAAAATTTATTATCGAAAAACATCTGCAAAGATTGGATCTGCAACACCTGCACAAAATTATCAGACGGCACTAAATACATCTTTTAAAGATAATCAATACCCCATAAATGGAGCAGACAGTTCTCTGGCAGATGACTGGCAGTATCTTGCAGTAACCATAGCAGAAAAATTATATTCTAATGATATATCAATACCATATTTAAAAGCAGCTACGAAGTATGGAAATTCAATCAAGCTTCCAAACCAGATCGGTTCATTATACGATACACGCATAACAAGCTATGAAGGAACAGATAATAGTCTTTCAAATGCACAGGCACAGGCAATGAAGCAGATAAAAAAGACTTCCAGTGAATATGACGCAAAGGAAATCGAAGAATTGAAAAAGAATACAAAGTCTTCCCCAGTGTATTTCAGGACTGCTATTCTGTCAGGAAAAGAAATGGGAATGTTTGATGCTTATGATGCATTAACCGTATACTTCCATAATTTCAAAATAACTCCTATTTACCCAATGCAACAGGGAACTTATAAACAAGAAATAAGTGATATTCAGGAAGACAGCCCGATTTACAGTTCAGGTTTTAGGAATGATACAGGAGTAGAAGTTTCTGGAAGCCAGACATTGACAAATTCTACAACTTATGGTGCTGTAAATACGGTGAGTGGATCAAAATCTTATGCTTACGAAAAATCTTCTTCCGTATCATATAGTAATGATTTTGGAGTATTTGGCAATATTGCAGCAAGTGTGGGATTTAGTACAACAGAAGCAATGGAGAAAGGATGGTCAGAAGAAAAAAGCGAAAGTAAAACATTAGACACATCAACACAGGCATCATTGAATCTTCCACCATATACCGCAGCATCAATCAAACAGCAGCAAAAAAAGCAAAAAGCAGTCACCTATTATAAATGTCCTGTATTAATCAGTTATGATGTAACCGTAGCCGTATATCACCAACTGATACAATCAAAATATTATAGTTCCATCATAGCCAGATTTCATGGAGATGATGCACGAAAATCGCTAAAGAACAGAGCAATTCTTAATCCAGCACATACCGATGCAAACGAAATCAACTGGGCAAATGTAAAATCTGATGATATTGCAAAGAAGACAATTAACCGCATCAGTCAAAATGTTCTTATGTGTTCCGCCGGAGGCTCTTATACCGAAACCCTGATAACAACAGAGAGTAAAATAGATGAGCTGATTGCAACAAGACCTCTTGCAAAAGTTGTGGCTGATCGAAATGAACAAAAGCTCAAAGAAAAAGAGAATTTTTCGCTAAATCAGATTAAATTAGAGGGACGGAATGAAAATGAATCTGCCTATTACGGATTTCAAGGAAAAAAAGGTACTTGGAAAATGACAGATGCAGATGGAAATACTATAGAAAATGAAAATATAATATTAAGTGGAACAAAAGGTAAGCAAAAAATCACCGTGCAAAAAGCAGGAACATATTATCTGACATATTTTATTGATGAAGATGAATATAACACTGCTGATCACAGAAACCAATATGCGGCAAATCTGACTGTCACAAGACCAACAGTTAAATTTATCGTAGAAAAAGTTTCACTAAACAATAACGCAGATACAAATAATCCACAGATTAATAATATCACAATCCGGGCAATCTCCAGCAAAATTGCGCCGGGTAAAAAAATCAAACTGACAACAAACCTGCCAAAAAGCAAAATAAAATGGATAACAAGCAACCCGAAACTTGCCACTGTAGACAAAAACGGAGTCGTAAAGATTAACAAAAAAGCAGCAGGCAAAAGGGTTAGCATCACGGCAATAGCAACTGATGGAAGCGGCAAAAAGAAAACATTTGCAATCCGTATCATGAAAGGTGAAGTTAAAAAAATCATCATTAAAGGAAAGAAGCGTGTCCCGGCGGGAAATACACTGAAATTAAAAGCTAAAGTTAAAGCAGGCAAAGGAGCCAATAAAAAACTCCTCTGGAAATCAAGCAACATAAAATATGCAACGGTTACATCAAGCGGTAAAGTAAAAACAAAGAAAGCAGGAAAGAAAAAGACCGTAAAGATTACAACCATGGCAACAGATGGAAGTAATAAAAAAGCAACAATCAAAATACAAATAAAATAAAGAGGCAGTTCCGTTTTTTTCCTGGGTTTCGCTCGCTAACAGCTCGAAAAATCAGGTGGAGAAGATTTGAAAAATAAGACAGAGGAGATTGAATATCCAGAAAATGAAATTCTGACTTTGCTCCAGTAGCCAAAAAACAACTTCCAAAGAGGGATACTATTCTATATCTGTGACTCTATCACTGCGAAGATAGAGTCACAGATATAGAATAGTATCCCTCTTTGGAAGTGTCTCCTTTGCCTGCGGCAAATCAAAAATTATCTTTTTGGTTTTGCCGTAATGCTTACCCAGTCTTTCATATGATTAATTTCAAGAATTTCAAAATTATTTGCCAGCATTGCTTCCTTTACAGCTTCTTCCATTGTGTTGATGATTCCGGAAGTGATAAAGATACCATCTTCTTTTAATAATGGAGTTACAATTCCAGAAAGTGGAATAATAACATCCGCAAGGATATTGGCAACTACTACATCGTAACGTTTTCCATTATTTTTCTCATAGAAACGGTATGCCTCGTCCTGATCAAGGATATTTACCTGCTGTACTTCTGCCTGGCCTGCAACACCATTGATTGCAAAGTTCTCATCTGTCGCACGAATCGCATTTGGATCAATATCTGTTGCCATCGCATGATGTGCGCCTAATTTTAATCCAATGATAGAAAGAATTCCGCTTCCTGTTCCAACATCAAGGAGTTCTGTATCTTTCTTGATATACTTTTTAAGCTGAGAAATACAAAGCTTTGTTGTCTCATGAGAACCGCTTCCAAATGCAGTACCCGGGTCAATCTCTACAACGATATCATCATCTTTTTTATCAGTAAGCGTCTCCCAGGTTGGCTTAATCACGATATTATCATCAAGACGGAATGGTTTAAAGAATACCTTCCAGTTATTAATCCAGTCCTCTTCTTCCGTTACGCCAAGCGTAATCTCGCCGCTTCCCACCGGCAAAAATGCTGATAACTCTTCAATCTTAGCCCTTACCTTCGCAATTACCGCCTGTAAATCTTCCTTTTCATCCACATAGCAGGAAATACGAGCCTTTCCATCATCTGGTGCGATTTCGTCTGGAAGAAGGTCTACATACATAATCTTTCTGTCTTCCTCAGATAACGGCACATGATCCTCAATCTCAACACCTTCCATTCCCATCTCGGAAAGTTCATAGCTTAACATATCTTCTGCTGCAGTTGTTGTTTCAATAGTGAGTTTATTCCACTTCATAAGCTTTCCTCCTACTTCTTAAAGAAACCTTTTTTCTTATGTTTTTCGTGCTTTTCGTGCGGAGCTTCTTCTTTCTTTTCGGAAGGGGCAACTTCTCCCATTGCTTCCTGGAATTTGCGGAGGGCTTCTTTCTGGGCTGCGTTCAGTTTTTCTGGAACCTGAACAACAAACTTGACGATATGTGTTCCACGGATGTTTTTATTTCTAAGGGTAGGAACACCTTTTCCTTTCAGACGGATGGTTGTATCTGTCTGTGTTCCTGGTTTTAAAGTGTACTCGTAAGGACCATCTACGGTGTCAATCTTAATCGTTCCACCAAGTGCTGCCTGTGCAAATGTAACCGGTTCTGTAGAGTAGATATCGTATTCCTGTCTCTGGAACTTCGGATGACGGGATACAGTTACGTTAACAAGTAAGTCTCCTCTTGGGCCGCCGTTGATACCTGGCTCACCTTTTTCACGGATTCTTACACTCTGGCCGTTGTCGATACCTGCTGGAATCGGCACTTTGATTCTCTTACGAACTTTGATGTATCCTGTACCAGAACAATCAGTACATTTATTACGGATAATCTGACCGCTTCCGTTACAGTCTGGACAAGTCTGGACGTTACGAACCGTTCCAAACATGGACTGCTGTGTGAATACAACCTGACCGGTTCCTTTACATTTTGGACAGGTTTCTGGACTTGTTCCTGGTTTTGCTCCGCTTCCGTTACAAGTCTTACATTCTTCTTTTAAAGTAATCTCTAATTCTTTTTCTACACCACGGATGGCATCATCAAATGTGATACGGACACCGGCACGAAGGTTTGCACCCTGTCTTGGACCATTTCTTCTGGCATCGCCGCCTCTTCTGCCACCGCCGAAGAAATCACCAAAAATATCTCCAAAGATATCTCCCATATCTCCGCCGAAATCGAATCCGCCAAAGCCGCCAGCTCCACCGCCGCCCTGTTCAAAGGCAGCGTGACCAAACTGGTCATATTTACTTTTCTTTTCCGGGTCACTAAGTACTTCATAAGCTTCGGCTGCTTCTTTAAACTTTTCCTCTGCCTCTTTATCTCCAGGATTCATATCTGGATGGTACTTCTTTGCAACCTTTCGATATGCACGCTTAATCTCCGCCTCTGACGCATTCTTATCTACGCCCAAGACTTCATAATAATCTCTTTTTTCTGCCATTTTTTCCTCCAGCCTGATGTACTCTATCATTCATAAAACAAAAGTACTACGAATGATACAATATACCAAGGACTTCCTAATAAACAAATTTCCCCTTTCTCCCCCACCTGCTAAAGGTGAGGGTAAGAAAGAGGAATATTTAGATTTTAAACAGTGTCAATAAACACGCTTTATTAGTCTACACTTCTTTGTAGTCTGCGTCAACTACATCATCTGAATTATAAGTTGCATTTGGATCAGCACCGGCACCAGCCTGTGGTCCAGGACCTGCCTGACCCGCTGCTCCGCCAGCCTGTTCATACATCTTAGCAAATAAGGACTGTGCATCTTTCATTAACTGCTCTTTACCTTCGTTAAGAGCTGCTACATCTGCTTCAGAAATGTTATCTGGAGTTGTACGGTCAAGGACTTCTTTTAATTTAGCGATGTCTGCCTCAACAGTAGCTTTTTCAGAAGCATCAATCTTATCTCCTGCTTCTTCCATAGCTTTCTCTGTCTGGAATACCATGTTGTCTGCATCGTTTCTTGCATCAATGCCTTCTTTTCTCTTCTTATCCTGAGCTTCGTATTCTGCAGCTTCTTTTACAGCTTTATCAATATCTTCATCAGACATATTAGATCCTGCTGTAATTGTGATGTGCTGTTCTTTTCCTGTTCCTAAGTCTTTTGCAGATACATTTACAATACCGTTTGCATCAATATCGAATGTAACTTCAATCTGAGGTACACCTCTTCTTGCTGGTGGGATACCATCTAAGCGGAACTGTCCAAGAGTCTTGTTATCTCTTGCGAACTGTCTCTCACCCTGTACAACGTGGATATCAACGGCTGTCTGATTATCCTCTGCTGTGGAGAAGATCTGGCTCTTCTTTGTAGGGATTGTTGTGTTACGCTCGATTAACTTCGTAGCAACACCACCCATTGTTTCGATAGATAAGGATAATGGAGTTACATCAAGAAGGAGGATGTCACCGGCACCTGCATCACCTGCTAACTTACCACCCTGGATAGAAGCACCGATTGCTACACATTCATCTGGGTTGATTCCCTTGAATGGCTCTTTACCTGTTAACTGTTTTACTTTATCCTGTACAGCAGGGATTCTTGTAGAACCACCAACTAATAATACTTTACTTAACTCAGAAGCGTTAAGACCTGCATCGTTTAATGCTTTAGAAACAGGTGTTGCTGTTCTTTCTACTAAATGAGCTGTTAATTCGTTGAATTTCGCTCTTGTTAAGTTCATTTCAAAATGTTTTGGTCCCTCAGCAGTTGCTGTGATGAAAGGAAGATTGATGTTTGTTGTTGTAGAGGAAGAAAGCTCTTTCTTTGCTTTTTCAGCAGCTTCTTTAAATCTCTGCATTGCCATCTTATCTGTAGATAAATCTACACCTTCTTTTGCTTTGAAATCATCTAACATATACTGTGTGATTACGTTATCGAAATCATCTCCACCTAAACGGTTATCTCCGGCTGTGGATAATACTTCGATGACACCGTCACCAATCTCGATGATAGATACATCAAATGTACCACCACCTAAGTCATATACCATGATTCTCTGCTCATTCTCGTTATCAAGACCATAGGAAAGAGCTGCTGCTGTAGGCTCATTAATGATACGCTTTACGTCAAGACCTGCAATCTTACCAGCATCTTTTGTTGCCTGTCTCTGAGCATCGTTGAAGTATGCTGGAACAGTGATAACTGCTTCTGTTACTTTCTCACCTAAGTAGTTCTCTGCATCAGATTTTAACTTCTGTAAAATCATTGCGGAAATCTCCTGTGGAGAATACTTTTTATCATCAATTGTTACTTTATAATCTGTACCCATTTCACGTTTGATTGATGAAATAGTCTTGTCAGCATTTGTTACTGCCTGACGCTTTGCCGGCTCACCGACAACTCTTTCACCAGTCTTTGTGAAAGCTACTACGGAAGGAGTTGTTCTCATTCCTTCTGTATTTGTGATAACAACAGGTTTTCCACCTTCCATTACTGCTACACATGAGTTTGTTGTACCTAAATCAATACCGATTATTTTACCCATAATTATTTCCTCCTGTATTCTGTCAAATTCGTATATCTAAAATATGACTAATTAACTACTTTTACCATGCTGTGACGAAGAACTCCATCTTTGTACATATATCCTTTCTGGAATTCTTCGGATACAAGGTTCTCACCCATCTCTTCATTCTCTTCATGCATTACTGCATTATGAAAATCCGGATTAAATTCCTTTCCTACAGCATCCATCGGTTTTACACCGATTTCTTCAAGTACGGTAATCATCTGCTGATAAATTTTGATAAATCCCTGAGCAAATGCCCCTTCCTTCTCTTCTTCTGAAAGAGCATCCAAACCTCTTTCAAAATTATCAACAACCGGAAGTAACTTTGCAAGAACCTCTTTCGCTCCTACATCATACATATGACTCTGCTCTTTTGCATTTCTCTTTCTGGCATTCTCAAATTCTGCCATCAGACGCTGATATTTATCTGTCATCTCTGCTGCTTTTTCTTCACTCTTTTTTAATTCGATTTCAAGAGCGGCTGCAGACTTCTTTTTCTTTTTCGTCTTGGTTTCTTTTGTTTCTTGAGTTTCCGTTCCTTCCTCCGTCGTTGTTTCTTCTGGAGTCTCTCCCTTCGCCTCTTCTACGATACTTTCGTCGGATACTTTCTTTTCTTCTTCCACTTAAGTACCACCTTTCTATGATTTATTATTAAAAATCTCATCTAAATCATCGGTTAGATTTCTGAGAGTATTTACAACCTTTCGGTAATCCATTCGTTTGGGACCGATAATTCCGACCGTTCCTGTTCCGCCTTCCTTCAATTCGTAAGTGGCAGTTACGATACTGCAATCCCTTAAAGACTGTACCTGCGTCTCATTACCAATGTAAACCTGTATACCATGCTTCTCTTCCTGATTCACCGTATCATCGACAAGCTTTACAAGCTGCTTCTTCTCAACTAATGTGTCAAGAAGTGCTGTCGTATGCTCTGGATTGGAAAGTTCAGGATACTTGAGCATATTGGTTGCTCCGCTGGTATAAATCTCTAAATTATCTGCTTCGTGAATTGCCTCTACAATCCCATTAAAAACTCCTTCTAAAATGTCTGCATGCATTCCTGCCTGCACCTTCATCGTGTGAACTAACTCAATGTTAATATCATTCAGTGTTAGTCCCTGAAGGAAAGAGTTCAACAAAATGTTAAGCTTTAGAATCTCGTCATTGCCAAGAGGTTCATCCATATTCATGAGCACGTTCTTAACCGTATCATTGCCAACCACGATAACGACCAGAAGTCTTTGTGAATCCACCATAGAAAGTTGAATAAACTTAAGCTTTGACTCCTTAATCTGTGGTGCGGAAATCAATGTAGCATAGTTCGTATTTGCTGCAAGAACATCTGCGACATTCTTAAGAACCTCCTCCATGCGATCCATCTTATTAATCAAATCCTGATGTTCCTTCTCCCTCTCGGTCTCCCGTGTTCGAATTTCATCATTCTCTTCCATAAGACAGTTTACATAGTAACGATAGCCTAAATCTGAAGGAATCCTTCCGGCAGAAGTATGTGGCTGGAGGATATAACCAAGCTCTTCAAGATCCGCCATCTCATTACGAATCGTTGCTGAACTTAAATGTAAATCAGAATCTTTGGCAATCGTTCTGCTTCCGACCGGATCTCCAGTCTCTAAGTAAGTAGATATAATTGCTTTTAAAATTTTCATCTTACGTTCATCCAGTTCCATCTCTTACTCCCTTCCTTCTTAGTTATTAGCACTCATCAATATCGAGTGCTAATATCTACATTCATTAAGTTATCACTATCTTCAATCCTTGTCAAGTATATTTTAAAATTTTTCCTGAACTTTTTTTTACAGAGCGTACAGATTGCCAGAATGATTTTTCAAACACTTTCTAAATTCCTTTACAGCATAAAATCACAGAAAATGTAATCACTCACATCAATCCCTGCATCCGTAAGCCGAAGCATTTTCCCATCAGCTGTCCATTCCAATAAATCCATTTCTTCATATTTAGCAATAACTTTTCCATATATATCTTTAAGACCCACCCTAAAGCGCTCTTTAAACTCTCTCTCTGAAATTCCTGCTCTTTTTCTCAGTCCCAGAAACATAAACTCTTCTATCTCATCTTTTTCGCTTAACACAGTATAATCTTCCCGCATCATAAATGGAACATACGGCTTTTTCTGATATTTTTCTAAATTCTTCTCATTAGAAAAACGAGTCCCTTCAAAATAAGAAGAAGCACCAAGTCCAAATCCAAGATACGGTATTCCACTCCAATATCCAAGATTATGAATACATTCTTTTCCCTTTCTCGCATAATTTGAAATCTCATACCGCTCGTAGCCATTCTCTGCTAAAACCTCTTTCGTGAGCTGATACATTTCCCTGTCTGTCTCTTCATCAGGAATCTTCTTCTGAATCTCCTCCGATTCACCAAACGGTGTTCCTTCCTCCAAAATGAGACTGTAGGCAGAAATATGTTCTGGCTGCAATGCCATCACCTTTTCCAGCGTCCTTCTATAGATACTTACCGTCTGCCCCGGCAGTCCACTCATCAAATCTACATTAATATTCTCAAACCCCGCTTTTCTCGCCAACTCATAACTCTTCAAAAATTCTTCCCATGTATGAATTCTTCCCAATAAATGAAGACAGGCGTCATCTGCACTCTGTAACCCCATACTGAAACGATTCACTCCTGCTTTTTTATAAGAAAAAACATTCTCCTTCGTAAGCGTTCCCGGATTCGTCTCCATTGTAATTTCTGCTTCTTCCATTATAAAAAATGCATTCCGTACCGCCAGCATAATCCTCTCTATCTGCTTTCCGGAAAGAAGCGACGGTGTACCGCCTCCTATAAAGATACTTCGCACTGCATATGCGTCTTTATCTAAAAGTTTACCTGTCTGCTCTATTTCATTTATCAAAGACTGTACATAAATCTCCCGTCTCTCCTCATTTGAAGGGAATGAAAGAAAATCACAGTAGTTACACTTTTTTATGCAAAATGGAATGTGAATATATAATTCCAAATCGGTTTTGCTTGCACACATAATTTTTCCTTTCTATCCTGATTTGTAGAGCGAAACAGACGCCAGCAAAGAGAGCCTATTCCCTATATTTGTGACTTTAGTCGCGGCAGTTTGAATACTCGCTTTATATGCTCGTATCCAAACCTTGCTCCGAGGCCACAAATATAGGGAATAGGCTCTCTTTGGAAGCTGTTTGCTGGCTGCCCATGCAAATTCAGGATTTATTTAGCTTCAGGAGTTCGTCTGCTTTGCAGCCTCACAAATCAGAATTTAGTCTTCATCCAATTTGAGAACGCTCATAAACGCCTTCTGTGGTATCTCTACGTTACCAACCTGTCGCATTCTCTTCTTTCCTTCCTTCTGTTTTTCAAGAAGCTTCTTCTTACGGGAAATATCACCGCCGTAACATTTCGCAAGTACGTCTTTGCGAACAGCTTTTACGGTTTCACGAGCGATAATCTTGCTTCCGATGGCTGCCTGAATTGGAATCTCGAATAAATGTCTTGGAATTTCTTCTTTTAATTTCTCACAAATCTTTCTTGCACGTTCGTAAGCTGTGGAAGAATGCACAATGAAAGAAAGAGCATCCACGGTCTCACGGTTAATAAGAATATCTAACTTCACAAGGTCGGACTGCTGGTAACCTTTCATCTCATAGTCAAAGGAGGCATAGCCTCTGGAACGGGATTTTAAAGCATCGAAGAAGTCGTAGATAATCTCGTTAAGTGGCAGTTCGTATTTAAGGAGCGCTCTCGTTTCTTCCATATACTCCATAGAAATATAGGTTCCGCGGCGTTCCTGACAAAGTGTCATGATAGCACCAACATATTCTTTGGTTACCATGATTTCCGCGGATACGATTGGTTCTTCCATATATTCAATGGTGGATGGATCTGGAAGGTTTGTCGGGTTTGTTAAGTCAAATACTGTTCCATCCGTCTGGTGTACTTTGTAAATAACACTCGGTGCAGTCGTTACTAAGTCAAGGTTATATTCTCTTTCTAATCGTTCCTGAATAATCTCTAAATGTAAAAGGCCTAAGAATCCACAACGAAAACCGAAACCTAATGCAACCGAAGTTTCCGGCTCATACTGGAGTGCTGCATCATTAAGCTGTAATTTTTCTAAAGCATCTCTTAAATCCGGATATTTGGCTCCATCTGCCGGATAGATTCCACAAAATACCATAGAGTTTACCTTTTTATAACCTGGCAGGGGTTCTGCACATGGATTATCGGCATCTGTAACGGTATCACCCACACGGGTATCTTTTACATTTTTAAGGCTGGCTGTAATATATCCAACCATGCCGGCAGAAAGCTCATCACACGGGAAGAACTGGCCTGCACCAAAGGTTCCAACCTCAACAACTTCTGCTTTCGCACCAGTTGCCATCATCAGCATATTTGTACCTTTTTTAATGGTTCCTTCCATGATACGTGCAAAAATGATAACTCCTTTATAAGAATCATATACACTATCGAAAATGAGTGCCTGTAATGGATTCTCCGGGCTTCCACCTGGTGCAGGAATCTTTTTTACAATCTGCTCTAAGACCTGTTCGATATTAATTCCGTTTTTCGCAGAAATCTTTGGCGCATCCTGCGCTTCGATTCCGATAACATCCTCTATCTCTTCTACAACACGATCCGGGTCTGCACTTGGAAGATCAATCTTGTTGATAACTGGCATAATCTCAAGGTCATGGTCTAATGCCAAATATACGTTTGCAAGTGTCTGTGCTTCGATTCCCTGTGCCGCATCCACGACAAGTACCGCTCCCTCACAGGCAGCAAGACTTCGGCTTACCTCGTAGTTAAAATCGACGTGACCTGGTGTATCGATTAAGTTGAATATATACTCTTCTCCGTCCTCAGCATGATATACAATACGTACCGCCTGAGACTTAATTGTAATTCCACGTTCTCTCTCTAAATCCATGTTGTCAAGAACCTGGTTCTGCATCTCTCTATCTGTCAGCAATCCTGTCTTTTCGATAATACGGTCTGCTAAAGTTGATTTTCCATGGTCAATATGTGCTATAATACAAAAATTTCTTATTTTACTCTGGTCAATTCCAGCCAAGGCAGTTTCCTCCTATTTTATAATATGTACTCTCAGAATCTTTTTGTGCTTGATCTAATTCTATCTGTCCTATTCTATCATGAGTTCTCTGCCTTTGCAATTTTTTATTCCTGATTTGATAACTTAATAAATTCATCCAGTCTTGCCTTTGCTTTTCCACTGTCAATGATCTCAGCGGCAAGCTTCACAGCATCTTCTAAAGTATCTGCTTTTCCTGCAACATAGAAAGCTGCTCCGGCATTCATTAAAACCGCTTCTCTTCTTGGACCCTTTTCACCATTTAAGATTGACAGGGTAATCTTTGCATTTTCTTCCGGTGTACCACCGACCAATTCTTCTTTATCACATTTCTTAAATCCAAACTGTTCTGGTTCAATCTCATAAGAACGGAACTTTCCATCTTTAATTTCACAGACACTTGTCCTGGCACTCATGGAAATCTCATCAAGACAATCCTGTCCGTATACAACCATTGCATTTTTTACTCCAAGATTGGAAAGTACTCTTGCGAGAGGTTCTACCAGTTTTTCATCATACACGCCCATAACCTGCATATTGGCACCAGCCGGATTGGAAAGTGGGCCTAAAATATTAAATACAGTACGGATTCCTAATTCTTTTCGTACATTTGCCACATAGCGCATCGCTGTGTGGTATTTCTGTGCAAAAAGGAAACAGATATTGATATCTTTTAACATCTGTGCGCTTTGTGCTGGTGAAACGGTAATATTTACTCCAAGTGCCTCTAACACATCTGCCGCACCACATTTACTGGAAGCCGCTCTGTTTCCATGCTTTGCAACCGGAACTCCTCCAGCGGAAATGACAAGTGCAGAAGTTGTAGAAATATTAAAGGAATTAGAACGATCTCCACCGGTTCCTACAATTTCTAACACATCCATATCATTAAGAAGTCTTGTACAATGCTCTCTCATTCCTGCTGCAGAAGCAGTAATCTCGTCAATTGTCTCACCTTTCATGGCAAGTGCTGTAAGATAGGCACTTTTTTGAATATCATTTGCCTCGCCGCTCATAATCTCGTCCATGACAGCCTGTGCCATCTCATAACTTAAATCTTCTTTTTTGCTTAATTTGATAATTGCCTCTTTAATCATAACTTATGCCTCCATCTTTGTACTTTCGTTGTTGTCATGTGGATTCTTTTTGATGGAATTAATGTAGGAAATGCGAAACTATTTCATAAGAATATATCCTGTGAAATAAAAAACCCGTCCATGACAACGTATTACTACTTTGTCAAGGACGGGTGTATTATCAAAATGTTATTCTTTCACATCCGCGGTGCCACCTTGATTCACAAAATGTGCGCTCTGAAGGATACCATCATATCCCTGGCAACTGACGTATGCCCTCACGTCACAGTGTACTAAATTCCTGAAACTTTCTGAATCTTGTTCTAAATCCTATATGTTAAAGAAGATTCCTGTTAGTTAACAAAAACTTTCATAAAACCTTTGACTGTGCCCTCCACGGTCCATTTAATAATCTGCGTTTAACCCGGCTCTCACCTGCCCGGACTCTCTGTATATGCACAACTATTTTTATCTCCGCTTCAACGGTTTGATTTGAAAAATCAAATTTTCTGATATTATTAAAACATAAACCTTATCGTTTGTCAATTTATTTTTTGTAATTGCAAATTATCTGTTCAAAATTCTATACAGCACAGTCTCGTGTTCAAAAAAGAAACAACAAAAATATAATTTTACTTGTAGTTCTACATATATTTTTAATTCTTTTTATAAGATTTTTCCCCAGATAAGAGCCGATATAGCATCTCAGCTAATGGTTTCATTGCATTTTTCGCTTCCTCCACTGTATTGTTCTGTGCTCCTACCTCCACAAGCATCGCTCTTTTTGCCAAATGAAGGTTATAACGATAGCCTTTTATATAGATTCTTCGTGTCAGATCTGGATAATATTTTCCACATAAAAGCTGCATCTGCAGGCTGAATGCCAGATTTGCCTCCTTGTTTGGATTATAAAGATAACCGATATCCCCCTTACTTGCAAGGCGGCTGACTCCATTAAAAAACATAATCTGTGCTGCAGACTTTCCATTGATTTTTGTGCGAAGGTGTATATTATTTTCTACAGAATCCCTGTGCAGGTCAATCACTACTTTTACCGAAGGATTTTTCCTAAGTGCCGCCTCCACACTATCACCTGCAAAGTTATAAGCGGCATTGCGGTCAAGCTGTCCGTCTACCATATCATAAACAGATTTGTCATGTACCGTTTTTATTCCGTAGACATTTTCCAGTTCTTTTGTCAGAGCAGTTCCTACTTCAATCACAGAACCTTCTTTTCCATTTACCTTTTTGTACGTTTCACTTCCGTGTGTATGGTAAATAAGAACCAGTGGCTCCTCCTTTCCTAATTTTGCAGACAAATCCATTGTCACAAGCTTTGTTCCATTTAAATCCTGTTTTGTCATAGATGTTGTCTCATCCACAATATAAAAATGTTCCAGCAAAAAAGAATAACTTGCCAGTTCTTTTATTGTATAGGATCTTCCCGTTCCCATCTGCTTCATTTTTCCAGGATCTTTTTTCTTTTCTTCTACAGACTGATCATCCGATTCTGTAAAATAATCCGGCACCGTATCACTGTATTTTGCCTTATAGTACTCCTTTCCTTTCCAGTAATCAAGCGCAAATCTTTGAATTGGGAAAAGCTCCTCCTGCATTCCATTTCGAAAAAAAGGAAGGAGCATTCCCTTTCCCCCCTCGTATGTATCGTATCCAAGAATTGGCGTCAATTCATACTGCCCTTTTCTTATACTATTTTCAAAGAAATCATGAAACACCTCCGTGTGCACTGGAATATATTGCCATAAAGAGAGTGTTCTCCGCTTTACCTTTCCACTTCCTCCCGATAAAAATAAGCCCCATAACAAAATAAAAAGAACAAACAATAAACCTTCTATTACCTTTAAATTTCTCTCTTGCATAATCCCTCCCAAGAAAATAGCTTATAGCAATTTTCCAAATAACTTATTAGCAAAAACAATTCCCTTTTCCTGATCACATAATTGATTGCATGATTATACAAACGCTCAAGATAATTCTTATAATATAAGCTTATGCCTGTCCTTTTTATTTATGATTTGATTTAGAAAATCCTCCCTGCAACAAACTGATTAATCCCTTCCGAAAGCGTGTAACTAATTCGCTTTACTGCCTCATCAATTTCCTTCGGTGTCACAAAAAGTTCCCATAACTTTTCATCTAAAATTTCCCCTAAAAAATGATACTTTTCCTTTTCCGGCCACGAACAAAAGATATCTTCCATTCCCTCGCCCTGAGAAGCACAAAAAGCTTCCATAATATCACAAGCCAATGACGGGATGGAAATTACGGTTGGAACACCTATCGCAATCACTGGAATCCCCATCGTTTTTTCCGTAATCTCATTCCGATGATTTCCAACACCCGAGCCTGGCGCAATTCCCGTATTACTAATCTGTATTGTCCTGTTAAGCCTTTCCGAACTCTTCGCCGCTAACGCATCAATCACTACCAGCGCATCTGGGTGAATCTTTTTCACAATCCCCTCAACAATCTCCCCTGTTTCCATTCCTGTCTGTGCCATAACTCCCGGTGCAAGTGCGGCAACCGCTGGACATCCCTCTATCTCTTTCCATCCAGTCAGATGTCTTGTTATAAAAAGGTTTTTAATCACAAGCGGACCAAGGGCATCCGGGGTCACCTCCCCATTTCCAAGTCCAATAAATAAAAGCTTTCTTTTTCCTGAAAGCAGGGACTGCAGCCGCTTTGCAAGACATTCGCTCATTTCCTCATGAAAGCTTCCATCATTCCCTGCCATATTTTCCCCTTCAAGTGTCACATAGATTCCCCGTGGTTTTCCAAGCTGTTTCTCCCCCTCCTCACTGTCAATCTCAATCACTGTTTCCTGCAGGCCCCGCTCTCCGATACGCTCCTGCTGAATTTTGATTCCGTCAAAGGCCTGCTGCTCTTCTAGGGATTCTTCAAGCTCGTCTTTTAGTTCCAATGCTAAGTCTGTATGAGAAAAAGAATGTTGTATATTCATAAGAGTCCCTCCCTTTTCATTATCATCAAGTATTATGTTACAAAAATAACTTTAATATACATAGCCATACTAATTTTAATATATCTAAAAAATTTTTCCCTTAAAATTTTCATTTTCCACTTGACAAATAGCCCAAAAATCAATAAAATACAATAGTATGTTTACATTAGATTGTCCGTGTCCGAAATAATGCAAAACAATATAAACATAAAAATTATAAGTAATAATATTTGGAGGTGTACAGATTGGCTAACATCAAATCTGCAAAAAAAAGAATTTTAGTTATCGAAACAAAGACATTAAGGAACAAATCTATTAAATCTAAAGTAAAAACTTGTATCAAGAACGTAGAAGTTGCTGTAGCAAAGGGTGACAAAGAAGCTGCACAGGCTGCTTTAACAGTTGCTATTTCTGAAATCAGCAAAGCTACTTCTAAAGGAATTTTCCATAAGAACACAGCAGCAAGAAAAGTTTCCCGTCTTACAAAAGCGGTTAACGGAATTGCTTAATTAGAATAAAACGTTTATCTCCGAAAAGAGCGGCTGCTTTTCGGAGATTTTTTTATTTTAGGTAAACCAGACGAACAAAAGCCCTCCTACACTCCCTATTTATGACTTTAGTCGCGGCGTGTTGAATGTTCGCTTAAATGCGCTCGCATCCAACACTTGCTCCGAGGTCACAAATAGGGAGTATAGGAGGGCTTTTGTTCTGTCTTTGGCTGCCTATATAAAATAAAAATCTCTCGTTGGGGGATTTGGGGATTCTCCAGGGGGATGTGATTTTTCAAAAGAACTATGCTAACTGCATAATATGTTACAAAGTGGAGAGTAATTTTGCTAAAATTACAATTCCTAAATTCTGAGTTGCTGCAGCAGCCAAAGTCAGCCCGCAAAGAGAGGCTATCCCCTATATTTGTGGCCTCGGAGCAAGGTTTGGATGTGAGCGGTTAAGCGAACATTCAAACCGCCGCGACTAAAGTCACAAATATAGGGGATAGCCTCTCTTTGCGGGTGTCTCCTGCCTGCGGCAGCTCAGGATTAAAGCATTAGTCTGCAAATCAAACTCTCCACTCCTATTTGATCATTAATTCGTCCGGTTTTTATTTCTTCTTCTATCTGGATGCATTCTTCGATGCATTTTTCCAACATTTTTTCTCCATATCCCCTAAGCTGCTGTTCATTTTTGCGAATGGCAAAGCGTGGGATTCCGGCGGTTTTAGCAATGGCATCGTCCGGTTTGCGGAGTCCTCGCATGTTAGCAATGATATGCAGGATTCGGTACTGGCGTACAATTAAAAATAAAATGTGCATTGGGGGTTCTTTTAGAAGAATGAGGTCATTGTAATAACTAAGAGCTGCTGCCTTATTTTTACGGGCGATGGCATCTACTAAGTCAAAAATCTTGTCCTGTACTTCTCCAGAAGCCACGGCATCAATGTCTGCCTGGGTGATTTCCTCGCGGTCTCCAGCGTAGGCAATGAGTTTATCAATCTCATTTTTTATCTGAAACATATCATCTCCTGTTTTTTGCAGGAAATATCGGGCATTATTCTCACGAATCTGCTTCTTTTCTTTGCCAAGTAAAGCAGCAATCCAGCGGAGAAGAACTTTTTCTGTCTGATTTTTCTTTAAAAATTCTCCAACGTAACCATTCTTTTTTATCCATTTATACACTTTTGAACGCTTATCTACTTCTGGCTCACAGATAATAATACAAGTTGTCTCCGGCATATTTTCCATAATGCTTACAAATTCGTCTTTTCCTGTTTTTAAGATTCCTGTTCCGTCCAAAAGAAGAAGTCGCTTCTCACTGAAAAACGGATAGGTAAATGCAAGTTCCTGCAAAGTATTTAAATCTATTTTACCGTCTGTAAAAGCGGCATAGTTCATCGTATCTCCTTCTTTTATCATCGCATTTTTCAGCATATGTTTGGCCTGAAGGACAAGATACGGCTCATCTCCTGTCAGAAGATAAACTTTATGAAAAGACTTTTCTTTTATCTGTTTTGTTAGTTCTTTCATGATACACTCTCCGATTCTATGTGTGATTATTAAAGCAGGAAACTGCTTGCATACACAGCTATAAATAATTATCCTCTTTTAAAATAATTTATTTTATATTTCTGGCCATCACTTTCGATTATAATTGCTCCACCCCACAGTGTTCCATAAATATCCGCTCCATTTTTCTGAAGTTTCTTTATTGTCTCCTTATGCGGATGTCCATATAGATTATTCTTTCCGGCAGATATAATCGCCTTTTGCGGCTGGAATTCTTCCAAGAAACTTTTTGTTGTAGAATTTTTAGAGCCATGATGTGCCACTTTTAAAATATTTACACTCGGCATGCTTTCTTCTCCTCTGTCTGGCTCTAATAGAGATTCCTGTTCTCCATTTAAATCTCCTGTAAATAACATGGTAAATTTATCATAAGTAAGATACAATACCAGAGAACCACTATTGGTATCTTCTGCCTCCCATCCCTTTTGGGGATGCAGACAGCGCAGATGAATTGCACCAAAGTTCAGTTGATCTGTTCTGCTTATTTTTAAGAAGGAATATCCTTTTTTCTTCCCAGCCTTTCGTATAGTGTTACTGCTATTCATAGCTTTTGTATCTGGCAAAACGATATGCTTTATTGGATAATTCTGCTCAAACAACTCTCTTATTCCAGAAATATGATCTTCATCTGTATGAGTTATTATAACATAGTCTAAATGGTCTGTCCCATAGTATTTAAGTGCCGGTACCAGCGTATACTCCGCAATATTTTTCTTAGAAGTACTGCCACCATCAATCAACATACTTTCTCCTGTTGGCATTTTTATGAAAATACATTCTCCCTGTCCCACGTCAAGCATTGTGATCTTAAGAGCTGGTACAGTGAAAAAACATCTTCCTGCTATCAGGAAAAGACAAAAAATCACACTGAAACCCTTCTGACGATAATACCATAAAAAGAAAAAACTAATCTCAATGAGATACAAAAACAGAATTTCCCACCAGGGAGGGCATCCTGTTACAATCACAGCCCCTGGAATCTGCTTCACCAATCGAAAAATCATCTCAAAAGTCCGCAGCAATACTACCGCAGGAATGCATCCTAAAAAAGCCGCCACATAGCTAAAAAAGCCAAGCAGCCCTCCTAAAACTGCGCTAATCAATAGCGGACTCATTGCCGGAATAACAAACATATTCAGCAAAATACTATAAGGACTCCACTGATAAAAAAAGCGTAGTAACAAAGGAGTTATACTCATAGAAATGACGATATTTGCAAAAAAGGCCTGCCGGATTATTTTCCTTCTGGGACTCTCTGTAGGAAATTCCCCTGCTACAAGTCTGTTTTGGCTGCGCCTTTCCCAAAGTTCTTTTGCAATAGGCAAAATTATCCCGATAGAAAATATGGATGCAAAAGAAATCACACATCCGCTTTCTAAAAGTCTCCAGGGTTGTTCCAGCAACATTAGTATTCCCGCCAGGCTCATTGAAGAAATCATATCATATTCTGCACCAAAATATTGTGCCAGCAAAAAGCAAAAAAACATGACTGCAGCTCGGAAAACGGAATTGCCAAATCCCGTCATAATCGCATAAAAAAACAAAATCCCACTTCCAACTATGCAGGAAAATGCATAACTGCGGCCCTTTTTTCTAAGAAACCGAAACAACATTCCCCCAACGATAGAAACGTGAAGACCAGAAACAGCTAAGAGATGCGCCATGCCATTTTCTTCATATAAATGTTTCTGTTCCTTTGAAAGATCTGTCTTATCCCCAAGAAATATCGCTTTTAACAATGCATATTCTGTATCAGATAGGATATGTCTGTATATCGCATCTATCTTTTCTCTGACGCTCCCTGCTATTCGATGCAAAGACAACGGGCTTTCTCTCTTTCTTGTAAGATTTTCTCCAAAAAACTGATAACGGATACCTACAGAATAATAATATATTTTTGTATTAAATTCTCCTGGATTTGTCTGTTCTTCTATTGCTTTTAACTTTCCTGTACAAGTAATAAAATCTCCTGGGTAAATCTTTCCTTTTGATACAGGAATCTTTACAAGGCGGCATTTTCCCGGCAGTTTTTTTGTTTGTCTCAAATTGCTTTTTATACTACTTATACTACATTTTTTCAAATTCTTTTTTATTCCGTCTTTTAAATGGTTTTCATTTACTACAAAAGAACTCTCTCTCACTGTAATCTGGTACTCCCCTTCAGCATTCTGTCTGACATATTCCACCTGCCCAATCAGAGTGCCGGTCAATGTTTTTTTAGAAAGTATCCGGTCAATCTCATTAAAATAGCTGGCTCTAAAAAACGCAATACCTCCCATAAGAAAAAAGAACCAGCACAACACTTCATATATGAAGAAAAGGCTCTGTTCCCTTCTGACTTTTCGATAAAATATAAAACAAAATATCATAAAAATCAAAAGAAACAAAGCCATCACAAAAAAACCGATTCTGTTTAAAAAAATGGCTGCTGCCTCTCCAAGCACGAGTCCTATAAAAAACAGAAATAATGGTCTTCTCATTTATTCTCCTTTATTCAGTTATTTACACAAAGAAAAATCACTTGTCAGTAATGCATCAAAATTCTCAAACTCATTTAATTTGCTTATCTTTTTTCCATCAATCGTAAACTGTACCTGATATGCAGTATCTAAATCTGTAAGACTGTTTACCATCGCATAAACGGTGACCTTTTCCTTTACATTCACTGCTGCCTTTTCCACCTCACTACTCAAGTCGACATAGCAGATGTTATTAAGAATTTGCGTCTGATTCACATAAAAATCTGATGGAAGCGGGCTCTTTAAATTCTTTTTTGAAGCAGGCGGATTCTTTAAAGCAAGCAAAACCTGGGTCTCTAACGGAACATTATCTGTTACTGTAAGTTCTGTTAAATACGGAATCAACTTGTCTCCTGTTTCATTCGTATAATACATCTTTACTTTCTTTTTAGCGGAATAAATATCTGCCTGACCATCATCAGTCAAAATTGTAGAGGCCTCCATCAGCCCCACAGGCATTTTGTCATTGTCTAAAAGACTCGAACCATTCACAGAAAACAGTACCCCATCAATGCCTTGAATCTGAAGCAGCGACTTTACAACCGATGTTCTAAGCAGCACTTCCTGCGTATGGGACAGTTGAATGTAACCAGCTCCAAAATCAATCGTTGCCTTTCCTCTGCTGACATTAACATCATTAATAACAACTCCGTCAAAAATAGATGCCTTATACTTATTGGTATTATTCTCTGTATCAGAAAGTTTATAGAGTACTTCATTCGCCATTTCTTTCAGATCATCCGAATGCTGCAGCTTGCATGAAACCTTCTTAAAGCCATCTTCCTGTGCATTTAGGTAGTATAAATTTATCGTATTGTTCTTTTTCCTGTCTGTCTCTTCTTTCGTAACCTGTTCCTGATTCTCTGTTTTTTCCTGCTTTTCCTGCGCAGACTTTGTACTTTTATCACAGCCACATAAAACAGTAAGGCTTAGCAGACTTACAAGAAAGATAACATAAGGTATTCTCTTTTTCATAGCATCTGCCTCCTAACTAATGTAATTCAGAGGAATACGGATAATAAAGGTGGCTCCTTCTCCCTCTTTACTGTGAACACGAATCGAACCTTTATGCATTAGCACAACATTCCTTGTGATAGCCAATCCAAGACCAGTTCCTCCGGTCTCTCTTGAACGCGCCTTATCCACACGATAGAAACGCTCAAAAATCTGTTCCTGGCAATCCTCTGGTATTCCGCATCCAGTATCCTTTACACGAATATAGAAAAACTTGTGGTCTGCATTCAAAGATACATCTACCTTACCGTCATCATGATTATACTTCACTGCATTCTCAATCAGGTTGTTACAGGCAAGAGAAAGCTTTACTTCATCTACTTCTGCTACAACTTCTCTCATCGTTTCCAAACGAATCTTAATACCTCTCTTCTCTGCGATTGGAGAAATCCTCTTCAATAATACTTCTAACAAGTCATTGATTTTTACAGAAGTAATATTTAAATCTGCCTGTGTCTTGTCCATCTTCACTAAAGTGAGCAAATCCGTAATAATCTGATTCTCACGATCAATTTCATGGACAATATCATTCATAAACTCTTCATAAAGCTCAACAGGGACATCCGGCTGCATAAGCAGGGAGTCTGCCAGAATCTTCATGGAAGTAATCGGCGTCTTTAACTCATGAGATACATTAGAGACGAATTCCTGTCTTGTATTCTCTAACTCTTTATAACGATTGATAATCTTGTTAAAAGAGGAAGATAAATTATAAAATTCTCTGAAATTCTCCTGTCCAAGCCCCTCCTCCTGATGTCCTGCCGCAATAATATCAAGCTCATTCTGCATTCTTCTGAAATTATTGCGGATAAGTAAGGCAACAAGCACACTAAATATCAACGTTATAATAAAAAATATACCGACAAGATTATCTCTCTGATCATAAAGATATTCGGACATCTCATTACAGTTTTGTAACGAAACCATCGCAATGATCAGTCCTCTTACATCAGACTTATCATTATTTTTATCTTGAATAGGTGTAATAACCTGAAGATATTGCTTTCCTATATAACGATAAGCAACCTCTTCTCCCTTCATCGCATGAATTGTCTCTTTTGTCACAAGATACTTCCCACAATTTCGGTTATACGTATCTGCAAGTATCTTAAAACGACTGTCTACAAGCAAAATACGCCCCTCTAAATTATTGGCAAGCTGTTCTACTTCAAAGACATTTTCACCTGCTTCATCCGAAAGGCTGCTCATATTATAGTTGCGAAATCCGTTCATTACTATTTGATCAGAAAGTACGGCACATTGTTTTTGTGTGTACCGCACTCTCTGATCAATCGCTTTTTTTTCATAATAATTGATCTGACTGGAAACTCCCACCACCAAAAAAACATTAATCAGAAGGAACGTAAATACACCAACTACCTGATATAATGAAATGTAATGGGAAATTCCTTTTATATTAATCTTGGAAATAGTATCCTACCCCCCACTTTGTATGAATATAAAGAGGCTCACCTGGATTCTTTTCAATTTTTTCACGAAGTCTCCGGATATGTACATCTACTGTACGAACATCTCCTGGATAATCATATCCCCATACAATATTGAGCAGATTTTCTCTGCTGTATACTTTATTTGGATGGAAAGAAAGAAGCTCAAGCAAATCATATTCCTTAGCCGTAAGTTTTACTTCCTTATCTTCTACAAATACTCTTCTGCTGTCACAGTCTATCTTAAGCCCATTCTTCTCAAATATTTTTTTCTTCTCATCTTCTGTCGCTCTCTTAGAACTTCTGCGCATGATGGCCTTGATTCTGGCTTTTACTTCTAAAATATTAAATGGCTTTGTAATATAGTCATCTGCACCATACTCTAATCCGAGAATCTTATCCATGTCATCACCCTTTGCCGTGAGCATGATGATTGGCATATTGGAAAACTCCCGAATCCTCTGACAAACTTCAAAACCATCCATCTTTGGAAGCATTACGTCAAGCAGAACAATATCATATTCTGTCTTTTTGGCCATTTCAAGGGCTTCTTCCCCATCATAAGCACAGTCAACTTCCATATCATCCTGTACAAGAGAAAACTTAATTCCCTTTACAATCAGACGTTCATCATCGACAACCAGCACTTTTTTTCCCATAACACACCTCAGTTAACTGTAATTAAATCTTTTATTCGATTAAAAATGCCATCACCTATCCCTGCGGCATCTTTAATTCCTTCTATGGAAGTAAAGGAACCCTTTTCTTCCCGGCATGCAATAACCGCATCTGCTCTTGACTCTCCAATACCTGGCAGGGTCATTAGTTCCTCTTTTGATGCCGTATTGATATTTACCGTATCTTCTTTCTGGGAAGCTGACAAATCTTTTCCTAAAGACTGCTCTTCATTGAGCGCTTCCTTCGCCTCATCTTTAGAAGGGATGTACACTTGCATTCCATCCTGAAGAACTTCTGCCAAATTCCATGCTGTCTGATTCGCTTTCTCTGAAAAACCTCCGGCGGCATCAATCGCCTCCTGCGTTCTTGCACCGAAATGTAAACGATATACCCCTGGCTTCTTCACACATCCACAAACGTGAACATAAATTTCTGTCTCTCTTGCCTGCTCTGTGTCCTCTTTCTGATCCGCCTTTATCACTACAGTAGAATCTGTACTTTCTTCCTCTCTTACCGGAACAGAAAAAGAACATCCTGCCAAAATAATCATTACGATTCCAAGTGCTACGCTAATCAACCTTCTCATTACACACTGTCTCAAACCAGGTACTCTCCTCCTTATCGAAACAGTTTCGGAATAACTTTATACTCCGCAGAAAATGTTGCCTTTGCATATAGTCCATAGTCTTATTAATAATACCGAATATCTAAAAAAAACACAAGAGGGTAAGACGATTTTCTTTTACCCTCTGGCTTTGAAAATAAATATACCTGCAAGAAATAATCCAGTTCCTAACAATTTCATCCAGTCAAGCCCTGTTTTTTCCACTCCAAAAATACCAAACACTTCAATAAGGTAGGCTACAATAAGCTGCGCTGCTACAATTAGCATAACTGCCTTTGCCGGTCCAAGTGTGGACATCCCTGCAATTACAGTAAAGGTAATAAATGCCCCAATAACTCCGCCTAGTAAATAATATTTAGGTTCCACTGCGAAAATCTCCATCGGAGGATGTTTTTTTCTTTCTTTAAAAAACCAGATAACAAGGCAAAGAAGAAATCCTGTAAACTGCACAAAAGAATTGGTCAGCCATGTTCCTGTCTGTTTCGTCACCTCTGTATTAAAAACCCCCTGAATGCTCATCAGGGCACCGGAAACTAATGCTACAATAAATCCAAACATAAAAAACCTCCATACGCTTCTCTTTATTCTAATTTTTAATGTACTTCTAAAATCTTCTCACAAAATTAAGTACAAAAGATTTCGAGGCTGCATTCTGTTAGTATAGAGATTAGTATGGAGGTTCTTTTTATTTTTATACTGTTTTTATCGTATTTACTATATGAAACCAATCACTTCCAAACAAGCGATCAAACCACAGTAAAATATACTTAATGGCTCATCCTTGCATTCTACTTTCTGCCATATAATTTTTCAGACATTTACAAATATGGCTGCATAATTTTACTGAAGTCCGTTCTCTTTCATTGCCTCTGTAAGGATAGCAATCATTTCATCCACATCTTTCTTCTCAATAACAAGTGGTGGAACAAAACGAATGATATTGGCTCCTGCTGAAATGATAACAAGACCTTTTTTCAGTGCTGTAACAATCAGATTACCAACTGGTCCTTCAAATTCAAGTCCCTGCATTAAGCCAACTCCACGATGGTCTTTTACTGCGGTAAACTGATTCTTTACTTCCTCAAGCTTTTCGTATAAGTATCTACCCACTTCATTCACATGAGCCACAATATCTTTTTCCTCAAACTGACGGAACACTTCGCATACGGCTGCTGTTGCAAATGGGTTACCACCGTAAGTTGTTCCATGATCTCCTGGAATTAATGCGTGAGAAGCCTTTTCATTTGTTACAAATGCGCCAACTGGAACACCACAGCCAAGTGCCTTTGCTAATGCCATTACATCTGGTTTTACTCCGTAAAGATCATGTGCATATAAAGCTCCGCATCTTCCCATACCACACTGTACTTCGTCAAAGATGAGCAGGATATCTTTCTCATCACAAAGCTTTCTAAGTCCTTCTAAGAACTCTTTCTTTGCCGGATAGATTCCGCCCTCACCCTGTACAACTTCGCAGATAATACCACAGGTCTTATCTGTGATTTTAGATTTTACATCTTCAAGATCATTAAAATCTGCAAATACGGCACGCATCTCTACTGGAACAAAACCATCTTGATAGTGTGCATTACCAGTCACAGATAACGCTCCCTGACTTCTTCCGTGGAAAGAATGGTTCATGGCGATAAATTCATAATCTTTTGAAGAATCCTTTAAGTAAGCATATTTTCTTGCTACTTTTAATGCTCCTTCAATCGCCTCTGTTCCACTGTTTGTAAAGAATACTTTTGACATTCCAGAAGTCTTTACGATTTTCTCTGCCGCATCAATCGCTGGCTGATTATAATACAGATTGGAAGTATGTAAAATCTTATCAATCTGATTTTTTAACGCATCATTATACTCTTTATTATTATACCCTAATGCAAATACGGCGATACCTGCTGCAAAGTCAAGGTATCTTTTTCCATCCATGTCATAAAGGCTAACTCCGTCACCTTTTTCAAATACGACTGGATAACGATTATAAGTCTTTAAAATATAATCTTCTCCCTTTTGCATGTATTCCTGCATTTTTGTCATTTTTCTTCACTCCTTGCTTCGTTAACTACAAACTTCAACTTTCAAGAATGTCCGGCATTCTTGCTGCTATATATGCTATCTGAGTTTTTCAGTGCTTGATTTTGTGAGAAAATTTTCGTCAGTTGTTCATAAATTTCTGAGGTGTACGCGGAACATACGTTGATGAAATTCAGGTGAAACTGGTGGAAAATTGACCACAAAAGTGAGTGCTGAAAAACTCAGATAGTACAGTACCTAAAAAAGAGGTTCTTTTAAAATAGCGGTACCAATACCCTTTTCTGTAAAGAACTCCAGAAGCAGACAGTGTGCTACACGACCATCTAAAATATGTACTCTGGAAACGCCCTGTTCAATCGCATCAATACAGTTATTCAGTTTTGGAAGCATTCCGCCACCAACAACACCGTTTTCGATAAATTCTTTTGCTGTCTTAATATCCATCTCGGAAATTAATGTCTTTTTGTTAGCAGGGTCAATAAATACTCCTTCGATATCTGTAAGGAATACAAGCTTTTCTGCATCCATTGCCTTTGCAACACCACAGGCAGCATCATCTGCGTTGATGTTATAAGCATTGAATTCATCATCAAGACCGATCGGAGCGATTACAGGAATAAAGTCGTTGTCCATTAATGTATTTAACAGGTCTGTATTAACAGAAGCAACTTCTCCTACAAATCCAATATCTTTTCCATCTGGCATCTTTTTATTGACACGAATCATGTTTCCGTCTTTACCACAAAGACCTACAGCATTGACACCCATCTTCTGCATCAGGCCGACAAGCTCTTTGTTTACTTTATTTAAAACCATCTCTGCAATGTTCATTGTCTCTTTATCTGTCACACGCAGACCGTTATAAAATTCTGGTTCTTTTCCACTTAATTTTACCCATTTGCTGATTTCTTTTCCTCCACCGTGAACGATAATCGGACGCATACCAACCAGCTTCAGTAATGCTACGTCTTTAATAACGTTCATCTTTAACTGGGCATCGAGCATGGCACTTCCACCATACTTTACAATGATGGTTGCCCCGTTAAAACGGCGGATATATGGTAACGCTTCAATCAGCGTATTGGCTTTTGTCATTATTTCATCTACATTCTTGTTAATTTCCATTTCTGCCATATTTATAATTATCTCCTTTATTGTCTTATGTCTTCTGGAAATCTTTTTGACCCTATTCTTATAAGAAGACTTTTTGTCATCCAAATTTTTAGTTGCACGCGATACATACATTAACAAAATTCAGGAGCAAGTGACAAAAAAATCAGCCACAAAAATAAGGAAAATAAAGATTTTGAAAATATAGTTTTCTTTATGAACTATGAACGATAGTCCGCGTTAATCGTTACATATTCGTAAGTAAGGTCACAGCCCCATGCAGTTGCCTTTTCTTCACCAGCATGAATATCAAGAATTGCCTTTACTGGATTTGCGGAAAGAATCTGTGTTGCCTTTTCCTCGCTGTAATCCGTTGCAATACCATCTTTTACAATTGCAAGGCTTCCCTCTTCACTTTCTAATACAATATCTACTTTTTCCGGATCAAATGTTACTCCGCTGTATCCCATCGCACAAAGGATTCTTCCCCAGTTGGCATCCTTTCCAAATACGGCTGCCTTTGTTAAAGTAGAACATACAACAGACTTACTGATAATCTTTGCATCTTCCTTTGTAGCTGCTCCATTACAGGTAACTTCAAAAAGACGAGTACATCCCTCACCATCTCCTGCAATCTGTTTTGCCAGATATTCCATAACATAAGCGAGGGCTGCCTTAAATTCCTTACCGTCCTCATCCTCTTCTGTAATAACAGGGTTTTCTGCCAGACCGTTACAAAGAACAAGACAGGTGTCATTGGTAGAAGTATCTCCATCTACAGAAATCATATTAAAGGTATCTTCTACGATTTCACTTAAGAACTGCTGTAAAAGCTTCTGGTCAATTGCCGCATCACTTGTAATAAAGGAAAGCATTGTTCCCATATTTGGATGAATCATACCGGCACCTTTACACATACCACCGATTGTTACTGTTTTGCCACCTAAAGTACATTCTACAGCAATTTCTTTTTTATGAGTATCTGTTGTCATGATGGCTGTTGCTGCATTCTCACCCGCTTCTTTTCCTGAATCAAGTTCTGGAACTAACATCTCAATTCCCTTTTCCACAACATCCATTACAAGCTGTGCTCCGATTACTCCGGTAGAAGCAACAAGTACATGTTCTGGAGCAATACTAAGAAGTTCTCCTGCCTTTTCTGCCTCTTTTTTACAATTAGAAAGGCCTTCTTCTCCTGTACAGGCATTAGCGATGCCACTGTTTACAACAACTGCCTGTGCCTTTCCTTCTTTATATACAACATCTTTATCCCAGAAAACCGGTGCTGCTTTTACAACATTCTTTGTAAATGTTCCGGCACATACAGCTTCCTTTTCAGAATAAATCATTGCCATGTCTTTATTAGTCTTTCCTGCCTTGATTCCGGCGCGAAGACCTGCTGCTTTATAGCCTTTTGCGGCGGTAACGCCACCTTCGATTACTTTCATAAACAAACCTCCTGATTCAGAATACTTCTACTTTTCTTTATACGATTCTACTTTACAATTCCTACCTGCATTTTGATGGTAAATCACATAATACTTATATTATATAAATATTATTTATGGAAACACAGGAGGCATTAATAATCCTTCTGTCTCTGGTAAACCAAATAATAAGTTCATATTCTGTACAGCCTGTCCAGCTGCGCCTTTTACAAGGTTATCCATCGCACCCATCATAATAACACGGTGAGTTCTCTCGTCTACCTTTACATTAACATCAACATAGTTGCTGCCCTCTACCCAGCGGGTTTCAGGGCATACACCTGCATTTAAAAAACGAACAAACTGTTCATCTTTATAAGCATCCTCATAAATTTTACGGATTTCTTCTTCTGTAACATCTTTTACAAGATTGGCGTAAGCAGTTACTAAAATACCTCTGTTCATAGGAACAAGATGAGGTGTAAAGTTAATAACCGCTTCCTGACCAGATGCATAGGATAACTGTTCCTCAATCTCTGGAGTGTGGCGGTGGGTTGCTACGCCGTATGCCTTAATACTTTCATTTACCTCACAGTAAAGGTTTGCAACCTTTGCTCCTCTTCCGGCTCCGGAAGTACCTGACTTTGCATCTACGATAACAGACTTCATATCAATAAGTCCTGCTTTTGCTAATGGATAAATAGACAGAAAAGAACAAGTTGGATAACATCCAGGGTTTGCAATCAGGCGCGCCTTCTTAATCTTCTCTCTGTTCACCTCACAAAGTCCGTAAACAGCTTCTTTAATAAACTGTGGGCTTTGGTGCTTGATTCCGTACCACTTCTCATATGTATCTACATCTTTAATACGGAAGTCTGCGCTTAAATCAATAACCTTTACCTTAGATAATACATTCTCACTTACTAAAGAAGAACAAAGCCCCTGCGGAGTAGCTGTAAATACCACATCAACTTCCTCACAAAGCTGTTCTAAATCTTCTCCCTTGCAAATGTCCGGCACAAGCTGGAACATATTCTGAAATACACTCGCATATGCCTGATCTATGTAACTTCTTGAACCATACCACTAAATCTCTACATCTTTATGTCCAAGTAAAATGCGGACAAGTTCCTGTCCCGCATACCCTGTAGAACCGATAATACCTGCTCTTATCATTTCTCTCATCCTTTCTGTGCTCATCTCTTATTTTCTATATAAATAGGGATATAATTTCAATTTTCTATTATCCCACAAACCTTTCCAGAAAACAAGAGTTATAATTTTTCACATATTTATTCGAAATTATTCATAATTATACGACCAAAATGCGATTTATGCAAGTATTAATTAATATTTATTAATAATATTCAAAAAAACCTCTTGCAATTCCCTGTAGAATGACGTATAGTATATGAGACAAATGACGAAAAATTTAGGAGGATATATAGAATGAGTAAAGAAAAAGTAGTTTTAGCCTATTCAGGTGGTCTTGACACTACCGCAATCATCCCTTGGTTAAAAGAAACATATGATTATGACGTAGTATGCTGCTGCGTTGACTGTGGACAGGGCGAGGAGCTTGACGGATTAGAAGAACGTGCCCTCTACTCCGGTGCTTCTAAATTATATATTGAAGATATCACCGATGATTTCTGTGAAAACTACATCATGCCATGTGTACAGGCAGATGCTGTATATGAGAACAAATACCTTCTTGGAACTTCCATGGCTCGTCCGGGAATCGCTGCCAAGTTAGTAGAAGTTGCCCGTAAAGAGAACGCTGTTGCTATCTGCCACGGTGCTACTGGTAAAGGTAACGACCAGATTCGTTTCGAACTTGGTATCAAAGCTTTAGCTCCTGACTTAAAGATCATCGCTCCATGGCGTGATGACAAATGGCAGATGGATTCTCGTGAAGCAGAGATTGAATACTGTAAAGCACATGATATTCACCTTCCATTCTCTGTAGATAACAGCTACAGCCGCGACCGTAACTTATGGCATATCAGCCACGAAGGTCTTGAACTTGAAGATCCTGCATGTGAGCCAAACTACGACCATTTATTAGTATTAGGTGTTTCTCCTGAGAAAGCTCCAGATGAACCAGAATACCTTACAATGACATTTGAAGCTGGTGTTCCTAAGACAATCAACGGCGAAGAGATGAAGGTTGCTGACATTATCCGTAAGTTAAATGAATTAGGCGGCAAACATGGTATCGGTATCGTTGATATCGTTGAGAACCGTGTTGTAGGTATGAAGTCCCGTGGTGTTTATGAGACTCCAGGCGGAACAATCCTTATGGAAGCTCACAGACAGTTAGAGGAACTCGTACTCGACCGTGACACTATGGCAGTAAAGAAAGATATGGGTAACAAGCTTGCTCAGGTTGTATACGAAGGAAAATGGTTCACACCACTTCGTGAAGCAATCCAGGCATTCGTTGAATCCACACAGAAATATGTAACTGGTGAAGTTAAATTCAAGCTTTACAAAGGTAACATCATCAAAGCCGGAACAACTTCTCCATACAGCCTTTACAGTGAGACACTTGCTTCCTTTACAACTGGTGACCAGTATGACCACCATGATGCGGAAGGATTCATCACATTATTCGGACTTCCATTAAAAGTTCGTGCGATGAGAATGCAGGAATTAGAGAAAAACCACAGTAAATAAGCTGTAATTCTGGCTTACCGCAGGCAGGAGACGCCCACTGAAAGGGATTGCCTAAGACAGACGACCCGTGGAAAAGGCCACTATAGAAAATGGACAAATAGTCGCGGACGCACAAAATGCTCAGCCGCATTTTTGCTGCTCCGATAGTCCATTTTCTATAGTGGCCTTTTTCACGGGTCTGTTTTCTGGCTAACTTTTTCAGTGGGCGTCTACCTTGCCTGCGGCAAACCAGAATTTTTGCAAAACCATTGACTTTTCTGTTAAATTATGTATATTATATAAGTGAAGAATCTTTCAACATATATCAGAATGGAGGTAGCGCATATGCCAGATTCTACGATGTTACAATCAAAAGATTTGCAGGAACGCTACGAAAGATATAAAGCTAAGATAAAGAACTTTACGATAATGAATGATATCTTCATGCGGAATGTATTGAAGAAAAAGGAATGTACAGAATACATCTTACAGGTTATTATGGAAGATAAAGGGATTACGGTTATTGACCAGACTTTACAGAAGGATTATAAAAACCTGCAGGGGCGTTCTGCCATTTTAGACTGTGTGGCAAAGGATGCCAGCAACAGACAGTTTAATGTGGAGATTCAGGGTGATAATGAAGAGGCTTCCCCTAAGAGGGCTCGATACCACTGCGGTTTATTAGATATGAACATCCTGAATCCCAGAGAATCTTTTGATGCTCTTCCGGACACCTATGTCATCTTTATTACCAGAAATGATATATTAGGCTTTCATTTACCAATCTATCATATTGATAAAGAAATTATCGAAACCAAAGAAGCATTCGATGACGGACAACATATCATCTACGTGAACGCAAGCAGAAGAGATTCTACAGAATTAGGTCACCTGATGCATGATCTGCACTGTAAAGATGCCAGTGAAATGTATAGCGATATCCTGTCTACACGAGTACGGGAATTAAAAGAATCTGAGAAGGGAGTGGAGGAAATGTGTAAAGAATTAGAAGAAATTTATAATGAAGGGGAACAATCCGGTGTACAAAAAGGTATACAAAAGGGTGAATTAAAAAAAGCAAGAGAGACTGTCTTTGCCCTTCTTGAAATGGGTATGCCTTTAGAACAAATTACAAAAGCAGTAAAAATCCCGCTGACAACTGTTCAAAGCTGGATTGCGGAAACAAAATTCTAATTTGCCAGTGCTGCTGACGGGGAGATAAACAAACGCCCCAGCCATAGCACAGCCCATCGAAAGCAGAGAATCTATAAAATTGTGACTTGGAGCAAGCTCTTAATACGAGCGCGGTAAGCGAGTATTAAGAGTGCAGGGATACGGAACAATTTTATAGATTCTCTGCTTTCGATGGGCGTCTACCTTCCTGCGGTAAATCAGTTTATCTTGATTTTTACGCTCTGTTTTTTACCACTTCCATCCGTTGCCATAGCGGTAATCTTAACAGTTTTGCCCTTAGCATTTTTCTTCGTTTTCACAATTCCCTTGGCATTTACTGTGGCATACTTTGTATTGCCGGATGTCCAGCGAAGCTTTGTATTCGCCTTCTTGGTGGCGGTGACTTTAGCTTTTAATTTTAGTTTTTTGCCTGCCTTTACGGATTTGCTTCCTGTAATCTTGACTTTCTTTACGATTCCTTTCATCGATGTGATCTGCCAGGAGGCGGACTTTCTGCTGCCATCAGTTGCGGTTGCTGTAATGGTTACCTTTTTACCGCCTGTGTTTTTCTTTAAGGTAACTACGCCGCCCTGTGTTACGGTGGCAACCTTTGTATTACTGGATTTCCATGTTAGCTTCTTGTTGGAGGCATTGGCTGGTAAAACGGTTGATTTTAGTGTGACTTTTTTACCTGCAGCAATCTGTTTGGAAATGGCGGAGAGGGTAATCTTCTGTATTTTTTTGTTGCTGGTATCTGGCTTAACAACTGCTGTCTTTTTTTGTTTAATTACGAAATTACACAATTGGACACCCTCATAATCTCCGATTCCTGCAATCCATATATTTCCCTTTCCCGGTTTGATATTATTATTATATTCTAATTCATAATCCGTATCAGCCTTTAACAAGAGACCTTTATATCTCACCTCCACTGCCGGTCTTATCTCCTGCCCTGTTTCTGTATGCTCTTTTTTGTAAGAAACACCGGCTTCCCCGATATCCTTTTTCTTTGCAACAGAATAAATAACTTTAAACACATTGTTTTCACCTAATATTTGTTTGATATTGGTTTCTACTGGTGTATAACCGGCGATTTCCGGAATGGATAACGTGATAGTTTCGCCGGTAGTGCCGCTTCCTGTCACATTTTCATGTATCTTCTCTCCACATGTATCCTGATAGAGAACAGTGTACTCGCATTGTTCCGATCGAACCTGTACTGTTGTTTTTGTCTTAACACCATTATAATATAAAACAACTTCGTTCCTGCCAATTTGCTTTGCGGTAAAATCTCCGGTAAATCCTTCTTTGATGTCCTTTGTTGTTCCATCCACATAGGTTACTGTTAATTCTAAGCCGGTAAGATCAATTGGTTCTGACATAGCATATTCTGTCTTATCCATATTTTTCTTTACAGATATAGCTGTCACCGTCTTTTCTCTTCCAGTGAATGTATTTCCGTTTTGTTCTGCATAATTATGTGCCTGTGAGTCAGCAGCTGCTTCTATAGATATATTATCTCCAAAGGCATTTTCATTAATAGTATTTACAGTATCTGGAATGTTGATCATACTTAAATCTTCGCAACCAGCAAATGCATTTGTTTCAATTGTTTTTAATCCATTTTCTAAAAATACCTGTTTTAATGCAGTACAATCCTGAAACGCTCCCTCTTTAATCGTAGTTACTGTGTCTGGAACAGTAACTGCAAACGCTTCTGTTTTATTATCAAATAAGTCTGTATTGACAGCCTCTACCTCGTATCCATCCACTTCTGATGGAATATCCAGACAATAACTATCTTCATTCTCCATTGCCATAACATTTAGTGCAAATGGAGAACTTACTCTTGCACTTTTACCTGTACCTGGATTCACTTTAGTGATTGTTGCTTTATCTCCAGACAATGTATATGAATACGAAGCATTTGCATTTTGCAGACAGGACTGAATGTAGTTCTTATATGTCAGTTTCGATTCATATTTCTTAATATCCTTTTTTAATTTCTTATAATAAGAATCAGAGCCAGAATAATCCTCCATATATCCCGGTGTTTGGAGCATACACGAAAGATACAGTTCAAACGCATCCTGATAATTGTTTTTGAGTGTTGCCGTATTATATACATTGTTAGCTATATTCAATCGCTGATTGCTTACTGCAAGCTTCAACCAGCTCTGATCAAGTAATGCATACTGTACTTTCAGATAATCCTGTACATCAATCACTCCAGCTTTTTTAAGAATAAAATTCAAGCCAGTATAAATAAGATCAACTACCGCAACAGTTACCGATGCTGTCGTTCCTGCTCCTGTTACCTTCGCTGTAATCCATCCGATAGCATCGGTGATTCCACTGGTATCAAGCATTTCTAATGCAAAATTTACTGCATCCTGTCTTTTTATTTTTTCGTAATTAATCTTTAATCCCTGATAAACAGTGCTATCCTTATCTACCAGTGACATATAATGTTTTTGTGTATCTTCTGTTGTGATACGAAGAATCTCTATTGATACAGCAACCTGATAAGCTGAAATTGCTTTTCCAGACGTTTTAAATACTGAGGATACTTTTTTCATTACCTCTGATGATTTTAATATCTTTTTTAAATCCTGCTCTACTTTCAGATCATCACCATAGGAAAAAATAGCATTAATCGCTTTGGCAAATTCTTCAATGTCCTCATCTTCAGCAACCCATTTCAGCGTATCCCCGACTTTACCAGAACCCTTTTTTAACAGGCTTACAACCTTTTTGCTCTTGCTCAGAGAATCGGTTGCCTCATCATATACATTGGCACAATAATCTGAATATTCTTTTGCATGATTGACATAATCTAATGCCAGTGCAGACTGCACTTTTTCTGCCTGAATATTTTTATTGAAAGCCTTACTAACAAGAGATTCTCCGATTCTCTTTAACTGACCTGATATCCCATCGCTCATAACTGTTCTCGCTGCAATTGATATATCGTCCCATTTACAGTTTCTACTTACATCTGACATATCCGTCCATAACGTTTCAAACATTTTATTGTATGTTGTATTATTCAGATATTTGCAATATTCTGGCGTAAAAAGCATATCTTCTGTTACTTTCGTTGGTGTAGTGGTAGTCTCTCCTTCTGGCTTTCCCGGATTCACAGGATTATCACTGCCGCTCTCCCCGGACTTCATCGCATCCGAGCATACCGTTCCGGCGTAGGAATAGAGATTGGAAGATGAGAGATTCAAATGCAAAGCGGGCCGCACACCGTAAATATCATAGTAGACACCATCGCCATTCCTGCGGACCCAGCCATCACTACACACTCCGGCCGCATCAAGGCCATCGTAGCCCGGCGACCGGAGCCACCACCAAATATTTCCATTATATTTTGGATTATCATACACATACCTCCAGGTACCCATTGCATACGCATAAGTACTGCAGCGGCTTCTTCTGGCTTCATCATATGTACTGTAGTCTTTTACAAAACCATAGCTTGCTGCCGTATCTGTGTTATAGACTTCTGATTCGGAGAAAAGGAATACTTTATCCGAGGTATTGTTTCCACCGGCTGTTCCGTAATCAATATTATTGTTATTTACAACATTTGTTGTCTTAATAGCATTTCTTTGCGTGGACGTAAAGGCAGAATTAATAAAGTTCTTTCTGCTGTAATCTGTCTTTGGCTGATTCACAGATGCCCCATAACCGTTCAGCCAGCTTCGCATACTGCTACTTTCCCATGTCACAGCTTCATAATTTGTATTATATTCCTGATCATCCAAAGCAACATCTGCAAGAAGAAGGGCGTCATTTCCGTTCCTGTTTAACACGCGCCACTTGATTGGTTCATATTTGAAATAATGGTAAGTTTTATAATTGCCGTTCCAGTTATACTGACCAGTTTCATCGCTATTATAGCATGTCACATCTTCCCCCTTCAGCCTGCGATACTTTGTGCCTCCAATCGTAATATCATTATTGCTGTCCCAGCCGGTCGCATTCTTTAAGGCATTATAAATACTGCCGTCTTTTGATGTTACCTCACTCTGCGGATAGCTTCCGAAGTAGACGCAGTCCCATGTGACCTTTTGTCCGGCATCCATGGAGGAATCCTTTACGATTCTTGGATTACTGATGGATGCTGCCTGCACCTTTGGAAGTGTTACCGGGATATCTGCCAGACTGACTCCTGGCGGACAAAATCCCGCGAGCATTGCCACTGACAGGACGAATGCCATGATGCGGGATAAATTCATGTGTTGTCGTTGTTTGTTCATAGATTTTCCTCACTTTCTCCTTTTGGGTTGTTTTTATGAAAAAGGTTTTGATAAGCCTTTTTTCGCTCCTCCTCAGTCTCCTTTGAAAGAATCAGGTGACTGTTTAAATTCTTTCTCAGATTCCATGTGTTTCCATGAGAAAGATGTCCTCTGTAACTGGCAAGACTCCTCTCTATCGCCTCCCTGTCCATCTTTCCCTCTCTATATGCATGACGGAATCTTTTCAGCTTGCGCTTCATCCTCCCTTTATTACTGCTTCGCAGCTTACGGATTACCTTCCCTGTATCTGTCAGGTAAAAATGGAATCCAAGATAATCAATTCCCTGTGACAGACGGTCAAGTCCATCAAGGTAACATGATGCAAACCAGGAACTGGTCTAGTGCGTTCCCTTTCCTACTCTGCTGGCTGAATTATCGTAAATCAGATGTCTCTCCATACAGGGTGCTATCACATTATCACACAAACTGTGCTGTACAATCCGGTCTCTGTAATGCATGGCATAGATTGTTCTTGGTTTGGGATCATATATCTCAAATCTTCGGTATCCGCTTAACCTATATGTTCCATTATAAAGCTCTTTTTGCAGTTGTACAAGATTTTCCGACAGATTCAGTTCAAATTGTATCACTTCATACTTTTCTCTCTTACCACTTCTTGACTTTTTATGTGCTTCATACAGGTTTTCAAATGTAATCATTGTATAAAACTGTTCATTCATTTTTTTCTTCCTTAATACCGGGAGGGATATTTCTATCCCTCAAAGTCAGAAAAAGCCATGCTGTTTCCTTCTCCGGCATTCTGTGTTCTTCCGGGTAACTTATCTGTCGGAAAATATAATTTTCTCACTTCCCGGAAAGGGATTCGATTCCTTTGCAAATGGCACGGACACTTCCTGCTTAGGAAATATTTCAGGCCAGTTTCTTCGCAGAGCGGGCCGCACACCGTCATTATTATTGTTGACATTATTGCCATTCCTGTTGACCCAGCCATTATTATTCACTTCGGCCGCATTATTGCTATTGTTGCCCGGCGAGCGGAGCCACCACACAATCTTATCCCTTATATCTTCTCAGGTCACTCCGTGCCCAGGCAGTTATCATCCTGTTTACTTCGTAAGCCTGTGTCGATATCTGTTCATATTGTTTCGGTAAAATACACTGATTTTCTCTTGCATAATAAAGAAGATTACTATATAGTGAAGTAAATTTATGGAATTAAAAGATGATTAATTACAGATTCTCATGACTGGAAAGGCGATCTGGAACTTTTAAATTTTAAATATTATAATGATAGGCATTGCAGAAAATATTCCTGCCAAAGAAGAAAGCTATGAATTACATCGCCTGTTAGCAACTATTTTGTCATCGAATTTAGAAGCGAACGAGAAACTGGATATAATGGAAAGGGAATACCATATCCCTCTGGAAGATGATATAAGAGAGGAAGTGGAAGAAATGTGCAACTTAAGTCAGGGCATTAAAGAAAAAGCATATCAAGGTGGTTATGAATCAGGACGTGAAAGTGGCTATGCAGAAATCATCTTTAAAATGTATGAATCAGGTCTGCCAATAGAACAGATATCTGCTATTACAAAATTGAGTGAAGATAAGATAAAACAACTATTAAAAGGTGTTTCTGAGAATGCCTGATTAAGGTAAAATCATAAAATCAAAGTTCTGTGCTATGGATTTAACAGACCAGAAAATCTTTACAATAAATTTCAGCTATGTTCCAGCCATAGCACAGCCCACTGAAAATTTAGAAAAAAAACAGAACCGTGAAAAGTCCGGCTTAGTTAACCGCTTTCAGCGGGCATCTGTCCAGACCATCTGTTTTCCTCGTCAACTCCGTTGACAATGCAATTTATAAATTATTTTTCTTAATATAGATGTCTATATATTTCATGGCGTCTCTTCCATGATCTGCTGTCAAGAATTCCATTCCCTGTGAGCGAACATATTTATAGAACTTAATTAAAAGTTCTTCATTAATCGTAATGTTATTCAGCCCATAACACATAACTACATCTAACTCTTTTTTCTCTATTGCTTCCATAATACGGCGGAAACTTGGTCTGTCCGTATTCTCTGAATCATATTGTCCAAAATCTGTATAATGAAGGAACTCACAATTCTCTTTTCCATAGATTTCTTCTGCTACTTCATGACATTTTTCATAGGATTCTACCATCTCTTGGATAAAATGTCTGTAACATAATTTGCAGGCACCTCTATAGTATTGATAATGATAAATACCTATTCTCTTTTTCATTTTCATTCCACCCCGTCCATTTCTAATAAAAAAACTAATTATTATTTATTATAAAACAACAGGTACTCTAATATAGATACAGATTCACACAAACTATAGGAAATATCTTTCATTTAAATTCACAAAAAATTCTCCGATAGACCATATCCTCCGGAGAACTCCCTTATTTTCCTAAATAATTTTTATTTTACTGTCACTTTACATTTAACTGTCTTACTTCCAGACTGCACAGTAATCACAGCTTTACCCTTTTTCTTTGCTTTTACAACACCCTTTGAAGTAACCGTCACAATCTTTTTATTGCTGGATTTATATTTCAATTTCTGAATACTTGTCAATGGTGCTGCCGCTGCTTTTAATGTTACTGTCTGATTCTTTTTCAGTTTCAGATTCCGTAATCCTTCTGCTTTACACGTTGCTTTTTTCTCACTGACAACTTCCCAGTCATGTCCCTGTGCCGGCAGTGTTTGTTTTAATTGTATATAACCACAATCCTTACACTTCGTTACTCTTTCTCCAGGCTCCGTACATGAATTTGTATAAGTATATGTATAAGTTACAAAGGTATGTTTATGATTCACTGTGTATTCGTAATAAACCGTTGCATTATAGAAGTTATTCTGATTCAATCCGGCATCCATCACATTTGCTGCATATATCCTTCCTGCAATCTTGTATTCCAGATAGGGTAAGTACGGGTTCCACCTGATGTCCTGATTTCTTCTGGAGCCAACAAACAGAAAAGCAGAAATTTTATATAGAATAATGTGATGTCGGAGCAAATAAAAATGCCGGTCAGGCATTTTCTATGTCGCGACTATCTTCACATTCTATTCTATATAAAATTTCTGCTTTTCGTCTGTTTCCCCCTACAATCAGGATTTAAAAACTACCTCTCTTATGACATCATCCATCCAAATACATAACGGAGTGACAAAAAACCATATAATAAGAAATGGAATACAAATCTGCCCCCGATAATTAAAAGGCACTTTTGAGTAATCCCACACATGAAGCTTCAAATAAATATTCACAATGACACCAGTTAAATATTCATAAGAAATAATAACAAGACTTCCTAGTATCATTTGCAAAAGAAAAGAGGGATGCCATTTTTTACCTTCATTTAATAATCCAATCGTATAGAAAGCTAATCCTCCACAAATAATCATAGATATATGAGAGTAACCCCGGTATAGAATCTCAAAATTAAAATATACCATCCCCCCAAAACTCATAAGAAATAATGGCTGTACTATTTTTGTTATCACAAAATGTCTCATTCTCTGCCGCTCCTAAAACACAATTTTTATCTCAGTCGAGAAGACTCCCACCTCTTTCAGGTGGTGAATGACAGCAAATTTGTCTCAATGGGAGTCCAATATCCGACTGAGATAAACGCTCCGCGAGGATGCGCAGTGATTCTGTAA
>ENA-OROH01000561-OROH01000561.1-human-gut-metagenome-genome-assembly--contig:-NODE-561-length-42290-cov-5.008050_pt1 | contig 42290 bp, 35 predicted proteins | sample MGYA00242125_ERZ509042 | MGnify/ENA primary metagenome ERZ509042 (study PRJEB26280, sample SAMEA2338738) | human gut metagenome | biome: human gut; feature: human-associated habitat; material: faeces... | reverse complement strand
CCGCACGTACGGATCTGTGAGGGGCTAAGATTGAGAGGTCTTAGTCTACTCGACTGTAGAATTCAAAAATTTAATATGAAATGTGAGATAGAGCGTATGGAAATAATCTATACGTTCTATTTTTTTTGCCTTTTTGAAAAAAGTGATTAAAAAACTATTGACATTTTGTTACTGGAAAGACAGCAAAATCTATTTTGATTAGCTGTGGTGCGAGGTTGGCACCATTTGACATCAAGGAGCTGCGTGACCTGACTACTTATGATGAACTAGAGCTTGATACACTGGGGGAGAAAAAGACAGCACTGTTTGTCATTATCTCTGATACCGATGCGACATTCAATTTCATTGTAAAGGAATTGCTTGCAAAGCTGGCAGAATATAAGCCACTTGCCAAAATCGAGGAGATTGAGGAACAGAATTACAACATGATTGATGACAGACTCAACAATGGCGTGGAGAAATTCAATCGTGAGGAAGAAAAGAAAGAACAGGCGGAAAAACCGCAGGCTCGTTTTTCCTTAAAGGAGCGTCTGGCGGCTAAGCAGAAGGAAGTGGCACAGGGCAAGAAAGATTCCAAAGAGCAGAATAAAAATATGGTAGTCATTAGGTGTCCCTTTTGACTACCGTTTTTTTATTAAAAATTAAAGAGGAGCCGGATCACTCCGACTCCTCCAAGTATGTGTCCGCAAACACATACCCCAATTGCTATCTATAATATACTATAGGCAGGTAAAATATGCAAGCATTATATGGAATTTTTTAAGATGTTTAAGCGAGAGAACAAATCAGGATGAATCGAAATAGCTGAAACATTCGGGTTTACAGAAGATTCGTATTCTCTTGTAATCTTTTCAAATTCACGGATGGATGATTTGATCTCTGTTTTAGAGACTTTCAGTAATTTTAAGTAGTAACAGATAAGGATAATGTAATCACCGATAGTCTTGAAATTTATGTACGGCATCCCCCATTTCTAAAATCAGGCATTGTTTCATTGGTCTTGAAGGATCCATTTTTTTGAAACGGGTATCATATACCACATCGTTGTGAGCAATGGCATTTTGTATGGAGCCTTGAAGATTTAGTTTGTTGTTCTGGTATTTCTTTTTTATATCTTCACGGGTTCCGGCTGGTGCATTTTTGTAGCTGCTGATTGCTTTATCGTACATATCATAGATACTGCTGGAATCAATTTCTGACATAGTGGTGTTCAAAGCAATATTTTTAAGCGCAGTTTCTATAAACATCATTTTTCCATATAAAAGAGATTTTAATTTTGTATCATATTGTATGGTTGCGTTAATCTCATTATATGAAGTGAATGGAAGTCTGTTAGAGAAAGATACAAAAAAACGATATCCTTTATATTAGTGAAAATATCCGGTATTGATTAGTTGTTGCTTTTGTGAACTCCCTGAGATGGAAATTCCATTATCCCTAAGATGCCGCATTAAAGCATCAGGTGATTTACAATCTGTATGTTCTTTTTGAATGATAAGAACAGGATACAATATAATGACCAGTGCAAGCAGAATAAAGGATAAGTGTGTTGCCAGAGGCAGCTACCTGCTCACACATTCTGATGATGCCTCAAAAATGAGGAATCTTTTAATCATTTTAAGTGCATAACCCGTTATTATATATATAGATATTCAATGGAAAGGAGCCTGATGCGTGTTGAGTGATGACGAATTAGTGGAACAGATTCTACTTGGAAATGAAAATGCAGCAGAAGAATTGATAAAACGCTATTATACATCTATTTTACGTTACTGTAGGTGGCATTGCTCTAATCTGGAAAAAGCAGAAGACCTGACTCAGGAAACATTTTTGAAGTTGTTTAAGAATTTATCCGGATATAAAGGGAAAAAGAAATTTAAGGCTTATCTATACACGATTGCAAATCATTTATGTATTGATGAAAGTAGGAAGGTTGAGTTTTCTCCATTAGAAGATGAAGAAAATATAGTGCATGAGTATAACGACATAGTTCGGCTAGAGGATAGGGCAGAGATAAGCTATTTTTTGAATTTTTTATCATCAGAACAAAGGGAAGCAGTCATTCTACGCTTTGGAGAACAACTTAGTTTTGGAGAGATTGCAAAAGTGATGGGATGCAATATGCGAACAGCACAAAGCAGGGTTCGTAATGCTTTAAAAATTATGAGAAAGGAGCAGGAAAATGAAAGATAAAAATTTGAAGGGCTATTTACAGCAATCTTTAGGAGAGGAAGTACAGCCTAAAAGATTAGAGGAAACGATTAAGCTTTGCACTGAAATTGTACGAGAACAGGAAGTGACTAGGGCAGAACCGAGGACAGGTTTCTTTCACTATCTTTCAGATGTATTTCGCTTTGAAGGTATTCCAATATTTGGTTTGCAGGCAGTAACGTTATTTATAGTTTGTTTAACAATTGCCAGCATTGCAGACGTGCCAAAGAATATACCAATTTTTATGCCGCTGTTTGTATTGGCTATCATACCAGCAATTTTTAAAAGCCAGTATTATGGAATGAGCGAGATTGAAGCGGTAACAAGAGCTTCTGGTGCCCAAATCACGTTAGCAAAGCTGGTTTTGGCTGGGGCTGCTAATTTGGTGTGTATAACAATTCTTTTGTGTATGGAAGTTTATTTGCAAAATTCTTATAAAGAGATTGGACAGATGGTTCTATACTGCCTGGTTCCGTACTTAGTGTGTATGGTTGCGTTGCTACGTTTGATCCGTTTGCAAAAGAAACAGAGTTTACAGATATGTGCGATTGTAATGCTGGGTTCCTGCATTTGTTGGGGGATGTCAGCAAGAATATTGCCATGGTTATATGAAACATCAGCAGTGGGGGTGTGGATTGTTACATTTTTGATTTTTGCTATGTTCTTTATAAATGAAATTCATTATATTGCAGAGATGAGAAAGGAAGGAAAAATGTATGGAATTGTCGCTTGATCGTTTAACAAAACAGTATGGCAGGAAAATAGCGGTAGATTGTGTTAGTGCAACCTTAAAGCCGGGAGTATATGGTCTTTTGGGGGCTAACGGTGCAGGTAAAACAACATTGATGCGTATGCTATGTGCTGTTTTGGAGTCAACCTCAGGGGAGGTATTGCTGGATGGAAAAGAAGTAACTTCGATGGGGGCAGATTACCGGAATGTGTTGGGTTATTTACCACAGGATTTTGGATATTATCCAAATTATACTGCGATGGAGTTCTTAATGTATATTGCAGCACTGAAAGGAATACCGAAGAATGTTGCAAAAAAACGTGTGACTGAATTGTTGGAAGTAGTTGATTTAAGCCATGTGGCAAACAAAAAAGTAAAAACTTTTTCCGGTGGTATGAAACAAAGAGTAGGAATTGCACAGGCGTTACTTAATAATCCGAAAATTTTGATTTTGGATGAGCCGACTGCGGGACTTGATCCGAAAGAGCGTGTCCGTTTTCGTAATCTGCTCTCAGAGTATGCAGGCGATAAAATTGTAATTCTTTCCACACATATTGTATCGGATATAGAAGCAATAGCAGATGAAGTGCTATTGATGAAAAAAGGAAAATTTGTATTGCAGGGTACGGTTCCTGAGTTGATTCACAAGGCAAATGGTAAGGTTTGGGAGCTTTCTGTTTCTCCACAAGAAGCTAGACAATGGCAGACAAAAGCAACGGTTGCTAATTTACGGCACGAAGGAAAAGAAATTATATTGCGTATTATTTCAGACAATATGCCTAGTGAGCGAGCGGTTCCTTGTGAAGCTACATTGGAAGATCTTTATTTATTTTATTTTCCCACAGAGGAAGGAGTGAAATAGAATGGAACTATTTTGGTTAGAGCATAAAAAGTTATGGCGAAAGAAAATTGTTAAAATATGTGTGTTGTTGTGTTTTGTTTATTATGTAATTTTTGGAAGCATACTTTCGTTTCAATGGTTCGGTTTTGGCAGCTCAGATGACTATACAAGTGCTTTTGGCAATAATTTTGATGGATATACAGTAATAAAGGATAGTCAGGAATATGCACTTTCATTTGGTGGAGAATTGACGGATGAAACCTTGCAGCAAATAGTAAGTGATTATCAGCAAATGGAAGCTGACGGTATGGAGAAAGAACTGGAAAAGACAGACTGGCAGATAGTTAATAGTTGGCTCGGAACATTGTATCCGGAGCTTCGAGATACCAGTAATTATAAAACGATGATAAGCTATGTTGATCCGGATAAGTTAACAGGCTTCTATGAAAGAAGACAGCAGGTGCTTGATGAGTTTTTGGAGGTCAGTGGTCAGGTAGGAGCTGAAAAAGAGTTTTTACATCAGATAGAGAGAAAGGTAGAAAAACCATTTCGTTATGAGTGGGTAGAAGGCTGGTCAACGCTTCTTGGTAGTATGGTTGCGGATCTGGGAGTTGTGATGGCTTTGTTTCTCGGTATTGTTTTATCCTCTTTATTTGCGGGCGAATGGCATGATAATACAAGCACACTAGTATTGACGACTCGAAATGGTTGGGGGAAAATCGCTCTTGCCAAAATTCTTACTGGTTTAGCGTTTACAGTGGAGTTATTTGCATTACTTGCTGTTTCAAATGTTATATCACAGTTGTTTTTTATGGGAACTGCCGGATGGGATATGCCGATTCAGAATATCAAGCTGATTGCTGTTGCACCTATGAATATGCTGCAGGCAGAAATTTATGAATATGCTTTTGTACTGCTTGGAGCAATAGGTTTTGCCGGAATTGTTATGTTTATATCAGCGGCTGTAAAAAATAATGTACTTACCTTACTGCTTAGTCTGGCTGTTGTATATGGACCAATGATGATTGCAGAATATCTTCCTTATGGAATGCAAAAAGCATTAGATTTAATACCATTGGTAGGAAGTTCAACAGATATTTTCAGAACTAATACTTTTCGTATTTTGGGGAAGCTTATCTGGTCACCATATCTACTTATTACTATTCCTGTCTTGATTGGTATTCTATGTATGCCATTCGCTATAAAGAGCTGGTCAAGAAGGATGAAGGCATAAATAACAATATGGCAAAGAAAAGAGATAAAAAAAATAAGTTGCGAGGGAAATGGTTGAGAGGAATTATCATACATTTCAGGTATGATACAGAGGAGAGTGCATATGTGGATTTTATCAGAAAAAATGTGGTTTCATTTGAAACTGCTGTTTGCAAAAAATATGAGAAAAGCCGAAAGAGCACTTGCTTTCAGAATTTCTGGAAGTAAGTGCCCTTTTCTGACTTATTTATTGCTGTGCTACAGTTCCAAGTCTTTTACGAACCATCGGTCCGATGATCATTGCAATGACCATTTTGCACAGATCCGCAGGAATGAAAGGAATGACACAGACTGCAAGTGCTGCGCCTACCGTATATCCGGCCTGGAGGCAGAACCATGCTGTTCCAAATGCGTAGCAGATTGCAGTTCCAACGATCATTCCAAGGATCTGGATTCCACGGTTGGTGAATTTGTCGATGACAATACCTGCGATGATTGCCATTGGAATAAATCCGATGATGTATCCGCCGGTCGGACCTGCCAGTTTCGCCAGTCCACCTGTGAATCCGGAGAATACCGGAAGCCCTACCAATCCGAGCAACAGGTAAATCAGGTAACTCAAAGTTCCTTTTTTCCAGTCTAACAGATAGAGAGACAGGTAGATCGCAAAGTTAGTAAGTGAAATTGGCACCGGACCAATTGGAACAGATAATGGTGCGAGAATGCAGGTCACAGCTGCCATAAGTGCGGTTACGACCATAGCATAAGTACTTGTTTTTCGAAATGTCTGTGTATTTGTATTGTCATGTGTCATAGTAAAATTCTCCTTATTATTTAATGATGTGCAAAGACGTTAAACTTATTAAGCGGACTCAATCTCATAAGTGAATCCGGCGTCTTCAATTGCCTGGATTGTATCTTTGATTCCCTGTCCGCCAGCGGTAAGATATCCTGAGGCAAATATGGAATCAACGACGCGGAGCAGATTTTTTTCTTCTCCTTTAAAATAAATCTCACGTCCTGCGGCACAGCGGATATCGGACTGCGGAACTAAAAGTCTTGCAAGACAGAGGACTTTCATACAGTAAGCAGTTGTGAGAGCGGACATATCGGCGTGCTCTAAAGGTGTTCCCGGAATTGGAAGAAGGAAGTTGATTGGAAGTGCCTCCGGTCGGATCTCGCGAAGCTCCAGTAACATATCTACCACGTCTTCTTTGCTTTCGCCCATACCAATAATGCCGCCGCTGCAGATTTCAAAACCAAGCCCTTGAAGCATTTTTATATTAGCAACGCGTTGTTCAAATGTGTGAGTGGAACAGATGTTGTGATAATAGGCACGGCTGCTGTTCAAGTTATGGTTGATGCGGTCAAGTCCGGCTTCCTTTAACATCAATGCCTGCTTTTCTGTCAGAAAACCGATAGAACAACACAGGTGTGTTCCCTGTTCTTTCATTTTTCGAATTTTTTCAGCCAATTCTTCAATCTCTGCATCGGTAAATTTCATCCCACTAAGTCCGATACAGTGGCGTGACAAATGATGCTCATTGACAAAATCATTGTCTGCATATAATTTCTCATCTGCGACCCATTTGTACTTATCAATGTCAGCTTTTGAACGGCAGGACTGAGCACAGTAAGCGCAATCCTGAGAACAGTTTCCACTTCTGGCATTAGTAAGAATGTGGATACTTACATGATTTCCTTTGTATTTTCGACGCAGTTTTTCAGCCCGGGCAATCAGCTCATCTAGATTTTCATCCGGCGTGTTGAGTATTTCAATTGCTTCTTCACGTGAAAGCTGTGGATCCGTAGATGTATTTTGATTTGAAATCATTAGAAGTCCTCTCTTTCCTTGAGTAATTCATTTTTCTGAAATTTTATACAAGACATACTTTAACATGCAAAAAAACAAATGTCAACCATGTGTAACACAATGGTTGACAAATGATGTTAGTATGAAGCAATCAGCTGGTATTATGAAATCGTGATAATTTCTTCTGCACGATTCAGTGCTGCTGCGATAGTCGGCATCGGAATCAGCCCGGCATATGGCATCAGAACCACAAGAACGATGACCAGTGTAATGGAGTGTACCATTCCTGCAATCGGGGTACGACCTCCGTTTTTGATGTTGGCAGCAGTTCTTGCAATTGCACCGGTAGCCGGGATACCGCCGAATAGTGCGGATGCAATATTACCAGCTCCCTGAGCGACCAGTTCCATATCGGAGCGGTGCTTTCCGTTAATCATACCGTCGGCAACGACACAGGAGAGCAGCGATAACAGCAATCAGAGATCCTGGAATCTTCTTGAAAATGTAAATAAAAGCGGCATATACAGTAGAAGTAATTGTCGAAAAAATGAAGGTTATTGCTGAAAAGTGATAGCCTTTGTTTTATAATGAGGCTAAGTTAGATGATAAAAGAAAGTGGGATAAGCTATGACATTGGAAGAATTGAAAGCATTGCCGAAAATAGAACTGCACTGTCACCTGGACGGTTCGCTGAGTCGGGAATTTCTGGAAAGCCGTCTTGGAAGAAAAGTAGAGCCTTCTGAAATTCATGTATCTGATGACTGCCAGAGCCTTCAGGAATATCTGGAGAAATTCGCTCTTCCAGGACAGTGTCTGCAGGACGAGGAAGGACTGGAGCTGGCAGGGTATGACGTATTAAAAAGTATGAGTCAGGAAAATGTCCGGTACGCGGAAGTGCGGTTTGCCCCGCTTTTATCAGAAAATGAAAACTTAAGTTGCGGTCAGGTGATAGAGGCAGTCATTCGGGGGATGAATCGTGGAAAAAATGAGTTCGGTGTGGATTATGGCATTATTACCTGTGCCATGCGCCATCACAGCTATGAGGAGAATCTCCGTATGATCCGGACAGCAAGAGAATACCTTGGAAATGGTGTGTGCGCGGCAGACCTTGCAGGAGCTGAGGCCATCTATCCGATGTCAGAATTCATGGAGTTATTTGGACAAGCAAAAAAGCTTGGAATGCCATTTACCATTCATGCCGGGGAGTGTGGAAGCGTGCAGAACATTCTGGATTCCGTAGAGGCAGGAGCACTTCGAATTGGACATGGAATCGCCATGCGAGGTAATTCGGAAGTCCAGAAAATGATCCGTGATAAAGGAATCGGTATCGAGATGTGCCCGATCAGCAATCTTCAGACGAAAGCTGTAGAAAGCGAAAGCCAATATCCGCTTCGGGAGTTCCTGGACAACGGGATCAAGGTGACGATCAACACAGATAACCGGACCGTCAGCAACACAACCATGACAAAAGAATTGCAATTTATTCAGGAGCATTATAGAATTACCGATGAAGAGATTCGGTTGATGATGAGAAATGCAGTAGATACAGCATTTATCCATTGAATCCAGACGAGTAAAGGAGACTGACAGATGGTTACATTAAACGATTATTTATATTCCGGGGATACGATCTTTAAAATTATACAAAATTATATGACAGATTTGAGAAAAGAAGCAAAGCGGACACATAATGAAATCGACCTTGTGCATAGCAATTGTCTCCTTCAAGTACAGGAAATGCTGGAGCACAACGATTTCCTGACTTCCCAGTCACAGAAAATCCGGGAATTTTACAAGTACATGGCAAAAGAATTTCCATTTCTCGCCTTTACATTTCGTGGAAGAATCAAATCTTTGATACGTACAGAAGAAAAATTCAACGGCTACATTGTGGAATACATTTATAATTATTATGAGGAACATGGAACGTATCCGGCTGTGGCAGATTTAAAAGAAAAACTGAGCTGTTTTCGGGATATTATCGCATATCGGATTGTAATTGCATTGCCGAAATGTCATCTGAGGCCGGGACAGAATCTCGAAGAGGAAGAGATGAAATATCTTTATCAGATAGCCAATGCTCTGCCGGGATTTCTGGAAGAACGCGGCTTTACAGCCGAGCCGGCAAAAGGAGTCCGGGAGAGTAAATCAGACTTGCTGGACGGCGAAGTAAAGCCATATTACAGAGATTTCATATCCAACCCGACCATGTACGGTTATCAGTCTTTACATATCACATTTTATGATAATACGTCCAGAAGCTATATGGAAGTGCAGCTTCGAACAAAGAAAATGGACGACATCGCGGAAATCGGACCGGCGAATCACTTGGGGTATGAGAAGCGTCAGGAGCATGAACGAGCAAGAAGAGATGCAGTTCCAAAAGGGGAATGCATTTACTTCGATGAGGCATACGAGCGCGGAATGAAACTTTTTAATTTAGATTTAAAAGACCTTGATGTTAATATGTTCGCAGCAATGAATAACAGCCTGATTAACGACGGCTGCGGACTGTATCGTGGGCGCCTCATTCTGCCATATGAACATTTGTCCAGATTTCAGAACGATTTGATTGATTAAGGTGGAAGAAAATAGCAATTTTATAGAAAAACTTTTGCAGAGAGACAGTTTCTGACATTTGCAAAACGTATAATGGCATAAGAAATGAGCCGATACGGAGGAGCAATATGGAAGAATACAAGAATGGCAAAATCGAGCGTGTTCTCGGAATCTATACGAAACTACTGAACGGGTACATTGTAAATAAAGCAGCCGAAGCCAATGAATATGGAGTAAATGAACGAAGTATACAAAGAGATGTTGATGATATCCGAAATTATCTGGAATTAGAAGCAGTCAACAGTGGTTGCATCAATAATGTCATATATGACCGCCTGAATAATGAGGAAAGTTGCGTAAAAATTAATATTGAAAATGTAAAAAGTCAGGAGAATGTGTAGGTGATGCAAAATCTCCTGACTTTTATAGTATACATTTATTCTGCCAGAAAGTACTGACAACGATTCCAGTAGTATTCCTGTTCTTTTTGAAATAATGAAGTCAATGCTGTCACGTCTTTTCCCTGATGGTATGAATTCAGGGCATCGAGATATTCTGGACGATTAGCGTCTTCGATGATAAATGGAGCAATGCCATGATATAGACATTCACGGAAGAGAATCATACGCCCTGTTCGTCCATTTCCGTCTTGAAATGGGTGAATACTTTCATAGCGGGTATGAAATTCGGCAAGTATTTCTAGTGAAATATCCTGATTATTGTACCAGGCTAATAATTGTGACATTTCATCGGATACCTGGTTTGGAAGTACTGTTTCATATATGCCTATCATGTTAGGACGCTTTTTATAATCGCCGATTGCGTAGCCATTTGCGCGATTTTCGAATACCCCGCTTTTTAGCTCATAGTGAAAAGCTTTAATTAGTTCTTCTGTGAGTTCGAGGTCCAGAGTATCAAGCATTTTATTGAACATTAAGAAATGACCATTCATTTCTTCTACATCTTTTGCACGGTAATAGTCTTCAGATTTTGGGAGGACTCCGGTATCAAAGAGAGAGGCGGTCTGTTCCTTGGTCAGGGTGCTTCCTTCAATTTTGTTGGAGTTATATGCCATTAAAACTTGGATAAAACCATAAATCCCAGAACGCTCATGTTTTGTATATTCAATTTTGAAGTGTTTTAATAGAAAGTGTATAAATGATGAAGTATTCATGAATGTAAGCTTTCTTATTGTTTATATTATCTTGGATATGATTAAAAAGTAACTTAATATTCACCGTATGCATACAGTGCCTTATTTTCTTGCGAATCCAGTTCATTTATTACGATTATCTGAAATATAATAACATCTCCTGTAACATAATATATTCCTGGTTCCATCAATTCGACCTCAAGTTTTCGGAAATTTTTCAAATGCCGAATCATTTTATCCGGATAAGAATTGCTAATAAATGTAATTGTTAATTCTTTCGGTTGTATATCACTTTCCAAGTCTATATTGGATAAATAAAAACAGCCATCGCCATAGCCTTTGTAAAAATCATTAATTGTCAAAGTTTCGCCTGGTTCTTTATATTCTATAATGTTATATTTTCGAAATATTCTTCCAATATTTTTTTGTATCCTTTCGCCTTCTTTCACTTTAATAATAAGTTTATTTAAGCTAGTTGTTTGTTTTTCGCGTTTCATATATCATTCCTCCCATTATTTATAATAATATATTTTACTTATTTTAATATGATTGATATATTTATACAATTGTTTTTATGCCAATAATATGTTTTTGGTATTATGTTTTTGTATAGTAATCTGTCACTATAATCTCAAATTAGATGTACTGTACGTAAAAAGGGGTGTGAAAAAAGAAAAGTCCAGAAAAAAGAGGGGCATGGAATTTAGAAATTCATTTTAGGTTCAACTATTTTAGATATATACTTTATTGACACTGTGCAACGCCTTATACTATAATTGTTCGCGGGCAAATAATGATTTTTAACATAATTGGAAAGGATAATATAGATGAAGACGAAGATGACTTTACGGGAGTGGCTCCCGTTGATCGGTATGACGATTTCAGCGTTTTTGGTAAATACTTCGGAATTTATGCCGATTGGGCTTTTAACGGATATATCTAATGAGTTTCATATGACGGAGGCTCAGGCGGGCGTGATGATTACAGCCTATTCCTGGACTGTGACGTTATTGTCATTGCCGCTGATGTTGTTAGTATGCAGGATACAGCCGAAGAAATTGTTGCTTGGAACGTTAAGTGTGTTTGCGGTATGTCAGGTGTTGTCGGTAATTTCAAGTGGCTTTACATTTCTTGTATTGTCACGTATTGGTGTGGCGTGTGCACATTCCATTTTCTGGGCGATCGCATCACCGGTTGCAGTTCGGGTTGTGGCGAAAGAGCATCAGTCAAAGGCTCTTAGTGCAATTATTACCGGAACGTCAATTGCCATGGTAATTGGAATGCCGCTTGGCCGAATGATCGGACTTCAGATCGGCTGGCGAATGACATTTTTATGTGTGGCGATAGTTTCATTTCTGGTACTTGGCTATCTGGCATTTGTATTTCCCAAGCTGGAAGGAACAGAATCATTTTCCGTGGGACAGCTTCCGGAGCTTTTCAAAAATGCAAGATTGATGAGCATTTATGTAATTACATTTCTTGTGGCGACCGGATATTATACAAGCTACAGTTATATCGAGCCGTTTTTGCAGAAGGTAGCAGGGCTTCCGAGTAACTGGGTAACTATGGCATTGATGTTATTCGGAGTAGCCGGGCTTGGAGGAAGTTATTTGTTCTCAAGATATTATGATGATCATCGGTATGCTTTTGTTCAGACCGTTATGATTGGTGTTGTGGCAGCTCTGTTGCTCTTATATCCAGCTTCAGTCAATATGTATACCGTGATTTTGGTATGTGCTGGATGGGGACTGGCGATTATGGCATTTCAGGTGAGTTTTCAGGCAGAGTTGATTGGTTGTGTCTCTGCGGCTGCATCATCTGTTGCTATGGCGATTTTCTCGGGAATTTTCAATCTGGGAATTGGCTGCGGAACCTGGTTTGGCGGAACAGTGTATACAAAGATTTCGCTGAAAGATATAGGATTTGCAGGTGGAGTGATTGTGGCAGTGGCGACTTTGATTTGCATGGTAAGATTTCGAGTTGGAGATAAAGCGGAAAGTGCATCATAGAGTTTGATATGTAAAAAACGCTCCGCTAGGGATGCGCACTGCGGCGTACAAGGTAGGTGTCGCAAGCGACCGCCGCAGGCGCAAGAATGTGCCTCGGCACATTCTTTGTTCTTATCCAATCCCGCCAAGTGCGATTCCAAGAATCAGTACGATAAAGCAGATTGGTACATAGATGTATTTGCAGACAGGAATGAAGTATTTGGTGAATTTCCGTTCCCGGCCTTTATTGACTTGTTCTTCGACGTAGCTTTTCTTACATACCAAAAAGAACATGATTCCGGCGAGTCCCGCGCCCAGTGGGCAAATGTATATAGAAAGAATATCCATCCATGTGGAAACGATGCCTTGAATCAGAAGTGAGACGATGATTCCGATTACTGCAATGACACCGCATGCAGGTACGCGGGATAAATGTAGTTTTTCCTGTACCGTTGCAATTGGTGCTTCGTATAAGTTGATCAGTGATGTCATCCCTGCAAGGAATACGGCTGCAAAGAAAATGATTGCAATGATCCGGCCTCCCGGCATGGAACGAATCAGATTCGGCAGGAAGATGAATAATAGTCCCGGTCCTCCCTGATTTAACTGTGCTCCGGTGGTTGCCATAGCTGGAATGATGACCAGGGCTGCAAGGACTGCGGCGATGGTGTCAAAAAGTGCTACTTTTGCGGCAGAAGCGGGTATATTTTCCTTATCTGACAGGTAGGAACCATAAATCAGAGTTCCATTTCCCGCAACAGACAGGGAGAAAAATGCCTGCCCAAGAGCAAAAATCCATGTAGACGGGGATGCCAGCATTTCCGGATCCACCCGGAAAATGTAGCGGTATCCGTCAATGGCTCCAGGCTGGAATGCAACGTAAACTGCCAGAATAACAAACAGGCAGAAGAAAAGTGGCATCATGATTTTACCGGCACGTTCGATTCCACCCCCGACACCGAGCATGAGGATTAACATGCAGATAATCAAAGCGCCAATCTGCCATCCATTATTTCCAAATGCAGAAGCCATACTGCCAAAAGCATTTCCATATTTTTCTACATTATCTGGGGCAAGAGTCGAACCGGTCAGGGTACCGATTGCATATTTGAAAATCCAGCCCATAACGACGGTATATCCGATTGCCATTGCAAGGGAACCGAGAACTGGAATCATGCCAAGGGCTTCTCCGAGTTTTCGTTTGCCGTTTGCCTCGCAGGCGCAGCCAAATGCGTCGACCGGACCAGATCTGGTAGCACGGCCAAAGCTCATTTCTGCAATGACTCCAGTGAAGCCGATGAGGGCAACAAAAAATATATAAGGAATCAGGAAAGAGCCGCCTCCGTAAAGGGACACTCTGGTTGGAAACATCCAGATATTTCCCATGCCGACGGCGGAGCCGATGCAGGCGAGGATAAAGCCCCAACGACTGCCAAAAGATTCGCGATTGTGTTGATTAGTACTCATTTGATTTCTCCTTTAAATAACAACATGATTTGATTATAAAAGGTTGCAGGGAAAATGTCCACAATTTATAATAGAAAGTAACTATTCAGAACCCCTTGAAATAAGAAAAATTGATGCGTCATGCTTGCATATAAGTAGCGGCTTTTCTTATTTCAAGGTGACTCGAATAGAGTTACCACCCCACATATGAGCAAAATTAGCTGCGTAGCAGTGGGAAAGCACGAGTATCGTGCGGTTTTGCGAATTTGTGTGGTGGGGTTCTGAACAGTTATAGATGAAAGAGGAGTGTTACCGTCTGAAAAGTGTATGAACGGTAACAGGTGAGTTGAAAATTATGAAATGTAATATATCGAAGAAATGTGGTGGCTGCCAGTTTCAGGGTATTCCTTATAAAGAGCAGCTTAAGAAAAAGCAGAAAAAAGAACAGAGTCTTCTTGGAGCATACGGGAAGGTCTGTCCAATCATCGGAATGGAGAATCCATATTATTACAGGAATAAAGTACATGCGGTATTTGACCGTGACCGGAAAGGAAATATTATTTCCGGTATTTACGAAGAAGGAACGCATAGAGTAGTTCCGGTGGAGAATTGCCTGATTGAAGATGAGAAGAGTCAGGAGATTATCCGGACGATTCGTGGAATGTTGAAATCATTTAAAATCCGGACATATGATGAGGACACAGGTTATGGACTTCTGCGTCATGTGTTGATTCGACGTGGATTCTCTACCGGAGAGATTATGGTCGTCCTTGTCACAGATTCACCGATTTTTCCGTCGAAAAATAATTTTGTGAAAGCGCTTAGAAAAGCGCATCCGGAGATTACGACCGTTGTGTTAAATGTAAATGACAGACAGACAAGCATGGTTCTGGGAGACCGGGAAAAGCCGATTTTTGGTCCGGGGTTTATTAAAGACAGATTATGTGGCTGTATGTTTCGTATTTCACCGAAGTCCTTTTATCAGGTCAATCCGGTGCAGACAGAGATTTTATATCAGACTGCCATTGATTACGCCAGTCTGACAGGAAAAGAGACGGTGATTGATGCGTATTGCGGAATTGGAACGATTGGGCTGATTGCTGCGAAGGAAGCCGGTAAGGTGATTGGCGTGGAGCTAAACAAAGATGCAGTAAAAGACGCCAGAATCAATGCGAAAGAGAATAAGATCACGAATGCTGCATTTTATCAGGGAGATGCCGGAAGATTTATGGTCGAGATGGCAGCAAAAGGTGAGAAAGCCGATGTGGTATTTATGGATCCGCCGAGAGCCGGAAGTGATGAGAGATTCTTATCTTCTGTTGTAAAGTTATCTCCGAAGAAAGTCATCTACATTTCCTGCAATCCGGAGACGTTGGCAAGAGATTTGAAATATCTGACAAAGCATCATTATAAGGTGGAAAAGATTCAGCCGGTTGATATGTTCCCGTTCTGCGATCACTGCGAAACTGTTTGCTCACTATCGCGTAAATAGGCGGTTTCTCGACTGTGTTCAGTGTGATTCAGTGAATTTGCCACCCATTTGCCGTCCACAAAAATAAAATTCAGAATGGCTACAATCAAACTAGCAGTTGTCAATATAAACGTAGCTGAATAAGTAGGACAAAGTTTTGACAATCTTTCTGGTTAAACAACTTGTAGTTTTTATTTATATTTGGCAAAATAAATGTGTTTACCAGAACGATAAAGCGCGGATTTTTGAATCGTGCAGGAGGATTAAAATCATGTCTTCAGATTATATTATGACCATGCAGCAGGCTCAGATGGAGATGGAATTGTATAAAAAGGTCTTTATGGTAGTAAGACTGTTGGATAAGCGGGAGTTCCGGCTGGAAGAGAACGACAATCCAGGCGGAGACATGGAATTATGCCATTGTTATGATTTCTAGAAGAAGGAAAAGCCATGTAAGAATTGTATTGCTGCCCGGGCATTCGAGGAGAAGTCAGTGCGGACAAAGCTGGAATACCTGGATTCAGATATTTATCAAGTGACAGCGCGTTATGTGGAGATTGACGGACAGCCATCGTTCAGAAACAGAGAATATTTCTGTGGGGGGGGGCAAATCGCTAAAGCACTTGATGGAAGATATTTAATATCAAAGTGATTATTAAAAAGACAGGATAGAGAACTTTTGGTGTAAGTATGGAAGTTCTTTTTCCTGTCTTTTGACTTTTATGAAGTGATTATTTACATTATTTATCAGAATAAACAGTTTTACCGCCACAGATCGTATATTTTACTTTTCCGAAAAGTTCCTGTCCGGTAAACGGGGTATTGCAGGATTTGGAAGCGTAATCGCCAGGTTTCCAGCATTCTTCCGGATCAAAGATAACCAGATCGGCAGCAGCACCTTCTTTGATCTGTCCGTATGGGAGATGGTAAAGCTTTGCCGGATTGACAGTCATTTTTTCCAGAAGCTGTAACAGAGTCAGGTGCCCAGGTCTTACAAGACTTGTGATGCCAAGTGCAAGAGAAGTCTCAAGACCAGTGATTCCGCTTGGTGCTTCTGTAAGAGGTTTATTCTTTTCTTCCATGCTATGTGGAGCATGATCGGTGGCAATGAGGTCAATGGTTCCGTCTGCAAGACCTTCGATGATCTGCTGGCGGTCCTTTGCGGTGCGAAGTGGCGGATTCATTTTGGCCAGCGTTCCGTAAGTCAGAAGTGCCTCATCAGTCAGAGTAAAATGATGCGGTGTTGCTTCTGCGTGAATTTTAGCACCGAGGGCTTTAAAAGTGCGGACCATTTCTACAGAGACACCAGAGCTGATATGCTGGATAACAACATCTGCGCCGGAGCGAAGTGCCAGAAGACAGTCACGGGCAACCAACGATTCCTCGGCAATGGAAGGGGAACCATAGACGCCAAGCTTTTCAGATACAGCACCGTGATTGATTCCATTATTCTGAATAAAAGAAGGATCTTCCTCATGGAGACTTACAGGTACACCTAGTTTTGCGGCATGTTCCATAGCACGGTAACAGAAATCAGCGTCCAGGAGCGGGATTCCGTCATCGGTGAAGCCACATGCACCGGCATTTTTCATAGCCTCCATATCGACAGCTTCTTTTCCTTTCAGAGAGCAGGAAATGGCAGCTGCCTGGAAGATACGAATGTCTTCATTTTTCTCGCGGTCGATCAGATCTTTGAGCACAGGGAGACTGTCAACAACCGGTGAAGTATTTGCCATGCAGATGACACTTGTAAATCCGCCTTTTGCAGCAGCAAGTGCACCGGTATGAAGATCTTCTTTATAAGTAAATCCCGGATCGCGGAAATGTACATGAGTATCAATCAGTCCCGGAGCAACGACAAGTCCTGTGGCGTCCAGGACTTTAGTATCATTTGAAACTTGATCTGTATCAATATTTTTTCCTATTTTTAGAATTGTTCCATTTTCAATCGCAAGATCCATCTTTTCGGAAAGTCCCAAAGCCGGATCAACGACGAGTCCATTTTTTATAATCATAATGATCATTATCCTCCTGTCATGTATGAATTTCGTATCATTCCCGATATATTTTCAAATGTAATAAATGAGTTTACAGGCATCATATGGGGATGTCCTGGCAACATGGAATACTGGGAATATTTCTGTAAATTAGTATAAGGGATAGACAGGGTCCATGTCAAACTTCATGGAAATAATTGCAGTTCATTCCGAAATGTTAAGGATGGAGGATTAATCCTCCATCCTTAATAAATCCTGATCAATCGGATAATGCCCGAAGATACGGGCTGCATCCATAAGTGCAGTCATATTTTCTTCTGGTGTGAACATTGGAGTCTGGCATCCGGATGTCAGCACGAAACCTTTCGGGGAGTCGTAAGCTTTCCGGATACTTTCTCTGGATGCGCGAAGAACATCGTAAGGAGTTCCAAGACGCATGACTTCTACAGGAGGGACATTTCCCTGAATGCACATATATGGTCCGAGGACTTCCTTGGCTTCTGCCATATCCTCGACATTGTCCGGACCAAATGTACCGATTCCGGTAGGAATAAGAAGTTCCCATAATTTACGGCTTGTACCACAGATATGAAGACCGCATCCCCCACCCTGGCTTTTGATAAAGTCTACATTCTTTTGGAAAAATGGAAGTGAAAATTTTTCATATTGTTTCACACGAAGAAGAGAGGTGGAGCTTACCGGATCTGCAAATCCAACTCCTACGCCCATGTCCAGGAGTCTTTGGATGTAACGGTTATTATTTTCTGTAATGATGTCCATCATTTGAAGGACTTTATCCGGTTGTTTTACCATACCTTTCAGAAGATTTTCTGTTCCAACAAGCATTGAGGCAACGGTAAATGGTCCAGTGACAGTCCCGCTCACAGGTACTTTGTCTCCAAGTCTTTCTTTGACCATTTTCAGACCTTTTAAAATAATAGGAAGGCGTCCGTCTTCATCTACATTTATCCGTTTTAATTTGTCTACTTCATCCAGACTTGAAATGGCAGGAGTCTCAAGCTGGGCAATGTTGTAATCAGAATATTTAATTTTTGATCCCATAGCCTCTGCCATGCCGCGCAAGGTTGTGGACAGACCGGCTCCGTCAGAGTGGAATTTATTATAAATATATTCCTCGAGTTCACACATTTTCTCGGCAGAAAAGTAATATTCCGGAAGAGTACAGCCAATCAGGGGAGCCAATGTCTCCCCTGAATCTATGCAGCACATAATCCGGTCTACGTCTTTTCCTTCGTTTAGCAATTTGTTACGTTCAATTGCGGTCAGTTCATCTTTTGGAACTTTCAGACCTTTTAAGTACTGTTCTATCATATTTTTTAATAACCTCACATATTAGTTTGTTGCTTTTTTCGTATCTACACCTTTTGCAAAGAAGATGGACAGGATTGCAAATGCCATCAGGATGAACTGATACCAGCACTGCGTGATTACCTGGAACGGACTGTTCAGATTCTCCATAAGAGCGCAGGCAAATAAAATCTGTGCACCATATGGCAGGATTCCCTGGAAAGCACAGGCAAAGATGTCGAGAAGGGAGGCGGTACGTTTTGGATCTACACCGTATTCTTTACTGATATCTTTTGCAATTGTACTGTCAATCAGGATTGCAACAGTGTTATTGGCTGTTGCAATGTTAGTCAGAGAAGTCATGACAGCGATACCGAGCTCTGCAGTCTGACGGTTCTTGATAACTTTGCTGATTTTCTGAAGAAGCCATTCTAAGCCGCCTTCTTTTTCTACCATTTTAGCAAGACCACCTGTGATCATAGATAACAGGAAGATTTCGAACATTCCGGAAAAGCCGTTATAAACATTGTTGGCAAGTTCCAGTGCGGAAAAGCTTCCGGTTGCAAGACCGATGGCACCGGAGAATAGGATTCCACCAGTCAGAACTGCGAATACATTGACACCGAGCAGTGATGCAACCAGTACGAAGATGTATGGCAGAACTTTTATAATATTGTAAGAGTACTCCTGTACTGCAGGTAAAGTTTCCGGACGACCGAAAATCAGTAATAAAACAAATGTTACAAGTGCAGCAGGAAGAGCAATCTTAAAGTTGGCACGGAATTTGTCTTTCATCTCTACATCCTGTGTTCGTGTGGCAGCGATGGTTGTATCGGAAATCATGGATAAGTTATCTCCAAACATAGATCCACCGATCGTGGCACCTACCACGAGGAACTGATTGAGTCCACCGGCCTGTGCAAGTCCAAGTGCAATTGGTGTTACAGCAGTAACCGTTCCAACAGAAGTTCCTGTTGAGATGGAAATGAATGCTGATATCACGAAAACACCTGCAGCGATGAACTGTGGAGGAATGAAAGTCATACCCAGATTTACAACGGAGTCAACACCGCCCATTGCGGAAGAAACAGATGTAAATGCTCCGGCAAACAAAAAGACCATACACATGATCATGATATTTTCTTCTCCACAACCGTGAAGGAAAACAGATAATTTGTCATCAAATTTTCCCTTGAACATAGCAAAAGCAACAATAATACCGATAAATGAAGCAATTGGAGTAGGCAGCTGATAGAATGCCATCTCAACACCCATTGCATTCAAGGTAATTCCTGTGGCCAGGTAAACCCCTACAAATACTGCGAAAGGAATGAGAGCCAGACCGTTCGCTTTTTTCTGATTTGGTTCCATTTTATAATTCTCCTTTAAAATAACCTTATTTTGTTGTTGCTTAAAAAAGTAGTCTTGATCAAAACGCGTTTTTCTAATGCAAGGCATATTGTACAGGGAAAAGTAAAAAATATCAAATAGATTTGTGCAATAATACTAGACAACATATCGGTGATATTAATGAATATTATATCTAGATATAGGACAAAATTATAATTGAAGGGATGGATGAATAGTATTTGAACAATTAAATGGTGTTGGGGGCAAAACCCCCAACTATGATATAAAGGTAATCGGGATCATTTGGAGAAATCAAGTCTAAATCAGCTCTCCGAGAAATGGAATTTTTTCTTCTTTTGGTACATTTTTCGAGATAACATCACGGACATTCTGCATACGGCGGTCGAGGTCGGCGCTGATTTCGGCACATTCCAGCATCTCATTCTGGAGATAGAGAGCTTTGTCTTCCGGAATATTTTTTTTATAGCGGATCTTGTGTTCCAGACTTGCCCAGAAATCCATGGCTATGGTTCGAAGCTGAACTTCTACAGTAACCATGCGCTTTTCGTCCTGAAGAAAGATTGGCACGCTGATAATCAGATGAAGACTTCGATATCCGCCCGGTTTTGGGTTTTTTATGTAATCCTTTTTTTCAATCAGTGTGATGTCATCCTGATTTAACAGGCAGTCGGCAAGCATGTAGATGTCATCAGGAAAAGAACAGACGACGCGTACTCCGGCAATATCGTGAATATTCTCTTCAATAGAAGAGAGTGTCAGAGGGATTTCTTTCCGGCGGACTTTTTTTATAAGGCTCTCCCAGGATTTGACACGGGATTTGATGTCTTCAATCGGGTTGCGGTCGTATTCCAGAGAATACTGATGATCCAGAACACGGAATTTTGTCTCTACTTCCATAATTGCGCAGGCATAGTAAGAGAGCAGTTTGTCCATTGGTTTTTTGTTCTTCTGTATAAAATCAATAAACTCATCCGACATCAGATTGTTGCGGATGAATTCTTCTTTTCTTTTTTCAATGAGTTTTTCTATAGGTCTCAAAATCTTAGTGCTCCTTTCTTTTATCAATACAGCATACATAATTCAAAAAATATGTATGTAGCTAGTCTCCGGCAGGATTGCCAAGGCATTCTTGAATGGATTTTTACAATCCCATCAGGCATCATAATCATACCATGATATGAAAAGATAATCTATCCTACAATTGTTAATTAATGTCAGATTTGGTATGATTATGAGAAGAAAAAGAGAACCTTATCTTAATAATAAAAGGAAGACGATAGATGTGTTGTGCGATTGTGACACTGATATATGGTGGTGAATTATGAATCAAATGAAAATATATAGGGTAGAACAGAAAAATGAAGAACCGGTAGAGGTACAGATCATCCGCTCATCCAGACGTTCGATGGGACTTCAGGTGAAAGCAGATGGGACGGTCTGTGCCAGAGTTCCGATGCAGGTGATGGATTATGCTGTGCAGGAATTTATTGAGGGGCATGCAGAATGGATATTTAAGAAGAGAAAACTGGTTCTTTCAAAAGACAACCGCCCAGATATTGTGTATCTTCCGGAAGTGACAGAAGAAAGCGATAGAGAGCGTATACAGACGTTTATAGAAGAAAAGGTATCGCATTACGCATCTGTTATGGGTGTCAGTTATGGACGAATCACTATGCGGAATCAGAAGACTAGGTGGGGAAGCTGCAGCAGTGAAGGAAATCTCAATTTTAATTGCAGACTGTTGTTTGTGCCGGACCGGATCGTGGATTATGTAGTGATCCATGAGCTGGCACACCGCAGATTTATGAATCATTCGAAAGCATTCTGGAAAGAAGTAGAAAAGTATATGCCGGATTACAAAGAGCAGAAGAAACTGCTGTCAAGATTTGCTATAAAGCATTAATTTTTATAGAAATTCACGGTTTTTGCAGGTTTTCCCTATTTTCGAGTATTTCGTGCTGGATTTTCCAGAGTGTTGATTGTATAATAGTACCGATGATGATATATGGATTACTTATAATTTTAATAATTTAATCCTAGGAGGAAATGAAAATGAATCTGAATTTAAGACCAAAAGAGGAGTGCCAGTTTGACGCAGTATCATTAGGTGAGGTTATGCTTCGTCTTGATCCGGGTGAGGGAAGAATCCGTACAGCAAGAAACTTCCGTGCATGGGAAGGCGGCGGAGAGTACAACGTTGTCCGCGGACTTAGAAGATGTTTCGGTATGAAGACTGCAGTTATCACAGCATTTGCTGATAACGAAGTTGGCAAACTGATGGAGGACTTTATTCTTCAGGGTGGAGTAGATACATCTTTAATTAACTGGAAGAAGACAGACGGAATCGGACGTATCTGCAGAAATGGTATCAACTTTACAGAGCGTGGATTTGGTATCCGTGGTGCAGTAGGATGCTCTGACCGTGCGAATACAGCAATCGCTCAGGCAACACCGGAAGATTTTGATTTTGATTATATCTTTGGTGAGCTTGGAGTTCGCTGGTTACATACAGGCGGAATCTATGCGGCTCTTTCCGAGCAGTCATGTGAGACTGTACTTGCAGCTATCAAGGCAGCTAAGAAGTATGGAACAATCGTATCTTACGATCTGAACTACCGTCCTTCTATGTGGAGTGCAATCGGTGGACAGGAGAAAGCTCAGGAAGTGAACAAAGAGATCGCAAAATATGTAGACGTTATGATCGGTAACGAGGAAGACTTTACAGCATGCCTCGGATTTGAGATTGAGGGTAACGACAAAGATCTCAAGCAGCTTAACCTTGACGGATACAAGAAGATGATCAATGAAGCAGCTAAGACATACCCGAACTTTAAAGCTGTTGCAACAACTCTTCGTGAGGTTAAGACAGCTACAGTGAACGACTGGAGCGCTATCTGCTGGGCAGATGGAGAAATCCACAAAGCAAAAGACTACAAGGGACTTGAGATCATGGATCGTGTAGGTGGAGGAGACTCTTTCGCATCAGGACTTATCTATGGACTGATGACAACAGAGGATGCAGAGCTTGCAGTTAACTACGGAGCAGCTCACGGAGCACTTGCTATGACAACACCTGGAGACACAACTATGGCTAGCAAGAAAGAAGTAGAAGCTATCATGGGTGGTGCAGGAGCAAGAGTTCAGAGATAGTTCATACATTGGTTTTAGCAGAAAGAGTAAATGTTATTCTATGAGGGAATTGACGAAGGGCAGTCCGGCAAAGGTCATAATGACCTTTGCCCTGCCCATTATTTTTGGAAATCTTTTACAACAATTATATAATCTGGCAGATGGTAAAATTGTCAGCACTTATGTAGGAACACAGGCATTTGCAGCAGTTGGTGCAACAGCAGTTATTGCGAATCTGATTATTGGTTTTGTGAATGGAGTGACCCAGGGATTTGGAATTCCGATATCCAGATGTTTTGGAGCAGGAGATTATAAAAATATGCGACGTTATGTGGCAGGAAGTTTTATTATGACAGTTGCAATGACGCTGATTCTTACAGTAGGTGCGCTTCTTGGGATAGAAGGGCTTTTGCATATATTGGACACACCGGCAGATATTATGGAAGAGGCACTTCAATATATCCGCATTATTATTATGGGGACAGCATTCATTTCTCTTTACAATTACAGTGCCAATATATTGAGAGCGGTCGGAGAAAGCCGGATTCCGCTTTTATGCCTTGCAGTTGCAGTCATTTTGAACATTTTTCTGGATATTCTTTTTGTGCATACATTTTCCATGGGACTTCGCGGTGCAGCGCATGCGACCAATATTGCCCAGTGTATTGCAGGAGTTCTGTGTATGGCATACTTGCTTTTTAGGTTCCGGGAACTTGTACCAAAGGGGCAGGAATGGCAGGTACAGAGAAGAAAGTATCAGGAGATGACCGTATTTGGAATTTCACTTGGTATGATGTCCTGTTTTGTGAGTATCGGTACCGTGATTTTCCAGACTGCAGTAAACAGACTTGGTACGAAGATTGTGACAGCGCATATTGCGGCAAGAAGAATCGAGGAACTGACCAATGTTCCGATGCTGTGTACAGGCATGGCTATGACGACTTATGCCAGCCAGAATCTGGGGGCAGGAGAATATGACCGGATAAAAAAAGGAATTCATCAGGCATTTGTGATCGTACTTGTGCAGGGAGTTATATTTACCACATTTTGCTGGATATTTGGACACCCATTGATTCGTTGGATCACAAGCAGTAATGATACCTATATTTTGGATACGGCATACCGTTATCTGACAAGAAATACGTCATTTTATTTTGTGCTTGGTCCACTGTTTGTATTGCGCTGTTCTCTTCAGGGGCTGGAACATAAAGTCATTCCGGTGGCGTCCAGTATTCTGGAACTTGTGTTGAAAATAGTATCCACGATCTGGATCGTGCCAGTTTTGGGATACACTGGAGTTATCTATACAGAGCCGATTATCTGGATTTTTATGACATTGATGCTGATTGGCGGATATGTAAGAGCTCTGAAGCAGATCAACGAAGCAGAGCACATAAAAAGTGCAAGAAATGCGAAAGCTGAAAATGAAAAGATAAACGTTGATAACAGATTATAAATGATAAATAACGAAGAAAGGAGGATGGAATCCAGATGAAGAAGGTAGAACATTTGATTAAGGAAGTCTATCCGGGCTCCATCGCAGAAGAATTGGAGATTGAACCGGGAGATGTACTGCTGTCGATCAATGATCAGTCAATTGAAGATGTGTTTGATTATCGTTATATGATAAAGGACGAATATATAGAAGTGCTTATTCGCAAACCGGATGGAGAAGAATGGGTTCTGGAAATCGACAAGGATTACGATGACGATCTTGGTATCGAATTCGAGAATCAGTTGATGAGTGATTACAAATCATGCAGCAATAAATGCATTTTTTGTTTTATTGATCAGATGCCGCCGAATATGCGAGAGACCTTATACTTTAAAGATGATGATTCCAGACTTTCTTTCTTACAGGGAAATTATATTACGCTGACTAATATGAAAGAAAAGGACGTAGACCGCATTATCAAGATGCAGCTGGCGCCGATCAACATTTCCGTGCAGACTACGAACCCGGAACTTCGTTGTAAAATGCTGAATAACCGATTTGCAGGAGAAAAGTTGAAATTTTTAGATCAGCTTTATGAAGGTCATGTGGAGATGAATGGTCAGATCGTGTGTTGTAAAGGTGTGAATGATGGAAAAGAGCTGGAACGCACGATGGACGATCTGTCAAAATATCTTCCGTTTATGCGCAGTGTCTCTGTTGTGCCTGCGGGTATCACGAAGTACAGAGACAATCTTTATCCGCTGGATCTTTTTACGAAAGAAGAGGCTGGAGAGATTATTGATATGATCGAGAGCCGTCAGAAAAAATATTATGAAGAATATGGACTTCATTTTATGCATGCAAGCGATGAATGGTATATTACCGCTGGACGTGATTTCCCGGAAGAAGAGCGGTATGACGGATATATCCAGTTGGAAAATGGTGTCGGTATGATGCGGCTTTTCATTACAGAATTCACGGAAGCGCTTGAGCAGGTGAAAAGCAATCCTGGATATCTCAAAATGCGTGAAGAAGTGAAGCGCACGGTCACAATCGCGACCGGAAAATTGACTTACGCAACCATTTGTTCATTTGCAGAGCGTATGATGGAGGCATTTCCGGGACTTCAGATCCATGTATTTGCCATAAGGAATGATTTCTTTGGTGAGACAATTACCGTATCCGGACTGATTACCGGACAGGATCTGACTGCTCAGATAAAAGAGTGCCAGGAGAATAGTAGGAAACATTTTGTGGAAAAAATTTCTGATGCGAAGAAATTTGTGGATAACATAGGAAGTGCTGATAAAAATGTGCATGGATTAGGAGAAGATCTCATTATTCCATGTAACATGCTTCGTACCGGAGAAAGGGTATTTTTGGATGACTGGACTGTGGAAGACGTGGAACAGAAGCTCGGAATGCGGCTTATTCCAATAGAATCTGGTGGAGGAGATTTTGTCGAGGCAATTCTGAATCCGGAATATAGTATGGAGCGTACCAATGATAATTTTGTCTATGTAAAGGCGTATGACAGATAATGTAATTGAAAAATAAGTATGACTAAAAAATAACATTAAAAAAAGTAATGAGCCAGAGGGTGTCCAAATAGAAGCGTTGCATTATATAATATATGAGTTGAAAAAATGATTCAGGAGGAAAAGAATGAATACAAAAGAAGCAAAACAGTCTGTTCAGATGGACAAAGCATTGTTTGATTTTTACGGGAAGCCTTCCATTGGACAATCACTGCCGCTTGCGATACAGCACGTACTGGCTATGATTGTCGGCTGCGTAACGCCTTCTATTATCGTGGCAGGCGTAGCAGGTCTTTCACAGGAAGATTCTGTGATTCTTATTCAGGCAGCGCTTGTGATGTCTGCATTGACGACATTGATTCAGTTATTTCCGTTTATTAAGACAAAATGGTTCACTATCGGAGCAGGACTTCCGGTCATGATGGGAATCAGTTTCGCATATGTGCCAAGTATGCAGGCAATTGCTGCGGATTTTGATATTGCAACGATTCTTGGAGCGCAGATTGTTGGTGGTATCATTGCACTTTTAGTGGGATTAAATATTAAGAGGATCCGCAAGTTCTTCCCGCCACTTATTACTGGTACGGTAGTGTTTTCTATTGGATTATCTTTGTATCCGACCGCAATCAATTATATGGCCGGAGGAGCCAGCAGTGAAAATTACGGTTCATGGAAGAACTGGCTCGTAGCAATTATTACATTGATTATTGTAACGACACTTAATCATTTTGGAAAAGGTATCTGGAAACTGGCATCTATCTTAATTGGAATTATTGGTGGATATATTGTAGCACTTTGTTTTGGAATGGTAGATTTTTCTTCCGTTGCACAAGCGGCAATCTTCCAGCTTCCGAAGCCGATGCATTTTGGAATTAAGTTTGAGCCTTCATCTTGCGTAGCACTTGGTATTTTGTTTGCTATTAACTCTGTGCAGGCAATTGGAGATTTCTCTGCAACTACAACAGGTTCTATGGATCGTATGCCGACAGATACGGAATTATCCGGTGGTATTGTAGGCTATGGAATCAGCAATATTTTTTGCGCATTTTTCGGTGGACTTCCGACAGCAACTTACAGCCAGAATGTAGGTATTGTATCTACAACAAAAGTTATCAGCCGCAGAGTGCTTGGAATTGCTGCTGCGATTCTGATGGCGGCTGGATTGATCCCGAAATTTTCATCAATACTGACGACGATTCCTTATTGCGTGCTGGGAGGAGCAACAATTTCTGTATTTGCATCAATTGCAATGACAGGTATGAAGCTGATTACAACAGAGCCGATGGATTTCCGCAATACAACAGTTGTTGGACTTGCAGTTGCAGTCGGCATGGGTGTGACTCAGGCAAGTGCATCACTGGCACAGTTCCCAGACTGGGTAACGACTATATTTGGAAAATCACCGGTAGTTCTTGCAACTATTGTAGCGATTGTGTTAAACTTAACTCTGCCAAAAGCAAAGAAGTAGATTTTGAGTTTGTTGGACGGGGGTTTTTAAAAGAGGGTAACCCTTTTTTGAAAGCCTCCGTTTTGTAGTGTTTATCGATTTTAGGAAAAGTAACAGTTTGTTGGAGAATGTGAATATGGAAGAACAAAAAAGCGGACAAGAATCAGGAAAACAGGGGCAAAAGCCTCATAAGAGAAGAAAGCGTTATTCCGGGACGCATCCGAAAAAGTATGAAGAAAAATATAAAGAATTAAATCCTGAAAAATATGGAGATACGATTGAAAAGGTCATAGGAAAGGGCAGCACTCCGGCAGGTATGCATATTTCCATTTGTGTGCAGGAGATTCTGGATTTTCTGGACATCAAACCGGGACAGCATGGACTGGATGCAACACTTGGCTATGGCGGACACACAAGAAAGATGTTGGAAAAGCTGGAAGGACATGGTCACATTTATGGTCTTGACGTAGATCCGATTGAGTCCGAGAAGACAAAAAAGAGACTGCGTGATCTTGGATATGGAGAAGATATTTTGACTGTGAAATTATGCAATTTTGCAGACATTGACAAAGTGGCAGAAGAACATGGAAAGTTTGACTTTGTACTGGCAGATCTTGGTGTATCCTCTATGCAGATCGATAACCCGGAACGCGGTTTTACTTACAAATTTGACGGACCTTTGGATCTGCGCATGAACCCACAAAAAGGAGAAAGCGCGGCACAGCGTTTGAAAAGCATGGACGCAGAAGAAATAGAAGGAATGCTGGTGGAAAACTCTGATGAACCATACGCAGCAGAGATAACAGAAGTGCTGATGAATTGGAGAAAACACGGAAAATCTCCGGAAACTACAACAGAATTAAAAGAAGCAATCGAAGAAGCTCTGACATTTCTTCCGGAGAAAGAGAAAAAAGAGGCGGTCAAGAAATCATGTCAGAGAACATTCCAGGCACTTCGCATCGACGTGAACCAGGAATTTGAAGTGTTATATGCATTCTTAGATAAACTGCCACAAGTCATGAACCCAGGTGGAAGAATTGCAATCCTGACCTTTCATTCCGGGGAAGACAGACTTGTGAAACGAGCTTTTAAAGAAGGAAAAAAAGCAGGAATTTACAGCGAAATCTGTAAAGACGTGATTCGTCCATCAGCACAGGAATGCGCAAGAAATCCACGCGCAAAATGCACAAAAATGAGATGGGCAATTATTTAACAAAGGATGTAGTGAAATGTTAAAGTACTACGTCCCCATCATTGATTTACGGTGTCGCTTTTGTGCATTGTGGATAAAAATGGGAAGGATTTTTTATGAAGTATTACCTTGCTCCGCTTGAGGGGATTACAACTTATATATATCGTCGGGCTTATCATCAGCATTTTGCACCGATGGATAAGTATTTTACGCCCTTTCTGGTACCACATACGAAGAAGGGGTTCAGTACGAAGGAGAAGAATGATGTGATGCCAGAGCACAGTCCGGGCATGAATCTTGTGCCACAGATTATGAGCAATCAGGCGGAGTCATTTTTACATACGGTTGAGAAACTGAAGGTCTATGGCTATGAAGAGGTGAATCTGAACCTGGGCTGCCCTTCAAAGACAGTTGTGTCTAAAGGGCGTGGTTCTGGATTTCTTGCAGATCCGGACGGATTGGACCGGTTTTTGGATGAGATTTTTAAAAAATGTGATGTGAAAATTTCTATTAAGACAAGAATTGGAAAAGATGATCCGGAAGAATTTGCGCGGCTTCTTGATATTTACAATCAGTATCCGGTAGAGGAACTGATTATTCATCCGCGGGTACAGAAGGATTTTTATAAAAATCAACCGAATCTTGGTGTGTTTCATGATGCAGTGGAGGAAAGTAAGATTCCGCTTTGCTATAACGGAGATATTTTTACGCCAGAAAGTTATGAAGAGATGAAACGGGAATTTCCGCAGGTAGATACCTTTATGCTTGGAAGAGGGATTTTAATGAATCCGGCTCTGCTTGACCTTATCCGTATGAGAGAAAAAACAGATATGAAAAAGAAAACTGATATAGATGTGACTGAGTGGAAAAAAGAAGAAACGTCACGAAAAATGCAGAGTGCAGACAGATATAAAAAGGAAATCCATGCATTTCTTGAACAGATTAAATGTGATTATCTGGAAGTGGGAATGGGTGAGAAAAATACGTTATTTAAGTTAAAAGAGCTGTGGGCATATATGGGACAGAACGCTCCGGAAGCAAAGAAGGCGCTGAAAAGGATCCGGAAATCTCAGAGTATGGCAGATTACGACAGTGCCAGCCGGGAAGCGTTGGAAGATTTCATACTTTTTTAATTGCATATGCTGTAGAAAAGAAGTAAAATTAACATCGTGCCGAATAGAGGAGTTTTCGGTGAAGGTACAATGAAAAGTGGATCAGCAGCAAAAGGAAAGGAAGTAAATAGATGGAACAGAAAACAAGAGGCGGGAGAGGCTTCTGGTATATCTGGGGATCTGTGCTTATCAAACTGGGAATTGCATATCTTGTATATATGGCGGCGGTATCACTTCTTGCAGGCGTACATCTGATGCAGATGACAGGTGGAGATGCAGATGCGATGATGCAGATTGCGCAGAGTACAGCACAGTCCGGCAAATTATATGATCAGATCACAAATGAGCTAATGAACTGGGCTGTTTATATTGAGGGCGTGGCAGCGCTGATTACGATTCCAGTCATGTTATTTTTATTTCACAGAGACAGCAGAAAAGAAAAAGAGCTTGGGATTGTAACGGAAAAAGCGTCAATTTGGAAATATATTGCAATTATAGTGATGTTTGCAGTTATGGCACTTGGGCTTAATAATCTGATATTTTTAAGTGATCTGTCAGCAGCGAGTGAAACTTATTCCGATACAATGCAGACTTTATACGGACAGGGATTTGCAGTGCAGATTCTCGTGCTTGGAATTTTGATGCCGACATGTGAAGAACTGGTGTACAGAGGACTTGTCTATAAAAGATTACGTTATACTTCACCGTTTTGGGCAGCGGCTTTGTATTCATCACTCGTATTTGCATTTACCCATGGCAATCTTGTCCAGGGACTTTATGGTTTTATCATGGGCATGATGTTCTGTTATGTGTATGAAAAATATGGTTCTGTGAAAGCACCGATACTTGCGCATATTACAGCGAATATCCTGTCAGTGGTTGGAACGCAGTTCCAATGGTTCGACTGGTTGTTCGAAGATCCGATGCGTGTCGGAATTTCAACAGTGTTATGTGCATTTATTGCATCAAGTATTTATGTTATGATTCAGAGATTGAACACAGATACAACTAAAAATAATAACCAAAACGAGGAGTAGTTATCAGACTACTCCTTTTGTAATCGTAAAATGTCTAATTATCTGACGATTTAAAAAGAAGTTTTTATTTACAAATTTGAAAAATGGGTGTATAGTAGGAAAAAATAAAAAATGTAAGAAAGGACTCAGATATTATGAACGGGCAACAGCGACAGAAAAATGCTGGCTTGTATCGTCCTTCGTTTGAACACGATAACTGTGGTATTGGAGCAATCGTCAATATCAAGGGCCAGAAAAGTCACGATACCGTGGCGAATGCATTAAAGATTGTAGAACAATTAGAACATAGAGCGGGCAAAGATGCCGAAGGTAAGACAGGTGATGGAGTAGGAATTCTGTTACAGATTTCTCACAAGTTTTTCTCCAAAGTCTGTAAACCTTTCGGCATCTTTTTAGGTTCTGAGAGAGATTACGGCGTAGGTATGTTTTTCTTCCCTCAGGACGAACTGAAAAGAAATCAGGCAAAGAATATCTTTGAAGTGATTGTGGAAAAAGAAGGAATGGAATTCCTGGGCTGGCGAGAAGTACCGGTACATCCGGATGTGCTTGGAAGTCGTGCAGTAGAGTGTATGCCATGCATCATGCAGGGATTTATCAAGCGGCCGGAAAAAGTTGAAAAAGGAATTGACTTCGACAGACGTCTGTATGTGGTACGCCGAGTCTTTGAGCAGAGCAGCGATGATACTTATGTAGCTTCACTGTCAAGCAGAACGATTGCTTATAAGGGAATGTTTCTGGTAGATCAGTTACGTCTCTTTTTTGCAGATCTTCAGGATAAGGATTATGAATCTGCCATTGCACTGGTTCATTCCAGATTCAGTACGAACACGAATCCAAGCTGGGAGAGAGCACATCCGAACCGTTTTATTGTACACAACGGCGAGATTAATACAATCCGTGGTAACCGGGATAAGATGCAGGCAAGAGAGGAAAATATGGAATCTGAAGATTTAAAAGGAGAACTTCACAAAGTCCTTCCGGCAATCAATGCCACAGGTTCTGACTCCGCTATGCTTGACAATGCCATTGAATTTATGGTCATGAGTGGCATGGAACTTCCACTGGCAGTTATGATTTCTATTCCGGAGCCGTGGGCAAATAATAAGAGCATGTCCCAGAAGAAGAAAGATTTCTATCAGTACTATGCAACAATGATGGAACCATGGGATGGCCCGGCGTCAATTCTGTTCAGTGATGGAGATTGTATGGGAGCAGTTCTTGATAGAAACGGACTTCGTCCGTCCAGATATTACATTACAGATGATGATCAGTTGATTTTATCATCTGAGGTCGGAGTTATGGATATTGCACCAGAGAAAATCGTAGTAAAAGAAAGACTTCGTCCAGGTAAAATGCTTCTGGTCGATACGGTTCAGGGACGTGTCATCGGAGACGAAGAGCTGAAAGAAATGTATGCGGACAGACAGCCTTATGGTGAGTGGTTGGACAGCAATCTGATTGAGCTTAAGAATCTGAAAATTCCGAACCAGTTAGTACCGACCTACAAACCAGAGGATCTTAAGAGACTTCAGAAAGCATTTGGTTATTCTTATGAGGAAGTAGAAACTTCTATCAAAAATATGGCACTCAACGGTGGAGAAGGAACTGCTGCCATGGGTATTGACACACCACTTGCAGTACTTTCGGATAAGCATCAGAACCTGTTCAATTATTTTAAACAGTTATTTGCACAAGTTACGAATCCACCGATTGACGCAATCCGTGAGGAAGTAGTAACATCCACGACTGTATACATCGGAGCAGACGGAAATCTTCTGGAAGAAAAAGCAGAAAACTGCAAGATGCTCAAGGTCAATAATCCAATCCTTACAAATGTTGACCTTCTGAAGATTAAGAACATGAAACAGGATGGATTCAAAATTGCAGAGATTCCGACTATTTATTATAAAAATTCCAGTCTGGAAAAAGCAATGGATTACCTGTTTATCGAAGTGGATCGTGCAATCCGTGACGGAGCGAATATTTTGATCCTTTCTGACCGTGGTGTTGACGAGTATCATGTGGCTATGCCGTCACTTCTGGCATTGTCCGGACTGCAACAGCATCTGGTGCGCACGAAGAAGAGAACTTCCGTTGCAATCATTCTTGAGACCGGAGAGCCAAGAGAAGTACATCATTTTGCGACATTACTTGGATATGGAGCATGCGCAGTCAATCCATATCTTGCACATGAGACAATCCGTCAGCTTATTGATACAGGCATGCTGCAGAAAGATTATTACGCTGCAGTTGATGATTACAATCACGGAATCTTAAGCGGCATTGTAAAAATTGCTTCTAAAATGGGTATTTCCACAATTCAGTCTTATCAGGGAGCAAAGATTTTCGAGGCCATTGGATTAAAAGAAGAATTTATTAATAAATATTTTACAGATACAGTCAGCCGTGTTGGCGGCATCGGCATTGAGGAGATTGCACAGGATTATCTGGCAAGACATTCTCAGGCATTTGATCCACTTGGACTGGAAGTAGATCTGACACTGGACAGTCTCGGACAACACAAATCCAGAAGCTGTGGCGAGGAACATCTGTACAATCCACGTACGATCCATATGCTTCAACAGTCTACAAGACTTGGCAATTATGAAATGTTTAAGCAGTACACAGATATGGTAAATGAAGAAGGTGCCCACATTAATCTGCGAGGTCAGCTTGATTTTAATTATCCGAAGAAAGGTATTCCGATTGAAGAAGTAGAGAGTGTGGATGAAATCGTTCAGCGATTCAAGACAGGTGCTATGTCCTACGGATCCATTTCCAAGGAGGCGCATGAGACGCTTGCAATCGCCATGAACCGTCTGCATGGTAAATCCAACAGCGGTGAAGGCGGTGAAGAAATCGAGCGTCTGGATACAGAAAAATGTTCTGCAATTAAGCAGGTCGCTTCCGGACGATTTGGTGTAACAAGCAGATATCTTGTCAGCGCAAAAGAGATTCAGATTAAAATGGCACAGGGTGCAAAACCAGGAGAAGGTGGACATCTTCCAGGAGGAAAGGTCTATCCGTGGATTGCCAAGACAAGACATTCTACGCCAGGTGTCAGCCTGATTTCACCACCACCGCATCACGATATTTACTCTATCGAGGATCTGGCACAGCTCATTTATGACTGTAAAAATGCAAATAAAGACGCAAGGATTTCCGTAAAACTTGTATCTGAAGCAGGTGTTGGAACTGTCGCAGCCGGAGTCGCAAAAGCAGGAGCCGGACTGATCCTGATCTCTGGATATGATGGAGGAACCGGAGCGGCGGCTAAGAGTTCTATCCACAATGCAGGACTTCCTTGGGAGCTTGGACTTGCGGAAACACATCAGACATTGATCCAAAATGGACTGCGTGAACGTGTCCGTATTGAGACAGATGGAAAATTGATGAGTGGTCGTGACGTGGCAATTGCAGCAATCCTTGGAGCGGAGGAATTTGGATTTGCGACAGCACCACTTGTAACTATGGGATGCGTTATGATGCGGGTGTGTAATCTGGATACATGTCCGGTTGGTGTGGCAACACAGAATCCGGAACTTCGCAAGAACTTCCGCGGAAAACCGGAATACGTCATCAACTTTATGAGATTCATCGCACAGAATCTTCGCGAATATATGGCAAAATTAGGTGTTCGTACGATTGATGAACTGGTTGGAAGGACTGACCTTCTGAAAGTCAAAGAAGTGCCGACATCTGATCGTGCAGCAACACTGGATTTAAGCCAGATCCTGCAAAACCCTTATGAGGGAACAAAGACACCAATGACTTATAATCCAAAGAAGATTTATGATTTCGAACTGGAGAAGACGCTGGACGAAAGAGTCCTTGTAAAAGAACTGCTTCCGGCACTTGAAAAGCATCAGAAGAGAAGCCTGGAAGTCGATGTCACGAACACCAACCGTACATTTGGAACAATTTTCGGATCAGAAATTACAAGAAGATATCCGGAAGGCGTAGAGGAAGACAGTTATGTGATCAAATGTACCGGAGCAGGCGGTCAATCATTTGGTGCATTTATTCCAAAGGGTCTGACACTGGAACTTGTAGGAGACGGCAATGATTATTTTGGTAAAGGTCTCTCAGGCGGAAAACTGATCGTGTATCCACCGAAGGGTGTTACATTTAAACACGAAGAGAATATTATAATAGGAAATGTTGCACTTTACGGAGCAACCAGTGGTAAAGCTTTTATCAATGGTGTGGCAGGTGAGCGTTTTGCAGTCCGAAACTCTGGCGCAAAAGCAGTTGTAGAAGGTGTTGGTGATCATGGATGTGAGTACATGACCGGCGGATGCGTTGTTGTTCTTGGCAAGACTGGAAAGAACTTTGCAGCCGGAATGAGCGGCGGTGTCGCTTATGTACTGGATCTGAACAGTGATCTTTATAAGAATATTAATAAGCAGATGGTAAATATTGAACGAGTAACTTCGAAGTTTGAAATCAATGAGTTGAAAGAAATGATCGAAGAGCATGTGGCTTATACGAATTCTGAGAGCGGAAAAGAAATTCTGGACCACTTTACCGATTATCTGCCGAAATTTAAGAAAATCATTCCGATTGATTACGAGAAAATGCTTTCTACTATCGTTCAGATGGAAGAACAGGGCATGAGCAGTGAGCAGGCTAGAATTGAAGCATTTTACGCAATTAAAGAAGGAAGAAGATAGGGGGGCGGACAACGTGGGAAAACCAACAGGATTTATGGAATATGAAAGACAGGATAAGCCGGCAGAGTCACCGAAGGAGCGAATCAAGCATTTCCGCGAATTCCACACACCTTTGTCAAAAGAAGAACAGGAGCGCCAAGGTGCAAGATGTATGGCGTGTGGCGTTCCGTTCTGCCAGGCAGGACAGATGATTATGGGGATGGCAAGTGGCTGCCCTCTCCATAATCTGGTGCCGGAGTGGAATGATCTGATTTACCACGGCAACTGGGAAGAGGCTTATTATAGGTTAAAAAAGACGAATAATTTTCCGGAATTCACTTCCAGGGTATGTCCTGCACTTTGTGAGGCAGCATGTACATGTGGACTCAACGGAAATGCAGTATCATCAAAAGCGAATGAGTACAGTATTATTGAAAATGCTTACGAAAAAGGATACGCTGCGGCAAGACCGGTGAAAGTCAGAACCGGAAAGAAAGTAGCTGTTGTGGGATCAGGACCGTCCGGACTTGCTGTGGCAGATATGCTGAACCGCAGAGGACATAGCGTGACAGTGTTTGAACGGGAAGACAAAGTCGGAGGACTTCTTCGCTATGGAATTCCAAACATGAAACTGGAAAAACAGTATATTGACCGTAAGGTAAATATTATGGAAGAAGAAGGAATTACATTTGTAACAAATTGCAATATCGGGAAAGACAAAAAAGCTTCTTCTATATTAAAAGAGTTTGACCGTGTAGTTCTCTGCTGTGGAGCTTCTCATCCAAGAGATATCAAAGCACCGGGACGGGACGCAAAAGGAATTTATTTCGCAGTCGATTTCCTGAAGTCCACGACAAAAGCATTGTGGGCAAATGATATGAAACTGGTGGATGGCACATACATTTCTGCAAAGGGAAAACACGTTATCGTTATTGGCGGAGGTGATACGGGAAATGATTGTATCGGAACTTCTATGAGACATGGCGCAAAATCTGTTCTTCAGGTAGAAATGATGCCAAAAGCACCAGATACTCGTGCGGATAACAACCCGTGGCCGGAGTGGCCAAAAGTCTGCAAAACAGACTATGGTCAGGAAGAAGCAGCGGCAGTCTTCGGACATGATCCGCGTGTATATCAGACAACGGTCAAAGAGTTCATCAAAGATAAGGAAGGAAATCTCTGCAAGGTCACACTTGTGAAGCTGGAGCCAAAGAAAGACGAGAAAACCGGACGCATGATGATGACTGAGATACCGGGAACTGAGTATACAGTACAGGCAGATCTTGTACTTATTGCAGCAGGATTTCTTGGAAGTGAAGAATATGTGACAAAAGCATTTGGCGTGGAAGTCAATGCGCGTACAAATGTGGCAACACCGGCAGGTGAGTATCATACAAATGTGGAGCGGGTGTTCACAGCGGGAGATATGCACAGAGGTCAGTCACTGGTTGTATGGGCAATCCGCGAAGGAAGAGAAGCCGCACAGGAAATCGATGTCAGCCTGATGGGATATACGAATATGAATGTACAGTAACAAAATAAGTATCGGGTGAGAACTTCAAACAAGCTTGATTTCTCGCCCCATATTTATCTCAGTCGAGAAGACTCCTACCTTCAGGTGGTGAGTAATAGCAAATTTGTCTCACGGACGTTCGACTTGAATTTCCTGCATGGCTTGACTGATCCAAATGTTACAAAAATGTTAAAAAATATTGCAAATATGTACTGACTCATGTATAATAACATCTAGATGTAGTAGCAAAACTATATAAAATTGTATACATTTGAGTGAGGAAGTTTTTATATGAATAAATTTGGAAGAAGAATACTGGCAGCATTAATTACGAGCAGTTTAGTAGTTACACCGGTTTTGGCAGCACCTTCAGTAGATGATCTTCAGAAGAGTAAGGCATCAGCGCAAAGTGAAGTAAACTCACTTCAGTCACAGCTTCAGAGTATTGTAAGTAAGATTACTCAATTGGAAGCTGATCTTACAACAAAGGGTGAAGAGATTATTCAGGCGCAGGCAGATCTGGAACAGGCGCAGGAAGACGAGAAGACACAGTATGCGGCTATGAAGCTTCGTATCAAGTATATGTATGAGGCTGGTGATGCAACAGCGCTTGAATCACTGGTAAGCTCAGAAGATTTTTCGGATCTGTTAAGTAAAGCTGAGTACGTTCAAAGTGTACATGGATATGATCGCGAGAAGCTGGAAGAATATGTTGCAACTAAGCAGAAGATTGCTGATCTGAAGGATCAGCTTGAGACAGAGCAGTCACAGCTTGAGAGCATGCAGACAGAATATGAGACAGAAGAGTCTAATCTGACAACTCTGATTGATTCAAAACAGGCAGAAGTAGCAGATCTTGATTCACAGATTCAGGAAGCGGCAGAGAAGGCGGCGAAAGAAGAGGAAGAGCGTCAGAAGAAAGCAGAAGAGGAAAGACAGAAACAACTTCAGGCAGCATCTCAGAATAGTACAACAACGAATAGTAATTCTGGCAGCTCCAATAATTCAAGTGGCTCCAATAGTAATAAAGGCAACAGCAGCTCGAATTCAAGCAGTTCCAGTAACAAAGGAAACAGCAGTTCATCATCAAGCAGCAGTTCTGGTAGTTACGTATCCGGAAGTACAGTATCCCGTGCATATTCAGCACTTGGAAAACCGTATGTATGGGGAGCGGCAGGACCGAATTCTTTCGATTGTTCCGGACTTGTAAGTTTCTGTCTGACAGGAAGATATTCACATACATATAGCTCCAGTGATTTCGTTGGTTTGACTAAGGTAAGTAATCCACAGCCAGGAGATATTTGTGTAAGAGTTGGGCATGTAGGTGTTTATATAGGTGGAGGTCAGATGATTCATGCACCACACACAGGAGATGTAGTGAAAATATCTGCAGTACCATCTAATATGTGGTACGTTCGTCCATAAAGTATATAAGAAAATGAATAATTTAATGCCAGTTCTTTTTTGAAAGGACTGGCATTTGTCATATACAAGAGCATGTCTAGACATCTTTGATGGAATTGTATCTGAAATGGTAAAAAAATGAACACAAAATGATAAAGATTGCGTCAAATTTGTAGCGGGTTGCGTAAACTATGAAAAATGTGTATAATAACGATGGAGCGTTTTCGAAAGAAAAATAATTAAAAGAGGGAAGATGAATATGAACAAAATAGGTAAGAGAATTCTGGCGGCGGCAGTTGCCAGTTCTGTACTTGTGACACCGGTTTTTGCAGATCCATCTGTTGACGATTTGAAAAAGAGCAAAGAGTCCGCACAGAATGAAGTAAGTTCACTCCAGACCCAGCTTAATACAGTAGTGGGAAAGATTACGGAGCTGGAGTCTCAACTTAGCAGTAAAGGTGAAGAGATTATTCAGGCACAGTCAGATCTGGAAGATGCCGAGGCAGAAGAACAGAAACAGTATGCAGATATGAAGGTTCGTATTAAGTATATGTACGAAGCTGGTGATCAGAGTGCTGTAGAAAGCTTAGTTGGTTCAGAGGATTTCTCTGATATGGTCAACAAAGCGGAATATGTAAGTAATGTACATAATTACGACAGACAGAAATTACAGGAGTACGTAGAGACAAAGCAGAAGATTTCTGATCTGAAAGATCAATTGGAAGAAGAACAGTCACAGCTTGAAAGTATGCAGACAGAGTATGAGTCACAGGAGTCGAAACTTGATAACCTGATCGCATCTAAGCAGGCAGAGGTGTCTGATCTGGATCAGCAGATCGAAGAAGCTGAGCGTAAGGCGGCGGAAGAAGAGCTGAAGAGACAGCAGGAAGAAGCAGCAAGACAGGCAGCGGCAGCAGAAGCAGCAAGACAGCAGGCTGCATCGAACAGGAATAATTCTTCCAGCTCATCAAGCAATAGCTCAAGTAATAGCAATAAGGGAAATAGTTCCAATAAAGGAACAAGCAACAATGCTCCAAGTTATGTATCAGGAGACGCAGTGTCCCGTGCAAAATCTGCACTTGGAAAACCGTATGTATGGGGAGCGACAGGACCGAATTCCTTTGACTGTTCAGGTCTTGTAGGTTTCTGCCTGACAGGTAGATATTCACGTTCCTGCACATCAGCGTCATTGAATGCCCTTCCGACAGTGAGTAACCCACAGCCTGGAGATGTGTGTGTAAGATCCGGACACTGTGGAATTTACATTGGAAATGGTCAGATGATCCATGCACCACATACAGGTGATGTAGTAAAAGTAGCAAGTGTCCCTTCTAATATGAGAATCGTACGTCCTTAATAAAAGAATATTGAATTTATTTGCCAGGATTTCTTTTGAATCCTGGCATTTTTAATATCATGATGCCAGTGGGAGTGCAAAGCACGGAACAATCCGTAGGTATCATAGTTGGGGCTTTTGACCCCAACATCTTTAGAAAATTACAATTTCCATGATATAAAAACTCCGAGGCATTCTTGAATTGAGTCATATTTGAACCATAGGTGAGTCACATTTGAAAATGTCTGAAAAAAACAATTTCATTATTGATAATTCAGTAAAATTATTGTATTCTGAACGTATAAGACAAATGAGGAGTATAACATTCGGGCGGGGGAGAAACCTGAATGTAAAAGGGTAATTAATAAGGAAGGGTGAGAAAATGAAAGTACGAGTTGTTCGGGTGCTTATTGCCTCTGCTGCAGTGAGTACTTTATTTGTTACGACAGCGTTTGTAACACCAGTATTTGCGGAACCGGAGAATCAGGTGGAAACACTGGAAAATCAGAAAAGTGAGGTTGAGGCACAGGCAGATAGTATCAATTCCCAGTTGGTTTCATTGTTGGTCAGCTATAAGGCGCTGCAACAAGACATTGAGAATCAGCAGGTGAGAATTGGTGAGGTTGGACAAGACCTTGCAGTTGCGCAAGAGAATGAGCAAAAGCAATATGAAGATATGAAGCTTCGTATAAAATATATGTATGAAAATGGTGATGCATCATTTGCAGAGGCTATTCTGACTGCAACATCCTATTCGGATTTAGTCAATAAGTCTGAGTATGTCGAGAAAGTTCATGGTTATGACCGAAACAAACTAATGGAATATGTGCAGACAAAAGAAGAAGTTGCGAATTTGAAAACAGAACTTGAAGGCGAACAGGCAGATATGGAAGTCATGGCGCAGGAGATGAGTTCACAACAGACAAATTTAGAATCAACTTTAACCCAGATGCGTGCCCAGATCGCAGATTTTGACAGCCAGCTTGCAAGTGCGCAGGCAGAGGCAGATGCAAAAGTAGCAAGAATGCAGGAAGAGCAGCAAATAGCTCAGAGTAAGAGTGAAAATCAGACGGGAAATGTTTCATCGGCTAATCAGGTGGGTTCAGCAGCCAATACAGGCACGACAAAACCATCCGGAGGAAATACAACACCGTCAACGGGGAATACAACGATGCCATCGACTGGAAATGTAAGTACGACAACACCGTCAACCGGAAATACAGGTACGGCCACACCAACGACCGGAAATACAGGGACAACGACAAAGCCGTCAACAGGAAATTCTTCTAATACAAGCAAGCCGGGCAATGCATCTGCTGGACAGAAGATTGCCAACAAAGGCTGTGAATACATAGGGAATCCGTATGTATATGGAGGAAACAGTCTGACGAATGGAATTGACTGTTCTGGGTTTGTGCAGCAGATTCATGCAAAATTTGGAATATCTACACCGAGAAATTCCACATCACTTCGTTATGGCGGAAAAGCTGTAGCTGTTTCAGATATGATGCCGGGAGATGTGGTCTGTTATGAGGGGCATGTCGCAATTTATATTGGTGGAGGACAGATTGTACACGCTTCCAACAGTAAACCTTATCCGGCAGGTGGAATAAAAACGTCCAACGCATATTACAGAACGATTGTTGCTGTAAGACGTTACTGGTAGTAAAAATTACGGATATTGTAAAAATGTAAAAATATAAAATATAAAATATAAAATATGCAAAAATCCGATATGATGTTTTTGAAAAACCCTTGCATTCGCAAGGGTTTTATGATATCATTTTAAGGTCGCAAAAAAGCACGCACATGGCTGTCTGAGACGGTGCCAGTCAAAAGAAAGAGACTGGTTTCAAGGACGTATACCGGTGCGGAAGTAAAAAAACCAATTGGAGGAAAGAAACATGAGCGTTATTTCAATGAAGCAGCTTTTAGAAGCAGGTGTTCACTTTGGACATCAGACAAGAAGATGGAACCCTAAGATGGCTCCATACATTTACACAGAGAGAAATGGGATCTACATCATCGACCTGCAGAAATCCGTAGGAAAAGTGGACGAGGCTTACCAGGCCGTATCTGATATCGCGGCAGAGGGAGGCACGATCCTGTTCGTTGGAACAAAGAAGCAGGCTCAGGATGCGATCCAGACAGAAGCAGAACGCTGCGGAATGTTTTATGTAAATGAGAGATGGCTGGGCGGTATGCTCACCAACTTTAAGACTATTAAAAGCAGAATCGCCCGTTTGAAAGAAATCGAGAGAATGGCGGAAGACGGAACATTTGACGTATTGCCGAAAAAGGAAGTGATCCAGCTCAAGAAAGAGTGGGAGAAACTGGAGAAAAACCTGGGCGGTATCAAAGAAATGAAGAGACTTCCGGATGCAATCTTCGTTGT
>ENA-OROH01000519-OROH01000519.1-human-gut-metagenome-genome-assembly--contig:-NODE-519-length-44676-cov-17.568522_pt1 | contig 44676 bp, 32 predicted proteins | sample MGYA00242125_ERZ509042 | MGnify/ENA primary metagenome ERZ509042 (study PRJEB26280, sample SAMEA2338738) | human gut metagenome | biome: human gut; feature: human-associated habitat; material: faeces... | reverse complement strand
GTCCGTCGATGATCTCGGTCAGTTCGCCGCTCGCCGCACCCGTGGTGACATAACGCGGGGTCAGCGTGTCGCCGTTCTTCACCCAGAGCTCGCGCTTGCCCGGTTCCGAACCGCCTTCGGCGGCTACGGTCACACCCAGTTCGGCCAGCAGCCCGGCATCGGGGACGAAGCGGAGTGCCTTGGTCGGCACGGCCAGTGCGTTCTCCTTCTCGAGCGTGTAGATCGTGACATTGGCCGTCAGCCCCGGTTTGAGCTTCAGGTCGGGGTTGTAGGCCGAGATCACCACTTCGTAGGTCACGACGCTCGATTCGGTCGTCGCCTCGAGGCGTACCTGCTGTACGGTGCCCTCGAACGTGTCATCGGGGTAGGCATCGACCGTGAACTCCACGCGCTGCCCGTCCCGGACTTCGCCGATGTCGGCCTCGTCCACATCGGCCACGACCTGCATCTGCGTCAGGTCCTGCGCGATGGTGAAGAGCGTCGGGGTTTCGAAGCTGGCCGCCACGGTCTGGCCCTCCTCCACGGCCCGGCTGATGACCACGCCGTCGATGGGCGAGGTGATGGTCGCATAGTCCAGATTCCGTTTCACCTTGACGATGGCTGCCTGGGCCTGTTCGTAGGCGTTGCGCGACTTTTCGTACAGGTAGAAGGCTTCGTCGTATTCGGCGTCGCTGACCAGCTCCTTTTCATGGAGGGTCCGGGTTCGCGCGTAGTTCTTGGTCTGGTATTCATATTCGGTCTTGCAGCTGGCCAGTTCGGCCTCCGACTGCTCCAGTTCGGCCTGGAGCGTCACCTTGTCCATCTCGGCGATCAACTGTCCGGCGTGCACCACGTCGTTGTAGTCCACGTAGAGCTTGTCGATGATGCCCGACACCTGCGTACCGACATCCACCTCCGTGACCGGCTCCACCGTACCGGTGGCCATGACCGAATTCCGGATCGTGATGCGGCTCGTCGCGGCCGTCTCGAGCGTGATCCCGTCCTGCTTCGGCGTGCGCAGCAGCAGCCACGCCCCGCCGACCACCACCACGGCGGCCACCGCCGTGATAAGCACCTTTTTCCGTTTCATCGTCTATTGCGTTTTTTAATAATTGGCTTCCGTGTCGCGACCCTGATAGATGTTCAGCAGTTCGATGTTCAGCAGGGCCATGTATTTGGCCTGCAGCACCTCCTGACGGGCCGCCGTCAGTTCGTTCTGGGCCGTGAGCACCTCGACGGTGTTTTTCATGCCCACGGCGAACTGCTCGCTCGTGAGTTCGTAACTCTGTTGTGCGTAGCGCTCCTTCTCGGCAGCGGCGACATACTGCGACTGTGCCGATACGGTATCGAGATAGGCCCCCTCGACCTCCTCGAGCAGCGTCTTCTTCAGATCGAGCCACGTGAGGCGGCTGTTCTCGGCGGCCAGCCGGGCCTTGTTCACCGCCGTGCGGTTCTTGCGGTTCGAGAAGATCGGGATGCTCAGCGTCAGCCCCACGTTCTCGTTGAAGCGGTTCCAGATCTGCGAGCCGCTTTCGTAGCTGCCGCCCGACATGTGGCCGGTTCCGATCCCGGCCGTGAGCGAGAGCGACGGCAGGAATCCCGACTTCGCCTCGCGGATCTCCAGCTCGGCCGCCTCGACCGAAAGTTCGCCGCGTGCGATCTCCGGCATGGCCCCGAGTGCCGTCTCGTAGATCTCGGTCTTCTCCGGAAGCTGTGCGAGGAACGCCTGCTCCCCGACCGTAGGGGCCACCAGCTCGATCCGGTCCGTGATGTCGAGCTCGAGCAGCTGCTTGAGCCGGAGCTTGTAGTTGTCGAGCGACGTGAGGGCAACGACGACCTGGTAGCGGTCGCTTGCATACTGGCTCTCGAACTGGGCGAAATCGACCTTGCTGATCGACCCGGCATGCCACATCTGCTCGGCGCGGTCGCGCTGGGCCTTCGATGCTTCGGCCGTACTGCGGTTCACCGTGACCGACTCCATGGCATAGAGGCACTGCATGTAGGCTTCGACGATCGCGATGCGGATGTCGTTGGCGGTCTCCTCGACCGAGAGTTCGTCGATGCGGTTCTGCACCTCCTGCCGCTTGACCGCCGTGCGGAGTTTTCCGCCGTTGTAGAGTGTCATGCCGGCCTCGATGCCGTAGGTGCCCGTGTAGCTGTTGCGGTCGTTGGCCTGGGACGAAGGGTAGTTCGTGTATCCCTGTGAGGTCGATGCGGTCAGCGAGGGGAAGAGTGCCGCACGGGCCTCCTTCGTGTCTTCGACTCCCGAGAGCATCTCGTTGCGGCTCTGTCGCAGCTCGATGTTGTTTTCCAATGCATGGTCGAGGCATTCGCGGAGTGTCCAGACCTTCGTGGTATCCTGCGCTGCGGCCATCTGCCAGCCCAGCAGGGCGATGAATCCGATGAGCAGTTTGCGTTTCATTTCGTTCGGTTTTGACGCAAAGCTACCCACTCCCGCGTGCACGTCCAATTGAAATAGACCAGCGGGGCGATTGTATCGACGAACGGGGTGATTTTCCGGATCGGATTTCGGGCGGACAGCCGGTTCTCTGCCGTTGCGGCCCGCAGCAGTTGCAGTGCCCGGAGGGAGTCAGGATGAAAAAATGCGGGCCGGCCAACAGCCGGTCCTCATCCTTGTTTCTGTTGTGGAGAGAGGTTACGGCTGGCTTGGCCACACTGATTCTGGCTGTCAAGAAACGCTATGGATTTATCATATTTTCCGTATTTTTATAAATGCGACCTCGGCCTTGATCTCGGACGGCAATAGACTTTTTTTCGAAAAAATCGCATTTGTCGTATAGTTTTTCGGGCTGTTGTCTGTCTAATAGGTAAACGAAGTGAAGATGAACACAAAAGAACAACGATTCTCCAAACTGGTCAAGGAGCATGAACAGACCATATACGCTGTCTGCTATATGTTTTCCCGTGATGCCGATGATGTGGACGATCTGCATCAGGAGATTCTTCTGCGGCTATGGCAGGGATACGACGGGTTTGAGGGTCGTAGCGATATCAAAACATGGATCTACCGCGTGGCGCTGAACTACTGTATCAACTTCAGCAACAAGCGTAAACGCGAGAAGACAAAACATACGGAAACGAGGAAGCCGGAATCCTCTGACAGCGACCTCGAAAAACGAATGCAGATCAAACAGCTCTATCAGCGAATCAATAAGTTGGGACTTGTCGATCGAAGCGTCATCTTGTTGTGGCTCGAAGGCCTGAGCTATGAGGAGATAGGCGCAATCCTAGGTATCTCGGTCAAGAATGTCTCCTTCAAGTTGGTGCGCATCAAGGAGCGACTCAAAAAAGACTAACGCCTAAAAAGAAAAAGTATGAATATGGAACGCAACCCAGGACAAGAACTTGAAGCACTGAGAGCCGATTACAACGCACTCAAAGCACAGATGAAGCAACAGGAGCGTTTGAACGAACGTTTTTTCAAAGCAGCACGTCTTCGTCCGGCACAAGCCGTGAGCAAGGGGATTCGGAATCGCATGATACTCGATGTATTGACCTTGCCCACAATTTGGATTATCTGTATCACTACCCACTGGCCGCTGCTGTTCGGTGTGTTGGTATCGCTGTGGACGTTGATCGATCTCGTTGCCACAATCTGGATCAACCGCAAATTGGGCATGGACCATCTGCTTGATGGCGATACGCGTACAGTCACTTACGCTATAACCTCCTATCGTCGCTTTTACCGCCGTGCCTTGGCCGTCAGTATCATTCCCTGCATTGCGATGATCTCATATATCTTCATCGAACTTCTCGCCCGCATCGATAACTCGGCCAACCGCAACCTAATCATCGCAATCGGTATTGCATACACACTCATTGCGGTCATTATTACATTGTGGCAATATCGTCGCCACGCTAAAGCCTGCGATGATCTGCTCAACGAGTTCGAAGAGTAGCGCACATCGTGCAGAACCGGGTGGAACAAAATAAACTCTTTCCCCGAGAAACTGTAGTTTACCGGCAGCCGTGTGGTATGTAGCCCTTGAAAAAGATCTTTTGCAAAAAAACAGCATACTGCAGAGTCTTATCTGTGAGGTTCTGCAGCATGCTGTCTTTGTCGGTAGTTTGTTTCCGCTACCATCGACTTGGTTTATTCCATCATCCTGGCAATGCTTTCGGTCGGACTGTACTGTCGTCTATCAACATAGACCAGGAAAGAGGGGTGATGAATGGACAAACAGCTATACGGTTAGACGTGTGACCAAAACAAAATAAGGATGTTACTCATCGTAACATCCTTACCATCTGGCGGAGAGAAGGGGATTCGAACCCCTGAAACCCTTTTGGGGTTTACTCGCTTTCCAGGCGGGCCAGTTCAACCACTCCTGCATCTCTCCCGATTGCGGAGACAAAAGTAATAATTATTTTCTTAAGTTGCCGCATGTCGTTGGTGAAAAGTGCGCTTTTTTGTCCCTGCGGCGTGTGTAAATCCCCCAAGTTTCGTATCTTTGGACAATAACCCGAATAACCGGACGCAAGCCATGAAGAAAATCCTGCTTTCGGCGGTGCTCGCTTCGGCAGCACTCGCCGTGTCGGCCCAGGAGCTGACGGAAAACGACCTGAACGAGATCCGCCGTTCGTTTGTCAGGGACCCGCAGACCATCGCGCTGCAGAACATCCTCACCAACGAGGCGAACCTCAAGAAGCTGGCCCTGAACCGCGCACTGCAGGGCCGTACGGACCACTATTTCAAATACCGCGTAGCGGTGAAGGGCATCACCGACCAGAAACAGTCGGGGCGTTGCTGGATGTTCACCTCGATGAATGTGCTGCGACCCGCGGTGATCGAACGTCTCGGTGTGGCCGATTTCGACTTCTCGCACAACTTCTGCTATTTCTGGGACCTCTTCGAGAAGAGCAACCTTTTCCTGGAGAATGTCCTTGCGACGGCCGACCGGCCGATGACCGACCGCGACGTGGAGTTCTTCTTCAAGTCGCCTGTGGATGACGGCGGCGTGTGGAACCTCTTCTACAACGTGGCCGGGAAGTACGGCGTGGTTCCCCGCGAGGTCATGCCCGAGACGGCCCATTCGAACAACACGTCGCAGATGCGCACGGTGCTCAGGGAACTGTTGCGCCGCGGCGGCTGCGAGCTGCGTGATTTGGCGGCCCGGGGAGTCGGAGCCGACCGGCTGGCCGAGGCCAAGCGCGGGATTCTGAAGGAGGTCTACCGCGTGCTGGCGCTCTGCCTCGGCGAACCGCCGACGGAGTTCGAGTGGCGTTATGAGACCACCTCGGGCGAGGTCCGTACGCTGCGTACCACGCCGCTCGAGTTCTACCGCAGCTGCATCCCGGACGATTACGATCCCCGCTCCTATGTGATGATCATGAACGACCCGACGCGCGAGTACTACAAGGTCTACGAGATCAGCAACTACCGCAATACGGTCGAGGGTATCAACTGGGTCTATCTCAACCTGCCGAACGACGTGATCAAACGGGCGGCCATCGCTTCGATCAAGGCCGGTGAGGCGATGTATGCTTCGTGCGACGTCAAGCAGTATGATTCGGCTTCGGGGGTCTGCGATCCCGGGATGTTCGACTACGCTTCGCTCTTCGGCGTACGCCTCGACATGGACAAGAAGGCCCGGATTCTGACGCGGCAGAGCGGTTCGGCACATGCCATGGCCCTCATCGCCGTAGATACCGACGAGAACGACGTACCGCTCAAGTGGCAGTTCGAGAACAGTTGGGGCCCCGATGCTGGCCACAAGGGATACATGACCTTCACCGATGCGTGGTTCGACGAGTACATGTTCCGGATCGTGATCAACCGCCGCTATCTGGACGAGCGTTCCCGGAAGGCGGCAGACAGCCGTCCGGAACAGCTTCCGGCCTGGGATTACATGTTCTGATTCCGATTTTGACATCCGAAGCGGGCCGGCAGGAAGTGCCGGTCCGCTTTTGTTTGGATGCCGGTCGGGTAGGGTGGGGTGGATTCGCGGCCGTTTTGCGATCCGTATCTCCTCCAGAACGACGCGATATTGACTTATTGCCAGTTGCCCGGTCAGAGGTTGTTCGTCGGACCGTTCAGGACCGACCGGGGGATGCCGTATGTCTGGAACTCCATGCGGCGGCGTGCTGTGCGGCCTGTCGTCTCCGCCCTAGACGGAAAGAGGGCAGACCGTCGTCGGGTCTGCCCTCTTCGTTGTTCCGCTCCTCTGCGATTAGAGGAAGCGTCCGAAGTCGGCCGGAGTTGCCTCGGACCGGACTACCGGAGCATTCCGAACCTCGTCCGGAATGGTGGTCTTCGTGTAGACGCTCACCTCGGCGGTCGAGGTTTCGCTGGTGGTCGTCAGTTTGTCGCCGTTCACCTCGTAGGTGTAGTTCGACCCCCAGTTTACACCGTCGTTGTAACGGCCCGTGAGCAGGTTCTCTGTTGCGCTGTAGTTACCGGTGAAGCAGACGAATGCCGACGTCTGGTACTTCTGGAAGAGGTTGAACGTTCCGTCCGATTTCAGCTCCATGTAGATATCGAAATCGGTCGGCGTCTCTCCGTTCCAGGTGGTCAGGTGCCATTCGCCCACAACGCTCGGGGCGACCGTCGGACCGTCGTCTTCCGAGCATCCGACAAAGAATACGAGCAGCGTGGCTGCGAGCAGGTGATAAATATACTTTTTCATTGATCGTTTATGCGCTATAGTTTGTTATAACCAACCGCCATTCTCGGCGCCCGTTTCGCGGGCGATGATGGCGAACTCCTTGGAGATCTCGATACCTCCCATGATCGTCTCCGAACCCGGGCGCGTGCCGCCACCGACGGCGCTCACCTTGATGCGGGCGACTCCCGGCTTCGTGCACTTGATCATCAGCTGGCCGTTGTACATCTTCGGAGCCGAGGTGATCCCGAGCTTGTCCATGTCCTCTTTCGACATTTCGACATCCAGATAGGTCAGGTCCTGGGCCGAGCCGCCAAAGTGCTTGGTCAGGGTGATGAGCTCGAGTTTGTTGGTCGAAACCTTCAGGCACGGCGTACCCTCGATCTGCATGAGCAGCTGGTAGGCGTCCGTGAGACCCGTACCCATTTTGCCGCGGTAGTCCTCCAGGGTGATCTTGGCTCCCGTGGACTTGGTACCCTCGAAACGCGAGTCGATCTCGTTTACAGCCGTCAGGAGCATCGAAATGAACTCGTCACGCGTGTAGTGCTTTCCCTTGCTCAAGGCGTAGGAGAGACCCAGCGCCGCAACACCCGACATGTGGGGGCAGGCCATCGACGTTCCCTGCATGTAGCCATAGTCCGAACCGGTCAGTTCCGAGCAGGTCGTGGAAAGTACGCCGGCGCGTTCGCCGCCCGAGAAGCCGACGATCTCACCGCCGGGAGCTGCAATGTTGCAACCCTGACCGTAGCAGGTGTAGTAGGCCGGCAGGCAGTCGGGGCCGATCGACGTTACCGAGATGCACTTGCTGTAGCCGCCCGGGAAGTTCGAGATATTCTTCGACTCGTTTCCGGCCGAGTAGATGGCCAGACCGCCGTCCATGGCTGCACAGTTGTTCTGTGCCATGAAGTAGCGAAGTGCCTCGATCTCCAGCGGCGAGTTCTCTTCGTATTGACGGTCGGAGGTGAAGTTGGCCGAAGTACCGTACGAGCACTGGAGAATCGATGCTCCGTGGTCGGCTGCATACTTGATGGCCCGGCTGATAATCTCGTCCGACGGGTTGGACACACCCGAGAATACCTGGCACGACATCAGGCGTACGCCGTCGCCGTCGCCGTTGCCCGTACCGCCGGCCACGCCGGCTACGCCGATACCGTTGTTGTTCACGGCGGCGACGGTTCCGGCCACGTGTGTACCATGGCTCGAGTCGCCGTCTATCTGACCGTTGGGCAGTTTCTCCAGCTTGTCCCACGTAATCGGGCCATCATCGGCAAAGTTGTAGCCGTGGATGTCCTGATAACCGTACTCCTCGCTGGGCTCGGGGTTGGTCCACATGTTGGCCGCCAGGTCGGGGTGCGTGTACTTCACACCCTCGTCCACGATAGCCACGATGACCTGATTGTTGCCGCCCGTGAGTTTCCATGCATCGGCCACATTGATATCGGCTCCTGCAACGGCTTCGGTTGCGATGGCCTGGTCTGCATTGTTGATGTAGTGCCACTGCCAGAAGAGGTTCGGGTCGTTGAAGTCCGACGTCACCATACCACGGGTCTGACCGTGGGGGGCATCCTGGAACGGATAGACCTTGCCGTCATATGTTTTCTTGCGCTCCAGACTGAACTGGATCTTCGAAATCTCGGCTACTCCGGCCAACATCCGTGCGGCTTCGTCGAGATCCTGCTCCTTGTCGAACTCGAGGATATACCACTTGTGGAGTCCTGCCTCACGGGTGCGCGCCTCCTTCTTGCCTACGGGGAAAACGCGTTCGATCGAGGTAACGTGGATGGCAGCGAGAATCTCGTCCAGCGATTCGATACCCGAGCGGGTCATTGCCGAGCGGGTTGCCGCATAGCGGCTTGCGGCCTGCTCGAGTGCGGGGATCGCCTCGTCGTTGAATTTTGCAATCAGCTTGCCTTTGAATGCGTTTTCGGAGCTGTTGCATATTTTGGCCTCGGCAATCGTTGCGGCCTGGTCCACTGCATCGGGCGACTCCTGGAACGGGTCGGAGGTGCAGGCTGCAAGCATCAAGGTTGCGAGAATCAGAAATTTCTTGGTGTTCTGCATATTTGTTTTTATTGTATGGTCGGCATATCTTTTTCGGAGGAAGGGGAGAGATCGGCTTTATGCCGAAACGCCGGTCTCTCCCTCCGTTTTTTTCTGCTTGCGTCCGTTACTTGGCGCGAACCGCCGTCTTGACCAGGCCGTTGCCCGCAGCTGCAGTCTGGGCGATACCCCGGACTACGGAGGTCTTCACCTCGGCCTTCTTCAGCGACGGTGCCGAAGCCGGCATCGGATCCGAAGCGAGGTTTACGGGCAGGGCCGGCAGAATCGTCTCGAGGTGGCCCGGAGTTCCGCTGAACTGCGGCAGTTCAACGAAGTTGCCCGGCTTGAAGCCTTCGAGCAGCGACCGCTGGATCTCGGCCACGCGCTGTACGGCAGCTCCCGGGATGCCTCCCATATCCTTACTCTCGTCCACAAGCATCATGTCATACATCAGCGAAACAATGGTGCTCGTCGTACCCGTGAAGAAGAAGGTGAAATTAATTCCCTGCTGCTGTTGGAAGATCGGTGACGGAACGCAGTAGAGGTATCCGTCTGCAACGGCGCCCATAAACATGCACTGTCCGAAATAAACACCGGCAAGGTCATCGGGAGCAAATCCCAGAACCGTCTCTTTGTTGTTGTAGATACCTGTGGTCAGTGTTTGGTCTGTCATCAGTTCCAGAGCTCCAACATAGCCTTTGTAGTAGTTCTGGTTGGGCATGTAAATGCCGACAAGCTCACCGCCCGACTCGAACTTAATACCCGAGAGGCCCGTGATGCCTACGGCCTTCATGCCCAGTCCTGCCGAGGCTTCTTCATGCTCGCGCATCGTCACCTGTCCGATCTTGTGGCGGACGAGGTTCTGCTGCTGCGAGGCATCGATGGCGTAGTAGTTCCACTTCGTGGAGATCAGCTCCTCGAAGGTCGGCTGCTCGTCTTCGGACAGGAAGTCGGCATATGTGAAGGTTTCCAGACCCGGGTTGAACGTACCCGTCGTGCGGTAGGTCTCTTCCAGAATCTTGGTGATGTATCCGTTGTTGGCGCGCAGCAGTAGGGTGTACTCACTGTTGCCGTTCAGACCCGTGAGCATGAAGCTCAGACCTCCGTTGTTGAGCGACTCGATCTGTTCGCTGGTGAAAGCCTTGCCCAGCGAATTGAGCAGTTCGTTCTTGTCCACGTCCTTGATCTTGTCGGAGCGGAACAGTCCGTAGGTCACCGATTCGATCTCTTCGCCGTAGGCGTAGAACTTGGCCGAATTGTCCGGCGTGATGCCCTGGCCGGCAAATTCGTTCGTAGCCTCGAGCCCCATGGTGAGGATCACCGGCTTCTCGTCTCCCTTGGCGATGAAGCCGAACGAGACGAAGGCATAGGTGCGCATCGTACCCTCCTCGTCATAGACACATCCTACAAGCGTGTATTTGCCCGTCTTCAGATTCTCGATGCGGATGGTGCTCGATTCGGTGATCTCCCCGTCGAACGTATCCGGATTCTCCTTGTTGGCATCCATGTCCTGAGCCTTCAGGTTGGCCTGGCCATCGTCCATGGCTCCCTCGAAGATCGCATACTTCATCGTACGGACGTCGGCTGCCATCGTGGCGCTGACTTCAACTATGCCATCGGCCGGCTCGCTCTTCGAAAGCGTTACCGTGTAGTCGGGAACCACGACACCCGGCAGCAGGATGCGGAGCATGCCCGCACGGTTGCCGTAGTAGAATGCGCCGGAAGCGCTCGAGAACTCGAGCATGACGCTCTGTACGGGGAAGGTGATGACGCCGTCTACCAGCGTGCCATACTGGCCGGTGGACTCATCCATCGAGAAGTTTTCGGCCACGTTCGATGCGATGCGGATTTCGCCGTCGGACGAGTTGAGCGTCAGACCGGTAGACTGGTAGGGAATGTAGACCTTCTGGGGATCGCGTGCATCGACGATCGTATAGACGTCGCGACCTTCGAAGGCTACCGATGCGCCGCCGGCCAGTGCCGTAATCAGATCATTGCCGTATACCTTCATGCGGTAGTAGCCCGGAATGTCCGTACGCTGGTAGATCTCCATTTCGATTTCCGGATAGGGGTTGAAGCCGGAGGTGTTGAGCGAGTAGAGGTTGCTGATGACCTCATCGCGCCATTTGCCCTTGGTGGCCGTGCCGTCTTCGCTTTTCACCAGTTCCCATCCGGCGCGGATCACCGAGAACGAGAGTCCGGTGTCCTTCGGACCGTAGAGCGAGATGTAGTGCGGATCCTCGATGCGGATGTCGCACGTGTAGGTCGTACCCTCGGCAGCCTTGTCGAACGTCACCTTGAACTCGGTTTCCGATTCTCCGGGACCGAACACGATCGGATCGATTTCAAAAATGCCCTCCTCGCTCGTCGTGATGACGACGGGGACCGTGATGGCCTCGGTGAGCTTCGTACGGCGCACCTTGTAGGTGACTTCCGCCTTTTCCGAGGGATCGACCTCGACCTCCGTCGGGGAGGTCTGGGTCGGGAAATAGACGCCGTAGTTGTCCGGGTCCTCTTCGGATCCGGGCGTGTAGGTCGGGTCGTCCGAGCATCCGGCGAGTGCAAAGGTCGCCAGCAATGCCCAAATGATATATTTGAATGTCTTCACAGTAATCTGTTTTAGATGTTATTTAATCGATGTTCCGGTCCATTATCCCTTCCACGGCTCGATGAGGCCCGACGGATCGGGATTGTTCTGGGTGGCGATGATCGGGTTGTTCTGCGTTTCGCCGCGCGTGATGACGATGTTCCAGTAGGGAGCGCGTCCATCGACGTTCAGACGATACGAAGCCGGTGCGTTGGTACCTACATAACCGCGCTTGCTCGACATGTTCAGACGCTTCATGTCGTACATGACGATACCCTCGCCCCAGAACTCGATGCGCTTCTGAAGCATGAGCTCATTGACGAAGCTCTCGAGCGTCGAGGACTTGGCCGTGCAGTCGTATACGGCGCCGTTCATCATGCGGTAGTTGGTCATGAACTCGTTGAGCAGTTTGATGCCTCCCGGCAGGTCTCCGCCCTGTGCCGTAGCCTCGGCCTCGATGAAGTACATCTCCTCGACGCGCATGCAGCAGTGGTCAGCGGCTCCGCCCACCTTGTAGTCCTTGTAGTTACCCTGAGCTGGGCGGAACTTGATGTTGGCGTAGTCGGCAAGGCCCTGAGCGAAATAGGTCTCGCTGTCCTCGCGGCAGCTCTTGTAGGCATACGAGCTGCGGTCCGGATCCAGCCACGAGTGGCGGCGGAAGTCGCGCGTGTCGATGCTGTTGTAGAGGTTGCGGTTGATGCCGCGGCCTGCGTGATAGGGAGCCCAGTCGTTCTCGCAGCTCATGTGCACCGTGTAGCAGAAGAGGTTCGAAACGCTCTCGCTCGGGAGGGCCAGAGCCCAGATCCAGGCGTTGTTCGAGTTGGCGTTGTTGAAACCGTTGGTCGGGTCCTCCCACTGCTCCTGCGTCAGCGGCGTGCAGGCGCTTGCGGTGATGGCCTTGCGGGCATATTCGGCAGCCTTCTTGTAGGCTTCAGCATCGTTCTTTGCCGTACCGCGCTCCAGGTAGGCACGGGCCTTCATACCGTAGATGAGCGGCAGGCTGATGGTGTACTTGTCCGAAGGCGTGAAGGTCGAGAGCAGCTCCTCGGCCGTGTCAAGGTCGGGGAAGATGATCGTGTCGTAGATGTCGTCCACCTTGGCGCGGGGGTTGTTCTTGGCCTCGGCTTCGGTTGTCGAGGGCAGGACGATGGGCACGCCGAGTCCCAGCAGGTTGTCTGCCTTGGTTACCGTATTCTCCTTGAACTCGTACAGGCGTACCAGATCGAAGTAGAACATGGCCCGGTAGGCGTAGGCAAAGCCCAGGTAGGAACGCTCCGTGGCATCGAGAGCCGAGAGATCCGATGCGTCGATCAGGTTGATCACGTTGTTGGCCATCATGATCCACGTATAGTAGTTGTCCCAGGTGAGGGCTCCTACGGCGTAATCTGCACCGAGTGCGTCGTTCGTGCCCCACTGTCCGAACCAGTCGTAGCCGATGTTGCCCGTTACGACCAGGTCACCGGTCATCGATTCCGTAGCGATGTGGATAGCCGGGAGCGAGAAGTCCCAGGCAGCGCCCTGCTGTGCATAGCCCGTCGAACCGGCCTGTACGAGGGCGGCCGGGATACCGCGGACCTGCGTCTCGAGGGTCACCTGATCCTCCGTAGCTACATCCGTGGGTGTGGCTTCTTTGATGCAGCTGTTGAGCAGTAAGGTCATTGCAACTGCCGCAGCCGATATTTTCAATATGTTTTTCATTGCGTAATTTCCGGTTTAAGCGTTAGAACTGAATGTTGATGCCGCCCGAAATCGTACGAACCGGCGAATAGGTTGCCTGAGACGTAGCTCCCGAATAGGAGTAGCGGGGATCGAATCCTTGACGCTTGGACCAATAGTAGACGTTCTCGCAGGCGAGGTAGATACGCACCCGATCGACACCGAACTTCTGGGTGATCTTCGAGGGCAGCGTATATCCGAAGTTGATGTTCTGCAGGTTGAGGTAGCTGGCGTCCATCAGGAAACGATCCGACTGGGCGTTCTGGTTCTGGTCCTCGTACTGCAGACGCGGAATGTTCGACGTCGAGTTCTCGGGGGTCCAGGCGTTCAGGATGTCCTTGTGCCAGTTCATACCCGTCGATTTGTTGGCGGGCGAGTACATGGCAGCCGCATATCCCGAGTCATAGGCCAGACCGCCGATCTGGTAGGTGAATGCCACGCTCAGGTCGAAGCCGTAGAAGTTCAGCGAGGTGCCGAAACCGCCGTAGAGATCCGGAATAGGATCGCCGCAGAGGTAGTCGGTAGCCTTGGCGAACTCGGTGGTCGTCACACGGCGCCCCGTGAGGTTGCCCTCCGAGTCGGTCTCGTCCATGTACCACATCGACTTACCCTCGTCCGAAACACCTGCATATTTTTTCATGTAGAAGGTGTACATCGGCAGGCCCTCGCCGTAGAAGGTCGTGCCGCTGACGTAACCCTCGTATCCCTCGACCACCTTGTTGCGGCGCTCGGCCGGGAGCATCGTGATGCGGTTGCGCAGGTGGGTCATGTTGAGGTTGATGTCCCACTGCAGCTTTTCGCGGCGGATCGGGGTGTAGTTGAGTTCGATTTCAATACCGCTGTTGTGCATGTCACCCACGTTGGCGTAGTACGACGAGTAACCCATCGAGGGCGGTACGGGGAACGAGAGCAGCATGTCGGTGGTTTTGCGGAGGAAGTACTCGACACCACCGGAGATCATGCCCTGCAGCAGGCTGAACTCGATACCGGCGTTGAAGTTGGTGTTGGTCTCCCAGGTGATGTTCTCGGCACCCTTGGCGTTGAATACCGTCGAAACCTCACCGTTGGCGTTCTCGATCGTGTAGGTGTTCGTATAGCGGAAGTTACCGATGTTGTCGTTACCCTGCGAACCGATCGAGGCCTTCAGCTTCAGGTTGTCGAGCCAGCTCTGGGTGTTGGCCATGAAGTCCTCGCGCGTGATGATCCATGCGCCGCCGAGCGACCAGAAGTTACCCCAGCGGTGGTCGGGATGGAAGCGCGACGAGGCGTCGCGGCGGAACGATGCCGAGAAGAAGTATTTGCTTGCGTAGTCGTACATCACGCGGGCGAAGTAACCCTCGTTGTTGTACTCCGTGCGATAGGACGATGCGCTCTGCTTGTCGATGATGGCACCTGCCAGCTCATCGTTGTCCTCGGTGAGCATGTGGCTTTTGCTGGCCGAGAGCGCATAGGTGTTGGCATTGTAGTATTCGTGACCGACCATCACATTGACGTTGTGCTGGCCAATCTGCTTCGTGTAGTTCAGAATCTGCTGCGTGTTGAACTCCAGCTGGCGCGAGTGGCCTTTCGAGAGCAGACCTTCCTCGCTGGCGAACTGTCCGAAGTAGGGGTTCTTGATCACCGTCGAGCGGGTTTCATCGAGCGTGACACCCGCATTGAACGTGAACTTGAAGTCCTTCAGGAACGAGATGTCGAAGAAGGCCGTTCCGTTGAAGGCGTTTCCTTCGGATGCCTGCGTGTTGAGGCGCGACTCCGAGAGGGCGTTGCTGTTGGTGAAGATCGAGCGCTCCATGCCGGCGTTCTGGCCGTAGTCGTAGAGCTTGATGCCGTCTTCGTTGTAGAGGATGTTGCCGTTTCCGTCGCGGATATAGAGCGGATAGATCGGGCCGATGGTCGTCGTGTAGGCGAAGACGTTGCCCGAGCTGCCGCTCGAACCGTCGTCGTCGATCTGATTGTAGTGGAAGCGGGCGTAGGTGGCGTTGGCTCCCATCTTGAGCCAGTCTTTTGCCTGGTAGTCGAGTTTCAGACGGGTCGTGAAGCGATCCATGTCCGAATTGTAGGCGATACCTTCGTTGTTGAGGTATCCGAACGAAGCATAGACCGAAGTTTTGTCACCCGATCCGGCTATGCTGATGTTGTACTCCTGACGCAGCGACGTGCGGAATGCGGCGTCGGTCCAGTCGTCGGGGCGTACGTAGTATTCCTGGCCTTCGTATACGAGGCGGCGTCCGAGCGTCGCCTGCGGATTGACCTTGCCGTTGATGCCGATGAACTCCTGTCCTTCGGGAACGGTGTAGACCATGTAGCCCAGACCGCCGTCGTTGGCCGAGCCGGTGAGGTTCTGGTTGGCCTTCAGGTGCGCTTCCATGGTGCTCATGCCCGAGTCGAGGTAATAGTTCTTCAGGGCATTGTAGTGCGTTTCATAGAACTGCGCGGGATTGGTGATATACTCGTAGTCCTTAACGGCGCGCGAGTTTACTCCCCATTTGGCATCGACCGTGATGATGGCGTCCTTCGACTTGGCCTTCTTGGTCGTGATCATCACGACGCCGTTGGCACCGCGGGCACCGTAAAGTGCATTCGAGGCGGCGTCCTTGAGCACGGTCATCGACTCGATGTCGTTCGGGTTGAGGTTGTTCAGGTCTCCCGAGTAGGGCATGCCGTCCACGATCCACAGCGGGCTGTTGCCTGCGTTGAGCGAACTGAAACCGCGGATGCGGATGTCGGGGGCAGCACCGGGCTGGCCCGACGAGTTCGTCAGCTGCACACCGGCGACCTTACCGGCCAGCGCCTGGGCAACGTTCGACTGTTGCGATTTGGCGATGTCGTCCGATTTGATCACGGTAGCCGATCCGGTAAAGGCCTCTTTCTTGGCCGTACCGAATGCGACGACGATGACGTCGTCGATGGACTGGGTGTCCTCCTTGAGGGTGATGTCGATTCTGGATTTGCCGGCTACAGCGATCTGCTGCGGTTGATAGCCGATGAAAGAGACGAGGAGAGTGGCATCCGAGGGAGCCGTGATAGAGTAGCTGCCATCAGCGTTCGAGGTCGTACCCGTGGTCGATCCTTCGACCAGGATGGTGGCACCTGCAACCGGATTTCCGGTGTGGTCCTTGACCGTTCCGGTTACCTGGAGCTGCTGCGCAAAGGCCGAGAGGCAGGCGCCCAGCATAACCGTTAGTGTAATGAGGAGTTTTCTTACCATAAAAAATTTGAGTTTTACACGAATATGTGTGCCGGGAATCGGTCGGTGGCGGTCGGTCCTCGGGTGAGTGGGCCAAAATCCCCCGTTTCGGGCCCGGTATTACGCCCTGTTACCGGGCCCGATTCAGAGGATTCGGTGGCCGTCAGCCTACCGATTCAGCGATTAATAGTCTTCGTCCGTGAGGTCGTTGGGTTTCGTCCCCGAGTACTTCGTGGCGGGGCCTTCCCACTCTACGACAAGTGTATTGGATGTACCTTCTTTGGCGAAGCCTTTGTCGATCAAGTCTTTAAACCGGAAGGTAATCTTCCAGTTCTTATCCACCTTCTCGATCTGAATGGAGCCTTCCTCTGGGCATCTTTTCATCCATGAGTTATACCCATATCCGAGGGAGTATAAGCTGAGATTGCGGTTGTTGAACTGGAAACTCCATTTGAAAGTATCTCCGGTTTCTTTCAGATTCGGGATGTTGTAGGATGTTTCCTGATCCGGAATAATCAGAACCGGGGTGCCAGTCGTATTGTCGACTCCACCATTTTGCTCCGTGTTGGCATTAACAAAGTAGAATATGTACGACGGGGAAGTTTCGCCCATGTCAGAATAGTTGGGATCATGGCGCATTTGCAGTTCCGTAATATCCCAATCAAGGTCGGTCGGAGAGCCGTCCTCTTTAGTGATGGTGATGTGCGGGTGGAACGGTTTGACGGGAGTCATGTCTGTCTCTTCAGACGTGGTTGTCAGTACTCCGCTCCATTCGCTCTCAAGTGTTACTCCATCCTTGTATTCGACAACGAGTTTCAGATAGGTCGTATTACCCTCCTGGCGGGTTGTAAGCGTTCCGTTCACCTCTGCATATGTGCTGTTGTCCCAGATTCGATATTCTAAATAGTCGAAAATTTGAATTTGGGCAAGAGGCTTTTGGAAAATAGGATCTTTTTCCGACAGATCTATTGAACATTCTTTGAGCTGGGTCTCCGTCAGACTTATTGATGCTGCATAGTTCCCCTCCATGAGATTGGCAGGTGCTTCTGCATCTACCATGCCGAATGTCAGAATATTGGTGGATCCTTTCTTGTAGACAAATACCTTGGCAAGAGCGGCCTCTTCGGGAGTTTCACCCTTGGTTACCTTGATGTAGTTCTGGCTTTCGAATCCGAACGTAAAGGCGCCCGAGTAGGCGGCGCGCAGGTGGTTGTCACCCTCCTCTGCGTCGATTGCGAGGGTCAGTACGTTGTTCTTGACCTCGATGGTCAGCGAACCCGTCGTGTTCTCGGTGTTCTGGAAGGCACCGTACTTGACCGAAACCTGTGCGGGATCTACCGTCGAGAGATCGAACGTTGTCTCCGTAGTCTCGGCTGCCAGCGTCACCGTCAGTCCGTTCAGACCGTCCTGCGGTTCCGTGACATCGGCCTCGTTGTAGAAGTAATAGGTCGTGGCACCGGTCGCTGCATTGGACCACTTCAATACGCTGCCGATCGCGAGGGCCTCACCATTAAGTTCGTACTGGTTGTTCAGCTCGGGGAGTTTTGCCTCGGAGCAGGTGTTTTCATAACGAGCCAACAGCGTTTTGCCCGATTCCATCTCTACCTCGACATAGAGGTTCAGACGCGACGTTTCGCTGAGGTAGTCGGCCGAGAGCTTGACCGATTTCACATCCTTCATCGTAGCCTCCTTTACCGAAATGTCTTTGTAGGAGATTTCGAACGTGTCGGATTCCGTATTGACCGTTCCTTTCGGGTTGCGGACCATGACACGCAGGTAGTCGTTGGCTTCGCTCATGCCGTCCATGTCGGCAATGCCTGCCGTCGGGGAGAGGTAGAACGTGTAGAGATCGGTGTCCTCGATCTCGAAGATGGCCGACTTGATGTCGATGGGGGTGCCTCCGTCGTATTCGATCTGGTCTACCAGTTGAACCGGCGGGGGGGTAGGTCCGCCCTTGTCATCGTCGTCGGAGCAGGAAGCAAGGCTTCCGGCTGCGAACAAAACTGCCCATGTCAAGACGCGTAGTCTCGACCAATAGCTCGTTTTCATAGGTCTAAAATTTATTGATGAGAAAAGAGCGCGGGTGCGGGTGTGCACCCGCGCTCTTTTGGTGAATATCCGTAAGGCTTTACTGGAACTTTACCTGTCCGAACGGCTCCATCGGAAGGGGCTGCAGACCTTTAAGTTCGCTGGCAGTCGGGATTCTGTTCTTCGTCTGCTGCGAAACGGTCGAGGTCTTCTCGGCGCGCGTCGAGCCGAACTCCTTGCCCGAAGAGACTACCGGAGTATCCGTAGTGCCGAGTACGACCGGACCGGTCCACGTACCCGTGATGCTGTGGTGCAGAACATCTTCGCCGTCGATGATGAAGGTGAAGTAGTTGTCGCCTCCTTCAGCCTTTTCGATCGTCACGGTGCCGGTATAGAGGCTGGCATATCCCTTCATCGAAGGAATGTTCAGCGGGCCGTCCTCTACGAATACCGGATCCTTCATGTGGGAGGGATATCCGTTACCGATTGCGTTGCCGATGAACAACCAACGGGTACCGATGTGATCGACCTCCTGAGCTCCGCGGAGGCAGACACCGGGCCACATCTGTGCCGGATAGCGGTTCGGCGAGATATTGTAGGTTCCCGGGGTGATCTTGTCGTCGTCGCCCGGATTTACGAGCAGGTCGAGACGGATGATGTCACCCTCGACGAGTTTGCCGGGATCGTTGTAGGCCGGATCCGGAACATAGGTACCCGTGGCCATACCGAGCTCAATGAACTGGTAACCGCAGGGCTCCGGAGCGGGCGGAACGAAGGAGGTAATGTCGTTGATGTCACGGTAACCCAGGCCACCGATGTAGATCTGCGTCTGCGGGAAGCAGCGGGCCGGTTCATTTGCAGCAGTCAGGTAGCTCAGATCGAGCTCCAGGTCCTCGGTCAGCGTCGAGGATCCATCGTCCTCCTTGTCGTCCGACGAGTCCGTAAGCGTTACGGAACCTTCGTAGGAGCCGGTGACCTTGTAGCCGGTAACCGTTTCGAGGTCGTAGTCGATCTTGTATTTTCCGGCGTCGGCCTCTGCGATGGTGATCGTACCGTCCGTGCAGTAGCCGTACAGACCGCTGTCCGATACGCCGTCATCATAGAAGACGTAAGTTCCGATCGGAAGTACCATACCCATGATCTCAAGCTCATTGGGGCTCATCCACGTCCCCTTCTTGTAGGTCGTGCTGACCTCGTAAGTTCCCGGCTCAAGTCTCATCTCCTTTTTCGGATCGGCCCATTTCGTGCAGAAGATGCCGAGCGAAACCTGGTAGTAGGGGGTAACTCTGTTTTCGCGGTTCTCGTCATCGATCGTGATGAGCGTAAGACCACCGCCCGTACCGAACAGGTCACCCATATAGGTGCCTTCGGCGTATGCTGCCTTGTGCTCGACATCCTCCATGAGCTGTGTGAGCTTGGGCAACTTCGTACCGTTGCCGATGCGCAGGTCGCCTTCAAACGTGACGGCATGGTCCACACCTTCATTATCTATGAAGGTGGTCGAAATTTTGGTGGTATTGCCCTCGCGCGAGATGGTTACGTCGCTCGATACGTGCATCGTCGTGTAGGCCGAGCCATCGAAGTAGACAACGAAGCTGTTGGTGTCGAAATACGTGTGATCACCGAATTTGTTGCTCTCGGTGAAGGTGCCCGAGGGATAGGTCTTCCACTCGTCGCCGCTGTCGAGATAGCAGTCGAGGATCATGGCATATCCGGGCTCTTTGAGGGCGATGTTCGTGCCCTGGGTTACGAAATCCACATTGGCGACACCGAGGAGATAGTTGTTCGTTCCCGAAGTGGTCTGGCCTCTCCAGTATCCGAACATCGGCTTGTCCATCTTGAGAGCATCGCCCTGCTCGGCCTCGCTCTTGTGGAAGATGCACAGCCCGTTGTATTCGGCCTTCAGCGTTTCGCCGGAGGTCATGGCGGCGTCGAGCGACAGCTTGACCGTCGTCTGCGAGGTCAGCAACAGCGAGAGAGCGCTGCTCTGGACGTTGGCGGCAGTCTCGGAGGAAATCTTTACATTCTTGTAAACGAGTGAATTGCCTTTCCCGGTCAGGTCGATATCACCGGTGGGCGTGTTTGTCGCGATCAGGATGTAGTCGTCTGCCAGAAGCATGGCGTCGAGGTCGATCAGGCCTTCGGTCGGGGAGATGTAGAACGTGTAGATGCCGCTTGCATCGTCTTTCGTATAGACTACCGAACCGATCGGGGTAGTCTCGCTGTTGTACGAGAACTCGTTCTCGAGAGTGGTCTTTTTCGGACCTCCTCCATCGTCGTCGGACGAGCACGACGTCAGTGAGTGGCTGCAGATTCCCATGACGGAGAACAGCATGCACAGTGAATAGAGTTTTTTCATAAAGTAAAGGATTTGGAGCGGCCGGTAAGGCCGGGGTTTTCTGGGGTTTTGCGCCGTATCGGGTGGACGAACGGCGTTGTTGTTTTCCCCTGGCACCTCGGAGAAAAGTCTCGCTTTTTTTGGGTGAAAAAAAAGAAGCGTGGTGCCGATGTCTACTTTAACAGTGAGGTTCTGGAATACCTTGGAGATAAAATAAGCAACAGCCCACGCCTATCCCTGAGAAACGGGTATGACGTAAGAAGTTTACCGCTTATCCTCTCTCCAATTGAATTTTCCAGATTCCACTGTGAGAATAAACTTACACTTCCGTGTTCAATATGTCGTCCAACAAATATAGAAAACATCTGCGGAAAATGCAAGTCGCGGGCCTCTTTTTTGGGCTGTTGCGGGTGTAAAATTCGATAAAAAGTTTGTGAAAATCAATATTGAAGTTTAATTAAGTATTTTCGAAAATGGCCTTTTTGTCCTTTTTTTTGTTCTGGGTACAATTGTTTGATCGGGTTATCTCCCTGATTTTTTTTGTCTTGTCCTTGTTTGGGCCGGTTGTTCCGTTCAGTAAAATTTGACCGTTGAAATTTCTTGACCGTAAGGCGCGATCCCTTCTTCAGGTTCTCTTCTCAAGAATTGAAACCGAAGGCCGTTGTTGGTGCTTGAGCCTGGTTATATGATGTGTTTGTCTTATATTATATATAAAGGTATAATTAAAATGAATGCATGTTTCATATGTGTGCTTGAATACATGTTTTTATTGTGAGAGTTTAATGATTGGTTGTGTTTCGTATTGCGAATATGCCGTTTTTGTGTATCTAGTTCGTAAAATTACATTGATATTTGATGTATTTATTTGATATAAAGGGGAATAAATTGTTTGATTGAAGTGCGTGTATTTGTGCTGTAAGCAAGTGTTTAATATGGTAAATCATGTTTATAATAGATGTTCTATTATTTGATCGTTTGCAGGTATTGTTGGATTTGTAAATTTATTGAAAGCCTAATATTGAGCCCACCACCGGGCAATGGAAGTGATTTCGCTTTTGACCGCGGGGCGCTCGACAACGACCAGCTGGCACGGGTCGAGCGGGCGAGTCTCCTGCAGGGAAGGATCGTCGTTGGCGGATCCCATCCGGGCGATATTCCGATAGACGGGACGCTGGCCGTCTCGGGCCATGCCTATACACTGATGCATCCGTGACGGTAGGGAGGCGCTTTCGGCTCGGAAGGGACGGCATCGGCAGGCAATTGCCTGCCGATGCCTTTTTGGAAGGAATGGTTTGTGTTTGGGAATGACATTTACGGGAGGACCTGCCATTGCATGGCTTACAATGCGGGATTCTCCTTTGCTCCCTTGTGCGATCTCTGTTTAAGAAATCGCATGAGACGGGAACTTCTTGATTTTTAGACGAAGACCGTGTCATTTTGGTCGTAAATGCTTCCAAATTGTTACTTATGCCTTCTGTTTGCTTTTTCCGGACCTCCGGTCGTTGTTGCATTGGGGTGAAACTACCGTGAAAATAAGATTTTAAAACGGCTGTTTTTGTTTGTCTGTCAGAAGAATAGGCATTGCGTGATGGTTTGATGCAAGAAAAAAACCTCTCTTTTTGTTTATTCGACGAATTTATCTATTTTTGCGACTAAATAGTGTGGTTTCTTAAACAGAAATAATAAACATTCGCAACTGTAGGTTTGCAGACAAGCCCGAAGCGAAGCAAGGTATTCGCAATTTTCACGAATACCTTATGTGTAATTCTTAATTCACTGAATGTCAGCGTGTTCTGATGTTGCGCTGGCAAGGCCTCGGATTGCCCGGATGCGATGCGGATTCCTGGACAAACGATATTGGAATGAATACGCAGGGCACTAACTGGACTTGGTCTGACTCGGTCTCCGAGCAGATCCGCACGAGAAAAAACAACCATGCGGTAAGGTGGTATGTGCTGGTGCTGCCGGTCTCTTCAAAAGGATATTACAGGGGCAACCCGGCCAAAGGACTCCAGACCGAGCTGGCTCGGCGCATCCGTGTCGGCGAGCAGCCGTTCGAATATTTTGCTCCGTCGTACGTCGCCGTCTGCGAGAAAAAGGGCGAACTGGTCCGCACGCAGCATCCGTTGCTGTACAATTACGTCTTCGTACACGCCTCGGAAGCAGAGATCTATCGTTTGAAACGATTTCTTCCCCAATACAGTTTCCTGCCCCGGGTCCGTGACGGACGTGGCGGGTATTATCCCTACTTGTCGGACGAGGAGATGGCCAATCTGAAATGGGTTGCCGAATCCTATTGCGATGAACTGCCGGTCTATACACCCGAACCGAACCGGCTGATGAAAGGGGATCGGGTGCGCATCACCGAGGGGCAGTTCAAGGGAGTGGAGGCACGCGTCATCATCCAGCCCGGAGGTGGACGGAAAGACATCATGGTCTGTGTGGAGAACTGCATGTATGTACCGCTGCTCAGTGTGGAGCCCGGCCAGTACGAGGTGGTTGCGTTGAACTCGGACAACCGCCATGTCTACACGCGTCTGAACGGCGACCGGCTTCCGGCGGGACTTCATGAAGCGCTGAAGCGTTACCATTCGCCCGAAGGGGTGACGGACGCGGATCGGGAGTTGGCCCGGGAGACGCTGCGGCAATACGGCAGTCTGCAGTTGGAGAGTGACGTCATGCGTTGCAAACTTTACTCGATGCTGCTTCCGGCCTATGCGATTCTTGGAGAGAAAGAGGAGTTCGACCGTCTGGTAGGTACGATTCGCAGTATCCTGCCGCTGATCCGTGCCGAACAGTCGCGTGCGTTGTTGCTGGTTACGCTCTATGGTTGCACGAACAGTTGCATCTGCCGGGATCATGCGCATGGCGCCGTCGATCCGTGGCGTGAGGAGCGGAATCTGAAAAAGTGCAAGTTGCAACTCATCCGGCGTCTTGACGATTACGATTGTTGGTTGGGACATGGCCTGTATGTCGGACGGTCTGCCTCCTCGGAACCGCAACATTGTGAATCCGTGTCGGCGAGCCGTTGAGCCGGCAGTTGTCGTACCGGCTGTCCGTTTTCCGCTTGCAATCGTTTCTTTCGATTGTTTCCATCAAACAAATATCCCCAAGTATGTTGTATTTTATCACCTCTCTGATTGCGGTTTTGGGCGTTTGCTGGATCCATCCGCGATTGGTCGCCATTGCCCTCGACAAAAACATCGTGGATAATCCCGATGCCCGGAAACTCCAACGCAAGCCGGTCCCCGTTCTTGGCGGTATCGCCGTGTTTTTCGGAACGGTGATCGGATTGGGGTGCGCCGGTATTGCCTGCGACTGTTCGGATCTGTTCATCGTGGTGGTCGCCATGATGATCATGCTCTATACCGGGACGCTCGATGACATCCTCGACCTCTCCCCGGCCCTGCGCTTTTTGGTGGAGATTGGCACCGTCCTGCTGCTGGTCTTCGTTGGAGGCTACACACTGGATGATTTCCACGGACTGTGGGGACTCGGTCAAATTCCCCGTGAAGTCGCCATCCCGCTGACGGTCTTTGCCGCCGTGGGCATCATCAATGCCATCAACCTGATCGACGGCGTGGACGGACTTTCGTCGGGTTACTGCATCATGGCGGGCATCCAGTTCGGGGTGATGTTCTGGCTGGCCGACGATCCGGTCATGGCCATTCTGGCAGCCGTATCCGCAGGATCGCTCATTCCGTTTTTCTTTCACAATGTCTTCGGCAAGACATCGAAGATGTTTATCGGAGACGGCGGTACGCTCGTGATGGGCATCATCATGTCGGTATTCGTCATGCGGCTGCTGCAGCACGACGCTCAATACATGATGCATGCCCAGGAGAATCTGGGGCTTGTGGCCTTTACGCTGGCTGTGCTGTCGGTTCCGGTCTTCGATACGCTGCGTGTGATGACGGCCCGCATCCTGAAAGGCAAGTCCCCATTCCATCCCGACAAGACGCACCTGCACCACATGTTCATCCGCCTGGGATGCTCCCATGCCGCCACGACGCTTGCAATCCTGATGCTCAATGCCTTCGTGGTCCTGTGCGGATGGATCAGCTACAAGGCCGGTTGTTCGATCGATACGCAACTTTACATTATTCTGGCCCTCGGCCTGCTGATCACATTCGGTCTCTATAACTTCATGGAGCGGCAGATCCGTCGCAAAACCCGTTTTCTGCATCTGCTGCATCGGATCGGCTACCGCACGCATCTGAACCGTACGGGTATCTTTTTCTGGCTGCAGAAAGCCGTCGATCGTATTTAGGCATTCTTTATTGGTATATGTTGGTATCCAACATGGCAATAGAGTTTGTGAATAAACCGTCTTCGGATGTTTGACTGCATGCATCTTTGTTTCATTCCCTGTTTTTGAATCCGTTTATTGCCTGAAGGACAGGAGCATGCCGAGTGTCGTGGCCCAAAGGGATGTTGTCGGGACAAAAGGATATGCTTGGATTTCACGCTTTTCGGACGAAGTCTGTGGAGCCTTGCTGCTGATTTTCATCGGAGGGTATGTTTGGAATGTCCTCCACGGGTTGTGGTGCCTTGATCAGATCCTGGGTAGGGTGTGCGATGTAAAGTTTAACATCGATCGGTTGTTGGCGCTTTGATTGCGATAGACTCTTATATCATAGAAAATTAGATCGATTCAAAGCGTATTTTGTCCATATCTCACCGTATTGGTGTTGTATGCACCTCGATCGAATCTTTTGACTTGAGGAGAGAATTAGGCCTGGGGCGAATCGGTTGTTAATTGAAATATAAATCAATTCAAAATTATAAATCATGAAAGGTATTGTATTGGCAGGTGGGTCTGGAACCCGGCTCTACCCGATTACGAAGGGGGTCAGCAAACAGATGTTACCCATTTTCGACAAGCCGATGATCTATTATCCTATTTCGGTGTTGATGTTGGCTGGAATTCGCGAAATACTGATTATTTCGACTCCGGCTGATTTACCGGGATTCCAACGGTTGTTGGGAGATGGCTCTGATTTTGGAATTCGTTTCGAATATGCAGAACAACCTTCTCCCGATGGTTTGGCCCAAGCTTTTCTGATTGGAGAGAAATTTATTGGAGATGATTCGGCTTGCTTGGTTCTTGGCGATAACATTTTTAATGGGAGCGGATTTTCTGCTATGTTGCATGAGGCTGTCCGTGCCGCAGAAAAGGACCATAAAGCAACCGTTTTCGGGTATTGGGTCAGCGATCCCGAACGTTATGGGGTAGCGGAGTTTGACAACGAAGGTAACTGCCTTTCGATTGAAGAAAAACCAGCTAAACCCAAATCCAACTACGCCGTTGTAGGGCTTTACTTCTATCCTAACAAGGTCGTGGAAGTAGCTAAGAGTATCAAACCTTCGGCTCGTGGAGAACTGGAGATTACCTCGGTCAATCAGCGATTCCTGAATGATGGTGAGCTGAAGGTTCAGACCCTCGGACGAGGTTTTGCCTGGCTTGATACCGGAACACACGATTCACTGGCCGAGGCCTCGACCTACGTGGAGGTTATCGAAAAGCGACAGGGTCTGAAAATCGCCTGCCTTGAAGGCATCGCCTTCCGGAAAGGGTGGATTACGGCTGACAAGATGCGTGAACTGGCTCAGCCGATGCTGAAGAACCAGTATGGACAGTATCTGTTGAAGGTGATTGACGAGGTTGCTCAAACCGGTAGGAGTAATTTGGATTAACAACAAGAGTATATTCCAAACTTATAGAAATGGAAGTAATCAAGACAAATATCGAAGGTGTGGTGATCATCGAACCCCGCATCTTCAGGGATGAACGCGGCTATTTCTTCGAATCGTTCTCGCAGCGCGATTTTCAGGAGAAGGTCTGCAAAACGGTTTTTGTACAGGATAACGAAAGCAAATCGAGCTATGGAGTGCTTCGCGGACTGCACTTTCAGAAACCGCCTTATGCACAGTCGAAACTCGTCCGGGTAATCAAGGGTGCCGTGCTGGATGTCGCAGTAGATATCCGCAAGGGTTCGCCGACCTTCGGACAGCATGTTGCAGTGGAATTGACCGAAGATAATCATCGCCAGTTCTTTATTCCCCGTGGATTTGCCCATGGATTCAGTGTACTGACCGATGAGGTTATTTTCCAATACAAATGTGACAATTTCTATGCCCTGCAGTCGGAAGGTGCATTGGCCTGGGATGATCCCGATCTGGGAATCGACTGGCGGATTCCGACCGACAAGGTCCTTCTTTCGGAGAAAGATCGCCATCACTGCCGTCTGCGCGATGCGGAGTGGCTTTTTGATTACAACGAAAAACTCTATTAGGCGATGAAGATTCTTGTAACGGGAGCCAACGGTCAGTTGGGACGTGAGATGCGTATCGTCAGCCGGGATACGAACCACGACTTTGTCTTTACGGATGTGGTTGATGCGGAAGGTGTTCAGACGACCAAACTTGATATTACCGATCTGGAGGCGATCCGTCGCATCGTTCGGGAGGAGCGGATCGACTGTATTGTCAACTGTGCAGCCTATACGAATGTCGACAAGGCGGAGAGCGACGAGGCTTTCTGCCGGGTGTTGAATGCCGAGGCGCCTCGCAATCTGGCTCAGGCCATGAAGGAGGTGAACGGCCTGTTGATTCATATCTCGACGGACTATGTTTTTGGAGGGGATCCCTACAATACGCCTTGCCGGGAGGACCAGAAGGGTACTCCGACCGGAGTCTACGGACAGACCAAACTTGAAGGGGAACAGCATATTATCGCCTCGGGTTGCAAGTATGTTATTTTGCGTACGGCTTGGCTCTACTCCGAGTTCGGACGAAATTTCGTCAAGACGATGCTCAACCTGACGGCGACCAAACCGCAACTAAAGGTCGTATTCGATCAGGCCGGCACGCCGACCTATGCCTATGATCTGGCGCAGGCGATTCGGACGATCCTTGCCGATTATGCGGCCTGTGATACGACGCAGGGATATGCCAAGGGTGGTATCTATCACTATTCGAACGAAGGGGTTTGCTCCTGGTTCGACTTTACGAAGATAATTGCCGTCTATGCCGGAAATACATCGTGCGATATCCAGCCCTGCCATAGTAACGAATTTCCCAGTCCGGTCAAACGTCCGTCTTACTCCGTGCTGGACAAAACCAAGATCAAGGAGGCCTTCGGCCTTCGGATCCCCTATTGGGTCGATTCTCTGAAGATTTGCATGGATAATCTTAAAAACATTTAATTATGAACAATTTCAAGCGCAATATTATCATTACCGGAGGTGCCGGTTTTATCGGTTCGCATGTCGTACGGCTTTTCGCCACGAAATACCCTGACTATCATATCATCAATCTCGACAAACTGACCTATGCCGGTAACTTGGCCAATTTGAAGGATATCGAGCAAGCTCCGAATTATACTTTTGTTAAGGCGGATATCTGTGATTTCGATACCATACTTTCTCTGATGCAGCAGTATAATGTGGATGGCATTATCCATCTGGCGGCCGAAAGCCATGTGGACCGTTCGATCAAGGATCCTTTTACCTTTGCTCGTACTAATGTAATGGGTACACTCTCTATGCTGCAGGCTGCCAAGATTTATTGGGAGTCGCGTCCGGAACGTTATGAAGGTAAACTTTTTTATCATATTTCTACGGATGAGGTTTATGGGGCATTGGAGTTGACCCATCCTGAGGGTGTCAAACCTCCTTTTACAACGACAGCATCTTCTTCGGAGCACCATCTGGCCTATGGTACGGAGTTCTTCTATGAGACAACGAAGTATAACCCGCATAGCCCTTATTCGGCATCCAAAGCCTCGAGTGACCACTTCGTGCGTGCCTATCATGATACTTATGGAATGCCGACCATCGTGACCAACTGTTCGAATAATTATGGTCCTTATCAATTTCCGGAGAAGCTGATTCCGTTGTTCATCAACAATATCCGTCATCGAAAACCGCTGCCTGTTTATGGGAAGGGAGAGAATGTTCGTGATTGGTTGTATGTTGAGGATCATGCCCGAGCAATCGATTTGATTTTCCATCGAGGCAAGGTGGCTGATACCTATAATATCGGCGGATTCAACGAGTGGAAGAACATTGATTTGATCAAGGTGGTCATTAAAACGGTCGATCGCCTTCTTGGTCGTACGGAGGGAGAAGATCTGGATCTGATTACCTATGTAACAGACCGTCCTGGCCACGACATGCGTTATGCAATCGACTCATCTAAACTGCAACGTGAATTGGGGTGGGAACCCTCTTTGCAGTTCGAAGAGGGCATCGAAAAGACCGTTCTGTGGTATCTGGATAACCAGGCCTGGCTGGATAACATCACTTCGGGAGAATACGAGAAGTATTACGATGCGATGTATAAAAATCGAGGCTGCTAAAGTTTTAAAAAGATTCTGATGGGTTTAAAGAAGAATGTAGTCTATAGTGGACTGTTAACAACTTCTCTTTATATTTTTCAGTTTATTACATATCCATATGTTTCGCGAGTATTGGGAGTTAATAATATTGGAATTTGTAACTTTGCCCAAAGTTTCGTCCTCTATTTTTCATTATTCTCAATGTTTGGTATAACATCTCTTGGAGTTCGAGAGATTGCGAAATGTAATGGAGATCAAATAAAACTAAATAAAGTATTTTCTGAGATATTCCAATTTAATATATTTCTAACTGCAATAGTGGTTTGTATATATTTAATCACTATTGTGTCTGTGCCACAACTTTCGTCGTATAGAAAGTTGTTGTATGTTGGTGCTTTTCAGATTATATTTAATACTCTTACGGTAGAATGGCTTTATAAAGGGCTTGAAAATTTTCAATATATAACACTGCGAACAATATTTGTTCGGGTGTTATATGTAATATCAATATTTGTATTCGTTAGAGAGCCAGGTGATTATGGCTTGTACTTTATGATTACGGTTGGGCTTTACGTTTTAAATGGCATAATTAATAGCGTATATAGCACGAATTTAATTCGATTTACAAGGCAATCTATAAAAGCCATCTGGTGTAAATATTCTCGACCTATATTGTTTTTAGGGTCTCAAGCTATATTACAAACGATGTACACCAGTTTTAATGTCGTATATCTTGGATTTGTGGCTGGAGATAAACAAGTGGGTTATTATACTACGGCAACAAAGATTCAAGGTGTAATCCTAGCTCTTTATTCGTCTTTTACATTAGTATTAATGCCTCGTATTAGCTCTCTCCTTGCTCAGAATGATAGAAGTCGGGTTAAGCGCTTGATAAACATGTCTTTTTCGCTGCTCTATGCTTTTGCATTTCCAGTAATAATACTATCTGAGATTTTAGCTCCAGAAATTATCAATCTAATATCTGGAGCCGGATATGAATCATCGGTTCTTCTTTTTCGGATGGCTATACCTCTTATTTTGATTATCGGTATTGAGCAGGTATTAATCGTTCAACTTTTATTACCTTTAAAAGCAGATAGGGCGGTGTTTATCAACTCTATGATTGGTGGAAGTGTGGGCTTATTCTTGAATGTATTGTTGGTTGGAAGAATGCAGAGTGTTGGTTCTATAATTGTTTGGACCATTTCGGAATTTGCCGTTATGTTGTCAGCTCTCTATTTTGTGCGAAAAAAAATAAGCATAACACCATCTGTTCGGGAATTATCAAAGTATATAATCTCTTTTTTTCCTTTGTTTATTGTTTGTCATGTGATACATAAAAATGCTAATCAATTTATTGAAATACTAGTTGTGATCTTTGTAATAGTGATATATACTCATTTTAATCTTAGATTTATAGTGAAAAACCCCTTATATATCAACATGATTTGTCAGATACGTGAGCGTATTCTTCATTGATCTTACTTCATAGACTTGAGTGAAAGACTTTCGATAAACTGTTATAAGCATACATGGTCTATTAAATTTAGTTGCCGGAGTCCTTCTTTTATAAGATGTTCGTTATAATGGAGCTTAATTGTGTAATTTCCTGTAATAAATAAGAGAAATGAAAGTTGCAGTAATTATTTTAAACCACAATTCTTATGATGACTGTTGTAAGTGTGTTTCCTATTTAAAACAGCAAAAGGGGATAGAATTGGGTCTAATTATTGTTGATAACAATTCTTTGGATCAGGATAAAATTGAGGCGTTTTGTCAAGAAGTAGGATGTATATTTATTGCCAGCCCTGAAAATCGAGGATATAATGCCGGTAATAATATTGGCTTGCGTTATGCGGAAGAACAAGGGTATGAATATGCCATGATTGTTAATCCAGATATGGAATTCCCGTGCGAAGATTATGTTGCAAAACTTATCGGGGTAATTCAGGGCGATTCTCAAGTAGTTATTGTTGGAAGTGATATTATAGGAGGAAATGGCGAACATCAAAATCCATTAAAACGGGATGGTAATTGGCGAGAGGCCTTTTATTGGATAAAAGATATTTTCGGATACAAAAAGTCAACAGGGGTTATTGATGGATGTGATTATGACCATTATTGTGCAAAAGTTAATGGTTGTTGTTTGCTTGTTCGTATGAGTTTTATTCGTATGATTGGTTATTTTGATGAATACCCTTTTCTCTATTGTGAAGAATCCATTCTTTCTAGGCAGGTTGAGAGGTTGGGGTTACGAATGTTTTACACCAGATCAACATATGCAATTCATCGTCATATTCCATCAAAAAAAGGAGATCCAATAAAAAGGGTTCAGCAGTGGAAGCGATCTCGGATTTATTTTATAAATAACTATAGTGGAGATACTTGGGTGGGGAAAATTATATCGATATTATCATTTTCCTTATATGCGTGGATATTTATGTTTGTTAAAAAGCGCCATGTAAATTAATATGTAAAGCGGATGCAATTATGCTTGTAATTAAGAAACGCTCAAATAATCTATTTATATATATATTTATTATCCTTTTAGCGGTTTCTCCAGCATTTGCATTAGGGGATGGGAATAGAAATTTGTTATTAATTGGCGCGATGTATGTTGCTCCAATCTTTTTCTTATTTTATCCAGAAGTCCATATTAGGACTGATATTCCTCTTTTGTCGCTTTGTTTAATGATGATTATTTTCCCGCTTTTGTTTCATCCCGAGACTCTAAGATGGAGTACTGTTTTATATTCTTGTCTGTTTTGTGCATTTTTTATGGTATTTGTCCGAGTCCTATATCATAGTAGATTCTCGGTTGTTGATTTTATGTCTATTTTAAAATGGTTGTTATATGCATATTGTGTTGTCCTACTCATTCAGCAGTTTTGCGTATTAGTAGGTCTTCCAATTTTTAATGTTAGTAGTTATAATCCATTAGAACCTTGGAAGTTAAACTCCTTGATGAGTGAGCCTTCGCATAGCGCACGTGTTATTCCAATATTAATGTATATGTTTATAAGTCTGAAAATGAAATTTTTTGGCGAAAATACATTAATAGAAAGTTTTAAAAAGAATAAATGGGTCTGGATTTCATTCTTTTGGTCTACATTAACTATGGGAAGTGCAACGGCTCTAATATTTATGTTGATTGTTTTTGCTAAGTTTATCAATATAAGAAAGCTGCTTCCAACATTATTATGTGTTATTGTCCTAGTATTTGCTTTTGTTTTATTTTCAGAAAATAAATCCGTTGACCGTGTTCGGCGGGTTGTCTCTGCAGTAATAACATTGGATGAAGATAGTATTATTCAGGCTGATCATAGCGCATCTTTTCGCATTGTTCCGACTATTCAAGGGGCGAAACAGGTCGGAATCAGTACAAACAATGATTGGTTTGGTTATGGAATAGATGCAGATCAAGATATGATTGAGCCTTTACCATCTGCTGTAAAAGGTGGAGCTGGAGCGTTTTATTTATGGATTAATTTTGGCCTTATTGTCGCTTTTACTTTCTGGATTTTTACGTTTAGGATCTGTTATTTAAAGTCGGATCAGGTGTCTATTTTGATTTGGTTTCTCGGTATATTTATTTATGGGGGACTGAATATGCAAATAATTTGGCTTGTATTAATATTAATGTATGTATATAAGAAATTATCTAATAATAAATATATAAACCATAATTATGAAAATCATTCATATTGTTCATGGTAAAGCTAATCCCAATAGTGCAAATGGAATTAGTCGAGTCGTATATTATCTAAATAAATATGAAAAATTATCGGGGGTAGATAGTCAGATATGGGCATTGGTTGATGGGATTAAAGAACATCGTTCATATAAAAGAGATGAATTTGTAACTGTTGAGTGTTTCCCGCGGGTAAGAACTTTTGGAAATCGAGAAATAATAAAAGCGCTAAACAAAGAAAGACACTCGATAGATTTAATTCATTTTCATTTAATTTGGTTCTATGATAAGAATATTATTGCCAAGGAACTTAAAAAATTAGGTATTCCATTTATAATTACAACTCATGGAACCTACTCAAACCCTCATGCTTATACGGGCAAACGTCTTTTGGCAAAATGGTTGTTTGAATTAAAGTATCTGAAAATGGCGAATGAGTGTCATATTTTAACGCCAGAAGAGGGTACCGGACTAAAAAAATATGGATATAAGGGAAGATGTTTTATCGCACCGAATGGTTTTGAAAAGAAAGATCTTCCGACGTGTGTTAATTACCAATTCTTTAAAGATTATAATTTTAAGGATCGGCTTATTCTGTCAATGGTTGCTGTCCTTCGAGAGGATAAAAATATTGATTTAATCTTGTATGCTATATCAATGTTGCCTAAAGAATTACAAAATAAACTTGTTTTTGTTCTTATAGGCCCTGATTATAAGGGGAATGCCCTAAAATATCAGGCTCTGGCCCAAAGATTAGATATCAAAGACTCTTTTTGTTGGATAGGTCCATTGTATGAAAAGGATAAGTATGATGCAATGTTTAGTTCGGATGGCTATATCATGGCCTCAAATTCTGAAGGATTTTCAATGTCTATTATAGACGCTATGGCTTGCCGTCTTCCTATGATTCTGACAAGTGGTTGTAATATGAAATATCTTTCTGATGAAAAGTTTTATATTATGTGTGAACCTTATGCACAAGATATTAATCGAGCAATTAATGAATTTTATGTAATGGGTGAAAGGCGTAAATTGTTGGGGCATAAGGCCTATGAGGTCATGGAAAAGACGCTTTATTGGGAGAATATCATTCCCATTATGATTAAAAATTATGAACGTATTATAAAAGAAGCACACGATGGCAGACATTTTTGAGTTTGCACCGACAAAGGTGGAATGGAATGAAACGCATGCCGCTATTTTAAGAAAGTTATTAGATGATTTTGAGGAGAAAAAAATTAGGTATGTAATTCTTAAGAACGATAATGGGTTGCCATTTCAGAATAAGGCCAAAGATGTTGATATCGTTATAGAGCCTGGAAAATATTCTAGTGCGGCAGAAATTATAACTAAAGTATATAAACTATATGGAATTCAGTACTATAAAGTACATAAGTTTGAACGTTTGCGTTGTTGGTATGGTTTTAATATTGAGAAACCTTTAGCCATCCATATTGACCTATTAGAAGGTTTTCTTCATAAGGGGTTTGAACTTCTTCCGTTTGACCTGATTTTCCAGCATGCATATAAAAATCAGAATGGGGTATATGTTTTAGATGAGGCTTTTGGCAATATTATATTACTCCTGCATAGTACGATTTGTTATCATCGGATAAAGGAGAAATACAGACTGCAAATTCAATATGCTTATTCTCGCCAGCGAAATGAATTCATAAAGATATTTGAACGTCTTTTTTGTAAGAAAGCATGTCAAAAGTGGATAAGTCTTCTTGATAAGTCTGACTTTGACGATATAGAGCAGAATGGAAGATGGTTCTCGCATCAATCCAAAAAAAGATTGATTCTCAAAAGACCATTGTTTACACTATGGAATGTTGTTGACTTTTTGTGGGAAAAGTTGCTTAGAATAGGCGCTAATGTAGCACGTTATAATATTTTTATATCTGTGCAGGCTCCAGATGGAACAGGCAAAACAACTTTTATCAAGTCATTTACAGAAAGGTTGGGTTTCTTTTATGTTTGCGATCCCTCTGATTTATGCAAAATATATCATTTTAGACCGGAAATATTCCCCAATTTAGGAGCTGCAGGCGAGAAAATGGGTGTTATGAAGCAAGATAAAAACTTTACTATTCCCCATAGGGCCAAATCTGTAGGCGTAATAAGTTCCTTTTTAAGGATGAGTTATTATTGGCTTGATTATCTTATTGGTATTCCCGTCATTTTAAGAAAGAATGCCCAATTCAATAAGATAACTATCTTTGATCGCTATATTTATGATTTCTTAATAGATCCGCGTAGATCAAGAATTAATTTGCCTTATTGGTGTCGGTTGCTTTTTGTGAGGACTGTTAAACAACCCTCTATTGTATTTGTATTGGATGCCCCTGCGGAAATAATATATAATCGAAAACAGGAATTAACAATGGCTGAGATAGAACGTCAATTATCGGCTTTTAAAAAATTATCTCTTTTGGGTACACGTTATCATCAATTAGATGCTTCTAAAGCACCGGATGAGATCTCGAATGATGCTATTAAAGTCTTTTTTGATCACTTTGCTGTAAAATTATAAATCATATGAAGGAGAAGATAATATTATTCTTTTCATCGTTAAGTCGGATGATCAGAGGGGAAGTTAGCACAAATTATCTCATTAAACATGGTTTAAAAGTAGGAAAGAATTTTACTAGGCAAGGAGGTTGTAGAATTGATGCATCATATCCTTATTTAATTGAGATTGGAGATGATGTTGGGTTGAGTACCGATGTAACTATTTTGGCTCATGATAATTCGTTGAAGCGATTTATTGGAGTAGAAAAGTTAGGGCAGGTAAAAATTGGGAGCCGTGTTATGATCGGAGCTAAAAGTTTAATTCTTCCCAATGTTATAATTGGCGATAATGTCATCATTGGAGCTGGCTCTGTCGTGACTAAAAATATCCCGTCAAATGTTGTATGTGCTGGAAATCCTGCCCGAGTTATTTGTAGTATTGAAGATTATATTAAATAAGTTTAATAAAAAAATAAATGATAAGAACTTATTAGATAGAAGTTTTTCACCTTTAAATATTGATGATGATAGGAAAAAAATGGTCAAAATGCTATGTTCTGCTAATGGAGGTGATTATTGCTTTTTTAAGTGTGAAAATTATGATTTATTGCATAAGTTATGAATAAATCTATACTGGTTTCAGCATATGGGTGTGAGCCTTTAAAGGGATCAGAACCCGGTGTTGGTTGGAATTGGGTCTTGCAATTAGCTCAACAAAATAAACTTTATGTTATAACTAGGGCGAATAATAAGGCTGCTATTGAAGAATACTTACCTACAAGTATAAGACATAACATAACATTCTATTATTACGATACTCCATTATTTCTTCGCCAATTTAAGAATAAAGCTAAAGGTTTATATTTTTATTATTTCTTCTGGCAAATTGGTATTGTCTCTATCGCAAAGAAAATTATCCGGAATAATCATGTAGATTATACGATGCATCTGACGTTTGGAAGTATGTGGATGCCCACATTCTTGCCGTTTTTGTCGCCTTCTTTTATTTGGGGGCCCATTGGTGGTGGAGATGGAGAACCTCGTTCATTTTTGAAATTGTTATCGCCACGTCAGAGATTCATTCAGAGTTTTCGGTATGTAATGAATAAAACTGCGATTGTAAATCCGTGTATTCTTATCCCGGCATTTAAAGCAAAAGTCATATTATGTCGTACGGAAAATTCAGCTAACGTTATTCCCAAGAGGTTTAGATCTAAAGTGAAGATTATCTTGGAAACTGCTATGGAGGGAGATGTATTTAAATATACGAAAAAAGAACGTCAGGATAATAAAATCAGAATGATATCTACAGGCCGATTACTCCCTAGTAAAAATATTATAACAGCAATTCGAGCACTAAAATTCTTGCCAGAACATTTAGATTTTGAATATTATATTGTTGGCAGTGGATCTCAAAAGCAGAGTATAATAAAAGAAATAAAAGCACTTGGGCTTAATAATAAGGTATTAATAATAGACGAATTGCCGCGGAATAAGGTTTTAGATTTTCTTCAATATTCTGATGTCTTTATATTCCCGAGTTTGCGAGAAGGAGGAAGTTGGGCTTTAATGGAGGCGATGGCTATAGGTTTGCCGGTAATATGTCTTAATTGGGCTGGAATGAGAATAATTACAGATGATAAGTGTGCTGTACGTCTATCTGTTACATCTCCAGAGCAGATGCCTAAAGACATGGCTAAAGCAATTGTTCAATTAATTGAAAATTCTGATCTGTGTAGGCGTATGGGAGAGAATGCACGTCGCCGAATTCAGACTGTTTTCAACTGGGGAGCAAAAGGTAAGTTCATGGAAGATTTATTTGCCGAGCTTGATAAAAATGAACATTAATGAAGTCTTTGGGATCTTCTTAAAGAATAAAAGAGGACGTCCGTTTGTCGACTTCTCAAATGCAGACGGTAAGAGGTGGCTTATGCCTGTGCGGAATATGAGTACGGGAATGAAGCTCTATCAACCGAGTGGGGCGAAGGGAAAACTTGTAAAATGGGGGCTCCCGTGGTTGTATTGGACTCCTGGAATTTTACATTTCCTTCATGCAAAGCAATATTCATTGTCCTTTAGAGCGGAGTTTCTGGATCTAATTCGTCAGATATTTGATCTCGAAGATTTCGAATTTGCCGTGTTTTGTGGAACTCCAGGGGTGCATCAAAAAATCACAATTCAAATTAGTTGTGGATCAAAGATCTTTGGATATCTGAAAATAACGGATAACAAGAATCTGTTAGAGGTTTTTATGCATGAACGGGAGATTCTTTCCACATTGCATAATAGGGGTGTTGATAATGTGCCAAAGTGTCTTTATTGTGGAACCCTCTCTAATGGATTGCATGTTTTTGCCCAAACGACGGTCAAAACGAGGCACTCGAAAGTTTTGCATTATTGGTCCTCGCTTCATGTTCAGTTCCTTGAGGCTTTGAAGGAAAGAACTAGTCAACAAATACAGTTTGAAGAGTCTGATTTCTATCGGGATTTGATGGGTTTGAGAAGCAATGGACTTGTTATAAAAGAGACAATCTTGAATGATGCTATCGAAAGTGTACTGGCCCATTATGCAGGAGAAAAGGTGCAATTTTGTGCATTTCATGCAGACTTTACGCCGTGGAACATGTTTGTGGAGTCGGGACAGCTGTTTGTTTTCGATTGGGAATACGCCCGGCTTACTTATCCTCCCCGGTTGGATTTTTTTCATTTCTGGTTGCAGACCTCTATTTTTGAGAAGCATCTTTCGGTAGAACAGGTTGTTGCTGATTATCGGTACATCCGTCAGCAATATGCGAATGATTTTTCCGATATTGATTTTTCGTTAAAATGTTATCTGCTTGTCGTAATTGCTCTTTATGTCGAACGAGAGAAAGGTGTCCTGAACCTTGGGACGCAACAGCGTATTGAGTTTTGGAGTTCCTTATTGAAACAGTTGTAGAGATTTAATGAAAGTAGTGTGTTTTCACCTATATAATGACTTTAGTGGCAGCCCCAAGGTATTACGGATGGTTTTAGAGGGGTTGACTGCAAAGAATATTCATGTTGAACTGGTGACCTCAAGAGGGCGTGGTGCCTTGAGTGAACTTTCTAAATATGGAGTCCGAATATTTACTTATCCATATAGGTTTTCTCAGAACCCAGTTTTGACGATGATCCAGTATGTTGGTGTGCAATTCTATTTATTCTTTTTTGCCCTTCGATACACTTTTAGTCGACAAACGGTATTCTATATTAATACTATTCTTCCCATTGGAGCTGCTATCGCAGGGCGATTAATCGGGAAACAAGTGATTTATCATTACCATGAAAACGCTTTTGTAAAAGGGGCATTTTATAAACTATTGGCTAGGGCTATGCAGATGCTTGCTTCACGGATAATTTGTGTCTCTGAATATCAGCGATCATTTTTAAGACGCCAGAAGAATGTTCATGTAGTTCCTAATGCCGTGCCAGTTGATTTTGTGCAACGGTTATCCCCATCCTCGAATGAGGCTTTTGACAGGAAGTGTATATTGATGCTTGGATCTTTGAAGCGCTACAAAGGGATCTTCGTGTTTATGGATTTGGCGAAACAATTGCCGGATTATTCGTTTGAACTTGTCTTAAACGAGAATGCGGAGAATGTAAGCTTGTTTAGGCAGGAGAATCACATTGGTTCAATTCGGAATTTAAAAGTTTATTCCCGGCAGAGCGATGTCGCTCCATTTTATAATCGTGCGTCCGTTGTGTTGAATTTATCAAATAAGGATCTTTTTATCGAGACTTTTGGGTTGACAGCTTTGGAGGCTATGTCGGCCGGTTTGCCCGTGATTGTTCCTACGGTTGGAGGAATCGCAGAGATGGTTGAGAATGGAGTGAATGGCTATAAGATTGATTGTTCGGATCTTGAAAGTATCGAGGAGCATATTCGTCAACTTCTTTCAAATAAGGATTTATATTGTAGATTGTCGGATAATGCGTTTCAGGTCGCCCATAAATATAATGAACAGGCAATGATTGATAAAATTGCATTTTATTTTCATTGAAAAGTTTTAATGTCGAGCACGAGGATTCTCTTCGTGTATAATGATCCTTGTATATATGAAACAAGTTGCGATTATAGGCACGCAGGGGGTTCCTGCGCGCTATGGTGGCTTTGAGTCTTTGGTAGAGAATATTATCGGAGAAAATTGTCCGGCAGATATTCACTATACGGTGTTTTGCAGCAGCAAAGATCTCTCCAGCCGGGACTCCTCCTACAAAGGGTGTAGCTTGAAATATATTCCATTGCACGCCAATGGGAGTCAAAGTATTCCATATGATATCATTTCATTATGTAAAGCGATTCGCGGTTATGATGTTGTATTGGTTTTGGGTGTGTCGGGATGTAGTTTCCTCCCGATTTTCCGGCTTTTCTTCCGCAAAAGGCTTATCATCAATATTGATGGGCTTGAACATCGTCGAGATAAGTGGGGTTACTTAGCCCGATGGATTCTTCGCTTTTCGGAGTCCATGGCCGTTCGTTATGCCGATGTCGTCATTTCTGACAACAAAGGAATCCAGGATTATGTCCGAGAAACCTACCACAAGGAATCGGCGTTGATCGCCTACGGAGGAGATCATGTCGGGCGGAATCTTTCGAAGGAAACGCAGCAAAAGTATTTGGATCAATATGGACTGAAACCGGGCGAATATGCAATTACCGTTTGCCGGATTGAACCGGAGAACAATTGTCATATCACCCTGGAGGCCTTTGCGCGTAGTAAGAAACGTCTTGTGTTCATTGGCAATTGGAAGCACAGCGAGTATGCCCGGAATTTAAAAGAGCGCTATAATACTTATCCCAATATTTCGTGCCTGGATGCGATCTATGATCTGGACGTGTTGTATGCGTTACGGTCGAATGCCGGGTTTTATGTTCATGGACATAGTGCAGGAGGAACAAATCCATCCTTGGTGGAGGCCATGTTTTTGGGATGCCCGATTCTGGCCTACGATGTGGTGTATAACCGGGAAACTACACAAGGTCAGGCTTATTATTTTTCGAATGTGGAAGAACTGGAGAACCTCCTGCAGCGGACGGATCTGCAAGGCGATATTATGAAATTGATAGCAGAAAAGGAGTACACTTGGGAACATATCTCCCAACAGTATTGTGCTTTGTATTAACGAGGACAGGTACTTTCTTTAAGTATAGATAATTTCGATCTCTGCTCGTTTATTTGATCTTCTTCGATTATCTCTAATCGAATCAATCGCTACTGCGTCATCATGGCCGGAGGCATCGGCAGCCGGTTCTGGCCGGCCAGCCGACGCCATCTCCCCAAGCAGTTCCTCGATATTCTGGGCACCGGGAAGAGTTTCATCCGCCATACGTTCGAGCGTTTTGCGCCGATCATTCCGGCGGAGAACTTCCTTGTCGTCACGAATGCCGCCTACCGGCTGTTGGTTCTCGAACAGCTCCCCGAGCTCCGGTCCGAACAGGTGCTGTGCGAACCCGTCGGGCGCAATACGGCTCCCTGCATCGCCTATGCGGCCTTCCGCCTCAAGGCGCTGCAGCCCGACTCGACGATGGTCGTGGCGCCGTCCGACCACTTCATCTTCGATGAGGAGGAGTTCCGGCGCAACATCACCTCCTGCATGGAGTTCGCCGAGACGCACGATGCGCTGGTTACCATTGGTATCCGTCCCTCGCGTCCCGATACGGGCTACGGCTACATCCAGACTGCATCCGCCGGGGAGATTTCTCCCGTTGTATCGTTCCGCGAGAAACCCGATCTGAAGACCGCCATGAGCTATTTGGCCGCCGGCAATTACCTGTGGAATGCCGGCATCTTCGTCAGGTCGGCGCAGAGCATCCTCGCAGCGCTTGAACGCTGCCTTCCGGAGATGTATGGCCTTTTTGCCGGACAGGCCGACAGATTCGCTACGCTCGAGGAGCCAAACTCCGTGGAGGATATCTTTGCGCGCTGTCCGTCGATCTCGATCGACTACGGCGTGCTGGAACGTGCCGATAATGTTTTCGTGCGGAGTTCGGATTTCGGCTGGAACGACGTCGGAACCTGGGGCTCGCTTTACGAACTCTCGGCCAAGGACGCCGATGGCAATGTCGTGCCGGCCTACTCGGAACTCTACGATACGACGAACAGCCTGGTCAAGGCGGCCGGAAAGAAGGTCGTCGTGGTGGATTCGCTGCACGACTATATCGTGGTTGATACGCCGGATGCCCTGCTGATCTGCCCGCGTTCGCACGAGCAGCATATCAAGCAGGTTCTCGAAGACCTCACGCTGCTCGACGACGGTTGCTTCGTGTAAATGTAGCCCCGTTTGAACAGAGAGAGGGTCGGTTCCGCCTGAGGACCGACCCTCTCTCTGTTTTTTGCTCCTGCAAAGGTCCCGATTGCGGGAATACATGCAGCCGGTTGTGCCGGAGGCATCTTTTATCCCGTGCGGTCAATGTTTCATCAGTATGTCCCTGTGGCTTTCGATGCATTTCACCAGTTTGGAAAACCTGCGGTTGCGTTTTTTTATGATGTACGGTCGGAATACGAACCAGTTCAGGGAGATCCATGACAATAAGACCGAATATGCGATTATTCCCCGGAGAGATGAATGGTGGAATGTATATTCATAAGTATAGAGCGAGAAGCCCAACGACAGGAACAAAAAATACAGGTTCAGCACGATATGTTGCTGTCTATGTTCCTGTTTCTTGATTTTCAGAAGATTGCTCATATAATCGACGTTGGAGCAGTCTGTTTTTAATCCATAGTAAAGACGAAGCAGTCTGCCGTAGGATAGGACCGGCAGCATGAAGCCCATGGATAGTAGAATAATTCCAGCCTTGGTAACAGACAGCAAGGGGGGCCAATGTATCCAGACAGTCACTCCTGAAGCCAAGGCCAGCATCATGAGCATAATAACCGCACAGGACTCTCCCATTCTGCGCATTCTGAAATATTTTATCTTTTTTCGGACCGCCGACAAATCGATGACAGGAATCTGCTGCCCTTTCCATAAGGATTTTATGTCGATATCATTCTTCATTCCCGCGTAATTTTTTGGCCAATATGGATTTGATCCGGTGTATCCTTACACGTACGTTTACTTGCGACATACCCGTGATCTGAGCTATTTCCGATTGTTTCAAATCTTCCAGATAAAGCGAGATGATCAGGCGGTCCGTCTCTGAAAGCCCGGATATGGCCTTATACAAGGCTTGCACATGCAATGAGCGGTCATCCGCTGCTTCAACCGACACGTCGGGGGGGGGAACTTCCGTTTGAGAGATTCTTCTCTGACGTTCGCCTTGACGCAAACAGATGTTGGTGGCAATGCGAAAGATCCAGCTTCCCACGGATGATTCACCCTTGAAGGAGGGGAGATATTGCCATACGCGGGCAAAAACGTCCTGTGCCAGGTCCTGGGCAAGGGGATAATCATTGAAATAGCCCATACACAATCAATCGGAATACCTTGTCCCAGTAGGCCTTGTATATATCCTCGAAATTCACGATCAGTCATTTAGAAAGTCCATAATCTGCCGGATATACCATTCCCGGTCATCAAACATAATAAAATGCAGGCCTTTGTTCGCATATTTCAATTCAAGGTTCGGCCGATTGCCGAACTGCCGCTCAATGATCGGGGCGATTTTCTTGAACGGATGTTCCAGTAAGACCAATGTCGGAACCGAAATATTCTCGACGGCAGATCTTAAATCCACATTGGAATAGTCATAATACATTCTCGCGCAGGTCATTCTGTCGGAAGACAGACTCCATTTGACCAGATCGTCATAACGGAGTGAATCCGTCGTAAGGGCTGTTGCACTGATGTATGCTTGCCTGCGGAACTGCTCATCGCTCATGCCGAGCATTCCGGCTCCGGCCTTTGTCCGTTCATCGTCCGATATTTCTCTTGATTGAAAATCCGGATTATAGACAGCCGCCAGACAGGGGAGTGCATCAACAACCACAATGCTCTTTATCCGGTTTGTCTGGGTCGATGCGATGTTCAACGCCAAACCACCACCCATACTGTGCCCGATCAGTATGGGTTTTTCTATATTTTCATGGCGGATGAAATCGACAATCTGCCTGGTCCAATTGGCAAATGAGGGCTTTGCCTCTGGCGCAGTCCCTGCAAAACCGGGCATGGTTAAGACATAACAGATGTAATCATGGCGCAGGGTATCGACGGTTTGATCCCATACATCTCCGGAACACGCAAATCCAGGTATCAGAATAACTGCCTGCTTTCCGTGACCCGTGCGTTGGACAGAAAAAGATTGTGCAACACATGTATCCGTTATTCCCAACAGTATCGCATACAGCAGCCCGGCTTTGCAAATTACTTGTTCATGGCTTCGATCTTTTTTTTCATTTAGATACGAAACCATGAATAATGTTACCCGGTCGGGCTGACTTTTTTCAGCCGTATTGCGTCCTGGAAACGGATTGGACTATTGGACGAAAAAAAGTGTGAATCTCGCAAATGCTTGATTCACACTTTTTTCCTTGCGGAGAGAGAGGGATTCGAACCCCCGGTACAGTTGCCCGTACACCGCATTTCGAGTGCGGCCCGATCGACCACTCCGGCATCTCTCCTTGTGTTGCGGGGTTGCTTTTCGGCTTTCCCCTCCCCGAAACTTTCGTTTTGGGACTGCAAATATAGACATATTTTTCGGAAACTACTATTTTTTGCAGGAAATTTTCGATTTTTTTGATTTTTTTCTTCGGACGGCTCCGTTTTCCGCTCTTTGCCTGATTTAATTCCTATCTTTGTATCCGGGGGTTTGGCCGCTTGCCGGTGCGGCGCAGTATTTCCCCTCCGCACCCGTTTATATGGGTGAGAGCCGATACTAAAACCGGTACGGTTTTCGTTCTGTTCATGAACAGAGCTAACGCAAACAACGAGTGAGCCATGAAAGAGTTGAGATTATGGATTGCCGCCGTCGTCGCGGCTGCGGGTCTCGCAAGCTGCTCGTCGGCATATTACGCCGCGTCGGGGTATGCCGGCGACGACCTGTATGTTCAGCACGACCGCGCGCAGATCGCACGCAAACAGCAGGCCGAGGCCGAAGCCAAGAAGGCCGAAGCCGAGGCGCGCAGAGCCGAGTGGGAGGCCCGGATCGCCGAGGCCCAGGCCGCTGCGGCAGAAAATGACTACTACGAATACCGGAGTGCCGATTCGAATCCTTACCAGAGCATCCTGGCCGATGACTACGAGAGCGCCTATGCGCGCCGCCTGCGGGGCTTCGAGTCGCCGACCTACCGGATGCCTTCGAGCTACATCAATGCCCGCTACAGTTCGGCCTTCACCTATGCCTCGGCCTACGATCCGGCTTTCTACAACGTCATCGTCATGGGTGACGAGGTGTGGGTCGAGCCCAAGTACATCACTTCGATGTTTGGGTCGTGGGGGACTTCGGTCGTGCTGCTCGATCCGTGGTATTACGGCTGGAGCTGGCCGTGGGGGCCGTCGTTCTCGATCGGCAGCTGGGGCTGGAGCTTCGGCTGGAACGCCTGGTACCGGCCCTGGTACGCAGGGTGGTACAGCCCGTGGTACGATCCCTGGTGGGGGCCCGGCTGGGGCTGGGGGCCCGGTTGGCATCACCATCCCTACTGGGGCCCGGCCTGGGGGCCCGGCTG
>ENA-OROH01000476-OROH01000476.1-human-gut-metagenome-genome-assembly--contig:-NODE-476-length-47395-cov-14.236248_pt1 | contig 47395 bp, 37 predicted proteins | sample MGYA00242125_ERZ509042 | MGnify/ENA primary metagenome ERZ509042 (study PRJEB26280, sample SAMEA2338738) | human gut metagenome | biome: human gut; feature: human-associated habitat; material: faeces... | reverse complement strand
CCTTAGTTCTACTTCCTTTTTTTATTTTATCGCAAAATTATTTTGGACACTATTGAATCAAAAGTTATTTTTGGACAAGAAAAGCAAGAGGATCGAAAGTAGGTGGTTAAAAGTGCGTTCGAATGTAAAGTACATCAAAACGATTAATTGAAAGGAAAGGCTTGCTATAAAGGCAAAATAAAGGCCTTTGAGTAACCCATTAAAAATGGAGCTACCCAAATAACATTTATAATCTGATGTATCTGAATAAAATAGAAAGGTTAAATCACCGGAATGGTATAAAGCATTCCCAACATGATTTGCAGGGTAGAGAAATCTTTTCCCCCGATTTGTCTGGCAAGTTCAGGAAAATGAATTTTCTTGTATGAGAGGTGTAAGAAGACTTGTAGGTCTTTTCGCTTCAAAGGATAATACTCTACACAAAACTGTGTATTCCAAGTCTGACGATAGGTTCCTTTCTTATAGATCCAATTTTCCTTATAAACACTGCCGGTTTCATAGACTCCTTTGACATACATATTCCATTTCGGATGCAAACGATAATCAAAATTGGCTATCCACGTCAGATATTGAACATATTGCGCCGTTAAAGGAGATTCTTTCCCCAAGGTTTGAATAGACGAAACCAGTCCTTTTGAATCAACCTCTTCCCGGGAATACAAACAATCCAGGTAAGCAAGAATCGGACCTCTTTCCCAAACATTTCCAAAAGTCAGGTAATATATATTCCGGTTACGCAGAATTTGTCCGGCAGCTGCCGAATAATAAAACTGCAAAGCCTGATCATCATAGAATTTTCCTACCCAATTCAGCGCACCCATCAACGGAACTTTAGGCATGGAAGAAGCCTCTTCGCCAACATGTATCTCAGCTTCTGTTTCCACTCGGTTATTCGCTACTTCAAGCGTAAGCGACTGATGCGGCTTTAAGTGGTAAGTAGCCGAAACGCCAGTCAGATAAGCCGGTGTATAATTATTAAAGTCCGAGAATTCCCGCACCAGAATCGAATTGACATAGTATTCATATCCGCCCAACATAAAGAACTGTTTACCGGCTGTCAAGGTAAAACGATCCGTTATGTCCCAACCCATGTTTGCCAACTCGACATGCGTTGACAATTCATCTACTGTATTTGGATTCGTATATTTATTATAAGTATAGCGGAAATGATAAGAAAACTTATCAAAGAAACGCCCCAGAACTTCCATTCGCAAACGATTTAACTTGAATCGAGCCTGATCTAATGCAAAATCCTGGAAACTGGTTGTGAGTGAAGTACAGAACTGGAAATTCAGATGCGAAGTAAAAGAACGCGCATCTTCTTTCTTTAACTGCTCATAAAGCGACTTCTGCTGTTCAAGTGAGTCGACCAAAGCCAAATCCTGGGCCCATAAAGAACAAACGCCCAACGAAAAGAATAAAAATGACAGAAGTTTCCGTTTCATGAGTATTCAGATTTAATATTGCCCGAAGATACATATTTTTATCAAGTTCCACAAAATATATCGGGATTGACGACAAACATAAAAAAGCGTCGTCTCAGAATTTCCGAAACGACGCCATCTTTATGAATATCTAATTAAACTATTTATTTCAACAGAGAATCCGGACACAGATGATCTTTTTCGATATCCTTGAAGTAATTGTATGTACCGACCTTCAATTCAGCACAAGCAGCATCATCACAAACGATGATTCCTTTCGGATGCAACTGCAAAGCTGTAATTGTCCACATCTGATTAACGGCACCTTCAACGGCTTGTTGCAAAGCACGTGCTTTGTTATGACCATTTACCATAATCAAAACTTCCTTTGCATCCAAAACAGTTCCAACACCTACGGTTACAGCTGTCTTCGGAACCTTATTTACATCGTTATCGAAGAAACGGGAATTGGCAATAATCGTATCAGTAGTTAATGTTTTCATACGAGTACGAGAAGCCAATGATGAGCCCGGTTCATTAAATGCAATATGACCGTCAGGCCCGATACCTCCCAAGAACAGATCAACACCACCAGCAGCTTTCATCTCTGCTTCGTATGCAGCACATTCCGCTTCGATATCTTCAGCATTACCATTCAAGATATTTACATTTTCCGGTTTGATATCGATATGGCTGAAGAAGTTATTCCACATAAAAGAATGATAACTTTCAGGATGATCTTTCGGAAGTCCAACATATTCATCCATATTGAAAGTAATTACATTCTGGAAAGAGATAACTCCTTTCTTATTCAACTCGATCAGGTTCTTATACATGCCTAACGGAGACGATCCGGTTGGCAAACCTAATACAAATGGTTTTTCCGGCGTCGGATTTGCCTGTTTAATCTTGGCGGCAACATAATTAGCTGCCCATTTTGACAACTGCTCGTAATTCTGTTCAATAATAAGTCTCATAATATTATATTTTAAATGCGCGAATGTTCAAAAACAAAACATTCACAAATGTACACATTTAATTCATTTAATCCGAAAAAAATCAGATTCTTTCTGCCATGGCTTTACCAAGTTCCCAACAAGCTTCATACTTATCAGGTTTCAAGCCTTGCTTTTGTTCAACCGGCACACCAACAACTTCCCAGTTTATCTTTTCTCCGAAAGCAGCCAAACGCTTTACGGCTGCTCCAGCCCATGAGAAAGAACCGAAATAACCAAACAGGCGGTTCTTAACTTCGCGTACTTCAATCTTCTGCAACAGAGAATCGATTTCCGGATAAAGTTGGTTACTATATGTCGGACAACCAATAATAACAGCTTTATATTTGAAGATATCTTTCAAGATATAGGAAGCATGGCTCTTGCTTACATTATGCATAACGATGTTTTTTACCCCATGTTCTGCCAATGATGAAGCAATCGCTTCGGCCATCTGCTCGGTATTACCATACATACTGCCATATACGATAACCACTCCGTCTTGTCCTTCATAACGACTCAGCTGATCATAGATTTTGATTACGTCCGGAATATATTTTGTCCATACCGGTCCGTGGGTTGAACAAATGGTTTTAATTTCCAAACCCGACAGCTTCTGCAAAGCTTTTTGTACCGGATTACCGTATTTCCCTACAATGTTGGCATAATAACGGCGCATTTCATCCCAATAGTGATCCAGATTCATGTCTACATCCAGGACAGCTCCGTCTAATGTTCCGTATGTTCCAAAAGCATCGGCAGAGAAAAGAATCTTATCTGTAGCATCGTATGTCACCATCACTTCCGGCCAGTGTACCATTGGTGCCAGATGGAATGAAAGCTGATGCCGACCAACGTTCAAAGTTTCTCCGTCTTTTACTTCCAACAGTCCGGTATTAATTCCGTGAAAACCTTCCAACATGTCGAAAGTACGTTTGTTTCCTACTATCTGAACATTCGGATAAAGCTGACGAAGCAGGCGGATACTTCCGGAATGATCCGGTTCCATGTGATTAACGATCAGATAATCCAGTGTACGGTCACCCAGTGCATCTTCGATTTTCTTCAAGAAAACATCCGAATAACAAACATCCACCGTATCTACCAATACAGTCTTTTCATCAATGATCAGATACGAATTATAAGAAACGCCATAAGGCAAAGGCCACATATTTTCAAACAAGACCTTCTGGCGATCATTTACGCCAACATAATAAACTTTATCAGCAATTTCCTTCAGCTTATACATATATATTATAGATTTATTTTAATGATTAGGTTTTACCTGCGCACGACAAGCTCTCACAACAAACCAAATTCCTGCCAATACAAACGGAATGCTCAGCAGTTGTCCCATATTCAGCAGCATATCTGCTTCAAAAGCTTCCTGGTCGTTCTTCAGGAATTCGATGAAGAAACGGGAAGTAAAGACACAGATCATGAATACTCCGAAAATAAGGCCCTCACGTTTCCAGGCTTCTTTGCGGAAATACAACCACATACACAAGACGAATGTCAGGAGATAACAAAGTGCTTCGTATAATTGTGTCGGATGACTCGGCGCAGAAAATATCGGTTCGGCACCGGCTTTCCAGGCATGTAAGTTCTCGATAAAGCGAAAAGCCCAGGGAAGATCCGTCGGATGACCATAGATCTCGTGGTTCATCAGGTTGCCCAAACGAATCATGGCTGCGACCAATCCCGTCGGAACAACCAGCTTGTCGAACGTCCACAACATACTTTTATGGGTAATCCGCTTGGAATAAAAGTAAATAGCGATAATAATACCTAATGTTCCACCATGGCTGGCTAATCCTCCTTCCCAGATTTTCAAGATTTCTATCGGGTTGGCTAAATAATAATCCGGGGCATAGAACAAACAATGCCCTAAGCGAGCGCCAATGACTGTACCAAAAATGGTGTACATCAACAAGGAATCGATCCATTCCGGCTTAAGATTCTCTTGCTTCCACATCTTCTGAACGATCATATATCCAATCCAGAAACCAACAGCAAAAGCCAAGCCATACCATCGAATCTCTCTTGAACCGATTGAGAAGATGGCCGGATCGGCTGTCCATGTGATAAAATCCAACATAAGTATTCGATTGAAAATAAAAAACTGAAAGTTGAAAAGAGAAGAATGCCTTCTGCACTCTCTGGTTTTCAACTTTCAATCTTCTATGAAATTAAACAAGTCTTCTGATCAAGGCTTCGCGATCGCCATACAACATATCGATAATCGGTAATTCGATCATCGTATAAGCTCCCGGTTTCTGCTTCAAGCTTGCACGGGCAACTGATACCAGAATCTGAGCTGTCAAAGCCGGATTGTTGATCTTCATGTCGAATTCGATCAACTGATTCTGTGTTTTACCCGATACACCTTTTCGTACCAAGTTTACACCGTGTCCCATATCCAACAGGTTATCTACGCTTTCAACTTGCATCACGTGTGTTTCATCATGTGCAAAGTAATCGTCGGCTTTGATTGCGGCAGCTACATCCTTGAAATCGTATCCGTCTTTCACTTCGATATAAACCATACGACGATGAACGCCGGTTCCCAATGGAATTGTCATACTCAACGCAGCCTTTACGCCTTCAATTGCCTTAACAGCTACGGTATGTCCCATACTCATGCCCGGACCAAAGTTCGTATATGTAATACCTTTCGGTACCATAGCTTCCAACAAAGCACGAACAACTGAATCGCTTCCCGGATCCCAACCGGCAGAAATAACAGAAACCCGGTTGTGCGCCTTCGCTACTTCGTCCAACGAACGGCGAAGGTCGGCGATTCCACCATGAATATCAAAGCTATCTACTGTATTAATGCCTAAAGCTAAGATTTCTTTTGCATAATGTTCAACCTGACGGGTCGGAGTTGCCAAGATAGCCACATCTACTTTTTCCAGTTTCGAGATATGATCTACAACCGGATAAGCCTGCAACTCGGCCGGAATATCATTAGGATTACGGCGTACAACGCCTGCAACTTCAAAATCAGGGGCGGCTTGCAAAGCCTCAAGAACATACTTCCCAATGTTGCCATAACCAACGATGGCTGCTCTAATCTTTTCCATAAACTTATAAATGTTCTATTTGTCGCAAAGGTAGAAATAAATCAGTATTTATAGTCAGTTATACAACAAAAAATAAACAAAATTGGTTGACAAAAAATCAGAATGAAAGCTTATTAAAAAATCTTATTAAGTTTTGTCTTATCCATAATGAACCGACAAAATCCTTTGGAATAAGGATGGAATACTACCAGCTTTTTTTTCAAACATGGGTATATTATCATCTATTCTCTTTATAAAGAAAGACCTTTCCTTACAAAAGGGCTTCCTCAACGACAACCTGACCCTTCAGCTCGACGCATGGAATGTATTGGATAGCTATAAACGTAGTTTTATCATGTATGTCAGCGACCGACAAACCATGCAAATGGACGAGCATTCCACACATTGCCAAGCAAGACTGACAATCCGCTATAAATTCAATGCCAGCAAAAGCAAATATAAAGGAACAGGAGCCGGACAAGAACAAAAGAGCCGTATGTAGTGTTCTTTATAAAAAGCTTTTTTATGAAACTGACATATATTTATCACAGTTGTTTTGCTCTGGAGACTCCGGCTTATTCCATTCTATTCGATTACTATAAAGATACGAAGAGAAAGCGAGGTTATGTACACGACATCTTGCTCCAAAAGCCGGAGCCTCTTTATATCTTGTCATCACATTTTCATCCGGATCACTTCAGCCGGGAAATCTTTTCCTGGAAAGAACAAAAGGAGAATATTCATTACTTATTGAGTAAAGATATCCTGAAACACAAAAAGGCAATGGCCAGTGAAGCGACATTCCTGGCCAAAGGAGACATTTACGAAGATGCTCTGATCCGGATTCAGGCTTTCGGCTCGACAGATGTAGGCGTATCCTTTCTTTTGACATGCGAACACAAGCATATCTTCCATGCAGGAGACCTCAACAACTGGCATTGGAAAGACGAGTCGACCGAACAGGAAGTAAAAGAAGCCGAAGGAAACTTCCTGCATGAAATAAAGATTTTGAAAGCAACATGCAACAACATCGACATTGCCCTGTTTCCGGTCGATCCGCGAATCGGAAGTGACTTTGCCCGAGGTGCCGAACAATTCATTCAGCAAATACATGTAAAACAATTCATTCCGATGCATTTTTGGGAAAAGCCGGAACTTACGCTTCCGTTTGGAACATACGCCCAAGAAAAAGGCGTTTCGTTCAATCTGCTCCAACAGCCCGGAGAAAGTCTTGATATATAGGTTTTATCTGCATCTGCGGATAAAACATTTCCTAAAACATATTTTTAAGACAGAGATTTATTTGAGATGAAATAAAATAGACATGAATATGTAATTTTTTTCCCGAAATTCATGGTTACTTTTCATAAAGAACTTATATTTGCCTACAATTAATTAGTAATTCATTTTTAATCTAAACATATAATCATGGAGAAGCCTTATGTAGTAGGTATCGATATAGGTGGTACCAACACGGTTTTTGGCGTGGTTGATGCACGCGGAACTATTTTATATACTAGCTCTATCAAGACTGGTAAATATACAGATATCAACGATTATGTAACAGCTTTGGGCGACGGTTTGAAAGGAATCATCGATCAGGCTGGTGGTCCTAGCAAGATCAAAGGTATCGGTATTGGAGCACCAAACGGAAACTTCTTTAATGGCTGTATTGAATTTGCTCCCAATCTTCCTTGGAAAGGTAAAATTCCTTTGGCAGAACTGATCAGCGATTATTTAGGAGGTCTTCCTGTTGCGCTGACAAACGATGCCAATGCTGCCGCAATCGGTGAAATGACTTACGGTGCTGCTCGTGGAATGAAAGATTTTATCGTTATCACTTTGGGAACAGGTGTAGGTAGCGGTATTGTTATTGGCGGTAACTTGGTATATGGTCACGACGGATTTGCTGGTGAATTAGGCCATGTTATCATGCGTCGTAACAACGGACGTTCTTGCGGTTGCGGTCGTCAGGGTTGTCTGGAAGCTTATACTTCAGCTACAGGTGTTGCCAGAACAGCGCGCGAATATCTGGAAATCCGTAAAGATGAAAGCTTGCTTCGCGAATTGGATCCGGATGAAATCACATCAAAAGATGTATTCGATGCAGCCATGAAAGGCGATAAGCTGGCTTTGGAAATCTTCGAATTTACAGGAAACATGTTAGGTGAAGCCTTTGCAGACTTCGTTGCTTTCTCAAGCCCGGAAGCAATCATCCTGTTCGGTGGTCTGACGAAAGCAGGCGACTTGTTGATGAACCCGATCAAGCGTTCTATGGACAAGAACATGCTGAAAGTATTTGAAGGCAAGACTAAACTGTTATTCTCTCAGCTGAAAGAAAGCGATGCTGCCGTATTGGGAGCAAGTGCTTTGGGTTGGGAAGTTAAAGAATAAGAAAAAAATCTTTCCCTATAATACAATGTTTTTAAGACAGGTCGTATGTAAAATGCGATCTGTCTTTTTTATATAGCAAACTATGAAACAACATCCTTTACATCAGTTTAAATTCTGTCCGGTTTGCGGACAGCCGACGTTTGTCGTACACAACGAAAAGGCAAAAGAGTGCACGCATTGTGGTTTTGTCTATTATTTCAATCCCTCATCAGCCATTGCTTGTTTTATCCGTAACGAAGCCGGAGAATTATTGCTGGTCAGACGCGCCAAAGATCCAGGGAAAGGCACACTCGATCTGCCCGGAGGTTTCGTCGATATGTACGAAAGTGCAGAAGAAGCTGCAGCCCGCGAAGTAAAAGAAGAAACCGGACTTCAGATCGATCACTGCCAGTATCTGTTTTCTATCCCCAACATCTATCCATATAAAGGATTTGAAGTACATACCGTCGATATGTTCTTCGAGTGTCATGTCAAACAATTTACCCAGGCACAGGCAGCCGACGATGCAGCCGAAATCATCATTCGCCAGCCAGCCACGCTACAACCCGAAGAATTCGGCCTTACTTCCATCCGGAAAGCTATCCGGCAATATCAGGAAATGAACCGCTAAAAAACAAACAGCAAGCTTTTTCGGCTAATAAGTTTTCTAAATCTCAACGGGTTTATATATCTTTGTAAATTAATTACACAAAGAGTTAGTTTAAACAAACAGCGAAAGTTGTTTGTTGTTTTTAGTAAACAAACACATTAAAAGCAAAGAGTGTGATGAAGAAAATACTTATTCCCTTATGCCTGGTACTTGGTACGCACATGGTGGATGCTCAACGCTCGTATCAGTTTGGCAGTCCGGAGCGTCTGTTTACAGAAGGCAAGGAATTGTTTGGCCTGAAGAATTATTCTGGCTGCATTGACAAGCTGGAAGCCTACAAAGCCCATGCCACCGATGCAGACTTGATTCAGGAAGCAGACTTCATGCTGGTTTATGCCGCATTTGAGCAAGGTCGCCCCAATGCAGACGAGCTATTGAAAATGTATCTTGAAACGTACCCGGATTCACGCCACTCCGACGTGATAGAGTTTCTGATCGGTTCGGTTCATTTCGGACAAAAGAACTATCCGAAAGCCATCTTCTGGTTAAAAGAAGCCGGCATCGACCTGTTGAGTCCGGAAGAACAGGAAGCATATAGTTTTCGTCTGGCGTACTCGATGCTTCAAGTAGAAAAAGATAATCCGGACAAGTTGCAGCAAATCAGGCAGATGTTCAGCCGTATTCAGCAAATAGGCGATAAATATCGGGATGCTTCTGCCTACTACGTAGCTTATATTGATTATGCAAACGGCAAATACAATCAAGCACTCGTAGAATTTGATGCCTTGAAAGAGAATCCGGAATTCAAGGAACAGTCTTCATATTACACGACACAAATCTATTTTATCCAGAATAAATATAGCCAGGTAATCAAAGAAGGCGAACGATTGCTGGATACTTATCCGAGAAGTAATAACAACACCGAATTATATCGTATCCTGGGTAATTCCTATTATCATCAGGGACAACAGGACAAAGCGTTGAATTATCTGAGCAAATATGTATCAGAAGCCGATGAACCCTTACGCAGCGACTTGTATCTGTTGGGAGTATGTCTGTTCAACAAAGGCAATTACAGCAGTGCAGTCAACAACTTCGGTAAAGTCGTTAGCCAAGATGATGCATTAACACAGAATGCTTATCTGTATTTAGGTCAGTCTTATCTGAAACAGAATGACAAGAATAATGCACGCATGGCATTCGAAGCGGCTGCAACCTCTTCGTACGACAGACAAATTCAGGAAGCAGCCATGTACAACTATGCTTTACTGATACACGAAACGGCATTTACAGGATTTGGCGAATCCGTTACGATCTTCGAAGATTTCCTGAACGACTTCCCGAATTCCCAATATGCAGACAAAGTAAATGATTATCTGGTAGAAGTCTATCTGACTACCAAGAATTATGATGCTGCCCTGAAGTCGATCGAAAAGATCAAGCATCCGAGTGTCAAGATTCTGGATGCCAAACAGAATATTCTCTTCCAATTGGGAACGGAGTCCTTTACCAACATGAAGATGGATGAAGCGATTGATCTGTTCACGCGCGCCATCCAGATGGGAACGTATAACGAAGAAGCCCGTAGTGACGCTTATTTCTGGAGAGGCGAATCCTACTACCGGAAAGGTGAATACGGAAATGCGATTTCCGACTACCGGACTTATCAGAACAATACACAGCAGAAAGGAACGGATATGTATGCCCTTTCATTCTATAACCTGGGATACTGCTATTTCAAGCAGCAGGAATATGATATGGCATTAAATCGTTTCCGCCAATATACGGATGTGGAACAAAATCATGCTGCTGCTTCGTATGCGGATGCTTATAACCGTATCGGAGACTGTCTGTTCCATAATCGCCAGTTTGCTGCAGCTGAAGAGAATTACAACAAAGCCTCTCAGGTTCTTCCTTCTGCCGGAGATTATTCCGTTTACCAGAAAGGATTCGTACTGGGCTTGCAGAAAGATTATAACGGAAAGATCCAAGCTATGGATCAGTTGATTCGTGAATATCCGGAATCTCAATATATCGACGATGCCCTGTTTGAGAAAGGTCGTACTTACGTCTTATTGGAAAACAGCTCATCGGCTATTCAAACCTTCAACAAGCTGATTGGAGAGTATCCGGAAAGTAGTTTGGCTCGGAAAGCCGGTATCCAGTTAGGTTTGATTTACTATAACGACAATCAGCCGGAAAAAGCAGCAGAAGCTTATAAACAAGTCATCAGTAAGTATCCGGGCAGTGAAGAAGCCAAGGTGGCTTTGCAGGATTTGAAGTCTGTTTATATCGACTTGAATGATATTGATGCTTATGCTGCCTATGTAAACTCACAGGGAGGCAACATCCACCTGAACATCAACGAGCAGGATTCGCTGACCTACATTGCAGCAGAAAAGCTGTTTATGCGGGGTGACAACGAAGGAGCACGCCGGAGTATGCAGAATTACTTGCAGAATTATCCGAACGGTGCCTTCAGTACCAATGCCAACTTCTACCTGGCCAGCATTGCTTTCAACTTGAAGGAATATAACGAGGCTTTGCCGATGTTTGAACAAGTAATCGCCAGTGGTGACCGGAAATTCCTGGAAGAATCAACAGCGCGTAAAGCTGAAATTGAATACCTGACAGAAAACTTCAAGGCGGCTCTCGAAACATTCAAGCGATTGAATGAGATTGCAGAAAGTGCCGACAATAAAGAAGCAGCCTCTTTGGGAATCATGCGCTGTGCATTGAAAGAAGGTAACCAGAAAGATGCACTTGCCGGAGCAAACCAGTTACTGAAGAATCCGAAAGTTTCTCCGGAAATTGCCAACGAGGCCCGTTACGTTCGTGCGAAAGCTTACATGGAAATGGATCAGGAATCCAAAGCATTGGCAGACCTGAAGCTGATCAGTCAGGATACACGTACGGCACAAGGTGCTGAAGCCAAATACTTATTGGCCCAACTTTATTACGATGCCAATGATGATAAGAACGCAGAAAAGGTATTGGAAGAGTTTGCCAAGAACGGTACACCGCATCAATACTGGCTGGCTCGCGGATTCATCCTTTGGGCAGATATTTATATTCGTAAAGGCGATCCGGTTCAGGCCCGCGTTTATCTGAACAGTTTGCAAAAGAATTATCAGGGCGACGACAACATTACCGAGATGATTGAAAGTCGTTTGGCAAAACTAAAGTAATGAGGAGGCTAAGATGAAAACAAAATATCAGAAAGTACTTTGCGTAGCGGTATTGCTGGGTTCTGCCGTTACCGTTTCAGCACAAGAGGATGAAACGAAAAAGAAGCTGGACCGCGAAATGACGTTGGAACGTGAATATGCTCCGACGGTGCAGGATGCCAATAAAGTCAATACGTTGCCGGCGATTAAAGAACCGCAGGTAACCAAACGGGCGATTTCTTATTCTCCGTTTACATTGGCAACCGATCCGGAAAAGCAGATCTCGCTTTTGCCTTCGGGTAATATCATGACGCAGATGGATTATAACAAGCGTCGCGGTTACCTGAATGTAGCAGCCGGCATGCATTTGAATATCAACGGAGACTTCGGCTATCACATCTTAAGTACAGAAAAAGACAAGCTGAATGTATTCCTTTCTCACCGTTCAACAAACGGTAATATTGATTATATCCAGATCGAAGATCAGGTCAAGGCAAAACTGAATGATAACGTAGGTGGTATCAACTATGCCCATACCTTCGACAAAGCCATCTTGAAGTTAGGCGGTAAGTATAATTATTCGGGATTCAATTACTATGGCCTGCCTATAAATAACATGTCGAGCCTGCCAGTAGAAGATCTGTTGCAAAAAGCCGATCGGGAAACCAATCAGGTAAACCAGACGATCCAGGCAAATATCGGCATAGAAGCGAAAGAAGACGCGGCATTCTTCTACTTGATTGATTTGGATTACATCAATTTCTCGCACAAATACGGATTAAGCAAAGAACTGGACGGTCCGACTGAACATACCTTGGATGCGAAATTCGACTTCAGTGCTTTCTTCAATGGAAACCAGCGCGTGGGTGTTGGCGGACAAGTAGAATACTTCGCCTATAATCTGCCGACTTATCCGGAGGGAGTTCCCAATTGTGTCTTTGCTAATCATGCCGAGATTATATTAAGTCCGTATTACAAGATTGCCGGAGAAAACTGGAATGTCAAACTGGGTGCAAACGTGATGTTCGTTACCGGTGAAGACAATTCTTTCACAGCTTCACCGAATATTGCAGCGGATGTAGAAGTGGCGGACAAGACTGTCCTCTACTTAAAAGCCAACGGTCGTCTGTATTCGAATAGTGCATACGAAACATCACTCGTCAACCGCTATTTTAATCCTACCGAAGAAATAGCTCCGACACGCGAATGGTTGAACGGACAAGTCGGCTTGAAGTGCGGTGCAGCTCCCGGATTCTGGTTTGATGTCTTTGCCGGATACAAGATCCGTTCATCGGATGCCCTTTTTGTTCCGTCTCGTATCTTCAACGAAGGTGAGTTCGCAAACTATTCGAATGTATTGCCGGGCATTGACACAAAAGCCTTCTTTGCCGGTGCCAATTTGAAATACAGTTATCAGAACTATCTGGATATCCAGTTGAAAGGAGTTTATAATAGCTGGAAAGGTAATTACGATGATACTTGGGTCGGTGGGACATCCAATGCGGATCTGACGTATGTATATGGCCGTCCGAAGGTAGAGATCAATGCAGACGTAACAATAAAGCCGATTGAAAAGCTGGCAATCGGCCTGAATTACTACCTGGCAACCGACCGATACACTTGCCTGTTTGGTGTAGAAGATTATAAGTTGAACAACATCAACGAACTGAATCTGCAAGTTGGTTATACATTCAACGATACATTCGGGGCATATATCAAACTGAATAATGTGTTGAACCAGCAATACGAAATGTATTACGGGTATCCGATGCAGGGAATTAATATCATGGGGGGCGTAAATATTAATTTTTGACCACACAAAACTAAATTCATAATATTAAATTTAAAGTTTTACAAATTCGGAAGCGCGGGGCTGTGAAGTTCCGCGCTTTTTTTATGCTTCTTCCTGAGTTTCCTTGTTTTCCCGTCGGGTGGCACGTCCTTTGAGGACTTCCTTCTCTTCGGCCACCATGACATTCAGCCGCGAGATGAAATCGGCAAACGATGCGTCGCCATGCAGCGTGGCGAGTAAGTTCACCCCTTCTACCAGATTTCGGTAGGCGGCATCGGCCGAGCGGCGGGCTTGCTGCACGGCACCGACCTGCCGGGCGGAAAGCTCCGCCAACCGTTTTTTCGAGGCTGACGAATAAGCGTTTTCCTTCGCCTCCAAATCGTCCAGCCACACTTCGATGCCGAGGCCTTCCAAATCGCCCGCCGCCAAGGCCTCGCGGAGCTCCTGCAACAGGCTGTAAAGAATGGCACTCTCTTGTAGTTGCGACAGATAGGCAGGATTGCCGTATTTGTCGATCACCGCCTTCGCCCGCCCCGCCGCGGCTGCCACCGAAGCCTCCGGACAGGCCTTCATCGCCTTGGCAAAAGCATTCAAGCCCCTCCATGCACGACCACGTTCCTTATTCGCCGCAATAACCTGCTTCGAAAGCGGTGACAAGGTATCTGCTGAAAGTAAATCGTCCAAACGGGTCACGGCTGCCTGATAGTCGTCCAATTGCCTCCGCAAATGCTGGAGCGAAATTTCCGGCAACCCCGCCGACGGCAACTCTTCCGTCAACGACACTACCTGGCAATGGAATCCAAAAACTTCCTCAAGGTGTAAACTTGCGATATAAAACTTGTTGATCTTTTTCATCTGTCCTGACTTTTTCCCATCCGAGGCCAAATATAACGTCTCTGCTGATAAAAAACAAATCAAAAAAGGCGAAAATTAATGCAGAATAACACTTCATATTTATATTTACGTTTATCATGCAGCAAAATAGATTCAAATTATATTATTTGCTATTATTATGTAGCATAATTATAGCAAATATTTTAAATAGATATTATATTGCTGCATAACAAAATCAAATATTTATAATAGCTATTATTATGCAGCAATATGGATCGAAATATAAATAAAAAGTACTTTTCTGCTAAAAACTTCCGTTTACTGTGGGAAAGAAGTCCGAGAAAAGACGCTTTCGCTGCTTACTGGCTTTGTTATTCCCCTGATTCTTATTATTTTTGCGCCCTGAAAATAAAAAGACAGATTCATACATAGATTTCAAACGAACAAAACGGATGGAAATAACAAACTCGGCTAAACGCCCATCGCTCGGATTATCTTTGATTCCAATCATTGTTATGGTAATCCTCCTTTTCTTTACAATCCACATTTTCGGAAGTGATGCTTTGAGTGGCGGAAGCCAAGTTGTATTATTACTCACAACAGCCTGTTGCTCGGCTTTAGCCATGGGCTTTTGTCAGGTCAAATGGAAAAAGATTGAAGAATCCATCTGCACCAATATCTTAGGCGTGGCGACTGCCCTGTTAATCCTATTGCTCATCGGTGCACTTTCGGGAAGTTGGATGATCAGCGGCGTGGTGCCTACGCTGATTTATTATGGAATGCAGGTATTAAGTCCTACCTTCTTCCTGGCCTCTTGCTGTATCATCTGCGCCATTGTCTCGGTCATGACAGGAAGTTCGTGGACGACTATTGCCACCATAGGAATTGCTTTAATGGGAATTGGTGAAGCCTTGGGTTTCTCAACCGGATGGACAGCGGGAGCTATCATCTCGGGAGCTTATTTCGGCGATAAAATATCACCATTGTCGGATACGACTGTATTAGCTTCATCCACTACCAACACGCCGCTCTTCTCCCATATCCGTTATATGATGTACACAACGGTTCCGACGATGATTATCACTTTGATCATCTTTACCGTAGCCGGATTTGTCTTTGATCATTCCCAAGACGGACAAGTGATGAGCTTCGCTGCTTCGTTAAAAGAGACATTCCATATCTCTGCTGCCTTGATGATTGTACCGATAGCGACCGGGATACTGATTGCCAAACGAGTGGCCTCAATCATCACGCTGTTTATATCGGCTCTGCTGGCAGCTGTCTTTGCTATTTTGTTCCAACCAGACTTATTACAACAGATAGCTGGAGCTGAAAGCATCAATGCAGCATCCATGTTCAAAGGCGCTTTCATGACGTTATATGGTTCTACACAATTAGAGACAGGAAACGAGATGTTGAATTCCCTGGTATCTACCCGTGGAATGGCAGGAATGATGAATACGATCTGGCTGATTATTTGCGCGATGTGTTTCGGTGGAGCCATGACAGCCAGCGGCATGTTGGAAACGATCACTTCCGTCTTTATGCGCTTTATGCAACGCCGTGCCAGTATGGTCGCTTCAACGGTATTTTCGGGTTTGACACTGAATATCTGTACGGCCGACCAATACATCTCCATCATCCTGACAGGTAATATGTTCAAGGAAATCTATCGGAAGAAAGGATACGAAAGTCGCCTGCTGAGCCGTACAACCGAAGATGCCGTGACCGTAACCTCAGTATTGATTCCATGGAATACGTGCGGTATGACGCAAGCCACTATCTTGAGTGTACCGACATTAACTTATCTTCCGTACTGCTTTTTTAATTTGATTAGCCCGCTTATGAGCATAATTATTGCTATCTTGGGCTTCAAAATAAAAAAGCACCATGAAGAAGATCAAGATTAGTCTACTTGGAAAAGTAGTTATTGCCATTGCGGCCGGTATTTTATTCGGTCAGTTCTTACCAGCCAGTATCGTACGGATATTCGTCACATTCAATTCTTTATTCGGGAATTTCCTATCATTTTCCATCCCGCTTATTATTTTAGGCTTGGTAACACCGGCTATCGGCGAATTGGGAAAAGGAGCAGGAAAACTACTGGCCATTACAGCCTTGTTAGCGTATGGTTCGACGATCTTTTCCGGATTCTTTACCTTTTTCAGTTGTGATGCAATTTTCCCATCTATTCTTCCCCCGAATACCGAACTGGCAGCCGTAGAAAATCCGGGAGATTTTATGTTGACGCCCTACTTCGAAGTAGCGATGCCTCCATTAATGGACGTCATGACAGCTTTATTGCTTTCCTTTACAATCGGTCTCGGTTTATCCTACATTGAAGGGACAGTTCTCAAAGATGGTTTTACCGACTTCAAAGAAATCATCACGATGTTGATAGAAGTGGTTATCATTCCGCTTTTACCTTTGCACATTTTCGGTATCTTCCTCAACATGACTGTCAGTGGACAAGTGGCAGGTATCATAGCGATGTTCCTGAAAGTTATTCTGGTGATCTTCGTTCTCCACGTCCTGCTCTTACTAATCCAGTTCAGTCTGGCCGGATCAGTCAGTCACAAGAATCCGTTACGCTTATTGCGGAATATGCTTCCTGCCTATGCAACAGCGTTAGGTACACAATCTTCGGCTGCCACCATTCCGGTAACGCTGGCTCAAGCCATCAAGAATGGAGTACGGCAGAATATAGCCATCTTCGTGATTCCGCTTTGTGCCACAATCCATCTGGCCGGAAGTACGATGAAGATCGTTGCCTGTGCCATGGCCATCTTATTTATGTCGGGGGAACCAGTTACATTAACAGCATTCGCCGGTTTTATCCTGATGTTAGGAATCACAATGGTAGCGGCTCCGGGTGTTCCGGGCGGAGCCATCATGGCAGCCTTAGGCTTACTGCAAAGTATGCTTGGATTCAATGAGACCTTGCAAGCTTTGATGATTGCTCTTTACATTGCCATGGACAGTTTCGGTACAGCTTGCAACGTAACAGGCGACGGAGCCATTGCCATCTTAGTAGATAAAATTGCCGGAAAACCTGCTCAAGAAACAGCAGAATAATGACGATATAGCTAAAAACACAGAGACACGAAGCCACAGAGTTTTTATTTATTTCCTCTGCGACTTCGTGTCTCCATGTTTATCTATCTCGATCAACGGATATCTATCGGGACAATCGGCTGTTGTTTCACGTCATCCCAAAAGACAGCCTGATATTTTGTCTTTCCAAAATCAATTTGTTTCAAGTCGATGCAACGGATAGCACTGTTGTACATCGTCCGGAAATAAATCTTCCCATCACGAAGATCGGTAGCCGAGGTCCATTGTGTGGCACTTGGAATATCAGCATGCATCTCGCCTTTCGCACAAGCCGTCCACCTTCCCGCCGGGAATATAAGATTGTTGCCATTATTTTCCAAAATATATGGATTATAGGACGAAACGTTTGGATTTATAGCACAAAATACCCTGTTTCAAGTACATGATAAAATGCCGGCGTATCTTGCTTTTTATACCTTATTATATATACCCCATATCCGATTTTCTTTTATACCCTTCACACACGCCCCTATTTCTTTCATAATCTGCGACTTCCTGTGAAGGGTGTGAAAGGAACATCCTCTACTCACATTCCTTTTATAAATTCTCGATTTCCTCGTCAGATAGGCCTGTACATAATTTGATTTGTTCAAAAGAAATACCGTTCTGTTTCATCAGGCGGGCGGTCGTTAATATACCTTCTACTCGACCTTTTTCCAAGCCTCTCTCTTCACCAATTGCTATTCCCTTCTCTAATCCTTTTTTTTCTGCCGTCTTAACAGCATAGTCCATAACATTCTCATTGTCCCGGTATATTTTCAGGGCAGCCTCGTATTCAGCCCGTTCCTTCTTGTTCATATTGGCGATACGTGCCAATTCTTCCAGACGGTTAAACAAGGCTTTCTGACCTTTGAATGATAAATGTTCCAACTGTTCCATATGTTTCAAATTATATAACCAATAATCCAAGGGCGTCTTACATTCGGCCTCTGTCTTGTTGAACAACGGAAACTCGATGAAGATCTCTCGGAAGTTACGCCCTTTCTGTTCACCCGTGTCACGGTCGGCTATCACCAGATCGGTACGGACTTTATCCGTCTCGCCCGACTTGAAATTCAGCAGGAAGATTCCATAAACCGGTACGAGTTTAAACTTCCACGATGCACCTTTCTTACCTTGCGAGGCGATCATACGGCAAAGATAATACAATGCCCGCTCATAAAAATAATCCTGACGGGCATTTTGTAGTTCTACGATGAAAATCGTTCCGTCCCGGTCCTTACACAGTAAGTCAAAGATAACACCCCGACCATCGGTTGTCTCGCTTGGATCTTCCTTATCCATATAAGAAAGATCTTCTACATGGTGTTCACCTTCCAACAAATCATTGATTAACTCAATTAACAGTTCCTTACTTGATTCTTGTCCAAATAGAATCTTGAAACCACGATCTACAAACGGATTGATAAATACGTTTTTCTCTTCCATAGAAAAGGTTCTTTAAAATGTTTTACCCCAATAGCGGGATAGACAAAGATAAGTCATTTCATTGAAAATGGAGAATGATAGACTAATTTTCAATTCTCCATTTTCAACTTTCAATTAAATTACGCCTTATTTCTTCGGCGCCCAGTCACGCGGAGCCGGAATACCCGGAAGCGGTTTCCGGTCTTTCAACTGGTTCATGACTTCCTGAATGGCTCGATCTAACTGCTGGTCTTCTCCATTCCACTCGCAAATCGGATCATTATCGACTACAATATCCGGATCTACTCCGTGGTTCTCGATAATCCAGTCGCCGGTCTTCGGATCATAGCTGGTGAAGAACGGGACACGGATGTCGGTTCCATCCATATAAGGCAACGAACCACTGATACCGACGATTCCACCCCAAGTACGAGTTCCAATCAGCTTCCCTAACTTCAGGGCGCGGAAACCCCACGGGAACAAATCACCATCAGAAGCCGAATATTTGTTGATCAGGCAGACTTTCGGTCCGACTTGTACGGCATCGGGCACGGTTCCTATCAGTTTTGAGCCCCGACGCATCGTCAGACGATAAGGTTCACGGGCCAGGCGTTCCAGAATCATCGGAGAAACATTTCCACCTCCGTTGGCTCGGTCGTCGATAATCAATCCTTCCTTATCGAGTTGCGGATAGAAGTAGCGGGCAAACTCGTTCAATCCTTCCGGTCCCATATCTGGTATATAAATATATCCGACACGACCTTGCGTAGCTTCCGTTACTTTCTTCAGGTTATTCTGTACCCAGTTATAATGATACAGCGAATATTCTTCCACCAACGGCGTAATCACTACTTTATGCGCTCCTGCCAATTGCGGCTTGCTGTTCAGCATCAGTTCGGTAGGAATATCGGCTTTCCCGACCAACAACTGATACATATTCTTCACACGGTTGGTAGGAACACCGTCGATAGCAACGATATATTCGCCGACTTTCGCTTCAATGCCCGGCTCTGCCAGCGGAGAACGCAACTTCTTGCTCCAGTTGGCTCCTTCCAAAATCTTTTCCAGCTTGAAGAAACCACTCGGATCACGGGATATTTCTGCGCCCAACATACCGGTATTCAGACGTTCGGGCTTTTCCATTTCACCGGGATTGACATAGGCATGACCGCATTCCAGCTCACCGATCATCTCACCGATGATGTAATTCAGATCGAGACGTGTCTTTACGTATGGCAACAGAACAGCATATTTCTGCTTGATTGCCTTCCAATCCATTCCGTGCATGTTCTGTAAATAGAAACCATCCCGATAAGCTCGCCAAGCTTCGTCGAAGATCTGTGCCCATTCTTGCGGATAATCTACCGTAATCTTCATATTCGAAAGATTCACAGCCTGACTTAAATCGGCTTTTCCGGAAGGAATCGTAGATGAGACATACAATGTTTTAGCGCGTGAGAACATGGCTTTGGAACTGCCGGGATTAACATACATGATGGCTCCTTCGGCAATGGTTTCTTCTTTCTTTGTTTTCAGATCATACGCCTTGGTGCCGCCAGAGGTATAATAATAGACTTTATTTCCGTCTGAATAAAAGTGTGCGTAATACGAAGGAGGAAGCGGAAGCTTCACGATACGATCGGCGATACCGTCGATGTCGATGCGGACCGACGTATCTTCTTCCGAAGTTTCTTCTTTTGTACTTTCAGTAGCCTGTACGGTCACCTCATCATCTTCCTCCAAGAAAGGTGAAGGCGTGTCCTGACGAAGCAGTGCCAGATAAACCCCATTCATCCGGGTATAAACATGATTCCATTCCGTTTGTCCGTAAGTCGGATTGAAATCGCGGGCAGACGAGAAGATCAGATACTTACCATCCGTACTGAAAACCGGTGAGCTGGACGAATACCACTGATCGGTTATCGCATATTCCTTCTGAGTTTCGAGGTTATAGACATAGACAATCGAAAAATCATTCTCCGAAGTACGGGTATAAGTCAGCCATTTACTGTCCGGAGAAAAAGAAACTTCTCGCGGTTCGCCCAGCGGATCCAGCAACAATACCTTCTTCTGTTTGGAAGCTACGTCCAACAGACAGATCCGGTTCTGCCGATCGGTATAAACCAATTTCTTGGCATCCGGACTCCAACTAAACGTCCGGATATACGTATCATTGTTCTTTGTCAATTGAACCGGTTCTTTTCCCAAACCATCTTCCTGTAAATAGAGTTCTGTCTCGCCGGTCCGGTCGGAGATAAAGGCGATATATTTCCCATCGGGCGACCATTGTGCTTCCCGTTCGTGCGCTCCGGGCGTACGGGTGATATTCTTACTGACGCCTTTTTCGACCGGAATGTTAAACACTTCCCCACGAGTTGTGACCACCATCCGTTCACCATTGGGAGAAAGACTGGCAGCAGTCAGGTAATCAACGCCATCCTTAATAGCTTGGCGTGCATAGACATTGTCGGAAGCCAAACGGATATTCACTTTCTCCGGCTGGTTGTTTCCGGCTTTCAGCTTATAAATATAACCACCATTCTCAAAGACAATCCAATCGCCGTGGCAAGAAGGGAATTTGATATCATACTCCGTAAAGTTGGTTACCTTCTTGGTTTCTTTCGTTTTCGTATGATAAACAAACAGATTCATCGTACGATCACGATCCGAAAGGTAATAGATTTCATCGCCTATCCACATCGGGAAAATATCCTGCGCCTCATTATTAGTAATATTCTCTACCTTCTTCTGGGCCGGATCATAAATCCATACATCATCCGCCATTCCACCTTTATAATATTTCCAGGTACGAAACTCACGCATCACCCGGTTATAAGCCAACCGTTTGCCGTCGGGCGAATAACTACAGAAGCCACCTTCGGGCAAAGGAATCACCTCCGGCAGTCCACCTTCCTGATTGACGGTATACAACTTTCCGGTGAATCCGTCACCAATCCGGTTACGATAGACAATCTGTTTGCCGTCGGGCGTCCACGTCATCACCATATTATTCGGTCCCATACGGTCACCCAAATCATCACGACCATTCGTAGCCGTATACGTTACCCGTAAAGGCTCTCCGCCATAGACGGGAATTGTAAACACTTCGGTATTTCCATCATACTGACCGGTAAAGGCAATTGTCTTTCCATCCGGTGAAAAACGGGGAAACATCTCATACCCGACATGCGAAGTCAATCGCTGGGCCTCACCACCGCTCATAGGTACCTGATACAAATCGCCGGCATACGAGAAAACAATCTCCTTCCCATTCGTAGCCGGAAAACGCAGCAATCGGGCTTCATCTGCCAAGGCAGTCAACGAAAGTCCCGAAAGAGCAATTAGCAATAATTTCTGATTCATGGCATATCTTATTTATACGTATTTCGTGAATAGCACTCTTTTCTATCAACAAAGATAATCATTCACCATACATATCCTCTACCCGAAAGCCACAAAGTTCACATGAGCAACCCGTCTTCTTCCACTTCCGGAGTTTTCTCACACGATCAGCAAAGACAAAACCAATAGGAAAGTAATTTGTTGACAGTTGTCATAAAGCTTTTCCATATTTGTCAAAAAACTTTAGCACATATATAGTAAAGCTTTTCGACATCTGTCGAAAAATTAAATATTCATTACTCTTCCATTCAAATCTTAGTATTTTAAAATCACTGCATCAGGAAAAGGATTCTCAAGCATCTTTATTTGAACAAGATAAGTAGCTATCATCGGATAATAAATCGTCTCAAGAGAAAGATATTTCCAAATAAAGATTATCTTTGAAGTTATTATCTATAAAAAACACAACTGATATGATAACAACTCATTATTTACTGATGTCGGGCGTATGTGCGGCAACCTGGTTGCTTTCTGCTTGCAATAACGTTCCGCCTCCTGCACCCGTTTTACCCGTTCCTACACCGGAACAAGTAGAATGGCATAAATTGGAAACCTACGCATTCGTCCATTTTGGATTAAATACCTTCAATGATTTGGAATGGGGCTACGGAAACACACCGGCTTCGACCTTTAATCCGACGGATTTGGACTGCGACCAATGGGTACGAACCATTAAGGCTGCCGGATTGAAAGGAGTGATCCTGACGGCAAAACATCACGATGGTTTCTGCCTCTGGCCTACCGCTACAACAGAATATTCGGTCAAGAATTCGCCTTGGAGAGACGGAAAAGGTGATATGGTTCGTGAACTCTCGGATGCTTGTCGTAAACATGGACTGAAGTTTGGTATTTATCTTTCTCCCTGGGATCGTAACAGTGAGAATTACGGACAGCCGGGATATGTGGAAAAGTTTCATGCTCAGATGCATGAACTAATCAGTAACTACGGGCCGTTATTTGAATATTGGTTTGACGGTGCCAACGGTGGTGACGGCTGGTACGGAGGAGCCAATGAGAAACGTTCAATCGATCCGAAAACATATTATAAATATGAGGAAGCCCGCGATGCCATTAAGGAACTGCATCCGCAGGCCATGATTTTCGGAGGTACCGTTCCGGATATTCGTTGGATTGGAAATGAAGAAGGCTGGGCAGATGCGACACAATGGTCGCCCTATTCCTACGAAAAGGAAAAACATTATACCGACAGTCAGCGAGGCATGGAGGACGGAGATAAATGGTTGGGAGGAGAATGCGACGTTTCTATTCGTCCGGGCTGGTTCTATCACGCACGGGAAGACCATCAGGTAAAGTCGTTGGCCAAGTTAGTCGATCTGTATTACCGCAGTGTCGGTCATAATACCAACTTCCTGTTAAACTTCCCGGTAGCACTGAACGGTAAAATTGCTCCGGGCGATTCCATCCGTGCCGTTGAATGGTATCAGACGATCCAGAATGATTTGAAGACCAATCTGCTGAAAAGTGCTTACGTAGAAGCAAGTAATTCGCGTGGTAGGAAATATGCTCCGGCTCGGGTTACCGATGGCGATTGGGATACTTATTGGGCTACAGAAGATGGTGTAATGCAGGCCTCACTTACATTCACTATGTCTCCAGCCTCGGATGTTAACCGCTTATTATTGCAAGAATACATACCGTTAGGCCAGCGTGTCAAGGCTTTCAAGATCGAATATGAGGAAAACGCCCAATGGAAAGAGGTGGAACCGGTGGATGAAACAACGACGATCGGTTACAAACGTATTGTTCGCTTCAAAACGGTGCACGCCGAAAAGCTTCGGGTAACGTTCCTGGATGCAAAAGGTCCGTTATGTATTAATAATGTAGAAGCATACTTGGCTCCGGCTTTGCTGACTGAACCGGCTATTACCCGCAATCTGGAAGATAAAGTCCGTATCCAGGCAGGTGAACCAACGGCTATGATCTATTATACAACCGACGGATCTGAGCCAACCAAAGAGTCAACTTTATACGATCAACCTTTTGTATTAGATCAGAAAGCTACGGTAAAAGCGATCGTCTATGACGAAACCTTCGACAAATATAGTCCGGTCACCACTGCCGAATTTGATATTCCGGTAAAAATGTATCAAATAGCGGACGAAAAAGAGAAAGCTATACTCGACGGAAATGGTTATACGACCTATTATTTGCCAAAAGGGAAACAGGCATTGACTGTACGCCTCGTACAACCGCAGACGATTTCCGGTTTCCGCTATACACCGAACCAGAATCGGGACGCACAAGGGCATATTTCCAGCTATCGGTTCTATGTAGACGGTAAACTGGTATCCAGCGGAGAGTTCTCGAACATCAAGGCGAATCCAATAGAACAAGTCATCCGCTTCGCTCCAGTCAAAGGCAAAGAAGTCAAACTGGAATCCGTACGTAACGTAGATGATGTCAAGAGTACTGGTATCGGAGAATTTTCGGTACTGACAGAATAAACTAAGGTAAAAAGGCAAGAAGCGGTCGATCTTCTTGCCTTTTTCTTAACCAAGCATATCTAAAATACCCGAAGCCTTTTGGGCTATATATTTCGGATGATAAGATTCGAGCTCAGAAGCCGGGCGGAATCCCCAGGTAACGCCACAAGCATCAACCCCACTATTGATAGCCGTTTGCATATCTACATTCGAATCTCCAATATATAAGGTATCAGCCGCCTCCACATGCGCCTTCTCTCTGATTTCAGATACGATACCCGGATCCGGTTTTGTCTTTATGCCTTCCCGCTGCCCCAAAACAGCAGTAAAACGAATATTCGGGAAGAAATATCCGACTAATTTCGTCGTTGCAGCCTGATATTTATTAGAAGCTACGGCCAGCTGGATACCTTTATCCTGCAACGCTTGGAGCAATTCCGGAATACCTTCATAAGGACGGCTGGCATCCGCATTATGCACATCATAATGAGCCAAGAAATCCTGACGGATCTTAGCAATATTCTCTTCCGTCTTTTCCCCTTCAGGCAAAGCACGCTCGAACAGTTTATTAATACCATTACCTACAAAATAATTGTATTCTTCCAAATGATGCGTCGGAAATCCATTCTTTTCCAAGGCATAGTTCGTACTGTGCGCCAAATCAGCGATCGTGTTCAGAAGCGTACCATCCAAATCAAAGATCAATAACTTTTTCATTTCTATCGGATATTAATAATACGGTACAAATATATATTCTCTAGTAGGCGACAAAGATAGAAAAAGAGTTGAATATACACAAAAGGCCGGCTTCCATTCGGGAAACCGGCCTTTCTTCTATTGAATTACTTAAAAACTCAATTATTTACCAGAAAGTTTTTCTTTCAAAGCAGCCAACTCTTCGATATCACCTAAAGTAGTCTTTTCGAGCTGAGTAGTAGCTACGTTGTTATCTTCTTTCTTGTTGTGTCTAGCTTTCTTTTCAGCAGCAGCTTCTTTCTTAGCGATCTTCTGTTCATCTTCGAATACGCGGCTGTGAGACAAGATGATTCTCTTAGCTTCTTTGTTGAATTCGATAACCTTGAACGGCAGTTTTTCATCTACCTGAGCCTGAGAGCCGTCTTCTTTAACCAAGTGTTTCGGAGTAGCGAAACCTTCAACACCGTAAGGCAAAGAAATAACTGCACCCTTATCCAACATTTCGATGATTGTACCTTCGTGGATAGAACCTACTGTAAAGATAGTTTCGAATACATCCCAAGGATTTTCTTCCAACTGCTTGTGACCTAAGCTCAAGCGGCGGTTTTCCTTATCGATTTCCAATACCTGAACTTCGATATCAGCACCAATCTGAGTGAATTCAGACGGATGTTTGATCTTCTTCGTCCAAGACAAATCAGAAATGTGGATCAAACCGTCAACACCCTCTTCGATTTCTACGAATACACCGAAGTTAGTGAAGTTACGTACTTTAGCCATGTGTCTTGATCCAACCGGGAAGCGTTCTTCGATATTTTCCCATGGATCCGGTTTCAGCTGTTTGATACCCAAAGACATCTTACGTTCTTCACGATCCAATGTCAAGATTACAGCTTCAACTTCGTCACCTACCTTCATGAAGTCCTGAGCAGAACGCAAGTGCTGAGTCCAAGACATTTCAGAAACGTGGATTAAACCTTCTACGCCCGGAGCGATTTCGATGAATGCTCCGTAGTCAGCCATAACGACAACTTTACCTTTAACTTTGTCACCAACTTTCAAGTTAGGATCCAAAGCATCCCAAGGATGCGGAGTCAGCTGCTTCAAACCTAAAGCAATACGTTTCTTTTCGTCGTCGAAGTCCAAGATAACCACGTTGATCTTCTGATCCAGCTGAACGATTTCTTCCGGATGAGAAACGCGGCCCCAAGACAAGTCTGTGATATGGATCAAACCGTCTACGCCACCCAAGTCGATGAATACACCGTAAGAAGTGATGTTCTTGACAGTTCCTTCCAATACCTGACCTTTTTCCAACTTAGAGATAATGTCTTTCTTCTGTTGTTCCAGTTCAGCTTCGATAAGAGCCTTGTGAGAAACAACCACGTTCTTGTATTCCTGATTGATCTTAACGATCTTGAATTCCATAGTCTTACCAACGAATACATCGTAGTCGCGGATCGGCTTAACATCGATCTGAGAACCCGGCAAGAAGGCTTCAATACCGAATACGTCAACGATCATACCGCCCTTCGTACGACACTTGATGTAACCCTTGATGATTTCATCATTTTCCAATGCTTCGTTAACACGTTCCCAAGAACGAGAAGCACGAGCTTTTTTGTGAGAAAGGATTAATTGTCCTTTTTTGTCTTCCTGGCTTTCGATGTAAACTTCTACTTCGTCGCCAATCTTCAAATCCGGGTTGTAACGGAATTCAGACATCGGAACAACACCATCAGATTTGAAACCAATGTTTACTACAACTTCACGTTTGTTCATTGCAGTAACAGTACCCATAACCACTTCTTTATCTTTTACAGTGTTCAGGGTTTCGTCATAAGTTTTTACAAGATCTTCCTTGCTTACGCTACCGTAAGATTCGCCCTTTTCAAGAGCATCCCAATCGAAATTGCCGATCGGCTGAATGTTCTTCAAATTTTCCATTCTAAAATTGTTAATACTAAGTTTGTTTTATTTAGTAAGTTAGACTTTATGTTGCCTATCTCAAAAATCAACTGCAAAAGTAATGCTTTTTTCTGATTTACAAGAAATCCATTATTAAAATTGCGTGCTAAACTATAATCTTTAACTAATAAACAAGAAGTTAGCCGTTAAAGCATCTATTTTAGTCCAAAGGTCCACTTCGCCCCTGCTACGTTGAAATAAGTACTAACAGTTTATTATGGAAAGTCTCCGATGGGAATAATATCTCACTTAGAAATAGAAGAAAATAAAGAGGCAAAAGATACTACCAATGCCTCTTACTTCTATTAATAATAATACAATCAACCATTTAATATCTCTGTCAACCGTTTCACACCTTCGGACGCTCCGCACTGCAGATGAACAATATCATCCCGATAGGTCCGGACTTCTTTCGGATCAATCAGATAAATTGGTTGCCCGCGACGGACATAGTTTAATAAACCAGCTGCAGGATAAACATTCAGTGAGGTTCCAATAATCACAAAAATATCACAAGCTTCTACTTCTCGGATTGCCGGATCTATCATTGGGACAGCTTCTCCAAACCAAACAATAAAAGGTCGTAGTTGAACTCCTTTCGGATCTTTATCTCCCCAATGAATATCCGGGTGAGCAGGATCCAGATCATAGGTAGTTTCTAAATCACGGACAGAACAAGCCTTCATCAGTTCTCCATGTAAATGAATAACCTGTGTACTCCCTGCCCGTTCATGCAAATTATCAATGTTTTGTGTGATGATCCGCACATCAAAGTCTTTTTCCAAAGCAGCCAACCCATAATGTCCGGCATTCGGCTTTGTATTCAATAGTTCACGCCTGCGCTGATTGTAAAAGTTCAGAACCAGCTCCGGATCCTTTTGGAAACCTTCGGGCGTAGCTACATCTTCTACCCGATATTTTTCCCATAATCCATCTGAATCGCGAAAGGTAGAAATACCACTTTCCGCACTCATTCCGGCACCTGTCAATACCACTAATCTTTTTTTCATGATGATTTGAATTTAGATTGTCATGCAAATTAATAGTTTTCTCATAAAAGAACAAATAATGAAAACAAAAAAGGCGATACTTTTCGATACCGCCTTCTTTTGTTGATTACCTTCCGGTCCTCACGGAGGGGAAGGATAGACTTTTATTACACTATTATTAATACTAAACCACTTGTTCGCCTTCTCAGGTTACTTGTCTTGCTAAAACAAGACACGTGACTATTAACTTAAAAAATATGTTTTAATAGATTGCGATGGGATTTCTCCCACCGCAATTTTATGAATTGTCAATTGTTAATTTTCAATTGTCAATTATTTAACAACCACTTTGAAGCTTTCGCCGTCAACTGATACAACTACTACACCTGCAGGAGCAGCGATGGTTGTGTTGTCTGAAGAAACTACTTCGTTAGCTACTACCTTACCTAAGATTGTGCTTACGATTACGTTCTTGCCTTCAGCACCCTTAACAACTACGGCACCGTTAACACCGGCTACTACTACGTTACCAGCAGCAATTGTTTCGTTTTCTGTAGCGATCTTATCGTCCTTAACATACTTAACGTCAAAGATCAAAGCATCGTCACCACCCGTAATTTCTTCAAATTTAGACTCCTTGCTGTCTGACAGAACTAAGCAGCCATTTTGAACTTTCAACCAAGCAGCATATTCAGGAGCGATATCCTTATCACCCGCTTTCTTCATAGATTCGAACAAGAATGTCTTATCTGAAGCATCACCCGGTTTTACATAACGCATTGACCAAGTCACATATTTATGATGATCACCTTGTAAGTTTACGATATAAGCAGGATTACCCTTTGCTAAAGCGACTTTGTTAGCAGCGATGATTTCATCCAACAAAGCTTCATTCACGTCAGCTTTAGCTACAGCTGCAAATTGATCTTTCAAGATATACAAACTATCACCATACTGAATAGCCTTTACAAAACCGGCACGAGTATATTTCTTCCAAGCATATTCGTTCATACCAGCATTAACTGAATCCTGGAAGTTAACCAAGTATTTACCGAAACGGAAGCCCGGAGTTGCCGGAGTTGCGTGAACACAATGAGCCGCATCTGTCGGCTGTCCCTTAGCATCTACGTGCTGATGATTTGAAGCATCACAAGGAATACCCGGAGTAGCTGCAATATCATTACGTTCGATAGAAATCAAATACTGAGGTTTGATATAGCCTAAGCCACGAGTTACCCATGCTGTATCTACAATGAAAGACAAACCTGAAGGAGCTTTGTCATCAGTATAGATACCTAAGAAATCAATTCCTTTAACTTTGAAGTTTTCATTACCTTCAATCTGGAGAACTTCATTACGATATTTTTCAACGAAACGTAATGTATCTGAAGCATCACCTTCATTTCCTTCTAATTCAGCGTTATTGAAACGACGATATAAAGGAGATTCTGCTTCTTTTACCGCAAATGCAGATGTACGAGTTTCACTTAATTTTTCAACGCTCAATTCTGGAGTAACACCTGCGTCTGAGATACCAACTTTATCAGAAGCCTTCTTAATTTCTGCATATTTATTTGCCTTATTCCAAACAGAAGCTACTAAGGCATAGAAGTGTTCACCTTCATAATGGTTGTTTTCTTTCAAGAAGAATGTATCAACTTTAGCTTTAGTATTATAATTTCCTGCACCCAAAGAATATTTATTATTCTTATTTTCAACTAATTTACCACGATTGTTATAAACAACATAGTTTGTTCTTACCAATTGAGCTAATCCAGGAATTGTTTGTGCATAGTCAGAAGCCTTTACACCATATTCCGAAGTTGAGCCTTCTTCCAATCCAAATAAAGCAGCTTCGGTAGATACATACAATACTGAATCTTTTTCATTAGAAGCAGTAGAAATCCACTGTTGCATTGAGAACGGATTCAAATAGTTAAACTGATATTTAGTAACCATCAAGTCCGAAGAATTCAGATGTTTATAACCTAAATACTTATCCTTAATGATAGTAGAATCCGTGATTTGTGTAAATGTCAAACCTTTGGCATTGGTCAACAAATCATCCACGTTGGTTAGAGAAGAGCCTCCAGTTGCTACAATAGCTCCATTTTCAGCATTCCGCAGCTGAATAGCAGATTCTGTTAGACCTGTAAACTCACGGTTTACAATCTTCAACGGAGAAGTAGGTAACAACAAATCTGATTTCTGAGTTTTAGTAACAACCCACTGGTAAGCTGGCATGTGCTGTGCATCCTGAGCATCTAATGTTACCCATTCTGCAGTTTGACTATCAGCTGAATTTTTATTAATAGGAGCTGCTAAAACTTGACCTTTTTCATTGGTGATCACATACAAGCCATTAGCTGCAGAGGTCTTATCTGATGGCGATACTGAACAAGATCCAAAACCAAAATCAACTTTTGTATGGATACCTGAAGTTTCGTCAGTCTTGATTGTGATGATGCGCAAGTCATCGCTAGCGGCTAAATCCTGTAAATCAACCCAGTTCTTTAAAGCCTGATTTCCACTTAATGTACTAATAGCATCTTCAATAACTATCGCATTTTCTTTAGTTAAATCGTTCCAATATTTAACAGCATCAGGTTTATTATAAGTAGCTTTAGCCCTCAAATAAATTCTTTTTTCAGTTGCATTATAATAAATAATGAATTTACCTAAGCCTTTTAAATAGTTTAATTTAGAATCACCAACAGCAAAAGCACCTTTACCTTGCTCATTATAAGCAAAAGTCAAGAATTTAGTAGAAGCATTTGCATTTGTATAAGCTGTATCGACATGTAAATAAGAACGATTTGCCGGTATATCAGTCTTGTAATCTGCTACTTTATAGAAGTAGACAAAACCATTTTCAGCCTCCTCTGCTTTGATTTTCGATTGAGAGAACAAGTTCGGGAAATCCGGATGATTAGCATCTTTCACAAAAGTTAATTGTATACCATCATTAGTAACCTTTTGGGTACCTAAAATTGTATTAAATTGTTCTGCAGTTAAAATTTTATCTACAGCCTTGTTTAAAGTAAATTTTAACAAACCTGAAACTTTATCTGCATAAGTTGCATTATCAACAACTTTTACAACGACTCCATCTGATACTGTATCCCAAGCCAAAACCGCCATTACAGAACCTTCAACGTAAGATCCCAAGTACCAAGAATCAGACATACCATCATAGACCGGATAGAATTTCCAACCTGATATTTCACCATCTGATACGGGAGCAACCTCTTGATAACGAACATTAGCATTTCCGTCTGTTGTTTTTTCTGTCTTATTCCAATCTTTATAGCCTTCAACAGACACACTCAACATCATGCCTCGTAGAGAATTGGTAAAGTCAAAAATAGGATTTTGACCATTGGCCTCAGGACGAGTTACATTGACACACCACAAAGAAGAAGTCCAAGCATTATCACCATCAATTACCCCATTAGTAGTAGATGCCAATGATGATAAAGCAATAGTTCCATTTTCATCCAAAGTCAATACTTTGTTATCAATTTTAGAGAGTGTGCCATTTGCCATAAAACCGTCAGCAACCAAATGATATAAACTACCATCGTTTCCTTCCGGCAACTTAGTAACTGGAACTCCAACTACGTTCTGATCAATTTTTACCGGAACATAATCAGAAGGAGCAGCACTCGCCATTACAGAAGATGCCAGCATAAAACCGGCACAAAGCGTAAGTACCTTTTTGTTCATAATAAAATAATTTAATTAGTAATATAAAGTTTATAAATCTCTTTCTTTAATTAACTCACAAGCGGTTGGGAAACTCGTTCCGATTAACTCGTTGAAATTCAATCTTAGGGTGTCGGGATTAAATGAACGATTCTACTCGACACGATTGTATTGCAAAGGTAAATCCTTTTTTGATACCAGCAAATAATCATGAACTTTTTTTTATCAACAAACCCCGTTTCTTATCAACACCCCCTAAAATTGAGGACAAACCTACCTGTTTAGATAACGTACCCGAAATTCGTCTAAATTAAAAGTATTAAATGTTGCAAATAAAGGTTGATTTTAACTTAACATTTCCATCTCTGAATTCCAATCACTTATTATATATACAGGTTCATTGAAGACGAGACACTCGTCAAAAATCTAATTCTGCTTGCCTATTTCGAAATCCATAATAACACATAGCTTCTAACAACTTCAGAATAATCCTCATAAATCCTATTTCAATATTCAATATAGAGTTATCTGCTGGGGCAAAAATTAATTAGCAGTGTCCAAATTGGTCATTTTTGAAACTCATTTTAGCTTCTAAAAGACAAATATCCAGCCCAAGCAATATTCTTAAACGATATTAATATCACCAGTCTTAAGAGTAAAGATTTTTAGATTAACTATTTTATTCTACTACGCTAGCTCTTCTGTTTTCCAAGTTGAAACTTCATACAATAGTATATATATAATAAGGTATAGGAAAGAAGTGTATTCCATAGAAAAAACATAGGCATGAATTACAAAAAAGATGCCTACCTTTTCATCCATTCATGCCTACCTTTTCATCAAAATACGCCGGCTTTTTAGACAAAAGCAACGAGTATCAATTTCGATTCCAACGAGTGTCATTTTTGATACTCGGTAGCTATTTCAATAAGGCCAGATTATTACTACATACAAGTCTAATTAAATAAAACACCCTTCACACACACCCTTAACTCATTGTTATTCTGAAAAATGATGTGAAGGATGTGAAAGGACGCCTTCAAATACTTAAAAGAGGAGAAAAAACATCAATCCTTTTCCCTTTAGAATTTTTCATTGAATATATGAGGTATTTATCTGATTAAAACACTACATTTGCGCCGCATAAATAGTTTGTAAAATAAAAACATGGATAAAGTTAGCTACGCACTTGGATTAAGCATTGGAAATAATTTCCAGAACTCAGGGATCAAAGATCTGCAAGTTGAAGACTTCATTAAGGGTCTGACAGATGTTATGGAAGAAAAACAACCGGCCATTACATACGATGAAGCCAAAGAAGTCATCAATGAATATTTCATCAAACTGCAGAAAGAGAAGATGGAAATCAACAAAAAGGCAGGAGAAGAATTCTTACACATCAACAAAGGAAGAGCGGGTGTAGTAGAATTGCCCAGCGGACTTCAGTATCAGGTACTGAAGCAAGGTAATGGAGCCAAGCCGACAGCAACCGACAAAGTAAAATGCCACTATCATGGAACTTTGATTAACGGTACTGTATTCGACAGTTCTGTACAACGCGGACAGCCTGCTGTATTCGGTGTTAACCAAGTTATTCCTGGTTGGGTAGAAGCCTTGCAGTTAATGCCGGTAGGATCAAAATGGCGTTTGTTCATTCCTTCTAATCTGGCTTATGGAGAACATGGTGCCGGCGAAATGATTGAACCGAACAGTACGTTGATCTTCGACGTTGAACTGCTAGATATCGTCAAGTAATAATAAATTTATAACATAAATATACAATGAAAAAAGTAAATGTTTTGGCTGCAGCATCTGCAGTCGTATTGGGTCTTGCTGCTACTTCTTGCGATTCAAAGCAGAATGTCAGCTTGAGCAATGATGTAGATAGCGTCAGCTATGCAATTGGTGTGAGCACAGGTGCTGGTTACAAAGAAAATCTGAAAACTTTACCAGGCGGTGAAGCTAACGTAGATGCTTTAATCGCTGGTTTTGTAGAAGCTATCAAAGGTGATTCAACCAAGATGACTCCAGAAAAGGCTCGTGAATATATGCAGACTTATTTTGTTCAGGCATCTGCAAAAGAAGCTAAGAAGAACAAAGAAGAAGGTGAAAAATTCTTGGCTGAAAACAAGACAAAAAGTGGTGTTATCACAACTGAAAGCGGTTTGCAATACCAAGTCATCACAGAAGGAACAGGTGCTAAACCGACAGAAAAGGATCGTGTAAAAGTACACTATACTGGAACATTATTGGATGGAACTAAGTTCGACAGCTCTGTTGATCGTGGCGAACCTGCAGAATTTGGTGTTAACCAAGTAATCAAAGGTTGGACAGAAGGATTGCAGTTGATGCCGGTAGGTTCTAAATATATTTTCTGGATTCCGTCAGAATTGGCATACGGAGAACGTGCAGCAGGTCCGGAAATCAAACCGAACAGCGTCTTGAAATTCGAAGTAGAATTATTAGATATCGTAAAATAAATCATTGACATAGCATCGTTCTTATACAACGATACGCGTCTTTTCATAAAAAAGCAGGGAAAAGCATGTTGTAAAGCAGTTTTCCCCTGCTTTTTTATTATTTCACGACTTTTTTCTTTCAAAATGCTCATTTTTCAAAATAAAATACATATTTTTGATACGGTAAAACATTCTTGAATATATTAATCATTTCAGTATATGGAAAAAATAGATAAACTAGATCATCAGATCCTGAATATTATTTCAAAGAACGCCCGTATTCCGTTCAAGGATGTGGCAGAAGAATGCGGAGTATCACGTGCAGCCATTCATCAACGTGTACAACGTCTGATCGATATGAATGTTATCGTCGGATCAGGATACCACATTAATCCCAAAATTCTGGGATATAACACATGTACTTACATCGGTGTAAAACTGGAAAAAGGCTCTATGTATAAAGATGTTGTACCTGAATTGGAAAAGATTCCGGAAGTAGTAGAATGCCACTTTACAACAGGTCCGTACACGATGTTGGTTAAATTGTATGCCCGCGACAATGAGCATTTGATGGAATTATTAAACTCAAAAATTCAGGAAATTCCTGGCGTAACAGCAACAGAAACATTGATCTCTTTGCGTCAGAACATCAAACGAGAAATACCTATCTGTAAAAAGATGGATGAATAAAATTTAAGTGGATGCATTTTTCCGGCCTCCACAAGATGAAATTCAGCACACAAAAGCTCAAAGGAAACTTGTACCATGTCTTTTCTTTGAGCTTTTGTGTGTATCTCTTTATAAGGATCTTTAGAAACGTATGAAATATTGGTTGCTACTTTTATATCTCTTCGCCTCTACCCTTTCGTGGAGTGAAAATACCTATTATCGGTTTCGTGTTTACCTCAAAGACAAAGGAAATCAAATCTATCATATCCACCAGCCGGAAGCTTTTCTTTCAGAAGCGGCACTCGCACGGCGAAATCAACAACACATTCCCATTTCTGAATCAGACCTGCCCATCTCTGCTGCCTACAAACAGCAATTAACCAATAGTGGTTGTACGCTTATTACAGAAAGCCGCTGGTTATCAACCGTAGTCGTAGAATATCCGGATAGCAGTCTGGTGGAGAATTTAAAGCAGATAGCATTTGTCGATTCTGTGTGTTGGGTATGGAAAGGTAAACACATTCCCTGGCAAGATCCGACAAGTACAGAAACTTTATCCACAGACGCTGAACCTCTTCGCAATCCATACGGCTATGCGCAGAAACAAATCCGCATGATGAAAGGAGACAAACTGCACAAACGGGGATTCAAAGGGGAAGGAATGCGTATCGCCGTAATTGATGCAGGATTCACGGATGTCAACCGAATCGAAGCGTTCGCCTCTACCCATATTGCCGGAACCCGCAACATGGTATATCCGGGGAAAACGGTTTATGCCAGCGATGAACACGGGACTAAAGTATTATCTTGCCTGGCAGCCAACTTACCTGGAGTTATGACCGGCACAGCTCCTGAAGCAACTTATTGGTTAATCAAGAGCGAAGATTCCCACGGAGAATCACCCATCGAACAAGATTACTGGGCTGCTGCCGTAGAATATGCCGACAGTGTCGGAGCCTATATCATAACCTCTTCATTAGGTTATTTTGACTTTGACGAACCGGCTACCGATTATACACACGATGACTTGACGGGGAAAACAGCATTTATTTCTCAAGCGGCACAGATTGCTGCAGAAAAAGGATTGCTGGTCTTTTCGAGTGCCGGCAATGAAGGTAATACCCGGTGGGAAAAGATTACCGTTCCGGCTGATACACCGGATATTCTGACTGTCGGAGCCGTAACAGAAAAACGGGAAAGAAGCGGATTCAGTTCCATAGGTCCTACGGCTGATGGCCGAATAAAACCGGATGTCGCAGCAATGGGAACGAATTGTTCTGTTATTGAACCTGGGGGTTTCATCCGGCAAGCCAACGGAACTTCGTTTGCCACCCCTATTCTGGCCGGCCTGGGGGCTTGTTTATGGCAAGCGCTTCCTCATCTGAATGCTGCTGAAATCCGGGCACTGATCAAGCAGTATGCGTCACAAGCCAAACAACCGGATAATCAATTGGGATATGGCATCCCCAATATATACAAATCCTATAAAGCAGGGTTAAAAAATGGAAGCAAACGGAGATGATAAAACGATCTTTACCTTATCCGAACTGACAGGAGCTGTTCGGGATACACTGGAAGCTACTTTCCCGGAAACGTACTGGGTTCGGGCCGAGACAAGTGATGTCCGTGTCAATGCAGCCTCAGGACATTGTTATCTGGAATTTATAGAGAAGAATCCGAAAACCAATCAGCTGGTAGCTAAAGCCCGCGGTTCCATCTGGGCTAAGGTATTCCGAATGCTGAAGCCTTATTTTGAGATGGAAACCGGACAGACATTCACTTCCGGACTGAAGGTTTTGGTCAAAGTGACTATTGAGTTCCACGAATTATATGGATTCAGTCTGAATGTGGTTGACATTGATCCGACTTATACGATCGGAGATATGGCCCGTAAGCGGCAAGAGATTATCCGTCAGTTACAGGCCGACGGAGTTTTCACGCTTAACAAAGAACTTACATTTCCGGACTTTCCTACCCGGATTGCCGTTATCACATCTCCTACGGCTGCCGGATATGAGGATTTTCTGAATCAGCTATTGCATAATCAGGCGGGGTATCCCTTTTATCCGAAACTATTTCCCGCGCTGATGCAAGGAGAAAAAACGGAAGAATCGGTTATTGCTGCTCTCGAACGCATTGATGCCTGCCGGGAATATTTTGATGTTGTGGTCATCATCCGTGGCGGTGGTGCGACTTCTGATCTGAACAGTTTTGACTCGTATCTACTGGCTGCTCATTGTGCCCAGTTTCCGCTACCGATTATTACCGGAATAGGTCACGAACGGGATGATACAATCGTGGACTTAGTAGCACATACACGACTCAAAACGCCAACCGCGGTAGCCGCTTTTCTGATTCATTGTCTGGATCAGCAAGCCGCTACATTAAACGATTTGGAAGAACGGTTCACGCAGGAAGTCAGAGGTTGGCTAAAAGAAGAATCTTACACCTTACAACAGATCGGATCTCGTTTTCCCATGTTGGTCAAGAGCCGACTCGAAAAGAATTTATCAACCCTACATATCCTGACAGCCCAATTACCCGGTATCATCCAGCAATCCGTCAATCGGGAAGGATCAAACCTGGTACAAATGAAACAACGCATACGGGTAGCAACAGACAGTCGCTTTACGCATGAAATACGTTTTCTGGAGCTGAAAGAGCAATTCATCCGTATGGCTTCTCCGGAGTATATCCTTCAACGGGGATATAGCTTGACATTGCAAAACGGGAAGATCGTCAAGACAGTCAAGGATATTCAGGAAAACGAACCGCTGACTACCCGTTTTATGGATGGAGAAGTCGTAGCAGAGATCCGGCAAATAAAGAAAAAGAAATAAACTATATAACATTTACAGGCATATGGCAAAGAAAGCAGAATCATACAACGAAGCCATCGACAAGTTACGTCGTATCGTAGCAGATATCGAACGGGGAGATTTAGACGTGGATTGTTTACTGGACAATGTAAAAGAAGCTACCCGTCTGATTAAGCTCTGCAAAGACAAACTGTATAAAGTAGATGAAGAAGTAAAGAAAGTATTGGAGGAACTGGAATCATGAAAAGATATGTCATCATTGTTGCCGGCGGGAAAGGCCTGCGTATGGGGGGAGATTTACCCAAGCAGTTCATTCCAATGGCAGGAAAACCAGTACTTATGCATACTGTCGAAAAGTTTTGGAAGTGGGACAATCAGATAAATATCATTCTTGTTCTACCCATTGATCACCAAGCATATTGGAAGATGCTCTGTAAGGAAATCGGATGCAAGGCTCCTCATCGGATTGTCAATGGGGGAGAAACCCGCTTTCATTCCGTACAGAACGGACTGAATACGATTCGGGAAGAAATAGAAGCTTCCGGCGAAAAGGCCTTGATCGCTGTACACGACGGTGTCCGTCCGTTTGTATCGCCGGAAGTAATCTCTGCCTGTTTCACCCAAGCCGAAGAAACGGGTGCTGTCGTTCCTGCCCTGCCGATGATTGATTCACTCCGGATGAAACAGGCCGACGGGAGTAGTTGTCCGGTAGATCGTTCGCTGTATTATGCCGTTCATACGCCTCAGGTATTTACATCCGACACGCTGCTAAATGCGTATCAACAGCCTTATACGGACACATTTACCGATGATGCCTCGGTAGTTGAAGCTGCCGGTTTCCAGGTAGCTATGGTTTTATCGAACCGGGAAAACATAAAGATCACGACCCCATTCGATCTGACTATCGCCCATGCCTTATTCCAGGAATAAAATGCTAACACGAAAGATGTTGCAAGTCATTTCAAATCCAACGAGAAACGAAAACGATTCTCCTGAGAATCCAACAGGAAACTCACGAGAATCGTTTTTCATTCCTTCTGTAAATCTTTTCTACTGCTGACTACGCATCAAAGCATATTCGAATAAAGCTTCTCCGGTTTTCCCTTCATAATATAATCCGGGACGGGCAGCCCGATGCAGAAAGATAAAAACAGTCTTTTCATGCCTAATAGATTTGAGAATATATATAAACAAAAAAATCACTTACGAAAAACTCGCAAGTGATTCAATAAATAGAAGTGGTCCCACTTGGGCTTGAACCAAGGACTCCCTGATTATGAGTCAGGTGCTCTAACCAACTGAGCTATAGGACCAGTCTTTCAAAGAACATGTGTTCTGAAATCGGGTGCAATATTACGACATATTCTTGACATACGCAAATATTGCACCCAGTTTTTTTATTAACAGATTGTTGATAACTCTGTTTATTTCTATTTTTCAGCAGATTCAGATCCGGCAAATTCCATCAGATAAGCTTTGATGAAACCATCGATCTTTCCATCCATCACACCCGTTACGTCGGAAGTTTGGTAATTAGTCCGATGATCTTTCACCCGGCGGTCATCAAACACATAACTGCGGATTTGTGATCCCCATTCGATCTTCTTCTTTCCAGCTTCGACCTTTTCCTGTTCAGCCATCCGGTGTTTCAATTCCTTATCATACAAGATAGAACGCAACTGACGCATGGCATTCTCTCGGTTTTTCGGCTGATCTCGGGTTTCCGTATTCTCGATCAGGATTTCTTCTTCCTCACCGGTATAAGGATCTTTGAATTGGTAACGCAAACGAACTCCTGACTCTACCTTATTCACATTCTGACCTCCGGCACCACCCGAACGGAAAGTATCCCATGAAATAGCAGCCTGATCAATCTTCACTTCAATAGAATCGTCAACCAATGGAGTTACGAACACCGAAGCAAATGAAGTCATTCGTTTTCCTTGCGCATTATAGGGTGAAACACGAACCAAGCGATGCACACCGTTCTCACTCTTCAAATACCCATACGCATAATCACCTTCGATATTGATGGTCGCCGTTTTGATGCCAGCTTCATCTCCGTCCTGGTAGTTGGCAATAGAAATCTTATATCCATTTGCCTCTGCCCAACGAGTATACATACGATACAACATGGATGCCCAGTCCTGACTTTCTGTTCCACCGGCACCTGAATTGATCTTCAATACACAGCTCATCTGGTCGGCTTCATCCCGAAGCATGTTTCGGAATTCCAGATTTTCGATCAGCTCGACCGCCTTGGCATAGTTGGCATCCAGCTCTTCTTCCGAGACGATTCCTTCTTTCACATATTCGTAGGCCAGCTGCACTTCATCCGTTACAGCCTTCACCTCATTATACAGTTCGATCCATTTCTTCAGGTCTTTCACTTTCTTCATCTGAGCTTCAGCCCGTTTGGCATCTTCCCAGAAAGCAGGATCCTGTGTACGTAATTCTTCTTCTTCTAATTGAATGGACTTACCATCAATGTCAAAGATACCCCCTCAGCGCTTGCTCGCGCTCCAACACGTCATGTAGTTGGTCTGATGTAATCATAAATAATAGAATTGTTTAAGTGTTTAGAGGTGCAAAGATACAACAAAAAAGTGAAATGCGAAAAGATAATAAACTCACTAAAAAATGCATGGCAATCTCTTATTTCATTCGCTTGCGGAAATTAGGACAACACAAAAGCAATGCATTCTGTTTGATCCACATCATTTTTTAATATTTTGCAACATGTATAAGTTTTCGATTTAAGGTTTATTAATTATTTTTTATCCAAAATCCCTGTACTTTTGCGCCCACGAATTAAGCAAGAAGAATTGAAATTATAGATACAGAATGACGCGCAAACTAATGAGCGGAAAGGTCATAGCAATAGCAGGACTGACGATTGTCTCCGCATTGTTTCCACTTTCTAAAACGAAAGCTCAGCATTCCACGCTATATATTACAATTAAAAACAATTTGCTTTACGACGCTGTGTTAATACCGAATATCGGTGCAGATATTTACATCGGTAAAAACTGGTCGGCTGCTGCCAACTGGATGTATGCTTGGTGGCACAATGACAATCGGCACCGTTATTGGCGAATTTATGGCGGCGACGCGGGCATCAGGTATTGGTTCGGAGCAAAAGCACACGCCAAACCGCTGACCGGACATCATGTCGGATTGTATGGACAAATGCTGACATACGATTTCGAATGGGGAAAGCGGGGATATTTGGGTGACAAATGGAGCTATGGCGTAGGATTGGAATATGGCTATTCCGCGCCTTTGTCCGAACGGTTCAACTTGGACTTTTCCATAGGAGCCGGCTACTTGGGTGGACAATACAAGGAATATCTCCCGATAGATGACCATTATGTGTGGCAATCTACTAAAAATAGGAGATGGTTCGGACCGACCAAGATGGAGATTTCCATTGTCTGGCTGTTAGGAAAAGAGAACAAGAACAAAAAGAGGTGACGAAGATGGTTGGACAAAACAAAATAGGGCTTTTTTGCTGTTTGGCAATCGCATGGGTTTTGTTGTCTGCCTGTGAACACAAAGAGTTGTGTTACGATCACCCTCATTTCACGACTATCCGGGTCGATTTCGACTGGAGCCGGATTGACCAAGAGGAGATGCCGGAAGGCATGCGGGTGATTTTCTACCCGACCGATGGCGGCGACAGCTGGATTTTCGACTTCCCCGAAGGGAAAGGACAAACCATAGAGCTTCCACAAAAGGAGTATCAGGCGGTTTGTTATAACTACGACACGAGGGGAATCGATTGGACCGGACTGGATAGTTATCGGGAACTGATGGCGGAGACTCGCAAGGTTGCTTCGCCGGATTCTGCCACGATGCGTGCGGTGTCGGGGTTTCTTTGCAGTTCTGCCCTGAACTCAGTGGTACTAAAAGAGCAGCCTAACGACTTGGAGACGGTTGTCCTCTTTCAGCCACAACGGAATGTATGCCGCTATTCCTATGAGATTCACGGTATCCGTGAGTTGTCGAGGGTAGCAGCTTTGCGGGCGGGTTTGTCCGGCATGGGCGGTTCGCTGAACTTGGCTGCGGATTCGATACCGGAAGGACTTTCCGAAACAATCTTGTTTGGTGGAGAGGTGAAAGACAGCTTGATTGTCGGCAAGTTCTATACGTTCGGGCGGTCGCTAAAAGGGGAAATAAGTCAAAATCAGTTCCTGCTATACATAAAGAGCACGGCAGGGAAGATGTATAAATTAAATGCTGATGTTACGGAGCAAATCCGGAAAGTTCCTTTAAAAGGACACATTGGAGACGTTCATCTGATTATCCGTTTAGACTTCAGTATTCCGAACGACAAGCCGGATGGCCCGTCAAGCGGATTCGATGTTGATGTGGACGAATGGGAAGACATTTACATTGATATAATTGTATAACGAGTATTCAAAAACAATAAGTATAAACAAGAAGTATTATTAAATTTATCACATGAAAAAGAATTTATTGATGACAGCAGCAATGACTGCAGTTCTTTTAACCGGCTGTTCTACTGATGAGGAAATCGCAAACATCGAAACTTCAGCCAAAAACGCCATCGGATTTAACATCGTTTCTAACGGAGCAGAAACAAAGGCAATAATACATAATAATGGTTCTACAAACTTCGACTTTGATGTGTTTGCTTTCAATCATGAAACGGGGGCTTTATTTATGGGGGATCAATCAAATGAATACTCTCACGATGGAGTAGAGATCATCTACAATGATGGAAAATGGGATTATAAAGATCCTGCCGATCTTGCTTACTGGCCTACAAACAGTTTGGATTTTTATGCAGTAAGTCCGGCAACCTTTGATTCGAATCTATCTACTCAACTTACTTGGTTAATTCACTCAGACGCGCAAAAAATATCATACACCACTATTGATGAATTTGGAAATAATAATGGCATCAAGAACCTTGATGTTATGTATGCAGTAGCAAAAAATCAGGTAAAAGGCACCAATAGTGGAGTTGTGAAACTAAATTTCAAACATACACTATCACAAGTCTTGTTTAGAGCTAAAGTACAATATGCATCCATGGTTGTTACGATAAAAGAGATGAAGGTCCATAACTTTGCTCATGGAGGAATCTTTACTATCCCGGAAGGAGAACCGGCTCAATCAAATTGGAGCGAAACACCAACTTTGGTAGGAGCTTATACCGTAAAGAAAGCAGGAACAGACATTACAGTTCCTACTGAGGGAAAAGACACGACATGGATTTCGACAGAAGATGATCCAATGTTGTTCATTCCTCAAAAATTAACAGCTTGGTCAACAACTCCAGAAAATGCTGTTCCAAAAGAAAATGGAAACGGCAACAAAGAGAGCTATCTTGAAATAGTGATGAAATTAACTCAAAATGGGCAATATCTGATTGGTACTGAAAGTTCATATCAAACGATATATGTACCTTTCGCTAATGCCGATGATAATAATACTACAGGCTGGGAACCGGGCAAACGCTATATCTACACGCTGAATTTCGGCGGTGGATATGATGATCAAGGTAAACCCATCTTGACTCCGATCACATTTGATGCGGAAGTAACAGGTTGGTCAGACGCTTCAGGATACAATATTCAGGTAAAATAATCCTTCCTATAAAAGAAGGACTCATCCTATAGAAACCGGATAGCTGTTTTAAAGGACGGCTATTCGGTTTGACTTTATACTACTGGACAAAACAACCATTCACATATCATACAATCTATGAAAAAGGGATTATTGGGAGTAGTTGCCTTGGCTACTCTTCTATTAGTCGGCTGCTCCTCAGACGAGGAAATGGCAAACATCGAAACCGCTACCCGGAATGCCATTGGTTTTAATGTGGCGGCAAGCAGTATGGAAACTAAAGCCACGCCCATTTTTGATTATTCCTATTTGATCAAAACCCAATTAGATGTGTTTGCCTATTACTCCGAAAGCGGAGCTTTGTATATGGGGAATCCAGCAGGAAACGATGGAATAGACATCGTTTATTACAAAAACTCAAAATGGGACTACAAAAACTCCCTCGATAAGGCTTACTGGCCTTCAAGAAAGCTAAATTTTTATGCCATCTGTCCCGCAACGATTGCCGAAGCAAATCGCGATAATTGCAACTGGCTTATTTCCGGACCTAATGGCACCAATACGGTCTTTTGCCGTTTGGTGGATGAATACAATCCCCAAAGAGAGGCAAACGAGACGTTCAACTATGACCTGATGTATGCAACAGCCTTTAATTATGACAAGAACACGAACGGTTCGAAAGTAAAACTCACCTTCAAGCATGCACTGACACAAGTGATTTTCAAAGCCTTAACAGCCGACAGCACCATGGTAGGCTATGTCCGGTCTCTAAAAATAAAGAATCTCAAAAACTGTGGCACTTTCAAAATCCCGACAGAGCTGACAGAAGGAAACGGACATTATGCACGGAATCCAAAATCGTCGGATTGGACCTTAGCAGACTCTTCTTATGACTCTTTCTCGGACTGTATTGAGAAACCAATCCAAATAAACGATAAAGGTTCCGACCCGGTTCGTTTGTCCAATATATACAAACCTCTGTTTGTGCTACCTCAAAAGTCAAACGCCTGGTCAACCACACCAACCCAACCGGTCTCTATCGCAGAGGCAGATCAAAAACATGAAACCTATTTGGAGATATCCATGAAGCTGATTGACAAAGAGAATGGGAAGACGACGTATCTGTTTGGTTCCGAAACGGAATACGAAACCGTATATCTTCCGTTCAACACCATTCATATGGACAGCTACCATCATATAGAGGGTTGGCAACCGGGCTTTCGCTACGTTTACAGAATATACTTCGGTGGAGGTTATGATGCCAAAGGCCAACTTATCCGGAAAGGCACAACGATTGACACAACCGTTGAAGAGTGGCAAGACGAGTAGAATGCATGGCAATCTCTGATTTCATTCGCTTGCGGAAATTAGGAGGAATACAGGGAAGCGATCGCCCTTTTAAAAAAGGGCTACTCAATCAGGAACGTGGCGAAGCTCACGAAAAGGGCCGTATCGACGATACAACAAGTGAAAAAAAGACTTCATTAATAACTGATTATCGGAAAAAAGACCGTACTTTTGCAAAAAATACGAGTAAATACACGAAAACAAAAACGAGTATTTACACGTGGTTAAAAACGAGCGTTTACACGAAAATAATCAGGAATCTAAATAAAAACGGTTATGGCAACAATGGCGGAGAAAATGGCGGCTTCACTGGAGGAATTAAGAAAGTTACAGGAGAAAAACCGCCATGTCGTCCTGCAAGGAACGGCCGAGATAGGGAGGACGCTTATCACTCTCTCACGATCGAGGGATATAGGGTTTCTCCGGAACTGATCGAGAAAGTGCGTGCCGGAAGCTGGAAGCCGGAGGAAGAAGATAAGGAGCATAAAAATGCGCTGGTAGCACGTGGGTATTATCAGGCGTTCCGGGCGGTCAGGGCTGTTTTGGGACACTTCCTTTTCGTGTTCATTCACCCCTATATGGACGGGAACGGGAGAATGGGACGGTTCATTAATCTGGATTATCCTCTCCAAATCTGCATCATTTTGTAATTTAGTGATGCAGATTTATTATGCAACATATTGCATATATTTTATAGATATACCCTTATTGAGGTATATTGTTGTTTTATATCCATTTTTGGGTATATTTCTTGGCTGCGTGAAATAAAATTCATACTTTTGTTGTTGGAACAATAAACAACAATATGTTTGCGACAATTTCAGCAGATATAGTCTCTTCCACTTCGTTGTCAGTAGATGAAACTATTGGATTAAGACAAAGAATAGAATCATTGTTTGCCTTGCTTAAAGACAAATATCCTGATTTTAACGGTCGTCTAATCAAAGGCGACTATATTGAGTGTGTGATGCAAGATGTATCAAGTATATTCCGTGTGGCTCTTGTTATCAAATCTTGCATCAAGTCTTTCAACATAGCCGAAAATAAGAAGAGCGCAAAGAACTTTCAGGTATATGGCATTCGGATGGCCATAGGTATTGGAGATATGCGCATAGTGGATACGGAACAAGGCATTTGGGATGGAGAAGCCATTTATATGTCAGGGCGTGCCCTTGAAGGAATGAATGTTTTAAATAAAGGAACATTGTCAATTAAAACAAGTAAAAAGCAATTATCTTCTCCGTTACAGACCATCGCATTGCTGACCGATGCCATTGTAAATGACATGACCATACGCCAAAGCGAGGTCGTTTATTACAAGTTACTTGGATTTAAGGAAACTGATATTGCCCAAAAATTGGGAATATCGCAATCCGGCGTAAACAAAGCTTCATCGGCTACGAAATGGTATTGCATAGAAGAAGTCTTGAAATATTTTGAACAGATAAATTTTGATGAATTATGAATAGCTGGTTGCTTCTAAGTTTGCTGTTGGCCCATGTCATAGCCGACTTCTACCTGCAAAATGACAAATATTGCTCTCAGAAGGAAGAAAGGAAACTCAAAAGTTGGTTCCTGTATGTACATTCGCTCCTTGTAGGTGTTGTATCATGGGCATTTGTCCCCGTTTGTAATTTCGGACTTTACGCACTTGTCATTGCCCTGTCCCATCTGGCAATAGATATTGTAAAGGTGTATAGCCCCAAAGGGTTGTGGAGTTTCACCCTTGACCAGTTTGTCCATTTGACGGTATTGGTTGCGGTATCTTTTTCATTCAATACCACCACGGAATTACCTGTCCAATTAGCGGATTGCGCCGCAAACTTTTCCATTTCTTTGTCCATATTGGCGATATTGCTGTGCATCAAGCCTGCCAATATCCTGATTAAACTGATTTTGAAGAAATACCAAATCGGGGAAGCGCAATCCTGCGAGAATATCAAAAATGCCGGGGCGTTGATAGGAAATCTGGAACGTATCCTCACAATCGTATTTGTAATAATAGGCCAATACGAAGCAATTGGCTTTATTATAGCCGCTAAATCCATATTAAGGTTCAAAGATACGGATACCGCAAAAACCGAATATGTCCTTGCCGGAACATTCCTAAGTTTCGGAATAGCTTTGCTATGCGGACTGTTAGCCGCATGATGAGATGGAAGACCTCCAAAAGAAATACAACACGCTGGTCAAGAATTATAATATATTGCTTGCCGAAAACGAAGAGTTGAAGTCATAATCCTGAAAACAGAATGAATACAGAAAGTGATTAAATACGGATTAAAGTAAGAAAAAATACATCAATCCGTATTGACACTTAATAAATCCTCTCTTTATTCACTGGCTCCAACCGAACAAGTCGTTTTAATCGAATAATCCTTATCCAGTTTCTCCACGACAAAAGCTATTCTTTCTATATAAACTATCTCCGGTTCCGGATTACCAGAAACTACGTTTTCTGTATAAATTAAGTACATGACAAAAATTTGAATATATCGAATTTGGGTGTGTATGTCGGTCG
>ENA-OROH01000472-OROH01000472.1-human-gut-metagenome-genome-assembly--contig:-NODE-472-length-47591-cov-7.208453_pt1 | contig 47591 bp, 37 predicted proteins | sample MGYA00242125_ERZ509042 | MGnify/ENA primary metagenome ERZ509042 (study PRJEB26280, sample SAMEA2338738) | human gut metagenome | biome: human gut; feature: human-associated habitat; material: faeces... | reverse complement strand
GGCTGGTCAGGTGCTGGCCACGCTGGGCGGCTCCTCCGCGCAAACCTCTCTGGAGAACGCCTCCATCTCCCTGCAGAATGCGCAGCTCTCTCTGCAGAACGCCCAGGACGCGCTGGACAACTACACCATCACCGCCCCCATCTCCGGCACCGTGATCGAAAAGAACTTCAAGGCCGGTGACACCATTGACAACAACAGCCTCACCGCCGCCGGCGGCACCCTGGCCGTTCTCTATGACATGTCTACCCTGACCTTTGAAATGAAGATCGATGAGAAGGATATCAACAAGGTCCAGGTCGGCCAGGAGGTCACCATTACCGCCGATGCGGTGGAAGGCGTCACCTTCTCCGGTGTGGTGGACACAGTCAACATCAACGGTACCACCGTCAGCGGCCAGACCAACTATCCCGTTACGGTGGTCATCAACGATCCTCAGGACCTCAAGCCGGGAATGAACGTCTCCGCCGACATCATTGTGGAGCGGGCCGGCACGGTTCTGTGCGTGCCGGTGGACGCTGTGAACCGGGGCAGCGATAAGCCCACCGTCCAGGTGGCCCAGGAGGGCGCTCTGGATGAAAACGGCAACGTGGTCGATCCCTCCAGGCTGGAGACCCGCGAGGTCACGCTGGGCCGCAATGATAACGACAACATCGAGATTACCAGCGGTCTCAGCGAGGGAGAAATCGTCGTGTGGGTCAACGAGGTCTCCAATCCCTTTGCCGCTATGATGGGGATGTAAGCCATGGGACACCTGATCGAATTTCAGCAGGTCTATAAGATCTATCCTATGGGCGATACCCAGGTGCGCGCTTTGGATGGGGTGAGCTTCTCCATTGACAAGGGCGAGTTTGTGGCCATCGTAGGCCAGTCCGGCTCCGGTAAATCCACTGCCATGAACATCATTGGCTGTCTGGACGTGCCCACCAGCGGACATTACTTCCTGGGCGGCGTGGATGTATCCACCATGGACGACGACCAGCAGGCGGTGATCCGCAACAAGATGCTGGGCTTTATCTTCCAGCAGTACAACCTGATTCCCAAACTCAACGTGCTGGAAAACGTGGAGCTTCCCCTTCTGTATGCCGGAGTTCCGGAACGGGAGCGGCGGGAACGGGCTCTCAGCGCGCTGGACCGGGTTGGATTGGCATCGAAATACAAAAACCGTCCCAACCAGCTCTCCGGCGGCCAGCAGCAGCGTGTATCCATTGCCCGGGCTCTGGCAGGCAACCCCTCAGTCATCCTGGCCGACGAGCCCACCGGCGCACTGGACTCCCACACCAGCCGTGAGGTCCTCTCCTTCCTGAAAAAGCTCAACCGTGAAGGCGACACCGTGGTACTTATTACCCACGACAACTCCATCGCCGTGCGGGCCAAGCGCATTATCCGCCTTCAGGACGGAAAAATCATCTACGACGGCGACTCCAGCGATCCTCAGGCTGTGGTCCAGCCCAAACTGGACGAGGATGAGGACGAGGATCTGGACGAGGAGGTGAACGCCTGATGGGTGTGAAGCAATCCTTCTTCCTGGCCCTGAAGTCTCTGGCCACCAGCAAGATGCGTGCTCTGCTCACCATGCTGGGCATCATCATTGGCGTGGCCGCAGTCATTATCATCATCTCTCTGGGTGACGGCATGCAGAAGCTGATGAGCGACTCCTTCGACGAGCTGGGCGCAAACCTCATTCAGGTCACCGTTCAGTCCAGCGGCTCCTCCCGTGAGGTAGACACGGACGACATGTATGACCTGGTGGAGAAAAACCCCAAATACCTCACCGCCGTCAGCCCCTATATCACGGTCTCTTCCGCCTCCGCCCGTACCCCGGGCGACACCTTCACCCCCTACAGCGTGGTAGGTGTCAGCGAGGATTATGACGAGATCCGGGCGCTCACGGTGGAGCAGGGACGCTTCCTTCAGTATGTGGACGTACTCCGCTCTCAGAAGGTATGCGTGGTAGGCTCCTACATCAGCAAGGAGTACTATAACGGCAATGCGCTGGGCAAGACCATCGGCCTGAGCGGCTATAACTACACCATTGTAGGCATTCTGTCCGAGAGCGCGGAGTCCCGCAAGAGCTCTGCGGATGACGTGATCATCATTCCCTACACCAACGCCCAGCAGCTTAACAGCGCCTTAAGCAGTGACACTGCCGGCGCCGGAGCAGGCGGCATATCCTTCAGCATGGACAACTACATGTTCAGCGGCACCAGCAAGGACACCGCCACCGCCTCCCGCGGCATCATCGAAACCTTTTTGGATAAAGTGTACGGCGAGGACGGCAACTACATGGTGGTCACCTCGGCTGAGATGCTGGACATGATGAACACCATGATGGACACCATGATGGTGGTACTGGTGGCCATTGCAGGCATCTCCCTGCTGGTAGGCGGCATCGGTATCATGAACATCATGCTGGTATCCGTCTCGGAGCGCACCCGGGAAATCGGCATCCGCAAATCCCTGGGAGCCAAGCGCCGGGACATCCGCGGACAGTTCATCATCGAGGCTGGCACCACCTCTGCCATCGGCGGCCTGATCGGCATCGTGCTTGGCATCGTACTGGCTAAGCTAGCGGGCACCCTCATCGATGGTATGATGAGCTCTGGCTCCACAGAGTTTACCGCCGTGGTCTCTCTGGGTGCCATTGCCGTGGCCTTTGGCGTATCGGTGGGCGTGGGCATCCTGTTTGGCTACCTGCCCGCCAACAAGGCCGCCAAGCTCAATCCCATCGACGCGCTGCGCTATGAATAACAAGGAGGTAGACCTCTTATGAAGTTAAAATCCATTCTCGCCGCCGGCACTGCCGCTGCCCTGCTTGTGGGGATGCTGGTACTGCCGGCCGGCGCCCGCTCCGCCACGGTCCCTGCCCAGCAGGAGGTAACCCAGGTAGTCAACGCGCTGGGTATTATGGTGGGCGACAGTCAGGGCAACATGCAGCTGGATCGCACCGTCACCCGGGCCGAGTTTATCACCATGGCGGTCAAGGCCTCCCCCAACGGAGACCAGGTGGGAGAGGCTTCCACATCCCCCTACCCTGACGTACCCTATACCCATTGGGCGGCTGGCTTTGTAGAGGCCGGTGTGGCCGCCGGGCTTATCACCGGATACTCCGACGGCACCTTCCGCCCCTCCAATCAGATCACCCTGGCCGAGGGTGTGACCATTGTCCTGCAGCTGCTGGGATACAGCAACGAGGACTTTTCCGGCGCCTACCCCACCCCACAGATGGCTCTCTACCACAGCCTGAAGCTGGACCGGGGGCTCAAAGCCCAGAACAGCAGCGACGTGCTCACCCGCTACGACGCCATGTATCTCTTCTACAACATGCTCTCCACCAACACCAAATCCGGCACCCCATACATCAATTCTCTGGGACACTCCCTCAATGCCGCCGGTGAGGTGGATCTGGTTGCTCTGATCAACGGCGTGATGGACGGTCCCCTGGTAGCCACTGGCAACTGGCAGTCCTCCATTCCCTTCTCCCTCTCGGGCGTTACCGTGACCCGGGACGGCGAAGCCTCTTCCCTGAGCAAGGTACAGGAGTACGATGTGGTCTACTGGTGCCAGTCCATGCGCACCCTGTGGGTCTACTCGGACAAGGTGGTGGGCACCATTCAGGCCATCACCCCCAACACCGCTGCTCCCACTGCAGTGACCATCGGCGGACACTCCTATGAGCTGGACAGCGCGGCTGCCGTCTATGCTCTGTCCGATCTGGGCACCTATGACCTGGGTGACACAGTCTCTCTGCTCCTCGGCCGTCAGGGCAAGGTAGCCGCTGTCACCGACCCCATTGCCACCACCTCAGAGCGCTGCGGTGTGGTCACCAAGGTCACCCGGGAGTCTTACTCCGACGGTTACCACTCCTCCTATACCGCCGATACCATTACCCTTCTGGCTACCGACGGCAACTCTTACAACTATGAGTGCACCACCCACACCTACGAGGTAGGCGATCTGGTAGGAGTGAACATTGCCGCAGACGGCACCGTCTCCCTCAAGCGTCTGCAGGCTGCAAAGCTCTCCGGCAAGGTCAGCAGCGACGGCAGCAAAATCGGCTCCACCCCTCTGGCTGACGGCGTGGAAATTCTGGACGTATACGAGAACTCCGGAACCCGGGTCTTTGCCAGCCGCCTGGCCGGCATCAATCTCACCCAGGATATGGTCAGCTACTACACCATGAACGGCAGCGGTGAGATCGACCGTCTGATTCTGAACGATGTTACCGGCGATAACTACAGCTACGGCCTGCTGACCCGGATGGATGTACTCCCCTCCGGCGGCCTGATCAACTATTACACCTATGTGTATGATGTGGGCGGCACCACCTACACCCTGCCCAACATCACCACCGGCTTCCCCGTCAGCACCGGCGGTGTGATGATCAAGGGCGACCTTACCAACCCCGACAAGATCTACAACCTCACCAAGGTGACTGCCACCAGCATCAGCGGAAATCAGCTCATCGCCAGCAACCGCTCTTACACCATGGCAGACAACGTGGTGGTCTACGAATACCGCAACGGCTCCTACTACCTCTCCTCCGCTCAGCGGGTCCAGGAGAAGGGACTGAGCCTCACCGGTTGGTACGACAAGGCAGAAAGCAACGGCGGACGCATCCGCATTGTGGTTGCAAAATAAGAAAAATGGAGGAAACCAAATGGTTTCCTCCATTTTTATGCTTCAATACAAGAAATGAGCCATTGAAACAGGGCGCTTCCCTCGCCCCGGCCAAGCCCGGACAGACGTTCCGGATGAAACTGCACCCCCAGCACAGGCAGGCAGCTATGTTCGATTCCTTCTGTAAATCCCTCCGGCGCCCAAGCGGTGGCTGTCAGGTCATGTCCCAGGAGGTCCACCGCCTGATGGTGGGCACTGTTGACCACGGGACTAGGCCCCAGAAGCCGCTCCAGCAGGCTTCCCGGCTGACAGCGGATCGGGTGGTAGACATCTTCCTCTCCCTGGTGGCGCACCCGCCAAGCGGGCTGCAGGTCCTGGATCAGAGTGCCTCCCAGAAACACGTTGAGCACCTGCATCCCCCGGCAAATTCCCAGCACTGGGCGTTCCCAGGTAAGGAAAGCCTCCGCCAGAGCCAGCTCCGCCCGGTCCCGCTCCCGGTCCGGTGGATTAGACCCCCGGTTCTCCTGTCCAAACAGGACCGGGTCCATATCGCCCCCTCCGCACAGCACCAAAGCATCGCAGCTGGGATCAGGTATGGAACAAATCCCAGGCACCGGAATCGCTCCCGCTCGCTCTACCGCGCGGATATAGCGTTCCAGTCCGCCCGCTTGGCCGGAAATCTGGACCTTTGGGATGTGGTTTTCTCCTTGGTACTTCTGAGAACTCACTCAGCCATCTCCGCCTGGGCGGTACGCAGACGAACCAGTGCGGCGATCAGATCCACCGCTCCCTCAATGCCGGTCACGCTGGAGTTGATGGTCAGGTCATACCGGCGCATCTCGCCCCAGGTGTGACCGGTGTAGTAGTTATAGTAGTTCGACCGGCCCCGGTCCATATCCCGAATCCGTTCGGACATGTTGCTGGTGGGGATGTGGTATTCCTCCACACACCGCACCACCCGGTCCTCCAGGGGTGCATGGACAAACACTTTCAGGCACTCTGGACGCTCTCCCAGCACATAATCGCTGCAGCGGCCCACAATGACACATGGTCCCTGGTCAGCCAGCTCCCGAATCACTTCGGCCTGGGCAAAAAAGGCCTGGAGGCTTACCGGCACTCCCTGCTGGGTGTAGGTGGGAATTCCGATACCAATGGGCGTAAAGGTAAGATGGAAGCGGCTTCTTGCCCGTTCCTCTGCCCGAGCAATGAATTCCGGGGAAAGGCCGCTCTTCTCCGAGGTCTTCTGGATCAAAGTACGGTCATAACACGGGATTCCCAGCCGGGCGGCCAACCTCTTCCCGATCAATCTTCCGCCGCTTCCAAATTCACGGCTGATGGAAATAACATAGTTGCTCATATGGCGCGCCTCCTGTCTGGACTGTTCCCTCGCGGGGGGACCGGCGGAGGCCGGCCCTTCATGCAGGGTATATTTCATATTATAGCGATTCTTCCGGAAAATGACAATGAAAACCTGTCCCCGCACAATAAGCTGTTCTAGGGCTGTTCTTCATGCTCCCGGCGATACTGGGTGGGGGTGACTCCCAAAGTGCGCTTGAACGCCTTGGAGAAGGTAAGAGGATCGGGATAGCCGCAGGAGCGTGCGATCTCACCTACCGTCAGTTTGTTTTCACTCAGCATGTTGGCTGCCCATTCCATGCGGAACCGCATCAGATACTGCTGGGGCGACATGTTAATGGTGTTTTGGAATACTGTGGTCAGATAGCTGCGGTTAAGCCCCACATACCGGGCCAGCTTAGCCACCGTGAGGTCCTCCTGGAAATGGTTGCGGATATACTCCATGGCCAGCTCCACATACTCCGACGCTGTCTCCCGACTGCGCCGGACAGAGCTCTGCGCCGATTGGGCAATCCAACCCAAAAACACATACAGCTCTCCCAGCAGCAGCAATTCGTTGCCCGCTCCGGCAGTATCAAAGCCCAGCATGGCCTGCACACAGCCCTCCAGCTGTTGGGACTGGGCGCACTGGAAGGTACGCCGCTCCTTTCCCAAGCCGCAGCACTTGAGATAGTCCGCCGCCCGGCTTCCGGTAAAGCCTACCCAAATATGGTTCCAGGGCTGCTGGGAATCTGCCTGATAGGAGCTGAGCTCACCGGGCAGAATCAAAAATCCGTCTCCCGGACCGATCTCATACTTTACTCCCTGAGCCCGGTATACTCCCCGTCCCGACAAGCAATAGTGCATCACATAGTGCTCCCGCACTGCGGGGCCAACCGCCTCTCCAGGTTGACAATTCTGGCGGCCGCAAAACAAGAATGACAACTCTCGAACTTCATCTGCTCCGTGCGCGAACCAGGATCCACCCATCCTACGCCCCTCCTTTTTGAACCATAACCAGTTATAAAGCTAGGACCTTCTTTCTATTTGTTGTGGATATTATATCATATTGACCATAAACTTTCCATATGCTTTTCAATGTTTTTATTGCATTTGCACAATTCTTTCTAGAGGAGAGATTTGTGCTACCAAACAAGTTTCCTGGAAGAAAACAGTAACCCCGCACATGGAAACAGGCATGGCGGGACGTAATTACCAATATTTGTATAAGAATATGCACTTGAAAACAGATTTCCACCATAGGTGAAAGCTACTTTTGAAGGAGGAATACCTATGGCGAGCAATTATACAGAACACTACGGTCTGTGCCAGTGGGAGGAAACGGACCAGGTACTGCGGGAGGAATTCAATCAGGACAATGCAAAGATGGATGCGGAGTTGAACACACTTGCACAAATGGTGATACAGCAGAAAGAAGTCTTGGAGAAACAGCAGGAGTCCATTACTAAGCTGGGAAATTGTCAGATTTATACCGCCAGCTATACAGGAGATGGAGAAACCAAAACTATGTCCCATGTATTTCCTCACAAACCAATCGTTGTTATGATTATGAGCATGTGGACAGGTTTGCTATCTAATGCGAGCGATATCATTGCGTGCCAAGGAAAGACAATCCCCATCGTCGGATACGATGAGTTAGAAATCACCTGGAGCGGCAACACCATGGCCTGGTTTTATGACGGCAGTACCGAGGTTCTGTTAAATTATCCCAATCGTTCCTATCAGATTGTGGCTCTATTAGATATGAGTGAATAAAAGAGATCCCCGGGCAAAAGCCCGGGGATCTCTTTTACTTGAACTCTACTGCAAATGAGTAAATTCAGAATTACTTCTCCCAATCAATGGTAAAAGTAAACTCGGCGGGGTTAGAGGTGCTCATGTCAACAGCCTTGATGCTCCAAGTGCTGCCAGAGGTATCCATGGCACCGGTAGCACGGTAGCCGATGCTGGCCAGAGCCTGACGGGCAGCATACTCGATGTTGGCCGCAGTGTTCTTGGGAGCAACATTATCGCGCTTGTCCAGAATGATCTGGTTGGTGATAGCGTTGATGCTCTTTACGCGAACCTCACCAGTCTGGCCGGGAGTGCTGCCATCATCGCTGTCAAAGCCGATAGCATCCTTGCTGTTGATAACAATGTACTCAGCAGTGCCCTTGTCATTCAGAACAGCGGAAATCCAGCCCTCAAAGTCAGTCTTATCATTCAGAGAATCCAGAGCCTGAGAAATGGTGGTGTAAGCAGTGTAGGTCAGACGGGTGATACCAGTGTTGGACACTTCCTCCTGAACCACGATCACGGGAGCGCCGGTCTCCAGGGTCAGGCCAGCGTCGTTGGTGTGAGCATACAGAGTACGGCCAGCAACAGTCAGGTTATAAGTCTTGGGAGCTCCAACAAACTGCATGGTGTACAGAGTCTCATTACCAGCATCAATGATGCTATTCCAGTCATTGTTACCGTAGACCTTATCGGTAGCGCTGCCATCAACAACCACGGAAGCGCCGATGACGTAACCGTCAGCGTCATAAGTCAGCTTCATCAGGCCGTTCTTGTTAGCACCGCACTGAGCCTGGATGGCGCTGATGACGGACTGATACTTAGTCTTAACAGTCAGGGTCTTGATCTCGCCGTCAACAACAGCGGTGAAGTCCCAGTAGTAGTTGTCGTTGCTGTCGACATACTCGTTCTCAGCGCCCTCGAGGACGTAAGCGTAGTTGTCGGTAGCGTTGGCATCCTCGCCCACCACAATGGCGCCGATGATGTACAGATCCTTGTCATACACGGCCATGATAGCGGAATCGTTGGTCAGCTTGTTGTCGGTAGTGTTATACACCTTCAGGTCCACATTCTGGACACCGGTGTAAGTACCGGTAACCTCGGTGATGCCCATATGAGTGCTCAGGTCCACGGAACCGGTGTCCACGGTGAGGTAGACAGAGTCATCGTTGCCGTAAGCAACCTTGGAACCGTCGATCACACGGACGCTGGCGCTGTTGATCTTGCCATCAGAAGCGGTAGCGGCCTGAGAAGCCCAACGCTCCACAGGAGCCAGGGTGTAGACAGTCTCGCCGTTCTTCTCGCTGGTGGTATAGGTGAACCACATGTTGTACTCGGAATCACCATCAGGACCGCTCTGCTTGCCTGCGCCACGCAGGAAAGGATAGTTGGTAGCATCAATCAGCTCACCACTATCATAGGAACCATTGCTGTTCTTATCAGTCCAGAGATTGTTATCAGTGTCAGTGACATTGACCTGAATCTCACTGAAGGTACCATCCAGGAAAATAGCACCAGCAGTAGCGGTCTTGACCGCCAGGTTGCTGCCGTTGAGGTCGTAACCGGTCAGGAACAGGTAGTTGGCCTCGCCGGAATAGATCTCGGTGCCGATGACATAGCCGTACTTATCCCGATACACATTGTAAGTGTAGTTGGTCAGAGCGGTCTTGTCATAATCAGTCAGAGGAGCAGCATTGTACACAGTGCCCTTCTTGGCATAGTCGTACTGAGTGCCGTCAGCCACCACATAGGAGTTGACAGAGTACTTGGTCAGGGTGGTGTCAGTCATGACCTCGGGATCCGCGACAGTGATAATGTCATACTTGCCGTTGGAATTCTCGGCCACGTTCACGACCACAAAGTCCTCTTCCTTGTACTTCTCAATACCGGGAATGTCGGCCAGAGAAACGGTGGTGGTGTTGAACACATAACGATCATTCTGCTTTACATCGAGAGACAGATTCTCCTTCTTCTCGTTGTAATCAGCAGTGGCCTGAGCCAGGTAGGTGTTGATGGTGGTGATGGTGATCTTGCCTTCCTCGTTGTCCACAAACACCTGAGTCAGAGCGCCGTTGCCGGTGGTAGTATACTCGGTGTCATTGGTGCGGATCATGTTGGAGGTCTTGATGACATCCTCACGAACCTTGCCATCCACATAATAAGCAAAGTCGTAAGCCTTGATGGCGCTGGAGGTCAGAGTATTGTACAGATCCTCACCGGTAACGGCGGTGGTGTACTCCTTGACCAGCAGAGACCAATCAACATAGGTGCCGATCTTCTGGGCCTTGTAGCTCCAAGTGAAGGCGGGACGATCGAACTCGTCAGCGTCAGGAGCCTTGCGCAGCTGACCCTCGTACAGCTCCTCGCCCAGCTGGATATAGTACTGGCCCTGCTCGGAGATGTCGGTCTTGCCGCTCACCAGGGTGTTGTACTTCTTATCGGTGCCAGTCTTGGGGGTGTACTCAGCGCGGTAGCCAACGGTCACATCACCGATCTGGATACCCTTGTCACCGGTGAAGTACACGGTCTTGGCCTGCAGGCCGTTCAGCACCAGCTGAGCCACCTGACCACGGGTCAGAGCGCTCTCGGCGCTGGCATTGATCTGATCAAACAGGTTGATGTAGGAAGCCTGGCGGATGGTAGCAACCTGCCAGTCAGAGCCGAAGTCCTCGGCATTCTCGAAGTAGCCCAGAGCCTTCATGATCATCAGGCTGGCCTGAGCAGCGGTCACCTTCTGGTCGCCGCCGAACTGGCCGTTGCCGATACCGGCGACCACGCCCTCGGCAGCACAAGCGGCCACGTAGGGAGCAGCCCACTCGGGCACGTCAGTAAAGGGGTTGGTACCACGATAGTAGTCGTAGTCCAGGTTCAGCAGGTGGGCCATGATGACGGCCATCTCGTTACGGGTGATGCTTCCATCAGGATTGAAGTTCCCGTTCTGATCGCCGGTCATGATACCCACAGCCTGCAGGACCTCGATGGCTTCCTGATTCTTGTTGGAATCATCGACGTCCTGATAGCCCGCAGCGCTGCCGCCCATGACCAGCATACCAAGAACCATGGTAGAGGACAGGAGCAGGCTGAGAGCACGCTTCAGGTTTCTCATTGGAATTCCTCCTTTTTTATTCAGGAAGGAGCGTTTTCTTTTAGAATTTGGGGAAAAAGCGAACTTTTTTGCCAAAATCGCAAAGCATAACGACCCTTACACGTTAAAAATAGTTGCATATTCCATATAAAAACCTTATTTATTAGCAAAAATAGAATAAAAAAGTTTGTTTGGTAGACATTTGGTAGACATATCTTTCCAGCTAAAAAAAGAAACCTCCGGAAACCGTTGAGAGACAACGGTTTCCGAAGGTTTTGTGGTAGACATTTGGTAGACCTGTGGTAGACAAAGGTGTTACCCCAGCGCTTCCCGGCTCTGAATGACAAAGGAAAACTCCAGTTCTTGACCATCCCGTAAAATACGCACGGTGGCTTCATTTCCCACAACCAGACTGGCTACAATCTGTTTTAAGCGGTCGAGGCTGTCCACACTGACACCGTTCACGCTCAGCAGGATATCATCCTCGCGAACGCCGGCCTGCCAGGCGTTACTATCTTGCACAACCTCATAGACTCTCAGTCCGCCAGATTCTTCTGGTTGTGTGAGCACTGTGATGCCCAGCATAGCCGCCGGACGACCGGCAATCAGGCGATCAGCCACCAGCTTGACCCGGGCCATAGGAATCGCAAAACCCAGCCCTTCCACGGTACCATCATCCGAAACGATCTTGATGGTGGTGATTCCTACCACCTGACCGTGATCATTGATGAGTGCGCCGCCGGAATTGCCAAAATTGATGGGGGCACTGGTTTGAATGAGGTCCATCAGGATCCCATCCACCTCTACGGTCCGGTTCAGGGCGGATACGATCCCTTGGGTAATGGAGGTCCGGTACCCCAAGGGGTCACCGATGGCAACCACCATATCTCCGCAGCGCAGCTGATCGGAATCGCCGAACTCTGCCGGAATCAGTACCTCTGCTTCCACTTTGAGAACCGCGATATCCTCCTCCGCATCAGCCCCCACCAGTCTGGCAGGTAAGATAGAGTCATCGGAGAAAATCACTCGTACTCGGCGCATATCCGCCACGACGTGGGCGTTGGTAATAATATAGCCGTCCTGAGTCATGACCACCCCAGTACCTGACCCATAACTGTCTTCTCCTTCGCCTTCAATGGAAACGATGGAATTTACATTTTTTTCATAGATCTCTGTGGCAGTCAGAGCCGGCCCCGAGGCTTGGCTGATCGGCACAGTTACGCCTGTCCCTGTTTGTGCCCGCTCCAGCTTACCAAAGGGATCCTCTGATTGAGAAGTCTGAGAAATCTGGGGATCGTTTCCCCCGCCCGTCTGCGGCAAGAGGTAGCGCACGACAAGCATACCTACCGCCAATCCCAGCAGCAGGACAAACACCAAAAGGAAAATCAGCAGTGCCCGCCTGGGGCGGCGGCGCTTGGGCCGCAAAATATCGGGAGCGCGAGGCGGAATCACCACGGCCGGTGGAGTTGGATAGTGCGGAGAGGGCTGCTCCCAGGGGCCGCCCTGCCAGAGATCTTGCGGTTGCTGCGTCATAGGATAACTCCAGTCTTTCGTCAGGCCAGCGTGAGCGTAAAGGTAAAGGTGGTCAGACCATCTTCGCTGGTGACGGTAATATTTTCTTTTAGGTTGCCCAAAATGGTCTTGACGATATACAGGCCCAGACCCACGCCATCCCGATCCATACTGCGGGAGTAGTCCGCCTTATGAAAACGTTCAAACAGAAGGGGCAGCTCATCCTGGGGAATGGTAGCACCCAGATTGCTGATGGAAGTATATGCCTTGCCATCCTTCTTTGTGATGCGAAGTGTAATGCTGGTCCCAGCGGCGGCAAATTTGGCCGCATTATCTATCAAGTTGTAGCAGACCTGAGTGACCGAGTCCGGGTCACCCCACACCATCAGCTTGTCCTCCGGCATCTGAACATCCATATCCAGATTTCGGTCTGTGATCTTTCCCTCCAGGCTGATAATAACCTGAGAGACTACTTCCACCAGATCAAACTGCTCCTGTGCGGTAATACTGTTCTCCGCCAGAGCGTTGAGACGGGAGAGATCCAGCATCCTCCGGACCAGACGGCTGAGCCGACGGGTCTCAGAGACCACGATTTTCAGCGCATCCTGCTCCTTTTCCGGAGGAATGGTACCGTCCAGGATACCTTCCGCAAAGCCGGAAATGGTAGTCATGGGGGTCTTCAGCTCATGGGACACATTGGCGATAAAGTCAGCGCGCTGATTTTCCACTTTAGCCAGTGAGTTCGCCATGGAGTTAAAGGCGTCGGCCAGCTCTCCGATCTCATCACATCGGTCTTTATAGTTATTGACTCGTACATCAAATTCCCCGCGTCCAAATTTTCGTGCCGCCTCGGCCATCTCGGTAAGAGGACGGGTCTGATGGGCAGAAGTAATGGAGCTGGCGATCACAGCGATTAGAAGCACTACTACGGCGGCAAAGAAGAAGATCGTCGCTGTGGCACGCCACATTTCGGACAGTCCGCTGGTATCTCCAGAAACCAGCACCAAACCTTGGCTGATCTCCAAATCGCCGATCTTTACATTGATGGGCAGGCCGGCAAAATAACGTCCGCTGGAGTACAGACCATTCAGCGTGGTAATCCCGGTGTAGCTGCCACGCTCCTGGATCTGATCCACAACATTCTGCGGGATCTTCTTCGTGTACAGCTCGCTCTCAGAGGCATAGATAATTTCCCCGTTTGAATCAGCCACGATAATGGAGGAGTCGGACATGGCGGTCAGCGTCTCCACATTGGCCCGGTAAAAATCTTCTCCAGCTTCCTCCAAAATGGTTCCCTGGGTTTTTAAATAGTAGTCCGAGGTAAAATACTCCGAGGTAAACGAGGCAATATACCCCGCATTTCGCTCCAGGCGATCCCGGGTCTCTGAAATAATATACCGATAGGACAGCAGCATAAATGCGGTAGACAGCAAGGTAAAAGACAAGGCCACGATCCCTACCATCATGATGAGCTGCCGCTTATATAAGCTTTTCAAGGGATCACCCCCTTCAAATCAGCTGTTTGCACCGGCGGGAGCCACTTCAAATTTGTAGCCCACGCCCCATACGGTTTTCAGTCGCCACTGATCGCTCACGCCCTCCAGCTTCTCTCTCAGACGCTTGATGTGCACATCTACCGTACGGCTGTCGCCAAAGTAGTCAAAGCCCCACACCTCATCCAGCAGCTGGTTGCGGGTAAATACCCGGTTGGGGGCAGAGGCCAGGTGGTACAAAAGCTCCAACTCCTTTGGCGGCGTATCCACCCGCTTGCCATCCACCAGCAGCTCGTAGGAATCCAGGTTGATCACCAGCTTATCAAAGCTGAGCTTCTTGTTCTCCTGTTCCTCCTCCTGGCCGGTGCGGCGCATCACCGCGTGGATGCGGGCCAGAACCTCTTTCATCTCAAAGGGTTTTACAATATAGTCGTCTGCTCCGCTCTCCAGCCCGGTGACCTTATCCTCTGTCTCACCTTTGGCTGTAAGCATAATGACCGGTGTGGCACTCTCCTCCCGGATCTTCTTCAACACGGTCCAGCCATCCATCACCGGCAGCATAATATCAAGCAGAACCAAAGCAGGCTGGAAGGAGCGGAAATACTCTACACCCTTGCCTCCGTCTTTGGCTACCTTGGTCTCAAAACCTTCCTTTTCCAGATACAGATGGAGCAGCTCAGCAATGTTGCTGTCATCCTCTACGATCAAAACCTTCTGCGCCATAGATAACTTCCTCCGTTTCTATGTGGATTCTCAGTTTAGTCATATTATAGTGGAAAATCCCCCAAGTGAGGTGAATATTTTGTAAATTACTTTTCCCGGCGCTCTACATAGGAATGATCCACCTGAATAACGGCAGAATATTTGGGGGACAGCGCCTCCACGTCCTTCCGCAGCTGTGAGACCACCTGATGATCGGTAAGGCGGAAACCATAGGGTACCATCACGTCAAACAGCACATTGGTATGGTGGGGACCGGCAGTAATACGCAGGTCATGAATGGTGAGACAGGGGTCCAGCTGCTGAGCCAGATAGGCCACCTGTTCCCGCAGAGCAGCGGTGCGCCCGTCGTTGACCACCGGGTCCATATGGATGACGGTCTCAATGTGGTGTTTCTCCTTCAACTCCCGCTCAATGTGGTCAATGAGATCGTGCATCTCCAGCAGATCCGCATCGGCAGGAACTTCGGCATGAAAAGACATCATAGCCCGTCCGGGTCCATAGTCATGATAGACCAAGTCGTGAATGCCCAGGATATTCTCGTGAGAGAGGACCAGCTGGTCGATATCTGCCGCCAGCTCCGGGTCCATCGGCCGGCCCAGAAGCGGATCCAGTGTATCTTTTGCAGCTTCCCAGCCGGTTTTCAAAATGAACAGGGCCACAAGCAACCCGGCAAAGCCGTCGATCTTCCAATGGAAGAAATGTCCGACTAATGTAGCCAGCAAAACCACACTGGTGGCCGCTGAATCGGAGAGAGAGTCGGCAGCGGTGGCCGCCATTGTCTCTGAGCTGATCTTCTGAGACAGCGTACGGTTAAAGAAGTACATCCATACCTTGACTGCCACAGACACGGCCAGAATAACCACAGCCAGCCAGGAGAAGTCCAGTTCTTCCGGATGGAGCAGCTTCTCCACCGAGGATTTTCCCAACTCAAATCCCATGAGCAGAATTGCCATGGATACCACCAAGCCGGCCAGATATTCCATGCGGCCATGACCAAAGGGATGCTCCTCATCCGCCTCCTGTCCGGCCAAACGGAACCCTATAAGGGTAATCACAGACGAGGCAGCATCAGACAGGTTATTCAATGCGTCACCCACGATTGCAATGGAGCCAGTGATCACACCGGCCAGCAGCTTGCCCAGACACAACAGCGTATTGAGCACGATACCCACTCCGCCGGCCCGGGTGCCGCACATCTGACGTACCTCAGGCGATTTAGGATCCCGGCCGTCTAACCAACGCCGAATCAAATACTGAATCAAAAAAGTTCCCCCTATTCAGGGCGGGCCCAGGCCCGTCAACGTAAAATATCATTATATTATCGCACGCATGCAGGGAGTGCGTCAAGCGCGCTCCGACAGCTTTTTCTTCTTCGTCCGAAATATGGACAGGCCGTTAAGAAAATATTAATTTTGTTTTAAGATGGCCGCACTTTCTCGTCTATGAGAACTTTTGCGCAAAAAAAGATTGTCATCTCTCCGGAGTGTTTACAGAAAGTTCACATCCCCGTCATGGTTTTGCCTTAATTATCGGTTATTCTATGAGCGTACCAAGTAATCATATAATATCTCCCATTTCTCCCTCTCCTTTACAACACACACAGGCAACAGGCCCCGGTCAATGACCGGGGCCTGTTGTCGTTTATTTATGCTTAGCAATGGGCATGACAGGACGCAATTACCAGTATTTGTATAACATTATGCACTTGTATATGGATTCCCGCCATAGGTGAACACTACTTTTTAAGGAGGAATACCTATGGCAAGCAATTATACAGAGAACTATGGCCTGTGCCAGTGGGAGGCTACAGACCAAGTACTGAGGGAGGAGTTTAATCAGGATAATGAAAAGATTGACGCGGCTTTGGGGGAGCTGGCCGCACTGGAAGCGAAAATCCCAACATTTATCAACGGGAGCTATGTCGGCACAGGGAAAGCGGGAAAAGCAAATCCTTGTACCCTTCACTTCGGTTTCCCACCTAAAATGATTTTTCTCAACACACAGGATATGAACTCCGATAACAGCATCGGGAAATACATTATTCTTTTTCCTGGAATGACGGATTTTCCCATTCCTGATCTAAATAATCGCAATACTTTGACTTGGCTGGAGGACGGAATTTCCTGGTATTATGCAGCGGATGATGACACCCAACAAGTTAGAGCCTATCGCCAGTATAACACCAGCGGAAAAACGTATAACTATGTTGCGGCAACATGGTAAAAAGGTCCCCGGGCACTTGCCCGGGGACCTTTTTACTTCTTGCGGTCGTTACAGTAAATTACTTAACGTAGATGTACTGCACGGTCTCAGCGTCCTTGTCATAGACAACGGAAACGGTTACGCTAGAGGCGTTGTCCTTCAGCTCGGACATAGTGTCCACCTTACCGTTATCGCGGGTATCGATAACCTGAGCGTCGGTGGCATTGTAGTCAGCAACGGTAGTCTCAGTGGTCAGGGAGACATAGTAGGTACCGCCGATGTAAGTTACATTCTTCAGGGTATCGTCGGTAGCAATACCGCTGTTGGTGCTCTTCAGAGTGTAAACACCAGTGGTGTCATTCACAGTATAGGTGTAGAAGCTAGCGTTGATATCGCCAGTAGTATCCTTGTAAACGACGGTCTCCTCGCCATTCAGGTAGACCTCATAGCCATACAGCTTGGTCTTTCCGTCAGGACCATAGGTGGTCTCAATATAGGAAGTCTGCTCAGCAACATAGATCAGGTCATCGCTGGCGGTAGCAGCAGTGTCGTTGACAAACACGGTGGTCACAACCAGATTGCCGTCGGCATCCTCGCTGATAACACCAAAGTTGCCCTTCTTAGCGGCGACAGTCTGCACGCCTTCCTTTACGGTAACCTTCAGGTCACCCTTGCTGCCGTCGACATAGACAAACTTCACGCCGCCGTCGAAGAAGTTGGTAGCGGTACCAGACAGGCGACGGTCGCCCTTGTCAATATTGAAGTTGGTCATGTTCAGGGTACCAACGCGCTGGCCATTGTTAGAGGTGGAATTGCTCAGCACATAGGTGTCGCCGTCCATCTCATACTTATAAGCCTTGTTGGAGTTAGTCTGAGTTGCCTCAGAATCCAGAGTCAGTCCCTTATACTCGGCAGTAACAGTAGTACCATCGGTAAGAACACCCTGGAACATATTAACGGTCTCGCCCCAGCTGTTAGTCTCAGTGTAGACATAAGTCACATAGACTACATCAATATTAGTGGCAGCGGAAACAGCAGTGGTGTAGATGGCGTTTCCGTAGGTGTCCAGATACAGGACAATATCCTTATCGTTGTCCACCTTCAGGCTGGAAACCGCGCGCTCACAGGCAGCAACGTTGTAGGTGGTGCCGTCCACAGTAACGGTGTTCTTGCTGGTATTCGTAGCAGTCACAGCACCGGTGACAGACTCGGGAATGGAGACAGTCCAAGCAGCGTCAGCGCTGGAAGCGTCGTTCTTGGGGGTAACCAGAACGATATCGTCCTCCTCGACCTTGCTGTAGACAGAGTCAAAGCCGACAGTGTCCTTATCCAGGGTGATCTTGGCAGTCTTGTTGCCGCCCATGTAGGCCTCAACGGACAGCGCACGCTCATCCTTGCTGGTATCCTTGTCGTCCTCAGTGACAGTGGTCACCTTAGCAGCATAGGTGTAAACCATAACAATGGTGTCGGCGGTGTCATCATCGTTAGCATCATAGACCTTCAGTTCAATGCCCTTGCCGCCGAAGGCAGTATTAGTGCTGATAGCAGAGGCAATCTGAGTACCAGTATAAGTCTCAGAATTATCGCCATTAGACCAAACAGTCAGAGAGGTGGTGGAGCTGGTCTTGTCGATCTTATAGCCAGCATCCTCGATGTCGTCAGCCAGGTCACTGGGCTTAACCTCATCGGTATAGGTCAGAATGGCGTTCTTAGCGTACTTACCGGTGAAGTCCTTATAGGTCCACACGTTTGCAGGAGCACCGAAGTCATCGTGGGAAGCGGTCGCGTTCAGCTTCAGGTCGCCGTTGTACAGCTTCTCACCCAGCTGGACAGCGTAGGTGCCGTTGTTGTCCACAGCAGTGTCATTGAAAGCCTTAGCATAGGCAGACTTGCTGGTGACATCCACATACTTGGTGTCACCGCTGTCGATGACGATACCGCCGGGCAGAGTAATGCTGGTGCTGCTGCCGTCGGTCTCCACCATGGTGGCCTTCAGGGTGTTCAGAGCGATCTGAGCCACATCGTTACGGGTCATGGCAGCGGAAGCACCGGCCTCAATACCATCGAACAGGTCAATCTTGGAGCCCTGCTTCACGGTAGCGACCTGCCAGTCGGAACCGAAGTCACGGGAATACTGGAAGTAACCCAGAGCCTTCATCATCATCAGGGCAGCCTGAGCGGTGGTCACGCTGTTGTTGCTGCCGTACTCAGTGGCGCTGATGCCGGCGGTGATGCCGTCAGCATAGCAGGCGGCCACGTAGGGCACAGCCCACTCGGGCACGTCGGTAAAGGGCAGGCTGGCACCCTTGAAGTCCTCAACCTTGAGGTCCAGCAGATTGGCCATAACAACAGCCATCTCCGCACGGGTAACCTGCTTGTCGGGATTGAAGTTGCCGTTCTCGTCGCCAGTCATGACGCCGACGGCCTTCAGAACCTCAATGGCTTCCACGTTCTCTTCGGAAGTCACATCGGTGTAGCTCGCAGCGCTGGAACCCATGACCAGCATACCAAGAACCATGGTAGAGGACAGGAGCAGGCTGAGAGCACGCTTCAGGTTTCTCATTGGAATTCCTCCTTTTTTATTCAGTAAGAGGCGTTTTTTAGCAAATCTCGGTCAAAAATGCGACTTTTTAACCGAATTTGCAAAGCATAACTCCCCTTGCCTGTACACGTATCATACTCCATCGAACCCGGTTCGTCAACGGGTTTTGATCAAGTGTAACACAACCGTAACATTGCGTCAGAATTGTTATAATACGGCCTTTTGAGGATTTCCATGGGCTTTTTCCCCGAAAATGTTCTTGGAGGATTTTTCCTTTTGGGCACAGTGCCCAGCTTTTCCGGTTTTATACCTGCTTTTTTTGCGGAGGGGTAAAATCGGCCCAAATTGGTAGAAGTTTTGGTGGACATACCCCTTCAAATATGGCAAAAAGCCCCTGGGTGTTGCTCGTACGCGTACACCCAGGGGCTTTTTTTCGAAAAAATGGCTACGCCACTTTTTCGAGAGAGGATACATGAAAGGTGAGCCTCGATTCCTTACGGAAAAGTCGGCCCACCTTTCATGAGATGTGTCATTTCCGACGCACATGTCGCCGGAAATGACGGAATTTCATTTTATTCCTCCGCTTTCGGGCCGAGGAACTCCTTGCAGGAGGGCTTTCCGAGGCGAAACGAAGTTTCGCAGGAAGCTTTTTTGCCTACTTTTTTCTCGAAAAAAGTAGGTTAGACTTCCATGATCACAGGCAGGATCATGGGAGAACGCTTTGTCTTTTTATAAAGGTAGTTGGACAGGTCGCTCTTGATGGTCTGCTTGATGGCCGACCAGTCGGTGGCGTAGCGGATATCCACGCTGAGAATGGAGTCCAACGCCACCTGGCGCAGCTCCTCCATCAGTCCCTCGGACTCCTTTACATATACAAAGCCACGGGTGATGATATCCGGACCGGATACCAGCGCGCCGTCCTCCCCGGACATGGCGGCCACTACCACTACCATACCATCCTCGGCCAGATGGCGGCGGTCACGCAGAACCACGCTGCCCACATCGCCTACGCCGGAGCCGTCCACGAACACCTTGCCCGCGGTGACGGTACCAGCCAGCTTGCAGCCCTTGGCAGTAAACTCAATAACCCGGCCAATGTCGCTGATGATCACGTTGCGGGGATCCATGCCCACTTCACAGGCCAGCTTGGCGTGGATCTGCAGCATACGCTGCTCGCCATGGACGGGAATAAAGTACTTGGGCTTGACCAGAGCGTGGATGATCTTCAGCTCCTCCTGGCAGGCGTGGCCGGAGACGTGCAGGGCGCGCTCCCGCTCATTGAGGACCTCCGCCCCCTTGCGGTAGAGCTCGTTAATGACGTTGCCGATGGAATTCTCATTGCCTGGAATGGCAGAGGCAGAGATGATGATCCGGTCGCCGGGCTGGATATCTACCTGGCGGTGGGTGGAGAAAGCCATACGGCTCAGAGCCGACATGGTCTCTCCCTGGCTGCCGGTGGTAATGATACATACCTTATTTTTAGGCAGAGATTTAATGTGGTTGAGATCCATCAGGACTCCGTCGGGGATATTCATATAGCCCAGTTCCGTGGAGACCTTCATAATATTCTCCATAGAACGGCCAGTGACCGCTACCTTCCGGCCATAGCGGGAGGCTACATCGATGATCTGCTGGATGCGGTCCACGTTGGAGGCAAAGGTGGTGACGATAATGCGCTCCTCACAGCCACGGAACAGGGCGTCAAAGGAGGCGCCTACACTGCGCTCGGTACGGGTAAAGCCGGGACGCTCCACATTGGTGGAGTCGGCCAACAGCGCCAGCACTCCCTCGTTGCCCAGCTGTCCCAGGCGGGCCAGGTCGATCATGCCGCCCTGGATGGGGGTAGCGTCGATCTTAAAGTCTCCGGTATGCACGCAGACACCCAGAGGGCAGCGGATAGCAAAGGCCACCGCATCGGCAATGGAGTGGTTGACGTGGATGAACTCCACGGAGAATCTGCCCGCCTGGATGACGTTGCCCGCCTCGCAGGTAATGAGCTTAGTTTTGGAGAGCAGACGGTGCTCCTCCAGCTTTAATTTAATGAGGCCCGCGCTCATACGGGTGGCATAGATGGGGGCATTCACCGAGCGCAGGACATAGGGCAGAGCACCGATGTGGTCCTCGTGTCCATGGGTGATAAAAATGCCCCGGATCTTGCTCTGATTTTTAATAAGGTAGCTGACATCGGGAATGACCACGTCGATACCGTACATGTCATCGTCCGGGAAGCCCATGCCGCAATCTACGACAATAATGTCGTTACCATACTCGTAAACAGTCAGGTTCTTACCGATCTCGTTGAGACCGCCCAGAGAAATAATTTTCAGTTTTTCAGCCATAATAACTCCTTTACTGTAATATAAGTGAACTTTAATACTTTTTGTATCTCTGGACGCATGGCGAAAGACCGTGCCCGCGCACGGAAAACAGACGGAAGGTCCCTCTGCCCCGGCCCTGCTTCGCCGCGGGAGGTGAGAGATTCTTTCGCCTTTTACGTCCTGTTTTCTTTTTGTACGCGCCTTTCGTCCTGTCACCGCCAGCGCGTCACCAATTAAACCCAGAGCCGCTTTTATCCGCAACTCCGGCACACTGTCTGCAGCATTCGCCCGTTTTTTCTGCGAACTGCGCTGCAATGGTTGTTTTAGTATAGCACAACTCTCCCAAAATGTATACCACCCAGGGCAGATCTGCCAAAAAGTTTGTGATTATGACCATGATCGGGCCATTTCTCCGGTTAATTTTGGTCCACCTCTTGTCCCCTCCCTGGAAATATGGTATACTTTTCCTACAAAATATACAGTCGGAAGGAGGGACTCCCATGGATCGGTTTGAGCTAGCTCCGCCGCACTTCGCCACCTTTGGACAGTATGGGCAAAAAATATGCTTATGGCGCATATTATGCAAAAAATTCCGCATTTTGCTCCGTCAAATCGGTTATTCTTTTACTGCTCCATCTTCAATAACCGCTGTGGCGGTATCTTCCCGAACTTTGCCGTTTTTGCCCGTATGGGAGGTTGATGAATGAATATTCAGATCTTCGGCGCTTCCAAAAGCTTCGATACTAAAAAGGCGGAGCGCTGGTTTAAAGAACGGCGCATTAAGTTTCAGGCTATCGATGTGCGGAAGTACGGTATGAGCCGCGGAGAATTGTCCAGCGTACGGCAGGCGGTGGGTCTGGAGGCAATGATAGATCCTAAACATCCAGATTATACCCTGCTGGAATACCTGGCTTCGGATCAGGCCAAGCTGGATAAGCTTTACGAGGATCCCACGCTGCTTAATCTCCCCATTGTCCGCAACGGAAAACAGGCCACTGTGGGCTACTGCCCGCAAATCTGGGAATCCTGGTCCTGACAGGCCCGGTTTCCCATCGTTTATCGGATTTTTCTTCCCCCGCGCTAACAGGCGGGTTCGGGGTGTCTGCTTGTACTGCCCCAAAACACTGCCGCCCGCCTTTCCCCAGGAGAGAGAGGAGGTCCCCCATGAAACGTATCCTGATTGTAGACAGTGATATGGCTGTCCGCGGCCAAATCGGCCGCCACGCACGCCTGGAGGGATACGAGGTCGCGGAGGCCGGTGATGGCTACACCGCGGTTTCCATGTGCCGCCAAAATGCGTTTGATATTATTATTTTGGCTATTCTTTTACCGGAAATGGATGGATTTTCGGTATGTCAAACGATTCGCAGCTTTTCTCAGGTCCCTATTTTAATGCTTACCGAGCGCACCAGCGAACAAGACCGTATTCACGGCCTGGAACTGGGCGCCGATGATTATATGACGAAACCCTTTTCCCCCAGAGAATTGATGCTGCGCATTTCTGCTATCTTAAAGCGGGGCAAGTCCTTGGATTCCCTAGAGCCCCAATCCATTGAACGAGACGGAATTTATATCGACCTGACCGCCCGCCGTGTCCTTGTAGACGGCACGCTGGTCAGCCTTACCCCAAAAGAATTTGATCTTCTGACCCTGCTGGCCAGCCACCCAGATGTGGTATTTTCGCGAAAAAAATTACTGGATACAGTCTGGGGCGGCGAATTGCCTGAGGATACCCGCACATTGGATACGCATATCAAGCAGGTACGTCACGCAATTTCTCCGTATAGCGACCGTATTGTTACTCTGCGCGGTGTAGGATATCGCTTTGAAAAAACCTAAAGTTTTCCAACACCGTCTACCAATCGTCTACCAACGGTCTACCAAGAACTGCTTTGAAACCCTTGCGACACAAGGGTTTCAAAGCAGTTCTTTTTTTCTCTTTCTTCTTGTGTCTACCAAATGTCTACCATATCAACTTTTTTAATCCAATTTTATTGCTTTATTGGATTTTTCGTTTGAATATTAAACCATTTTATGTATGTAAGGGTCGTTATGCTTTGCGATTTTGGCAAAAAAGTTCGCTTTTTGGCCAATATTTAGGAGAAAACACCCCTTCCTGAATAAAAAAGGAGGAATTTCCAATGAGAAACCTGAAGCGTGCTCTCAGCCTGCTCCTGTCCTCTACCATGGTTCTTGGTATGCTGGTCATGGGCTCCAGCGCTGCGGGCTACAAGGATGTCGATGATTCCAACAAGAATCAGGAAGCCATCGAGGTCCTTCAGGCTGTCGGCGTCATGTCTGGCGTTGACAACAAGGGTAACTTTAATCCCGACGGAAGTGTTACCCGTAACCAGATGGCCGTCATCATGGCCCATCTGCTGAAGCTGGACTACGATTACTATCGTGGTACCAACCCCTTTACCGACGTGCCCGAGTGGGCCGCTCCCTACGTGGCCGCTTGTGCTGCTGAGGGCGTGATCGCCGGCATCGGCAACAACCAGTTCGGCGGCGAGATGAAGGTCACCGCGGCTCAGGCGAGCCTGATGATCATGAAGGCTCTGGGCTACTTCGAGAACGCCGAGGACTTCGGCTCTGACTGGCAGGTTGCTACCATCAGCCAGGCTTCCAAGATCAGCCTGTTTGATCAGATTAACGCTACCGCTGAGAGCGCTCTGACCCGTGCTCAGGTCGCCCAGATGGTTCTGAACGGCCTGCAGGCCAAGACCGTGTACTTCACCGGTGACAAGGGCATCCAGATTGGCGATGTGACTGTCGGCTACCGCGCCGAGTACACCCCCAAGACCGGTACCGATAAGAAGTACAACGCTCTGATCACCGGCAAGACTGACATCTCTCAGCAGGGTCAGTACTACATCCAGCTGGGCGAGGAGCTGTACGACGGCCAGCTGCGCAAGGTTGCTGACGCTGATGATTTCGATCGTCCCGCCTTCACCTGGAGCTACAAGGGTGAGGAGATTGGCACCTATGTTGATTGGTCTCTGATGGTTCAGGAGTACACCACCGGTGTTACCGGCAAGGAGCTCTACAACCTGCTGACCTCCAACATCATCAAGAACTATGAGTTCAATTACTATGTGGACGGTAAGGAAGACCAGACTATCAAGGCTTCCAACATGATCCGCACCAACGACTACAACTACAACACCACTGGCAACGGTGCTCTGACCCAGGTGTTCGTGGATAACGAGAAGGAGTATATCGTTATCACCACCATTAACACCTACCTGGCTACTGCTGCTGCCGACTACAACGAGAAGCGCGGTGAACTGACTCTGAACGTCTACGCTGATAAGGATGTTGAGCAGGTCATCAAAGTTGAGGACATCCCCTCCATCGCTACCGCTAAGGAAGGCGACATGTTCCTGGTAAACGTGGCTGAGACCAGCAAGAACGACTACGAGGTCATCACCATTGGTGAGCCCGAGGTTATTGCTGACGCTAAGCTGACCAAGTACTCTGCCGACAGCGCGAAGGCGGAAACCAAGTATCTGGTGACCGACGGCACTCAGTACGACTACGCCATGAAGGGCAACATCCATAACGAGGATGTGCTGCAGAAGTATCAGCAGAGCGCTCTGGACAACACCTACAACATCTACCTGGATCCCTATGGTTATGTCATCGGTACCGAGAAGGTTTCCGGCGATCTGAAGTATGTCTTTATGACTGGCTATGACCGCCCCATGACCCACCTGGGCGTCAAGACCGCCGAGGCTGCTGCCATCTTCCTGGACGGCACCATGCAGAAGATCGAGGTCAACGTGACCGAGACCAACAAGAACCTGGGCGATACAAACGGCAATGGCGTGAAGGATTCCGGCGAGACCATTGTATATTCTCTGCTGACTGCTCAGGATAGCACTTGGATGTCCCGCTACAACCGCTGGTTTACCTACACCGTGGACAAGGACGGCGTGTACACCCTGAAGCCTGTGGCCAACTGGCTGAATGTGAAAAATGACACCGACCGCAAGACCATCAACAGCTCCAGCGTGGTTCTGCGCGGCTATGACGCTGATTCCACCAATGACCGTGCTTATGGTAACGACGACTCTGTTTATATCACTGTTGATACCCTGAAGGCCAACGATTATAACGAGGCTATCATCGAGAAGGTCAACAACGTCTATACCGGCGTGCAGAACGTAGACATCGAGCTGAATACTGAGGATTATATCGACGAAGTGATCTTTGCCTGCTACGACGGCGAGGGCTACATCATCGGTGCCGTGGTTCTGGGTGAGGACGTCAACAACACCAAGAACTTTGCCTACGGAATTGCCTCCGACGCCATGAACGAGTACGTCCAGGGCGACGACGGCTATGTTTACTGGGACTTTGAGGCCGTTGTGGATGGCGAGATCAAGACCCTGACCGTAAAGGACTCCTATAGCAAGGTCATCTATGAGACTCTGGTCAAGGAGATCAAGACCGGCGAGGGTGCTCTGCTCGAGCTGACCTATGACAAGGACGGTTATGTGGTCGCTGCTGAGGTCCGCGAGGATGCTGATAAGGACATCTACGGTAACACCGAGTACACCAATTCCAAGGAGTACACTGAGAACTACGAGGCCTATCTGGTCGATGTGGATAAGGAAGCTCTGAAGACCAACACCGCCGGCAACACCCTGTGGGTCGACCTGAAGGACAAGACCGACAACGGCCTGGCCGTCAGCGCTGGCGCTCCCATCATCGTGATTCAGGATATCGTGGATAAGGACGATCCCACCAATGTTCTGGAGACCGAGGTTGAGGTTTACACCAACTTCAACGCTGCCTTCAAGGCCATGGGTCTGGACAAGGATGAAGAGTTCTCCGGCCAGATCGCCGCTGTCCTGAACGACAAGGGCACCGCTGAGTACGTGGTCATGAACTGCAAGCCCGACACTGAGATTGAGATCGACGACGGCACTCCTGCTACTCCCGCTGGCTACAGCGCTACCGTGAATGTGGCTCTGCGCACCGTGACCGTCGAGGGTCCCGATGCCTGGACTCAGGATGCGGTTATCGCTACTGCTGTAAATGCTCTGGCTGAGGCTGGTTACGAAGTAACCAACATGAACACCTCTGTTTCTCCCTGGGTGTTTACTGCTAAGAACGTCAACAGTGGTACCGATGGTATCAACTTCACCGTTTCTATGGCGAAGTAATTGACCTTCACTGCTTGAATAAAGCAATTCAAAAGCACCCCCAGGTTTTTCCTGGGGGTGCTTCCATTATGTACCTGTATCCAACAATGCAATCATTTGATACATTTTTCCCGATTCATTTAATGCTTTCTCGACCATGCTATCATGAGACCAAGTTAGGGAGTTTTCCTCCCAGGCAAGAGTCAACGCAAGAACTCCCGATTGTTGATGGTGGGGCAGTACTACCTGCATCCCTCGCCAGGCAATAAAGCTGTATCCTTTTTGGGCTTCCGCTACCATAACCACCAAAGGCTTTCCAGGGAATGTCTGCTTTGGGGTAGTCGTTCCCGTTCCCGTATATGTGGTATAGTAAATCGTGCAGTTTCCCAGCTTAGCGATTGCGGCTTCCTGTGCAGATAACTGCTTCCCGTGTTGGATTACCAGATTGTCCAACGCTTCCAGAGCTGTGTCCACTTTCGCATTGTCCTGATTGAATTCCTCCCTCAGTACCTGGTCCGTTTCCTCCCACTGGCACAGACCATAGTGTTCCGTATAATTGCTCGCCATAGGTACTCCTCCTTAAAAGTAGCGTTCACCTATGGCGGGAATCCGTCTGCAAGTGCATAATATTATACAAATACTGGTAATTTCGCCCCGCCATGCTCTTTTGCAGGCGGGATTTTTTATGCCTTGGTCTACCCCAAGTCTACCAAATGTCTACCACAGGTCATCTGGAAACCCTTGGGCCGCAACAGTTTCCAGTCATTTTCTTGGTTCTTCCATTTACTCCGTCTACCAAAAGTCTACCACTTTAATTATTTTTTCTTATTTCAGCTTAATTTTTGTTATATATATCAAATTATACAACATTTTTAAAGAAGCAAGGGTCGTTATGCTTTCCTGTACTTGGTAGCCTACTTTCTTTGACCAAATTTTGTAAGGAGGAACTCTCAATGAGAAACCTAAAGCGGACTCTGAGCCTGGCTCTCTCCGCCACTATGCTCTCCAGCATGATGGTCGCGGGCGCCGGCGCCGCAAGCTATGCTGACGTATCATCCAACCACCACCAGGAGGCCATTGCCGTAATGCAGGCCGTTGGCGTGATGGTCGGCGATCAGAATGGAAACTTCAACCCCGACAAGCAGGTCACCCGCGCCGAGATGGCCGTTGTGATGTCCAATCTGCTGGGTCTGAAGGTGGAGGACTTCAAGAACGCTTCCATCCCCTTCACTGACGTACCCGAGTGGGCCCGTCCCTATGTGGCCGCCTGCTACGCCGCCGGCGTGACCAGCGGTACCAGCGCCACCACCTACGGCTCCAACGATCCTGTTACCGCCGTGCAGGCCAGCCTGATGATGATGAAGGCTCTGGGCTACTTCCAGTACAGCTCGGACTTCGGCAGCGACTGGCAGATCGCCACCATTAAGCAGGCCTCTTCCATTGACCTGTTTAAGGACATCAACACCGGCGCCAACGACGCCCTGTCCCACAACAATGTGGCTCAGCTGGCTCTGAACACCCTGGAGGCCACCATGGTTCAGCCCACCAAGAACGGCTCTACCATCATTGTGGGCGACATCACCATTACCGGCGATGTGGAGTACAAGGACATCACCAGCTCCGCCGACTACGCCAAGGCTATGGCCGACAAGGTGCTGGACGATGGCAAGTATGCCGTTCAGCTGGGCGAGAAGCTCTTCGACGGCAGCCTGAAGATCGACACCGCCGTTACCTCCGATGCCTTTGCCCGTCCCGCCCGCACCTGGAACTACAAGGGTGAGCAGGTCGTGGTTGCCGCCGACGAGGCCGACTACGTACTGAACGGCGAGGTCACCGGCAAGGAGCTGTTTAACACCGTGGGTGAGACCCTGGCTGACTCCAACAAGTATACCTGGACCATTAACCTGGACGGCACCACCGGCAGCACCTTCTCCCAGAGCAATGTGTCCAAGAGCAACGACAACGCTCTGCTGGGTACCGGCAACGGCACCGTGATGGAGATCTTTGTCACCAAGGAGTATGTCTCCTCCAGCGAGAAGGGTTCTGTGGTCGTCTCCATCGTAAACACTTACGCCGGCCAGATCTCCTCTGTGATGGGTCAGGACGACGTGGATGAGGACGAGGAGCCCTATGTGATCGTCTCCGACCTGTCCCAGACTCCTGTGGCCGACGGCAAGAAGTTTGAGGCTACCGGCTATGACGTGGACGACGTGGTCCTCTTCACCTACAGCAAGAAGACCTCCGAGATCGAGTCCATGACTGCCGCCCGCAAGGTCTCCGGCGAGGTGACCAAGGTCACCGCCAACGAGAGCTTCGTGGTGGATGGCCAGACCTATAAGTATTCTGCTCAGTTTAAGACCAGCGATTACATCACCACTGGCTCCGTGGATAAGGACGTAGTGTTCTATCTGGACGCTCAGGGCTACGTGATCGCCATCGGCGAGGCTGAGTCCTCCAGCGACTACGCCTTCGTGGTGGGCTATCAGGATGACACCAAGTTTGGTACCACCACCCACTACGCCAAGCTGCTGCTCACCGACGGCAAGGTGATCGAGGTGGAGACCGAGTCTTCCGCTTCTTCTCTGGACAAGCACATTGTTGCCTACACCAAGGACAGCGACAACGTCTACACTCTGGCTGACAAGAGCAGCGCTGCCGCTTCTTCCGACAACAACCTGAACATCGAGACCGGTAAGGCCGCTATGACCATCAACGGCGCCACTGTCTACGCCAACAGCCAGACCATCTTCCAGGTCAAGGACGGCGATGACTACGTGATCTACACCGGTATCCAGAACGTACCCAACATCAGCGACGACAACAGCACCACCAAGACTGTCGTCTTTAAGAGCTCCTCCAACATGGCCAAGGTGGTTTACATTGAGTCCGCCGTGCTGGAGAGCAACACCGCCGAGCAGGTTACCTTCGTGGTGGGCGACGCTTCCGCCGCCGAGAACAAGGACAACCGCGGCGAGTACTACACCTTTGACGCTGTGGTCGACGGCAAGGTCACCACTCTGGACGTGAAGAAGAGCTCTGCTGCTGCCTCCACCCTGAAGGCTGAGGGCATCTTCTCCGTGAAGAGCTACTCCATGGACGCCAATGGCCTGGTCACCAAGGTCAACCTGTACTCCAGCGAGATTGCTTCCGTCAACGACGGTACCAAGCGCGTGGAGAACGGCGTGGTCGGCTTTGGTAACGAGAACCAGGGCTTCAGCTACTACAGCTTCCAGGATAACGCGCTGGTCGTGAAGTACGACGGCAAGGACCTGACCGTGGGCACCATCAACGGCATCAAGACCGACGCCAACGACCTGGCCACCGTCATCCTGAAGGACGGCGCTGTGAAGGCCGTGTTTATCCAGGAGGTTTCCGGCAACGTGGCTCCCGCCAACTACAAGGTGACCTACTCCGCCGGCTCCGGTTCCGGCGCTCCCCAGGAGGCTACTGCCGTTCAGGGCAAGGACTTTACCATCAGCGGCACTGAGCCCACCTACGGCAGCCACCAGTTCCTGGGTTGGTCTGACGGCAAGGGCAATCTGTACGCCGCCGGCGACGTGATTGCCAACGTGCAGGGCAACATCACCCTGACCGCTGTTTACCTCAGCGACACCGTGACCGTGGATGACGCCACTTCCTCCAGCGGCCTGGCTGCTGCCGGTGTGAAGCTGACCATTGACCCCGCTGGTCTGGATATCTCCTCTAAGATCTCCTCCGTCAAGGCCACCGGCACCGGCACCTATGCCGAGTCCGCTGTGGGCACCGACACCGAGGCTACTGTCTCCTACTCTGACCCCAACCTGGAGCTGACCTTTACTAAGGGCGATACTCTGGCCAGCTGCACCAGCGGCGACAGCATGGAGATCACTGTGACCGTCACCTTTGAGGACGGCGGCTCCAAGGAGTTTACCGTCACCTACGACTGGTCCTAACACTCCAGCGATTGCGATTTCCCCAACATAAAAAAATCCTGGCGACCTCGGTCGCCAGGATTTTTTATGTTACTGCTCGTTTTCGATATCCATCATCAAGCCAACACGGCGAGCGTGGCGGCCTCCCTCAAATTCAGTGGAGAGGAACACATCCACGATGCGCTCAGCCATATTGGGGCCAATCATTCCCGCACCCATGGCCAGCATGTTGGCATCGTTGTGCCGGCGGGTCATCTCGGCAGCCAGAGGATCGCCACACAGGGCGCAGCGGATTCCCTTGACCTTATTGGCAGAGATGGAAATACCGATGCCGGTAGTGCAAATCACAATACCCTTTTCGCAGCGGCCGTCAGCCACCGCCTGAGCCGCTGCCTTTCCGAAAATGGGGTAGTCGCAGCTGTCCAGGCTGTCACAGCCGCAGTCCAGCACACTGATGCCCTTGGCCGTCAAATACGCTTTGATATGTTCTTTCAGGCGATAGCCGCCATGATCCGAAGCAATGGAAACCATAACCTTTTCCTCCTGCAAATGATTCTATTCTGACAGCTATTTCTAGCTGGCAGTCCGCTTCTTTTCTACTTTATTGTAGTGCATTTCCCCCATTTTGGCAAGAGCAGACAAAAAATAAGGTCCGCAAAAGCGGACCTTATTTTTATCGATGGGAAATGAATCAGTCGCGGGTGGGCACGTGCCAGATATCCCGGGCATAGTCGCGGATAGAGCGGTCAGCGGCAAAGATGCCGGAGCGCGCGATGTTGATGAGGGACATCTGATTCCAGCGCTGCTGGTCAGCGTAGGTCTCCAGAGCACGGCAGTGGGCCTGACGATAGCTGTCGAAGTCAGCCAGCAGCATATAGTCGTCGGCGGGGCTTCCTCCGGCGCTGCGCAGCAGACGGTCCATCAGATCGGCATAGGACTCCTTGTCGGCAAAACCGGCGGAGATCTGGTCGATGACCCGCTTCAGGTCGCCATTCTGGTGGTAGTAGTCCTGAGGATGATAGCCATTGGCCTTCATGGAGGTCACCTGGTCGGCGGTGAGACCGAACAGGAAGATGTTCTCGTCGCCCAGCTTCTGGTGCATCTCCACGTTGGCGCCGTCCAGGGTGCCGATGGTCAGCGCGCCGTTCATCATGAACTTCATGTTGCCGGTGCCGCTGGCCTCCTTGCCGGCGGTAGAGATCTGCTCAGACAGCTCGCTGGCGGGCATCAGCTTCTCAGCCAGGGAGACGCGGTAGTTCTCCAGGAAGACCACCTGCAGCTTATCCTTGCAGATGGGATCGGCATTGATCTGAGCGGACAGGGAGTTGATGAGCTGGATGATCCGCTTGGCAACATGGTAGCCGGGAGCCGCCTTGGCGCCAAACAGGAAGGTCTGGGGAGTAAACTCCATGTTGGGGTTATCCCGCAGCTGATTATAGAGGTGTACGATGTGCAGCACATTCAGCAGCTGACGCTTATACTCGTGCAGACGCTTGACCTGAACATCGAAGATGGCGTCAGTATTGAGCATGACACCGCTCTCCCGGGCCAGATAAGAGGCAAAGCGGCGCTTATTCTCCTTCTTGATGGCCTCCAGGCGCTCCAGAACAGCCTTGTCGTTCTTGTACTTCTCCAGGCCCAGGATCGCATCGGGGTGGAGGAGATAGTCATCGCCTCCGGTGCACTCGCGCACCAGAGCGTCCAGCTTGGGGTTGATCTGGGACAGCCAGCGGCGGTGGTCAATGCCGTTGGTCACGTTCTTGAACTGCTCGGGGTGCATGGTGTACGCGTCGTGGAACACGTCCTTCTTCAGGATCTCAGAGTGCAGCGCGGACACGCCGTTGACGGCATAGCAGGCGCAGATGCACAGGTTGGCCATGCGGACCTCGCCGTTCCAGATGATGGCCATTTTGGAGACCTTGTTCATATCGCCGCCGAAGTGCTGCTCCAGCTGACGCTGATAGCGGGCAGCGATCTCCTTGAGGATCTGCCAGATACGGGGCAGCAGGGTCTCGATGAGCCCCTGAGGCCAGCGCTCCAGAGCCTCGGCCAGCACGGTGTGGTTGGTGTAGGCCACGGTATGGGTGACAATATTCCAGGCCTCGTCCCAGCTGTAGCCCTCCACGTCCAGCAGGATGCGCATGAGCTCGGGGATGACCAGAGTGGGATGGGTGTCGTTGATCTGGATGACGTGCTTCTCATGGAAGTTACGCAGCGTGCCGTACTGAGCGCGGTGCTTGCGCACGATGGACTGTACGGTGGCGGAAACGAAGAAGTACTGCTGCTTCAGACGCAGAGACTTGCCCTCGTAGTGGTTGTCGTCAGGATACAGCACCTTGGCAATAACCTCGGCCATGGCCTGCTGCTCTACCGCCTTCAGATACTCGCCCCGGGAGTACAGGGACATATCCACGGGCACCGGGCTCTTGGCGTCCCACAGGCGCAGCACGTTGGTGTGGTTGGTCTTGTAGCCGGCGATCTCCATATCGCGGGGAATAGCCAGCACGGTGGTGTAGCCCACATGCTCGGGGTGGTTGTGGCCCTTGTCGTCCCAGTGGTCCACGATCTTGCCGCCGAACCGGACCTCCTCGGTCTCGTCCATCTTGGGGATAAGCCAGGCGTCGCCCAGGCCCAGCCAGTTGTCGGCCTGCTCCACCTGCTTGCCGTCCACAATCTTCTGCTTGAAGATACCCAGCTCATAGCAGATGGAATAGCCGGTGGCGGGGATCTCCAGGGTGGTCATGGAGTCCAGGTAGCAGGCAGCCAGACGGCCCAGGCCGCCGTTGCCCAGACCGGCATCGGGCTCGATCTCGAACAGATCAGAGGCAGAGAAGCCAAGCCCCTCCAGAGCCTCCTTCAGCGTATCCAGAATGCCCAGGTTGTAGGCGTTCTTCTCCAGAGAGCGGCCCATCAGGAACTCCAGGGACAGGTAGTGGACCTGGCGCTCCTGGCCCTCCCACACCTGGTTGCTGGTATTCATCTGGTGGCCGGACATGATGTCCCGCAGCACCAGAGCACAGGCCTTAAACATATGGTTAGGGGTGGCGTCTTCTACGTCCCGTCCAAAATTGCGGTGAAGTTTCCCGATAATCAGTTCGGTAAGCTGGGCCTTAGTATATTCAGCCATGATGTTGCCTCCCGTATCAAAATTCTTAATAGCATTTTTCCTGCCGCAGGTGCGGCACGGGACATATTTTACCATACTCCCGTACCCACGTCAAATGCGCAGAGCGCTCCTTCCCTAAAAATGCCAGCGATTCCGAAAAGTTTGGCGGAAATGCTTATGGGAGAAGGGTTTGCCGCCTTGGAAACGGTGATTTTGCTTGTGCAAAATTCGGTGGAAAACCGGTGCTTTTTTCTGTGTGCAGGCAAAAAAACCGGGCGGACATTTCTGTCCGCCCGGCTAACCGAACTGCTTGTTCAGCCCTGGATGCGCTGATAGATATCCAGATACTGCTGGGCCGAATGATCCCAGCTGAAGTCGGCGGTCATGCCTTCCTTTTGAAGGCCGCGCCAGGCTTCCTTATTGTTGTAATAGAGGTCCACGGCCTCGCGAATGACCCAGAGCATGTCATTGGCGTTGATATCGGTGAAGGTAAAGCCGCGGCCCTCGCCGGTGAACTTGTTATAGGGGAACACGGTATCCTTCAGGCCGCCGGTCTCACGAACGATGGGCACAGTGCCGTAGCGCATGGCGATCATCTGGCTCAGACCGCAGGGCTCGCTCACCGAGGGCATGAGGAACAGATCTGCGCCGGCGTAGATCATGGTGGACAGAGGTCCGGAATAGGTGATCTGCGCGGAGAAACGGCCGGGATACTGCTGCTGGGCATTGCGGAAGGCTTCCTCAAACTGCCAGTCGCCGGTACCCAGCACCACCATCTGCACGTTCATGCCCATGATCTGGTGGAGCACGTCGGTGACCAGGGAGAAGCCCTTGTGGCCCACCAGACGGGAGATACAGGCAATGATAGGCACATCTGCGTTCTCCTGCAGACCCACTGCACGCTGCAAAGCCAGCTTGCAGGCCAGCTTGCCCTCTACGGGATCATCCGCGGTAAAGTTGGAGGCCAGACCGGGGTTGGTGGCAGGGTTGTACAGGTCCATGTCGATGCCGTTGAGGATACCCTGGACCTTGCCGCTCTGCTGGTTGATGACACCGTCCATGCCGTGGGCATAGAAGGGGATCTTCAGCTCATTGGCGTAGGTGGGAGAGACGGTGGTGACGAAGTTAGAGGCCATGATGGCACCCTTCATCAGGTTCACGTCGTCGTGGTAGGCCAGCATACCCTCATTGAAGTAGCTCTTGTCCAGACCGATGACATCCTCCAGCACCTGGTCGCCGTAGCGGCCCTGATACTCGATGTTGTGGATGGTGAACACGCTCTTGGCCCGGCCCAGCTGAGGAATACGGTACTTCTCCTCCAGCAGATAGATGGGCACCAGAGCGGTCTGCCAGTCGTTGCAGTGGATCACATCGGGCCAGAAGTCCAGCTGACCGGGAGTCTCGATGACAGCCCGGGAGAAGTAAGCGAAGCGCTCACAGTCATCGAAGTGACCGTAGAGCTGCCAGCGCTTGAAATAGTACTCGTTGTCCACGAACCAGTAGGTCACGCCGTCGCGCTCCAGAGAGAACACGCCGCAGTAAACCTGCCGCCAGGACAGGGTGACGTTGAAATACTTCAGGAAGGTCATCTGGCTGCGCCACTCGCCGCCGATGCCTTCATACAGGGGGAGAATCACCTTGACCTCATGACCCGCCTGGGCCAGAGCCTTGGGCAGAGAGCCGGCCACATCGGCCAGACCGCCGGTTTTAATAAACGGGGCCACCTCGGAGGAGGCAAACAAAATTTTCATATCAGTTCCCCTTTCCCAGTTCCAGATATTAAGAACAAGCAAACTCCATCCCCGGAAAGCCGGGCGGTACTCCGCCCGGCCCCCGGCGTGATGGAGTTTTACTCAGCTTACACGACCGATTCCTTCGCGATGGCCAGAGGATAGGTAAAGTGGCCCATCAGCATGCGGTCCTGATTGACGGTAACGTTTTTGTCCGCGATGACGTAAGCCAGCGAGGCGCCGCTCTTAACCACGGTACCCTGCATCAGCACGCAGTTGGACACCCGGGCGCCCTTTTCAATGGTCACGCCGCGGAAGATGATGGAATTCTCCACCTCACCCTCAATGCGGCAGCCGTCGGCCACCAGAGAGTGGTTGGACTTGGCCTCGGGGCCATAGTAAGTAGAGGGGTTGGAGCGGTCCTTGGTCCGGATAGGACGGGCGGGGTTGAACAGCTCATCCCGCACCTCTGGATCCAGCAGATCCATGGAGCGCTCAAAGTAGCCGCTCACCGACTGGAAGCGGGCCACATAACCCTTATGCACATAGGACATGAGCTTCAGGGTCTTCAGGCGGGGCTGGAGCACACCGCGGCTGAAATTGTAGATGTCATGGGCGGCGCAGTAGTCCACCATATCCATGAGCAGCTTCTTGGAGAGGATGTAGACCCCCAGGCTCTCCAGAGTCTTGTCGGCGGCCACAGGGTGGACCGACAGATCGGTGACACGGCCAGTCTCGTCCACTTCCACGTACTCGGAGAAGCGGGGAGCACCCTTCAGGGTGGGGGTGCAGACCATGGTCACATCGGCGCCGGAATCCAGGTGCTGCTGGAAGACCTCGGCCACAGGCAGGTTCACCGCCATGTCGCCCCAGGCCAGGATCACGTAATCCTGGCGGATATTCTCCAGATAGTCAGCCACACCGGCCAGGGCGTCCATGTTGCCCTTATACTCGCCGCCCCGCTCAGCATAGCCGAAGGGAGGCAGGATGCGCAGGCCGCCGTGCTTGCGGCTCAGGTCCCAATCCTTACCGGAACCCACGTGGTCCAGCAGGGACTGATAACTCTGGTGAACAATAATGCCCACGTCGGGGATACCGGCGTTGACGTAGTTGGAGAGCATGAAATCAATCAGGCGGTAACGGCCGCCGAAGGGCAGGGAGCAGGTGTTGCGGGGACGGGTCAGCTCCCCCAGATTGGCATCAGAGCGGCAAGCGAAGACAATTCCGTGCAGATCGTTCACGCCTGCTCACCTCCTTTCACATCTTCACGAATCATAGCGCTTGGTTTGATCACGGCCTTGGGGCCAACGGTGACTCCACCGGCCACCACGGCAATGCCCCAATCGGGGTCGTCCGAGGGCGGCGCGCCCACGGTGGCCTCCTCCTCAATGACCGCGCCCTCCGCCACGATGGCGTAGGACACCACAGCGCCCTTCTTGACCACAGCGCCGGGCATCAGGATGGAGTACTGGATATCGGCTCCCTCCTCCACGGTGACGGAGTTGAAGAGCACCGAGTTCTCCACCACGCCGTCCACGCGGCAGCCGCCGGTGACCAGAGAGTGGGACACCTGAGCGTTAGGACCGGTGACATGGGGAGGCTTAACGGGAGTACGGGCATAGATGGGCCAGCTGTTGTCGTACATGCTGATGCCGCTGTTGATGGCCAGCATATCCATGTTGGCATCCCACAGGGAGTTGATGGTGCCCACGTCCTTCCAGTAACCATGGAAGCGGTAGGTCATCAGCTTCTCGCCGGCGGCGAGCATGTTGGGGATGATGTTCTTACCAAAGTCGTTGGAGGAGTTGGGATCGGCCTCGTCATCGATGAGGTACTGACGCAGCTTCTTCCAGGTGAACACATAGATGCCCATGGAGGCCAGAGTGCTCTTGGGATGCTTGGGCTTCTCCTCAAACTCGTAGACCTGATCGTTCTCATCCACGTTCATGATGCCGAAGCGGGTGGCCTCCTCCAGGGTGACCTCCAGCACGGAGATGGTACAGGCCGCCTGGGTCTTCTTGTGGAAGTACACCATGTCGGAGTAGTCCATCTTATAGATATGGTCGCCGGAGAGGATGACCACATACTCGGGATCATACATATCCAGGAATCCGATATTCTGATAGATGGCGTTGGCCGTGCCCTTATACCAGGTGCCCTGGTCGCCCTCACGCATGTAAGGGGGCAGGATGTGCACGCCGCCGTCGGACCGGTCCAGGTCCCAGGGCTGACCGGAGCCAATGTAGCTGTTGAGCTCCAGAGGACGGTACTGGGTCAGCACGCCAACGGTATCAATACCGGAATTGACGCAGTTAGACAGGGGAAAATCGATGATGCGGTACTTGCCGCCAAAAGGGACGGCAGGCTTGGCCACATGGCTGGTAAGGGCATACAGACGGCTGCCCTGACCGCCAGCCAAAAGCATGGCCACGACTTCTTTTTTCATACTCTCATTCACCTCTGTTATATTTTAAAGGTCCGCCTTCTGCGAAAGAAGCGCAGGCGAGAGGCTTACGCCTGATCGTCTTTCTTTTTCACGGTCTTGATCGCCTGGGTCTTTTTGGCGGCGGTCCCCGCGTCCTTTGCGCCTTCCGGCTTCTTAACCTTTCCCGAAGTTTTCTTCTCTCCCGCCTTCTCGCTGTCCTTCTTCTTGCGCACGGGAGCGCGGCGAGTGCAGCGATAGATCATCACCGACATGGGCGGCAGATCAATGGTCATGGACTGCTCCTGATTGTGGCAGGGGATGTCCACACTCTTGATGGGGGCGGTGTCGCCCAGGCCCGCGCCGCCGAACTCCTCGGCATCGGTGTTGAACACCGGCGCCCAGGTGCCCGGGAAGGGCAGGCCTACCTGATAACCCTTTCGATGGATGGGAGAGAAGTTTGCCACCACCACCAGGGGTCTTCCTTCCCGATCCCAGCGCAGGAAGGCCACAGTATTGGCGGTGTTGTCGTCGGCACACAGCCACTGGAAGCCCTGCCAGGAGTCATCCTGCTCCCAAAGCGCGGTATGTTCCAGGTACATGGCGTTGGCCGCCTTGAAGAACTGGTGGATCTGGCGGTGGGGCTCATACTGGAGCAGGTGCCAGTCCAGCGAATACTCATAGTGCCACTCATTCCACTGACCCAGCTCGGTGCCCATGATGGTGAGCTTCTTGCCGGGGTGAGTGAGCATGTAGGTATAGAAGGCCCGAACACCGGCGAATTTCTCCGCGTTGTCCCCAGGCATCTTGCCCAGGAAAGAGCCCTTCATATGGACCACTTCGTCATGAGACAGAGGCAGAATGTAGTTTTCCGAGAAGGCGTACATCAGGGAGAAGGTGATATCCCGATGATTAAACTGCCGGAAGTAGGGGTCCAGCTTGATGTAATGGCAGATGTCGTTCATCCAGCCCATATTCCACTTGAAGTTGAAACCCAGGCCGCCGTCGCTCACCGGATGGGTCACCTTGGGCCAGGCAGTGGACTCCTCGGCGATCATCAGCACATCGGGATGGGCGGCAAAAATGGCGGTATTCAGCTTCTGGAAGAACTCGATGGCCTCCAGGTTCTCCTTGCCTCCGTGGATGTTGGGCATCCAAGCCCCGTCCTGCCGGCCATAGTCCAGATAGAGCATAGAGGACACCGCGTCCACCCGCAGGCCGTCGGCGTGGTACTCCTCCAGCCAGAACATGGCGTTGGAGAACAGGAAGGAACGCACCTCACTGCGGCCCAGATCAAAGACCTGGGTGCCCCAGTCGGGGTGTTCGCCCTTGCGGGCGTCGGCGTACTCATAGGTGGGTCCGCCGTCAAAGTGATACAGGCCAAAGGCGTCCCGGGGGAAGTGGGCGGGCACCCAGTCCAGGATGACACCCACGCCGGCCTGATGCAGCTGGTCAATGAGGTACTTCAAATCATCAGGGGTACCGAAGCGGCTGGTGGCGGCAAAGTAACCGGTGACCTGATAGCCCCAGGAAGCATCCAGGGGGTGCTCCATCACGGGGAGCAGCTCCACATGGGTATAGCCCATCTCTTTCACGTAGGGTACCAGATACTGGGCAGTATCCCGGTAGGAGAGGAACTCCCCCTCCCCGGTGCGCCGCCAGGAGCCCAGGTGGCATTCATAAATATTCATGGGACGGCGGTAAGGAGCGTTTTTCGCCCGGTGGTCCAGCCAGCCCTGATCTCCCCAGGGATACTCCTCCAGATCATAGATCTTGGAGGCGTTGCCCGGACGGGTCTCGGCGTGGAACGCATAGGGGTCAGCCTTGGCCACCACCTTGCCGTCGGCACCGTGTACCGCGTACTTATATGTATCAAAACGCTTTAAGCCAGGAACAAAGCCCTGCCAGATTCCGCCTTCCAGTTTTTCCAGCGGAGCGGCATTCTCATCCCATCCGTTGAAATCACCAAAGACGCAAACCTGCTTGGCGTTGGGCGCCCAGACACGGAACACATATCCGTCCTGGCCGTCCTTCTGCCCCGGGTGGGAGCCGAAGCATCTCCACGCGTGGCAGCTGCGGCCTTCTGAGAAGGCCTCCAGCTCCAAAAACAGGTCATAATCTGATAGTTTTGTATCATATTTGACCATAGCAATCACCTCAATCTCGTCTTTTTCGCTATTTTCCCAACAAAAACGACAATCTCTCTAAATCGGAACCCCCGATATTTATATAAATTATACAACACTATCTGTACACCGTCAAGTCAAAAGGGTGTTAATTGGAATTTTGTTCCCACCCCTGTTTCCCTGGGGCGAAAGGCCCAAAAACCTTCCGCCCCAGGGGTTTTTTTATCGTTGTTCTGCCATCAGCAGACCGCGCAGCATCCGCTGAAAAATCCCGCCGGTGGTCAGCCGCTGCACCTCCTGGCTGGAAATTATGGCCAGGGTATCCCGTGTCTCTCCATTGACCAAAATTTCCAGTTCACCCACCTTCTGCCCCGCTTCCACCGGGGCCTCCAGGTCCTGGGCCAGGGTCAGCTTGGTGGTAACGCTGCCCTCTTCTCCCTTGCGCACCAACACCCGGCACTCCCGCTCCAGCTCAGGCTGGATCTGTCCCACCGTGCCCAGCAGCACCGGGATGGGAGCCAGAGGACTTTCTGGATACACCTGCATAAGTGTATACGCCCCAAAGCCGTAATCCAGCATGGCCTTGGCGTCCTCAAAGCGGTCTGCCGCGGTGGGAGCAGCCATCACAACGGCGATAAGCTCCATGCCGTCCCGCTCCGCGGTGGCCGACATACAGTACAGGGCCGAGTCGGTGGAACCCGTCTTCAGACCGGTTGCTCCCTCATAAAAACGCACCAAGCGGTTGGTGTTGGTCAGGCCGAAGGCCCCGTCCCGGATGGAGTCCATCCAGATGGTGGTGTACTCCCGGATGCTCGGATGGTTGAGAATGAGCTCCCGGGACATGAGGGCAATATCGTAGGCCGTGGTCACGTGGCCGGATGCGGGCAGGCCGGTACAGTTGACAAAGTTAGTGTCCCCCATACCCAGCTCCTGGGCCCGCTGGTTCATCTGCTGGACAAAGGCGCTCTCACTTCCCGCCAGATATTCCGCCATGGCCACGGTGGCGTCATTGCCTGAGACCACGGTGATGCACTTGATGAGCTCTCCCACCGTCATCTGCTCGCCTTCCTTCAAATAGACCTGGGAGCCTCCCATGCCCGAGGCCCGGGCAGAGACGGTGACCACGTCCTCCCGGCTGATGCGGCCGCTGTCCAGCGCCTCCATGATGAGCAGCAAAGTCATGACCTTGGTGACGCTGGCCGGCTCCATCTGCCGTTTGGCCTCTTTCTCATATAGGATCGTCCCGGTCTCCTTCTCCATAAGCACCGCTGACGGCGCACTCAGTTCCAACGGAGACTGGGCGGCGGCCTCCTGGGCCGACGCCGTGCCGGTGAGCAAAAGCACCGCCAGCACCAGGGAACCGATTCGTTTCATATCGCTGTGCCTCCCTATCTGTGTTTCAAGTGGTATGCGATGACAGGATGTGACAACGGAGAGGCTTCTATACCGCAGAGCATGGCGGTAAATTTTTCAGTTTTTTCATATGTGACGTGAAGTGTACAACTTTTTGCTCCTTCCCCCCTGGGGTAGAGGAGGGATGTGGTGAAACGAAACAAGAAACCGCTGGATCGGGAGCAGCTGCTGGAGCAGATGCGCGCCCTGGCCTGCGCCAAGGTGAACGACGCGGTGAAGCTGGCCTACCTGCCTGAGGAGGAACGGGAGGCCATCGGAAAGCTGGACCTGTCCGCCCTGATCGAATTTCGGCGCAGCGGTGCCGGAACGGTAGAACTGAAATTCGCCGACCGGATGAAGGCCCTGGAGCGGCTGCTGGAGCTGAGCGGCCCCAGCGGAGAGGAGCAGCTGGACTCTCTCTTCCGGCGCATGGAGGATGAGGAGGAATGAAACCTCTCATCTTCTCCAAAAAACAGCGGCGGGTGCTCACCTGGTGGCGGCCCAGCTCTCCCTTCCGAAATTACCAGGCCATTATCTGCGACGGTGCCGTGCGCAGCGGCAAGACTCTGTGCACCGGTCTTTCCTTTTTCTGCTGGGCCATGAGCTGCTATCAGGACAAAACCTTTGCCCTGTGCGGCAAGTCCATCCCCTCGGTGCGGCGCAACCTTCTCAGCGACCTGCTGCCTATCTTAAGACAGCTTGGTTTTTCCTGCCGGGAACGCGCCTCCCGCAATCAGCTCACCGTCACCATGGGCCGCCGCAGCAACACCTTCTATCTGTTCGGCGGCCTGGATGAGCGCTCCGCCGCCCTGGTACAGGGCATCACCCTGGCCGGGGCACTGCTGGATGAGGTAGCTCTGATGCCCCGCTCCTTTGTGGAGCAGGTGTGCGCCCGGTGCTCGGTAGAGGGAAGCAAGCTGTGGTTCTCCTGCAACCCGGAGAGTCCCGCCCACTGGTTTTACCAGGAGTGGATCCAGAAAGCTGAGGAAAAGAAGGCGTTACGCCTGTCCTTTGCCATGACAGACAACCCCAGCCTCTCCCCCGCTATGCTGGAGCGCTACCGGACTATGTTCCAGGGAGCCTTCTACCGCCGGTTTGTGCTGGGAGAGTGGGTAAACGCAGAGGGGCTGGTGTACGACTTCTTCTCTCAGGACCTGGTGCGGGAACCACCCCTGAATGTAAGCGGCCCCTTCTACGTCTCCTGCGACTATGGAACGGTGAACCCCACCTCCATGGGACTTTGGGGGAGGAAAAACGGGGTGTGGTACCGGCTGGAGGAGTACTACTACAACTCCCGCCAGGCGCGCAGGCAAAAGACCGACCAGGAGTACGCCGACGACCTGGAGGCCCTGGTCAAGGGCCGTCCTCTGGGGGTGGTGGTGGTGGACCCTTCCGCTGCCAGTTTCATGGAGGTACTGCGGCGGCGGGGGTTTCCGGTGCGGAAAGCCAATAACGATGTGCTTTCCGGAATCCGGCTCACCGCCCAGCTTCTCAAAGAGGGAAAGCTGGTCATCTGCTCCCCCTGCCGGGACGCCATCCAGGAGTTTGGCCTGTACCGCTGGGATACCAGCGGCAGCGGCGGCGACCGGGTGGTAAAAGAACACGACCATGCCATGGATGACATTCGATACTTCGCTTCTACTATTGCCGCCGGAAATTCCGGCGGTTTTTTCGCGGGAAGTGTGGAGCGAACCGGATTTTAGCCTACTCCAGTTTATGGGACAGGTCCCGGCAATACAACCGGGAATGGCTTGAAAAGGAGGAAAAAAGGAGGAAGATACTTGAAATGGTTTGAGAAGAAAAAGCCAGCAGGGAAACCCCCTCAGGTCCAGCTGCGGGATTGGGAACACCACCCCTTCGGGCTGCTGGATCAGTACGTGCCTTTGCGTAGCGGAGAGATCGCCCTCTACCGCTCCATCCGAGAGGCGGTCCCCATTCTGGACGCAGCCATTTGGAAGCTGGTGCGGCTGTGCGGCGGGGTACAGATCCGCTGTGGGGATCCCCGGGCTCAGCAGGGACTGAGCCGTTTCTTGGCCACCGTGGACACCGGCCGGGGACAGCAGGGCATCCAGTCCTTTTTGGACCAATACCTGGACTGCATGATCACCTGCGGCCAGGGCGTGGGCGAGATGGTGCTGGACCCCCAGGGAAAATCCATTGCCGCTGTGCTGTGCGCCGACCCCGCCCTGGTGGAGATTCGGGAGGGGGACTCCCCTCTGGACTTTCGCCTGTGCGTGCGGGAAAACGGGGGTGAGCCCAAAGAGCTGCCCTGGCAGCAGCTGTTGCTCTTCACTCCCTTCCAGCCGGAGGCGGAGCATCCCTACGGCGTATCCATGCTGCGCTCCATGCCTTTTCTCACTGGGGTACTGCTGAAAATCTACCAGGCTCTGGGCCAGAACTGGGAGCGGGTGGGCAACCTGCGCTTTGCCGTAGTGTGCAAACCTGACGAGAACAGCCCCCTCTCCGCCCAGGAACGTGGCGAACAGGTGGCCAGTCAGTGGTCCCAGGCCATGCAGTCCTCCCGCCAGGGTGCGGTGCGGGACTTTGTGGCAGTGGGTGATGTGGACATCAAGGTCATCGGGGCGGACAACCAGATCTTGGACAGTGAGGTACCGGTGCGTCAAATTCTGGAGCAGCTGGTGGCCAAGACGGGCATTCCCCCCTTCCTGCTGGGGCTGTCCTGGTCGTCCACCGAGCGCATGAGCGCCCAGCAGGCCGACCTGCTCACCAGTGAAATTACCGCTATCCGCCGCAGCCTGGAGCCTATGCTCCGGCGGATCTGCCGGCTGTGGCTACGCCTGGGCGGCTATGACGACCAGGTGAGCATTGAGTGGGAGGATATTAATCTCCAGGACATCGTAGAGGAGGCCCGGGCACAGCTGCTCCACGCCCAGGCAGAAGAGATTGGGAGGGAAGCAAGTTGAACATTACCAAAACCGCCCTGGCTTTACAGCAGGCCGAGGGGGTAAGCCCCGAGGAGCTGGAGCTCATCAACACCTGGAGCAAAAAGCCCCTCACCGCACAGGAGGTGTACGTCTTCTCCGTGCGGCTGTGCGACAACGAAGTGGACCGGGATTTTGAGCGGTTCCCCGCCCAGACTCTGGAGGCTCTGGCCCCCCTATTTTTGGGCAAGAGCGGCATTTTTGACCACAATTGGTCGGCCCGAGGGCAGGCCGCCCGTATCTTCTCCACCCAGATCGTGCAGGAGCCGGAGCGGGTCACCCAGGCAGGCGATCCCTACTGCTGGCTGAAAGCCAGGGCCTACATGGTGCGCACCGACGACAACCGGGGCCTGATCGCCGAGATCGACGGCGGCATCAAAAAGGAAGTGAGTGTGGGCTGCGCGGTGAAGCGCCGGGTATGCTCCATCTGCGGCGAGGAGGCCGGGGCAAGCTGCGGTCACCAGCCCGGACAGGTCTACGATGGGAAGCTGTGCTACCTCAGTCTGGAGGAGCCTGCCGACGCCTATGAGTTCTCCTTTGTGGCCGTGCCCGCCCAGCCTCAGGCCGGCGTGGTGAAGGCCATGGGCGTCAAACACTACGAGACACTCAAGGAGCTGCTGGCAGACTATCCCCGCTTTGCCGGAGAGGTGGAGAAACTGAAGGCCCAGGCAGAGCTGGGAGAGCGGGCGCTCAAAGAACTGCGGGAGGATGTGGTGCGGCTGGCCGCTCTGGCCGACCCCCAGGCGGAGATGAAGGTCTTGCAGAGCATGGCCCAGCACCTGGAGGAACCCGAACTGCGTCAGCTTCAGCGCCTCTACGGCCAAAAGGCGGCCAAGAACTATCCCTTGCAGCTGCCCTATGCCCAAAAGCCCCAGTCCCTGTCCCAGGAGGACGGGGCCTTTCTGATTTGACTCAGACACTTCATGACTTAAGGAGGAACAAGAATGAATCAGGTTTCGTTTGAAGAGATCGGCGCCGTGACCGCCACCTTTCTGGCCAAGGAGAACGTGGTCCCCGGCCAGGTGGTAAAGATCACCGACGACGGCCAGGTGGGCGCGTGCAGCGACAACGACGCGTTCTGCGGTCTGGCTCTGTCCAACCGCAAGGGCTTTGCCGGTGTGCAGGTGAAGGGCTTTATGACCCTGCCTATTTCCGGCTCGGTGAGCCTGGGCCAGGTGACTCTGGCCGCCGACGGCACCGGCAAGGTGAAGAGCGCCGAGGCAGGTGTGACCGCCCTGGTGGTCTCGGTGGATGACGCCGCCCACACCGCCGTGGTGTGCCTGTAATTTAAGAAAGGAGCGTGGATCGCGATGGCCAATCGTTATGACACTTTGAAGCTGGAGAAGGGCATGTATCAGGAGGCGGGCAGCACCTTTACCCAGGTGCTGGAGCGCCTGGACCCCTCCGAGCAGTACAAGGGCACCAGTCTAGAGGGTCTGGACGCCTTTCAGCGTCAGCTCAAGCGCTTTGACATCAAGGTAAAGGGCGCGGGCTGCGACGCGGTGGAGAAGTTCTTCCGCACCTCCGACGCCGCCGTCCTCTTCCCTGAGTACATCGCCCGTTCCGTGCGTCAGGGCATGGACGAGAGCAACCTTATCCCCTCCATCACTGCCGCCACCACCAACTTTGACGGCATGGACTACCGTTCCATTGCCGCCCAGGCCGGCGGCGAGGAGAAGGAGCTGCGGGCGGTAGACGAGGGTGCCGCCATCCCCAGCACCACCATCAAGGTGCAGGCCAACCTCATTAAGCTGCACAAGCGCGGCCGCATGCTAGTGGCCTCTTACGAGTCCGTACGCTACCGCAAGCTGGACCTGTTCTCCGTCACCCTGCGTCAGATCGGCTCCCACATCGCCCAGATGCTGCTGGCCGACGGCGTGGATGTGCTGATCAACGGCGACGGCAACAACAACGCCGCCGACGTGTTCACCACCGCCGCCTCCGACACCCTGACCTACGACGATCTGGTGGACTTCTGGGCCAAGTTTGAGCCCTACGAGATGAACACCCTGCTGGTGAGCCCCGATGTGATGGTGAAGCTGCTGAAGCTCCCCGAGTTCCAGAATCCCCTCACCGGTCTTAACTTCCAGGGCACTGGCAAGCTGTCCACCCCCCTGGGCGCTAACCTGCTGCGCACCAGCGTGCTGCCCGAGAAGACGGCGGTGGGTCTGGACAAGCGTTACGCTCTGGAGCTCATTCAGGGCAGTGATGTGATGGTGGAGTATGACAAGCTCATTGACCGCCAGCTGGAGCGGGCGGCTATCACCACCATCAGCGGCTTTGCGAAGATCTTCCAGGAGGCCTCTCACGTGCTGAAGGTGCAGGCATGACCGAGCAGATCATTGCCTTAGCCATCGCCATGGGCGCTTCCGAATCCCAGCGGGAGGTATTGGAGCCCCTGTGCGCCGCGGCGGAGCAGGCCCTGACCGCCCAGCTGCGGCCTGGGGTCACGCCGGAAAGCTGCGCCGACGCCTTTACGGTATGCGCAGCCTGGATGGCTCTGGATGGACTGTCCACTGCGGGCGGCGGCGGAGAGGTGACCTCCTTCACCGCCGGGGATGTATCCATCCAGGCGGGAGGCAGCGGGGATTCCGGCGGGCTGACCGCGCAGATCCAGCGGCTGATGGCCCCCTACCTGCGGGACGGCAGCTTTTATTTTCAGGGGGTGACGGGATGATGGATGCAGCCTGGGCCGCCCTGCTGACCAAGTATGGCCAGCGGGTGGTCCTCCACCAGGGGGACAGTACGGTGGACACCCATGCCTTTCTCCAGCCCATCCGGGAGAAAGGGCAGGCTCAAAGCCTGACCTCTCCCCTGGGCTGGCAGCGTGAGGATCGGTTTTTATATCTGGGCGACCCGAACCATCCTCTGTCCGACCACGGCGACTGGGTAGAGTTTGAGGGAGCAGGCTATGCCGTTGTCTCCGCCCACCCGGTGCATGTAGGAAACAGCGTATCCCACATCTGGGCCGTTCTGCGGCCCAGAGACACGGGAGAGGAGGCAGGAGCATGAGCACACCCATGGAACAGGCGGTGGAGGTACTGTGCCAGCACCTCCGTGACCAGCAGCTGCCTGCCCGCACCGCCTGGAGCGCCGAAGCCAGGCCCCAGTTGGAGGCTCCGGTGATCGCGGTCTCCCTGCGGGGGTGCGAGAGCGCCCCGGCGGGCTTTTCCGGCTATCTGGGACAGCGG
>ENA-OROH01000465-OROH01000465.1-human-gut-metagenome-genome-assembly--contig:-NODE-465-length-48367-cov-152.718621_pt1 | contig 48367 bp, 59 predicted proteins | sample MGYA00242125_ERZ509042 | MGnify/ENA primary metagenome ERZ509042 (study PRJEB26280, sample SAMEA2338738) | human gut metagenome | biome: human gut; feature: human-associated habitat; material: faeces... | reverse complement strand
CCTCTCTCTCCGCGTTTAATCTTGATTATCAAGGTATTACGATTTAAGTACCCGAAAAAGTACCCGAAAAGGTCTTTTTCGGGTTTCTTTTTACCCTTTTCTTGACCTCCACCACCACACAACAACGGCAAAAGCAATAAGAAGGACGAAAACGGCGCGGACAGGCGCAAAATAGCCGAATGTCGGGCTTTGCTGCCCCTTCTTTTGGTCTGTTTCTTCCTTTTCCGCGCTCTTTTTGCTGTCCTCACGGCTTTTTTCGGTCGTTTTAGCCTGCGTTTCCTGCTTCTCGCTGCTGTTTCCGTTGATGGTAATACGCCCGGAAGTAATGGACTTTATGCCGTTTCTTTTGTCGGGCGGCTTGCACTGGCTGCTTCCCTTGGAATTTTCGGGTACTTTTTCGGGTATCGGGTATTCTGTCAGCAGGTCGCTGCTCCCGTCGTTGTACTCCACTTTGGTAAAGTCTACCACTACGTTAGTATTGGTCTTTACTTCAGTGTTGGTCGTGGAAGCTGCCGTTTTGTCGCTCTCGCTGTGGTTCTTTTCCGTCTGCGATGCTGTTACGCTCGTTTCCTCCTTAATGGTCTTTCGGGTACTGCTGCACCCGAAAAGGCAAAGAAGAAGGATTAAGGCAAGAACGAAGCCTAATAACTTTTTCATACGTCCGTAAATTGAAATGTAGTTAGCGTTTTGCCGTTTGTGGTATATTTCAAGCTGCCGTACTGAATACAGGCGAGGCGGTTAAGCCAGCCGTTTCTGAACTTCTTTTGCTTCGGGTTGGCTCTGATGATGCCCTCAATGAAGGAAACACGGGCTTTCTTTATCGCCGCGAACAGCTGGCGCGGCTCTTTGGCGTTAAGTGCGGCTATCGTCTTGTCGCCTACTATCCCGTCCGCCTTCACGCCCAGCAAACGCTGTACGTTGGTTATTCCGTGCTTGCCGGAAGCCCATACCCAATCTACGAGAATGTTGGCTACCGACTGACTTGTAATTTTGTCAGCTTTCCACCTGTCCCAAAAGTGGGGCTTCATAACCACGTTTACCGCATCGTCTGTGGTAATCTTTTTAAGGTCGTCTACGTCTATATCGCCGTCACCGTCCTTGTCGTAGCCTACTTGTTTCCACGTTGCAAGCGTTACGCCCTTGTTGGTCGCTCCTCCCCGGTCTACCGGGTCGTTAGCAAAACCGCCCTCCCATGCAAGTATGAAGGGGGCTAAAATCTTGATGTTTGCCATAATCTGCTAATCTACAAATTCGGGTAATATGTACTGAATGTTCATTGCGGCTTCGTGCAGGATGGTGTGCGCTTCCTGCTCGTTAATCTCCGCGTCGTGGGTAAACTCGCAAAAAATAGAGCCTACCCAATCGTGGCTATTATCGCTAAGTCGCTTTATTATCACTTGCGAAGTACCGCAGGACGAAAGCAAAGATTTTGCGCATCTGTCCTTAACTTGCCCGTCTATGTCGGTAATGAACATAAACAAATTCTTTGTTAGGTCGCTGCAAAACTTGGCTACGTCGCCCATCTTCAAGTTCTGAATACGCGGCTTCATGCTCTCCACGCCCTTACGCTTGCTTTCAAAGTATATGCTTATCATGCTTTCGTTGCCCAACGGGTGCGGCTGCACAATATAAACCCGGTCGGCTTTAAGGTCGTGCAGGATTTCCCACAACTCACCGTAAACTACCGCCGAATTGTCCGCGCGTCGCTTTCTCCGTACCTCGTTTTCTGTCCGCATCTGCTCTACCTTCAAGTCCGTTATTTTGTTCTTGGTGTATTGGTTGTATGCGAACCATGCCGCGATGATCGTGCCAATCGCGCTAATTATTGCTGGTAAATACTCCATGCCTTACTCTGTTTGGTTATACCCTACGGTCTGCAAGTCCGCGCGTACCATCGTCTTAATGGCAATCACGCGGCTAAGATGGTCTTTGTACTCCGTTACTGCCTTCGCTTTGCGTGCGCTGTCGGTTTCCAGCCCCAACTGCGCGGCGTAGTAGTCGTTGATGAGTGAGAACTCCTCGTTTTCGTCCACCTCGTTACGGATGACTGCTCGCGTAAGGTTTTCGTAGGTCGGCTTCTCCCACACTTGCACCGTATCGAAGTTGTAAACGGTCTTTTCGCCTACCTCCTCGTCTGCTACCTTCTCTTCCACAATATTATAGTTATAGTGGAATGACCCGTTACCCAAATCTTGGATAATGTCGGGTCTAACGTTTGAACTTGATTTCATACGGTTTAATCTTTGAATTTAACTTGTTAATAAAATACTCGCTATCGCTGTGTTTTGCCCATCCCCACCATGACGCGATGCGCTGCTTGAACTCCTCGTTAGTTAGCGGCTTGTTCCTTTTCCTCAACTTGGCTACCTTCCGGCAAAGGTTCTGCTTAATACGCTTTCTTAGCCGTGTTTCGTTGTGGTAGAACACAAAGCCTAAGAAGTCTATACCGCGCCCGTGCCTGTCCTTGTGGTCTTTCGCTACCGGGAAAATCTGCTTATTGTCCTTTACATGCAGCTTCAAGCCCGTAAGGTAGGTTTCAAACTCGGCAAGCAATTCGCGTAAATACTTCTTGCTGCTGTTCAATACTACAATATCGTCGGCGTATCGGAAGTAATACTTTACCAGTCTAACCTCCTTTACCCAATGGTCGAAGTAAGTTAATACGAGGTTTGCTAAGTATTGGCTTAGGTAGTTACCAATCGGCAAGCCCTCCGCGCTGTCTATTATCTCGTCCAAAAGTTTAAGCAGCCGTGTGTCCTTAATCTTCCGGCGAACAATAGCCTTTAATACGTCGTGGTCTATTGAAGGGTAAAACTTGCGTATGTCTATCTTCAGACAATACGCGCAGCCGGGCTTGTCCCGGTCTATCGCCTTCCGTACCTTATCCGCTGCCGCCTGTATTCCTCGCCCTTTTATGCAGCTATAAGTGTCTGCCGTGAATACTGACACCCATACAGGCTCCAAAATGTTCATTATCGCGTGGTGTACGATGCGGTCGGGAAAGTATGGAAGGCGGTAAATAATACGTTCCTTTGGTTCGTATATCGTGAAAATACTATATTCCGAAGTCTTGTAAGTTCCTGCTTTCAATGCTTCGTGCAAAGCCAAAAGGTCGGCTTCGGCGTGCTTGTCGTGTACCCTCACGCCGTAAGAATGGGTTTTGCCCTTACGGGCGCGTTCGTCCGCAAGTCGCAAATTATCCATGCTTATTATTTTGTCGTATAGGTTGCCTAACCTTTTCATAGTTGTTGCTTTGCTGATTAAGTGGGGTTCTTCGGTAGCCCTACCAAATCCCGTTAATGTTTACTGTTTTTCGCCTTTTGGTTGGCGTGGTCTTTGCCCTTGTATTGTTTTGCTAAATGTTATCAGAATAGCTGAGAGCCGATGTTCGCATTCGTATTCGTAGCCGCGTTATTCGTATTCGCGTACGAAAGCCCGGCATTCGCGCTGTTATTCGCGTTACCACCGAACAGGACACCCAAAGGACAAACAACCTTTATATTTTATTCAAAGTAGTAGCGTGTGCCGCTTGCCCTCATGGTTACTCTGCGCGGAAATGCGTTGCGCTTCTTAATCTCTTTAAGAACGTACTTTATTTCCGTTGAATTGGTAAAGAACTTTTCGGCATCCGCGTCCTTGTCGTCGCGGTTGCGCTTAATCTTTACTAAAAAGCGTTCCGCGCCGAACTTGGTTTTTACTCCTTCGATATAGTCGCAAACCCAAAACGTAAGGTTTATTAGTTTCTGCTGTGTTGTTTCCCGGCAGTTGAAGTGCTTGTTTCCTTCGTCCTGCGGTATTGCCAAAAAGGAGAGGCTTCCGTCGTCCTCCTGCTGGTTTGGTCTGTTATTGTTGTTATCGTTCATAGCTGAATGTATTTTTATTGAACCCAACCGCCGAATATGGAGCGCGGCGGTTGGGTCGTGTTTAACGTTATCGTTGCGTGTTAGGCTTCGGGAATAAAGCAAAGCCGAGAGCCGAAGTGCGCAGACGTAGACGTAGCCGCGTGATTCGTAAACGCGAACGAAAGCCCGGCAGACGCGCCGTTATACGCGCTACCACCGAACAGGACACCGCGCATAGCTGTCCCGGACGTTGGTATATTGGTATAGTAATAGTCGCAGTAGTAGGTTGCGGAATTGCCGCCTAACTCTGTCGGCATGTTCTCTCCGTACTCACCTATCATCATGCGCTTAACGTAACCTTCATTACGCGGTAATAGTCCGCGCTGCTGGTAGTCGTTGTAGCTGGTATCTTGGAACTTTGCCGGGTCATCGCAAACGTAGAACTTTGCCAGCCCTCCGTCCGTTTCGCTCTGTATCTCACACTTGCAGCCGTCTGTCCATGACCAAATATGCCCGAATGGGTTTTCTATTCCTCGGTATGAAGGTACGTTAAAGGTCTTGCTAATCTTGTCGCCGTTGCTTACGGTGTATTCTACTACTCCCGTGCGGTTGCCCAACGAATTTGTTACGCCACATGGAATAATTGGGTAATTGCCGTTGTAGGTGTTCCAATCGCCGTTCCATATAGTAACGCCGTCGCCGAGTCCTCCCTGCTTGTACCCCTCGCTTGTTGGCTCTGCGTTAAATGCCTTTTGGCTGTTAAGGTTGGCGTACTCAATAACGTAAAGCCAATATGTTGCAAGCTGCGCGGCGTAAAGGTCGCAGTTCCACCCTGCGCCGTTAAGCCCTGCCGCTCCTCTGTTGCGTGCGTACTTGCGGAAGTTGGTTAATGAAATCTGCGTAGCCGGAAGTCCGAGGAAGGTTCTATACGTTCCGTCGTAGGCGGCGTTATTGTTTCCACCTCGGAAGGCTGCGGTAGTGTTTACCACGCTTGCAAGTTTTGGCGTTGCCGATGCCGTGCGGTCTACCGTGGCTTCGTATGCGCTTCGGTACATCTTCGGTACAACGTGGAAGCCCGGAAGGGGATACAATGAAATAAGCGCGGTTACGGTCTGCCCGTCGAACTCGAATTTACGGTAGTGCTTGGGTATCTCTACCATGACCATGCCGGAGGATCCCGAAAGGTCGGCGGCTGCTCCCATGTCCGTCTTGGTGCTGTCAGTCGGGTGCAAGTATGCCGTTACCTTGCCTTCGTCGTTAATCAAGCAGCGGCGCATCAATGACTGAACGGGTAACGAAACGTGCAGTTCGGGTCTGCCTACTCTGACGAGTGCCGGGTCTGCTACGTTTAAGTCAATCTTCACGCCATAATAGTAGTCGTAAGGAAATGTAGGCTTCGTGTTGCCTATACCTATGAATATGCCCATAATAGTATGTTTTAATAGCCCCAAACAAGGGCGTTAGTTAAACTTGTGGCTTTTACCTCGCGTATAATTTCGGGATTCCAGCCTGTTTCAAATCGTGTGCTTATAAACTCGCCTTCGGGCATCCCCCAAAGGTTCACTTCAAGCGTTACCGCCGTTTCTCCGTCGTTCTTCAAACAAAACGGGGTATCTTTGCGGAAGCTGCCGCCGGAAAAGTCCACCTTCCCGGCTACTGATATTTGTGCGCTCACTTGGTCGCCGTTTCTGTTCTGCATAATCTGTCTTTTTTAATAATTGCTTTGCAAAGGTATAAACCTTTCGTGTTATTTTGATACGCTGCGAAATGTTGGCGAAGTGTTTGTACGCGAAGCCGTGAATTTTCGCGTACAAATCTACTTTTTGCCTTAGAAATCTACTTTTCCCCTTTGCTCTTTCGTAAATTCTGTTATTCGCGTATGTTGAGCAAATATGCGTAATATTCGCTGCTGCCGTCCCACACTAACATAAATTCGCGTATGTCGCCCTTTGCCATGTTCCATTTATCCGTTTCGTTACCTCCGTTGTTGTTTAGGCGGTATGGGTATTGGTTGGTATTCATCGGATAGGTCGTTTGTCCTGCCGCGTTCTTGCCCGTAACAAAGGTATTGCGCCCCGTAACGTACCCGGTTTGCGTGCTGCTTCTGTCGCAAATGATAACTATCCTTACCGCAAATGGCGTTCCGCTGCTGGATATTCCTAATTCTTCGCAAACGGTGTCGCGCGTCGGTAGTCCTATACCGCTATTGCTGTAAATGAACTTTGCCATAATCTTGAATATCGTAGGCTTCGTAAGGTCGCCCGGTACAAGACAGGTATTAACGGAAGGCGTTACTTTGGCTATTCCGTAATCTACCGCGTAACTTTCGCTTACTACTGCACCATGTGCCGCTAAAGCGATGTTTACCAAACCGCCCGACACGAATACGGAAATACCATAATTCGTGTTGTATGGCTGGCTTACCTTGTTTTCAAAGTAGCCTACACCAATAAGAGCCGAAGAGGAAGGAAACACGCTATCACAACTTAATGATACGCGGCGGTCGCTGTTTGCAAGATTTATAAAATCGTTGTATATAGACAAACCTCCACCGCGTGAGCCGCTTTCTGTTTCTGCGCCTATGTGTCCGTATGCGATGTTAAAACCGCCTATACTTCCAGTGTTCGCGTTTATCTCGCCCGTAATCTTGCCTTTCGACGCAACAAAGCTACCATCTTGAAGCACCCGGAAGGGCGCGGTAAATCGGTTTTCCTTGCTCGCTCCTGCCCAAATCCTAACCTTACGTTCTTCGCTGGTGTTGGCTGCTTCTGTTTCGCCGCCCGTAATGCCAGCTACAATACTTTGCGAATTGCCGTTAGCAAGCTGTACCGTTCCGGCTGTTACGATGCCGCCGTCTATTGTGGTCTGCGTGTTGTCGTAGTATGTCGCTATTACCCAATCGTTAGCCACAAAAGAGCCCGTAGCCCTCGCGGTCGCGCATCGCTTCAGCTGTCCGTTCGTGCTGTCGCCCGTTAGCCAAAGGTCGCCTATATCGTAGGGAGGGTAAGGCTGACTTACGAAAACTTGGCGTTTGCCGTCTGCCGTGTCCTGTGCTTTGCTGGCTGCGTCGTATGCGTCCAGCGCGGTCTTGTCCTCTATCTTATTCCACGAATATACTATACGCGCGATTGTAGAACTTGGAAGCGTTACTACTGTCATCGTGTATCGCTTTAGTTCCTTCGTTAGGGTGTTGTACCACATATCGCCGACGTGTTTAGCCTTATCTGTGGCTGTCCAATTACTTGCAGGGTCGGTTGTCTGAAACCAACTTTCTATTTTACCGTCTATTTGGTTGGTTAGGTCGCTTACCGTGTTCGCGAAGTTGTTGTTTATAAAGTTGGTCAGCTCGCTGTTGTCGGTGTACTTGCTTGCCTTTTCCCAATCGGAAGAACTATACGAGCCTTCAAGCCTTTCGGTTTTGCATCGTAGGATGTCGCCCGTAGAACCTTGTACCCACAAGTCGCCGACGTAGTACGGCGTTGTCGGCGTGGCTACAAATATCTGCGCCTTCTTGTTGGCTGTCGCTAAAGCGTCCTTTGCAAGTGCCAACGCTTGGGATAGCTCGGTGTCTTGTAGCTCCTGCCAGCAGTATCGCGTTGCCGCAGCCGCTCCCGGTCTTGGTCGCCATAAACGCTTGACGTATCGCCACACTTTGCCCGTTTCGGTGTTATAGTACAAGTCGCCTAAATGCTCTTCTTTCTCCTCGTTTGTAGTCCATTCGCTGTTAGGCTCTGCGCCTTCGGCGTTAGGACTTTCGTAAAGCGGTGAAGGGTCGGTAGTGTAAAACCATTGTTCTATAACTCCGTCTATCTGCTCTTGTATGCCGTTAAGGATACCGGGAAGCGTGTTGTTTATGTAGTCCTTTACTTCGTTGGTCTTGTCATCAACGTCTGAAACGTTCTTTATTGTTCCGTCGCTGCCGACAAAATGAATAACGCCGCCTATCTCGTCGTTATCCAAATCGAAGTAACACTTACCGCCGCCGTTGCTTTCAATGCGTCCCGTTCTGACAAAACGCCCGTTTACGGTTGTACTTCCGTAAGTAAGGCTAACGAGCCTTCCGGGTCTGCCGCCGTCCGCGTCCGTTACCACGGAGTTAAGCACACCAACAAGAAAGTTATAATAGCCAACTTCGCTACTTACTGCCTTTGCCGTTGTGGAAAGCGTTATAACGCCGCTTGCTTCCGTTGTTGAGCATCGGGCGTAAATGTAGTATGCCGTATTCGCGTCAAGTTCGGCAAACGTTGCACCGTCCAATAGCCAATACTTTACGCCTTCGGGGTCTATGGCGTAGTGTGCCAATCGTCCGGGCGAAACGTAAAGCGTATTAGCGTCGCCGTTATAGTTCGGTTGGAAGGTAACGTTTAACAGCGTGAACTGCGTACTTTTCGCGCCTACGCTCAACATCTGCGTATCAATGGAAAGCGGTTTTATTTTCTCGCTGTAATAGTCGCCTTCGGGGTCGAATACCATGCTTAGAAGTTCTTGGGTTGCCCTCCACTTCCTGCGAGCCTTGGTCGGGTCTGCCAATTTGTTTATAGCAATCGTTTCGTTAATCTCCTGCAAGTTGTTTATAACCTTTACCGTTGTACTCTTGGTTACGGTGTCGCTTAGTGTGATGTCGTAGCTGTGGCGTTTCAAGAGGTTGCGGTCTATCTGCGTTATCCTTACGGCTTTGCTTACGCCTATTTGCTCGTCCTCTATCTTTATGAAGTCGCCGACGTGTAAAACCTCCGTTGCCGTGTCCTTGCCCCAAAGCTGCGTAAAGAAACCTTCAGTAAGCGATAGTTTGTAGCTTACTTGCGGCTGGCTGACTGTTGGGAGATATTTCGTGGCTTCCTCGGCTAACTCCTTTTCGGCTTTTGTTCTGTACTCGTCGGGGAGGTTTATGTCAAAGATGCTATACTTGTCGCCCTTCTGAATTTGGAAAGATGCCGTTTCCTCTGACGGGAAAACCATGCCGTTATCGTCCGTAAACTTGTTTATTACGAATGTGTGCGTAGCATGATCGTAGGTGTGCAAATCAAATTCGTACCCGGCAAGTTGTCCGCTTTCAAACTTAATCTTAGCGTTTGTTCCTGCTATAAGGTACTTTGTACTTTTGCCGTCCTTATCCTTCGTGTTAAGGTCGAACATCGTTTCATCCACGAAAGTAATAACGTCCTTACCCAAAGCCGTAACCGTGCCTACACGCTGGGGCTTTATGTCTGAATAGTTCTTTTCGCCCTCCTTCACTCCGTAAATACCGATAGATTCCTTATCTTCAAGAAATGAAGAAAGGCGCGTAGTACCCGGAAGGCATAGCTTTGTATGTCCGTAATTGCTTCCTAAGTTCTCCGTACCTCCGTAAACGTAAAGGCGGTTTGTTATCCCGGCGTTGTTCACGTTCTTACGTGCAAGCTGGTACAAGCCCTTACCGCGCCCAAAACGAAGCGTAAAGGCGTGGGTTATGCCTACTTGCTTCCTTACGTTGAGCGTGTGGTGCTTTCCGTCTGTGGTAATCTCAAATTCTACGCCGTAGTCGCTGCAAAGTTCCTGCAACACTTGGAGGGCGTTCTTCTCGCTGTTCGTGATGTTCTTGTAGTCCGTATCTTCCGGGAACTCGCCTAACGCCCATTTGTTCGGGTAAATGCGGTTAATGTTCCAAACCAATACGGCTAAATGCCCTTTAAGGTCTGCGTAGAACGTTTCACCGTATGCGTTTTCGGGCAGATGGTAATGAACATCTATTAAATCGTACTGCAAACCCTCCAGCCGTAACTCGTAGGAATAGCGGCGTTCGCCGTTCTTCGTTGGTTCGGGCAGTTGGTTAAGTTTGTAGGGCTTGCCGTAAATGCGTGCCGTGTCGCCTATACGCAAATCCAAAGGCACGGCGGACGAAACGGTAATACTTATAACGTCATCAGAAAGTAAGGCGGTTTTCTGTGTCGCCTTACTCACTACGCTAACATTCTTCTTGCTTATCAGCGGTATTGCCGTCCCGTCCGGGTGGTAAATTATAATTTGTTCCATACTACGATGCCGTTAGTGGAAAATTCGGTTATCTCCTCAATCACGCCGCCGACAATGGCGTAGTAGATGCCGTTGTCCGCGTAGGTGTGCTTTATCGCGTTGTCGCCCGTGCAGTCGCCGTAAACGTCCGCCGTTACCTCTCCGTCGCCCCAATAGATAGTAATCATCTTGTCGCTCTTTAGCTCTATCTTTAGTTCGCTGGTGGCGTAGTTCATGCGCTGGTGGCGTATCACTCGCTTAACGGGGTCGGGTTCTTTTAGCTTCAGCGAAAAAGTACCTATCATCTTATCGTTGTGCCAACGTTTGGAAGGTGCTACGCCGTCCTCGCAGTAAACCTCGTAAACAAGCGGCTTTGTAGGGTGTATCGAAATCATAAGGCGTTGCGTTCCGTCCTGTCTAAGAATGTCGTACACTCGGTTTACTCGTTCCGTGAAGTCCATCTTACCCTTTGCGCGAAGCCAGCAGTTAAGCGTTATTTCGCGTGCTTGGTAGCGTTTTTCGGTAAGGTCTATTACCTCGCCGTGGTAGTCTGCCCAATCTACGGAGGTAGGTGTCTTTAGCTTTGGAAGGTCTAACACTCCCGTAGAACTTTCTACATGCAAATCAAGGTCGTTAAAGCTAACGCCGCCTAAGAAGTATTCAAGTTGCGAAATGTTGTTAAGTTCTTCCGCTATCTCGGCTTCACTTAGCGCAACATCGTAGATTTTCAGCTCGTCCAAATCGCCGTAGCCGTTTTCTGTGCCGTAAATGTCTTGCACTAAAGCTACTCCCGTTAAGGTGGTCGGCAGGATGAAACTGTCTATTAGCTGCGTGTCTAAATAGATGCTTACCGCGTTGCCCTGCTTTCTGACCGCGTAGTAACCCCAGCTATCGGGTTCTATGTCTATCCAACTTTCGCTGTAGCCCTCCACTTGGTCGGTATTGCAAAACAAACCTACACGCCTTGCCGTGCATCCGTCCTCGTACTTCCCGGCTTTAATCCACGCTATAATAGTGAAGTTGCCCGAAAGCCGTACTACGTCGTTGTCTATGTCGGCGTGTCCGTTTCCGTCAAAATGGATGCAGTTGCCCTGCTTGCCCGTTACAAATGTACAATCTGTTACCGTTGCGTCGTGGCGGTTCTGCGCGTAGTCGTATGCCACTTGCGAGCCGCTGGCTTCGTCAAACGGAAGGTTAAGTATAACGTTATTCTCTGTTGCCATAATTATTCGCTTTTATCAATGACTTTAATAGTAGCTTTGTCGGTCGCGTTCTTGGTTATTGTTCCGCCGTGAAGGAACACACTAACGCGAGCCGCTCCGCTTGCTGTTATCGTTACTTGCGCCCTGTCTGCTACCTCAATGCAGACTACCGCGTTATCGGTTGCAGTTACCTCCAGCCGCGTGTCCTCACGCGCCCAAATCTGCGCCACGTCGAAGCCGCTATAAGTTGCCTTGCCCTCTGACGTGCCGAAGGCTATAACGTACTTACCGCTTTTTACGCTGATGTGGTCGCTCATGAAGATGCCGAAGTGCTGGCGTAGCCCGGCAAACTCCGCGCGAAGCTGCGCGGATGGATAGTCGTTTTCTACGCAAAAGTCCAAACCTTTAACGAATAGCGTTAGCAAACGTTCCTTAGAAGGCGCGTTTAGGATGAACTCGTACCACTCGCGGCAAATGCCCTTTTCCTTGGCTTCTGCCGCTAACCTTTTCTTTAGTTCCTTTAGCTCCATGCCTTTAGTCTGTTATACCTTGTGAACGTAGCCCGTTATCGTCGCTGGCTGCTGTCGTAAGGTGGTTTATAATACTTTGTACGCGGTCGGCTATTACGCCTATACCTCTATCCATGTTTGCGAGGTGCATAAGCTGCTCCCGTATTAGCTGAATACTTGTTACTTGGTTCTGCCGTACCGCGTTCGTCTGTCCTGCCAATAGGTCTATACTTTCTTGGCTCGCGCTGGAAATCGCGCCGCTTAGTGTGGAAGGGTCGGTATTATCCAAATCCGTAAACAAGTCTTTGTACATATCCATCGCGGCTGCGAAGTTTGCCCCGGCTTCCTTTATGGCGTTCTTAAACCGCGTTTGCTCGGCTTCTGTTAGTCCGTCGAAAGTGCCGTTTCCTTCCTCGTCGAAGCCCATATCTTTTTGAAGCTGTTTTATTGCGTTCTGCAATGGCTTCTCTAAGAACTGCAGTTTTATGGCGTTTTTGACCGCGTTTTTAAGCACGTCGTTAGCGACATCGCCGAAAGCCTTTGCCGCGTCCTCGCCGCCCTCAAACGCTTCTACAAGTGCGTCGGCTAAGTTGTTGGCGAGGTCGCCAGCGGTTGTCTGCGTGATGCTCTGCGTTATATCGTCTATTATATCTTCAATTTGCCGCCCGACTTCCCGGTATTGCTCTTCCCATTCGGCTATGCGGTTTTTGTCGCTTTTCTTCTTGCCCTTCTCGTCTGATATCATGCCTTGTATCTCGTTTTGCTGGGCGCGAAGGTTTTGTATTACCGCGCTTTGGTTTTGGTACACCGTTTCGCCTAACGCCTTATCTACGGCGTGTTCCAACTCGTTGTAAGCGTAGCCTAACTTCTTTACCGCTTCTTGGTGTCGCTTGATTGACTTCTCGGCTTTGCGGTCGCGGAAGTTGAAAAGGTCGAAGGCTGACGAAAGCAAACCTATTGAACCTTGAATAACGCCTAACGGGTTGCCCGTGGCGATGCCGCTTGCAAGTTGGCTTGCTCCGTCCATCATGCCGCCAATGTCGCCTAATATGGCTTCCGTTTCCTCGTCCATCGAAATGCCCATCTTCTTAATGCCGCCTATGACACTATCAAAGCACCCCGATACGAAGTCTATACTACTGCCTATACTCTTGAAGGCATCCTTAAAACCTTGGCTTACGCTCTTGGTCTGCCCGGTTTCTTTGTCTAACGCGGCTTTAAGTACGTTTAACTGCTCTTCGCCCTCTGTGGTTATCTTTAGTTCTACCTTCTGCTTGTTAAGTTCGGCTATCTTGCGGCGCAGGAAGTCTATGTAGGTCGAGCCTTGGCTAAGAAGGTCGGCGTATGCGTCCTTTGCTGAACCTGCTAATATCTCGCCAGAACTGTTTACCGCGTCCGTATAGTCTTGGTATTGCTTCTTCTTTTCCTGCAAACTCTTTACAAACGGGTCATCGCTCTCTAACAACTTTTCGGCTTTCATCGCTGTGCGAAGTTCCGAAAGGCTGTTTTTCAACGACAGGAAGGGGTTACGCTTTTCCAACTCGTTACGCGCGTTCATAAGCTGGTCGTTAATCGCCTTTAGGTCTGTCGGGTTGAACTGTGCGGAAAGGTTTATTTTCTTGTTGTTTATGTCCTCCAACAGCTTTTTAATCGTGGAACTACTTAGGCGTGAAATGTCGCTAAACAACTGATTCCAGCTTTCGGTAGCCATAAGGCGCGAAGCTGCAAGTTTGCTTAGTTCCTCCTGCTCCTTGGCGTTTATCTGCGAAATCATGGCTAAGTTGCCTTGTTCCTCGGCTTCTGCGCGTTGCTGGCTGTACTTCTCTTGTATTGCGGTCTGCTTCTGCTGGTAGCTTTGGTATTCCTCTAAAAGTTTGTCGTACTGCTCGCTTCCGCTGCGCTTGGCGTATTCTTGGCGTTTCTTCTCCAAACCTTCCAGCGCGGCTTCGGCTACCTTCCGTTCTTCCTCTGTGGATGCTTCGGCTGCTTGTTTTGCCAAAAGTTCGCGGTTACGGGCGTAACTTTCTTCAAAGTCTAACTTTTCTTGGAGGTAGCCTGCGTATTCCTTCAGAAGTTCAGCGGTTTCCTTCTTCGCCTGTTCCTTGGTGTCCGTTTCCTTGGTGTCTAAGCGTTCCTTCTTGGCGTTATCTACATCGGAGTTGTCGTTCTTCAACTCCTCGCGCTTCTTGGCTATTACTGCCAACTGTTCGCCTATGGTCTTGCACTGCTCCAGCTCCTTGTTTAGCTGCGCGTCGAAGTCTGAAAGTACGAATTCTTTCGTGGATTCCGCTATTTCGTTGTTAAGCGTTGATAGGTTCTTCAAGTCGGTAGCGGTTTTCTTCGCCTTTGCTTCGATGCTGTCGCGCTGTTTATTCAAATAGTCTAAGTAGCTTGTACCGCCTTTAAGAAGGGCAGCAAACTCTGTCGGCGCGGCTTCCCTTACGGTTTTGTCCTCACTCGTTACCCATTTGAGGTACTTGGCGTAAAGCTCCTTTCGCGTCTTTAATTCCTCCGCGTATGGGTCTTTTGTACTCTTGCTTCCACTGCCGCCGCTCTTACCTCCTTTGCTGCTTGACTTGTAACTAAGGCGTTCTACCTCGGCTTCCTGCTTGGCTATCTTCTTTGCCAAACTATTACGTTCGGCATCTGTGCCAGCCTTTTTGTATAAGTCGCGAAGGCGGCTAAGTTCCTTTTCTGCGGCTTCCACGCTCCCGGCTACCACTTGCCCGGCTTGCATGCCTATCTTTTTCAAATAGGCTTGTTCTTCTTGGGTAAACTTTATTTGCTGCTGGATTAGCGCGTTGGCGTTCTTCTGCATCTCGGCTAATTTCTGCTTTGCCTTTTTCTTGGCGGTATTCTCACCTTCAACCCAGTAGCCCGTGCCAAAGCTGGAAGTTTGAACGTAGGTACTTGTTTTATCCGGCATCGCGTCTATCTCGGCTTGCTTCTTCAAAATGGCTTCGTACTTCTCGCTTGCTAAGTTCTGCGCCGCTAACGCCTTGGCTTTCGCTATACACGCCGCCGTAAAATTGGCTGTGTTATTTATCAGCAAATCTTCCGCTTGCTTGGCGTTCTTCACGCTAAAACCCAAATCGGCGAACTTGTCAGCGTTGTCCTGCACCCATTTTTCTTTGTCCTTCATAGACCCGGTAAGGCTTAACCACTCGCTTTGTAGTTCCTTGTAGGCAAATACTGGCTTTACTGCGGCTTCCGCTACCTTCTTGTTGAACTCGTCGGCTTGCTTCTTCGCTTCTGCTTGCTTGCTCGTAAAGTGTTCAATAATGGCAATTACTGCAGTTATAGCCGCTGCAAGTCCCAAAGTAAGCGTAGACATCAATACGGTAGCCATAGCGTTAGAAACGCCCAAAGCCGCAGCAAGTCGTGTGTTTGCTGCGGTAAGCATGTCCTTTGCCTTGGCTACTAATACAAGCTGGAAGGCACTATTTTTGTTAAGCTGCGTATAGGCTGTTTGCAAAGCCATCGTAATGCTCATTAGGCTCTGCACCTTTACCATGATGCGCTGTAAGTTTTCGTTTTCCCCTGCAAATAGCCCCATCGCGCCCGTTACGGCTTGGTAGCCGCTGGTCATAAGCGTCAAGCCACTAATAACCCCGGCAAACATCTTGTTAGGGTTTGCCAATACGGTAGCTTGCTTGTTTGCCGACTTCATGGCGGCTGTAAGGCGTGCTACTTCCTGCTGCTGTTTGGCGTACTCCTCCGTTCCGCGTTTCCCTGCTGCCGCCATCTGCATAAGTTCTTCCTTTGCCTTGCGTAGCTGGGTACGGATGGATTCGTACTTGTTGTTCATGTTGTCTAAAGCCGCCTTGCGCTCGTTTAGGGCTTGTTCCTCCTTCAGTAGTGCATCGGCTTGCTGCCCTGCTTCGTTTATAATCTGCTGGCGTACTTTAATTTCTTTCTCCAACTCGCGGCGGCGGTTCTGAATGTTGGTAAATTCCTTTTCCGCTCCGGGTGTCATGTAGGCTGTGTTTAGTGCCTTGCCCAATTCGTTGTACTGCGCTTTAAGTTTCCTTATCGCCGCGTCGTTGGTGTCTACAATGGTGTCTATTTGCCTAAAGCCTTTGTCTATTGCCGCTTTCGCCGCTTCAAAGACTTTTTCTATATCCTTGCCGCCCTTCACTGCTTCCGTGCTGAACGTCTGAATAGCTTTCTTACTCTCGCTTAGTACTTGCAAAAGTTGTTTGTTTGTTCCCGAAATCTCGAAGGACAAACCGCCGCCTTGTATGTTCATCGGTTGAAACTGTTTATAATTTTCATTACCTCGTCCGCGTTGTCGTCCGTAAGCACTATTTCGGTATCTTCCTTTTTCGTGTCCTCGTCCTCAACTCCGGGCGCGTCTATTAGCATCCTTTGCACCGTCCCCCACGGTATGCCGTGCAGGAGGTAGTCCAACGTCCAGCCGAAGTGCGAACACACCGAGCCCCGTCTGCCGTGCGGACTTCTTAGCCCTGTTCCTCTATAAGATTTGTTATCGGGTCGCTTGTGCGTGCTGCGCTCATCAATCTTATAGAGTTTATAAAATCCCCTAAGTTGCTTACGTTTGTTATCAATATGGCAAGCGTAAGAAGTTGCGAAGGGGTTACGCTGTGACTGAATAGCGAAGTAAGCCGGGCTAAACGCTTTTCGTTGGGCTTGCGTACAAAGTAGCCGCCCTTGTTGGTCACGTCGTAGTAATCTTCACCTAAAACGGCGGTAGCTACCACTTTGGCGAGTTTCTTGGCTTCCTTGTTTGCCAACTGCTTCGCGGTCGCTAAATAGTCATCGTCGTTTAGCTTGGTTTCGTCTATCGTCATTTCAAGCCAAAGCAAACTAAGGCGGTCAAGCGTGGATAGGGTCGGTTCTGCTATTCGGTAAACCTTCTTTTCCTTCACTTGCTCACGCTTTCGGAAAAAGCCCCAAAAGCCGGGCTTCCGTCTGCGGTAGGTTACTTCAATGTCGAAAGTAACGCCTTCGTTTATCATCTGCCTTAACTCGCCTTGCTCGCGTGTAAGGTTGTCTAACTTTTCGTTCTCCATGCTGCTTTAATCGAAGAAAGCCCCGAAAACAATGTAACGGGGCTTTCGGTTGGTAATCGGTTCGTCTTTCGCTGTGTTAGGCTTTTACGGCTTTGTCCTCGCTTACGCTGGCTGTAGGTCGTCGGATGAAACCTTGCCTACATACAGTTTCTTCAAACCCGATGTAGTAGGCTTCAACACGGTAGCCGTTACTTCAATAAGAAGTAAGCCCTTCTTTGAAAACTCGCCGTTGAACTTGGCTTTAAGTTTGGCGCGTGGAATTTGGAACTTCAAACCCTTCTTTGGAAGAATGATAAGCGATTCTTCTACTTGTGCTTCCGCGTCGGGGTATGCCCATACGTCGCTTGCTACCTCACCGCCGAAAAGTCGTTTAAGACATTCCAGCGTGGGGTTCATGATGGAAAACGAAAACGTAATCTTTCCGCTTTTGGAAATCTCGTCTATCGCGTCATCTTCCTCCTCAGCGTAGAACTCGGTACTTTCTCCGTCCTCCTGCGCCATCTTCGCTGTGTCCTCGTAGGTCAAACCGAATTTTTCGTACCCGGTTTTCGTGAAGTCGGCTTTTGTCGGTTCGCCGGACTTGCCTAAAATCGCGGACAAACCTAATGTTACGATATTCATGTTATTTCTGTTTTAATGAATGTTCCAACTTATCCGTATGTTACGGTAGTGCTGGTTTACTTGTTGTTCTTGTAATACGATGTCGCTCTCGATCCAAAATTCAAGGTCGGCTATATTCTGCGCGTCTAAGTAGCTTACAAGTGCGTCCCCAATCTCGCGCAGCCGCTCCCGGTCTGCCTTCCTCTGTTCCTTTCCGCGTATCTTAACCTTTAGGTCAGATGCGTAGATGTTCACGTTGGAGGTTCCCGTTTGTGGTTTGTCGTGCGTTACGGTTATGGTGTTTATAACGATATCCTCAGTTTCACTGTCGTCGGGGCGTTCGCCCTGCGTGCAAACGATGCCGGAAATCTTCACTACTCCCGTACTCACGGCTTCGGCTACAATCTTGTACAGAATATCATCCGTATCTATGGAACTGCAATTTTTCACTACTCAAATGCTTTCTTTACGTTAGTAACTAAATCGGCTAATTCTTTGGCGATTTTCTTCTCTGCTTGTTTCTCGGCTGATGTAAGCACGTCGCGCCCTTTGCTCTCAACGTGAACCGCGTAGTTCATGCCAGCCACCACTACAAGCGCGTAGCCCTGCGTCTGCTGCCCTACTTGCTTGGCAAGTGCGTAGCCTACGTTAGAGCCGTTGTAAATGGCGTTCTTTGGCTGTTTCCGCTCGCCGTTGGGCGGTACGTTGTCAAACGTACTCATAGCGTGCTGTTTGCCATCCACGAACACAACGTAGCCAATAGACGAGCGAAGGTTGCCCGTTTGGTCTGTCCAGTCGTTCTCGTGTGGAAGGCGTGCCAACTTAACGGCTTCCTCACCTACACGGCAAAGGCTTTCTATTATCTGCTTGTCTATCTCCTTCAGAAGAAGGTTAAACACGTTGTCTATATCGCTTTTGAATTGTGCCGTTATACCCATAATCTTGAATGTAACCTACCTTTGTCGAACTTCAAGCACTCGCCCGAAATCCTAACCTTTCCCGTAATCTTAGCTTCTGTCATGCTCTCTTGGTCAAGCAACGCCGAAGGCTCTAACGACTCATCCGCTACCGCTATTTCCGTCCCTTCGGGTATTATCTCAACTCCTACGGGTATTTGGATAAGCGACGCGAACGTAACAAACTTTCCGCTTGCAGCCTGTATCTGCGTACCCTTACCGTTGGTTTCCTCACGGCATCGGCTGTGAAAAGTCCACGCGCCGCCGCTGGTGTGCCAGCTGCCGTTAGCGTCCTGCACGGCTTCGCCGCTGCTGGTGCGCTTGTAGAGGTAGTGGGGGTATTGTCGGTTTACTACGTCCGTTACCATCTGTTGCTTCTGTTTCTGACCTTTGGCGTAGTCATGGGCGTAATGCCCAATTCGCTGCAAGTCTGATTATACCAAAACTTTATAGCTTCCCAATTCCACGAAACGGAATAACCGCCTTCGCTGACGTTGGCAAGTGGAATAATAGAGCCGAACTCCTTGCAAAGGGCGCGTTTCGCGGTCGTTGTATCTACTTCCGCGTCCGGGTCGGGTATCGCGCTTTGCTGGTTGACTAACATTAAATCCACGTCGCCGCCTTCAACTCCAAAGCGTGAAACGGTACGGGAAAACCATTCTTTGTATGTCATAAGCTAAAGGGTTAAACCCGGAAGGGCTTTTACTTGTGGGTTCAAGCCCTCCCGGTTGTGGTTAGTGATTCCATGTCGCGCTGTTGGTTGAAAGCAGCCACGAACGCGAAGAAGAAAGCCACGCAGGGAAAGCGTTAGCAATACCCATTGTTACCTCCTCTAATGGCTCTTCGTTGGCAAACTTCTTGATAAGCGTGTGACCGTTCAAAGCCTTAATAGCGGCTGAACCCTTTACGTTCATGTCCGCTGGCTTCTTCCAATAGGTCTGCCCCAAAACCTTGCTTTCGCTGAACATTACCACGTTTTCGGCGAATGGGTTGCCGCTGAATGGTCGGCTACCGTCGCCCAATTCGATGGTTATGTCTTGGTCTATTACGACAATCTGCAAACCGCGAAGGTAGGACAAACCGCGAAGGGCGGTGTTTACTTGCTCTACGCTTGGGGTCTGCTGGATGCCGAGCGCGTTTGCCGCGAATGAAGCGCAAATTTTCTGTACCTCCTCACACTCCGTAAAGGTTGCGAAGGTATCAAGCGACATAAAGGCAAACTTCAAGTTATGCCCCTTCTTCTTAGCTGCCTTAACGACTGCCTTAAAGTCCTTGGTAATCGGCTTTGCTGATGTGGAAGTCGCCCAATTTGCCGAACCCGTTGTAAAGCCCAGCTTTTGGTCGGCTGGCAGCAAATAGTCTACGTCGTATTCGCTAATTACGCTTACGTTGTTGGAGTTTGAAAGCGTAATCTTACCCAACGAGATAGACTGTAACGCCATCCACTCCAAACGGGCGGCTACGGCTGTCCAGCAAAAGTTGGTATCTTCTGCCCATGCATCCACCAAAGCGCGAAGGTCGGGGTTCTGCGAAGTCATGGCTACCATGATGTCGTAGTCGTTCAGTTCCTCGTCGTTCTTGGTGCGCTTTACGGCAATCTTGGGTATATCGCCCTGTATGCGCTGAATTGCTTCGCGCGTCTTGGTGTCAATGGTCGCGCCCCTTGCTACCAAATCGGCGGCAATCTTCAAGCCTACTTGCGTTTCCAACGCCTTCCACGTCAAAGTATAGGTTTCCTTCAATGGGAAAAGCGTAGGGTAGTAGTAGGGCTTCAAGTCGTATGTATTGATAACGGCTTGCATGTCGCGTTCGTTAAGTCCGCGCATTAAAGTTCCTATCATAACTTACTCACGTTAAATTAAGACAATACCGGGAAGCGCAGCTTTAATATCGTCGCTTACTGCCGGGATAACACTCTCTTTGAACTGACCAATAGTAACGGCTGTTACGAAATGGTTGTTAAGGGCTTCCACGTCGTAGCTGTCGCCCGTCATGGCTTTCGGCTTGTACTTGAAGGCTGCGCCGCTGGCTGCTTGTGCCTTGGCTTCTACAAGCGCGTCGCCTACCTTCACGGCTTCGCCGAGGGTAGTGCCTACGGTTATGGTGTCGTGTGTCGCTTCGCTTCTGTCAATGCCTGTAACGGCGTAAGCCTTGCCGCCTACTTTGACCATTACGAAATCGTCCTTTTTGAAATGATGACCTTTAGCCACTTTGTAGGAAGTGGCGGCGTTGGTCGCTGCTTCTGTTACTCGCGCTGTCTTAACTGCGTGGAAAAGCCCGGCTTCGTCCTTACCGATAACCGTGCCTTCCTGCAATACTCCACCAGCTACGAGGTCGGCGGAACAAACGGTTACACCGTTCGGAATGTCCGCCAAATTGTGTGTGCAAGCGTGTACTACGCGCTTGTCCTGCTTGCGGTCTATTCTTAAACCCATGTTTGTGGAATTTTTACGTTAGACATCTTTGCCCGTTAGGGTCTTGTTGTTACTCTCTGCACGCTCCTTGATGTAGTCTGCTACGCCGCTACTAATCCCGTCTTTGTTCACGGCTCCAAAGATGGGCTTTTCGTGTCCTTGCAGTCCGCTGTCGGCGCGTTCCTGCTGCAAAGCTGCGATGTCGCCTTGCGCTTCTGTCATGTAGCTGTTGAAATCGTCATCGTTGGCAAACGTGGTGTTAGCGCGGTCGAAGTTGCGCAACATCATTTCACGCTGCCGCCCGTCTACCTTGGCTTCGTTCAACTTGGCTACAAATAGTTCACGTCGCGAAGTAGCCACCTTATCGGCGTTAAGCGTGGTAATGCTGTCTTGCACGCCCTTCAGCTTGCTGTCAATAAGTTTGCTTATCGCGTCCAGCGTCACCGCTCCGCCGTCTGCTGGCTTGTTGGGGTCGGGCGCAGGATTGGGGTCGGGCGTGTTCTTCTCCTTGAAGTCGTACTTACGTCTAAGTCCTTCTTCGTAGGTGTCGTTAGCCTTCTTAATCTCCGCGTCGGCTGTCCTCCGCCATTCCGTTACAAATCCGCTCACCTTGTCGGCGGTAAGTTTATCTACGACTTGGTTAGCTTCTTCTTCGCTTGCAACCTGTAAACCGATAGCGGCTGCCAACTGCTGCAAACCGTCTTTACGCACGCCTTGGAACTTAGCCACAAGTAGTGCTAAAATCTTTTCTTGTAATTCGTTCATAAACTATTGAAAACTAATTTTTCTTTGCAAAGGTAGCGTATTAAGGCGATACGATTAGTAAAGTTTTCGGCAAACACTTCGCCAACACTTCGCCACTTTGCAAAAATACCCCTTAAAGTTGCTTTTTCGGTTAAGCCGTTTTTTCTGCGTTTTAAGGCATTATTTTTCTTTCGGTGTTCTCTCTATAGGCTTGAATACAAAAACGCCGTGTAAGGGCTTGCTATGGCGTTGTACGGCTTTTGTCGTATTATGGTTGGTGTTGCTCTTTCTGTGGAAGTTCGTTTTTACTCTCTCTACAGGCTTGCAAGCTGCCGCGTTCTGTCTGCTGCTCCTGCTTCTGCCATTTTCGTGAAGGCGCGAAAATGGTTTGTTCTTGCTGTTTATGCTTTTGCCCTTCTCAAAAAATGCTTTTCGCTCCCTCGCTCTCGCGTGTACGCGCGTGCGCGTTTCAACGACAACAACAACAATATAATAGATATAGATAATAGATATAGATATAAGGTTGTTTTAGCTTGTTTTAGCTTGTTTCAAGTTGTTTTAGCTTGTAGTTGTTTTATTGCTCTGTATCAATACGTTACGACTGATTTTGCAAAACAACTATATAAAGCCTTGCTAATCGCGTTTTCTGCCAACTCTGAAAAATCGCCCTTTATCGGCTTCAAATGAAGGCAAAATTAGAAACAACTAAAAACAACCTAACCGCTAAAAATTGCGCTACCTTGTTTTATGTTGTCCGTAGCTTGTTTTAGCTTGTTTTAGGTTGAATTATGTTGTATGTAGGTTGTTTTAGGTTGTGTGTTGGTTGTCTCTTGTTTGTCTTAGGTTATGTGTCGGTTATATTCCGTTTATGTCCGCTTATCTATATAAATGAATATGGAAGCATAACTTTTCGGGCTAAAATCTTGGTTTTTACGCTTTTTCTTTGCTCTGTGTCTGTTTTCCGCTTGCGTTCTGCAAATTATTTTGTAATTTTGTGGCGTTGTTCGGGGAGAAATCCGGACGATATAAGGAAGCGTTAGGTTTTTTGTATTTGAAAATCGCCAAATTTCACAAATAACGAAAAATGAACCTTACGCGCGGAGTCGTATATCCATACTTGAATATAACGGCAAAGCGCGGCTATACGGTTTATTTTCGTTAGGCGTTTGGCGATGCCTCAAATACGTAAACCTATATAGTCCGCGCTTCTTTATGCGGTTAAGTGAAATGCTTGCTTCGGGCGGTGGGTGCAAAATTACTAAATTCAGATGAAAAAATTACTTTTTCTTCTCCTTGCCTTACTCCCGATTTGCGGTATGGCACAACAAAAGAAGGTAGCAAGTATCGAAGTTCTTAACGCTAACCCTAAATTCGGGGGAATTGTATTAGGCGATTACGTTACCCATTATCTTACAAAACTTGACTTATTGGAAGAAAAGGGCGGAGGAGTGTTTAAGTGTGAAGCAGACCGGGACGAGCCTACATTTCGTTTGGGTGGTGTTGCTCCTATTTCTGTTTACGTTCAAACGGAAAAGCACAGAATTAAAAATATATATGCCGCTTATCCCCATGGAAATGCGGATGACCTTGTTAATGCTCTAATTAAAAAATACGGGAAATATAGTGATTTTTCTGATGGGTCTTATAATTGGTATGGCAAAAATGTATTTGTAATGACAGGCAAAAGTGGTAATAATACTTCTTTTGTCGTTTATACTTACGTTGTTCCAATGAAATAGACAAACGAATAACCCGTTTTGAGTAGTTCTCGCTATTGCAAAATATAAAAGCCGTCGCGTATCAATGTAACGCGGCGGCTTTGTCGTTCTGCGCTGGCTGCTGTATCAGCCAATCGGCGTAATAAGTCCAACGGTACAACCGAGGGCGGCGGCGATGCGGTAGAAGGTAGAAACTTTCGGTTCTATCTGTCCGCTTTCGATGCGTGTTATATAGGCGCGGTCTGTGCCTAACCTCCGCGCTAATTCAGCCTTGCTAATCTTGGCTTTCTTCCGTGCGTCCTCAATTATCGCGCCCGTATAGAAGGTATAGGCGCGTTCTTCCGCTTCGGCTCGCTCCGGCGTTCCTTCCTTGCCAAAGCGTTCATCTATCAAAGCGTCGATGTCGTAAATATCCTTTTTAATCTCTTTTGCTTGCATAATATTCTTCTTTTAGTTTTAATGCCTTCTTAATCTCGTTAGTTGGTGTCTTTTGGGTTTTCTTTTGGAAGCCGTTAAATAATACTACAATCTTGTTACCGTCAAATACAAAGAATATGCGGTAGATATTGCTGTTGTACTCTATCCGTACTTCAAAAGCCCGTCGCGTATCGCCTTTATAAACTTGGTTGGTAGGCGGTCTTGTGTGCGTAGCAGCATCAGAACGTATAATACCTTGTCTTGCGTTCCTTTGTCAAGTTCGGCAAAGAAGGTGTTGAAGTAGTCCTTATATGCTATAATTTTCCTGTTCATTGGTTTTGTACTTTTGTTGGTGCAAAGATAGCGAATGTTGTAATACTATACAACATAATGCCCGATTATTTTAGTCTAAATAGTTACGTTTGGGTACGTTTACACCCTTTTTGCCGTTCTTGGCTGCGTCTGTGTGGTTATGTTTGGTTATGGTCGTACCGCTCGCGGCTCTAAAAAGATTTGCGTAAATGCTTGAAAATGGATAACTTTGTGCAAACAATACAATTATATGGAGCGTGTACGACTGACAAAGGAAGAAAAGAAGGTTTTGCGTATGCTGCAGAATACTGACGTTTGCCCCACGACTTACCCGAAAAGCAAGTTTAACGGCGCGGTTCGTTCCCTGCAACGTAAAGGGCTTGCGCGTGGCTTCCGCTCTGAGGAGGTTGGTTTGGCGTGTTCTGTCTTGACGGATGAAGGCAAATTATATCTTGCTACAAATCCACGCCTTACAAATCCTATAAATTGGAACAAAGTAACCTTTATAGCTGCCTGTATCTCTTTGTTTGCGTCCGTTCTGTTTATTGCTCGTTTAGTAATCTTCAAATAATACGCTATATGAATGTTCCTAAAATCAATACAACGGAAGGCAAAAAGCCTGTTACAATAGTCCCGAACAAACTATTAGTAGAAGCGTACTTAAATGCTGCTACCAATATGGAGGAAAAAGAATTAGTACAACTTTTGCACTATGCCGAGCCTTCAAATGAAAAGGCGGCTACAATATTGCGCAAATGTCTAAAAGGTTCTGCTACGCTTGTAGCTGTCTATCCCGGAAACGAACAAACGCCGCCCAAAGGAGCGACGCTTGTAGGTTCTATCCCGGACGGGGGGCTATACCTTGTTTAGAATTTCAACGACTTTATTAAGCCTATCATTTCCGCATATTCCGTTGGTAAATACTTTTGGAATATGCGGTTTTCTGCAAAGGTGTTTTCAAAACAATGTGCTAAGTATTCGTGTTCTGAATGACCGGGAATGTTAAAGTATTTGGTACTATGTCCCCAGCCAACAGAATTTATAAGGCTTTTAAGCGTGTCTTGTACTGCGCAGATTTGCTCTATTACATCATCCTGCGTTATACCCCGTTTCGTGAATGTTTCGGGCTTCATGCTTCTTATCTTGGAGTAAAGTCTATCTAACCTATCCGAAATAATCTTAGCCTTCATGACGTGTTTGGTAACTTCTTTTTCCTCGTACTCCCATGTTTTGGTATTCAACACCTTTTCTTTTGTCTTAATTGTTGTACGTTTGCGTAGTCTGTCTATCTGTTTTTTGCGAAGTTCTTGCACACTATCCGTATAAAGTAGGTTGCGCTGGTCTGCGATGGCATGTCCGAACTCATGGTAAACTACGCTTTTCTTATACCAACTTGAAGCCTTAATACGGTTTCCGCTATCAAGTACAACAGTTTTCCCCTTATCTGCTTCGTAACTGCCTTTACCCGTATGGTGTATTTTAAGCGTTGGTTTTTCTTTAAGAAGGTCGAAGAAATCTTTTCTAAAAATGTAATCTTCGCCTTCTAAATACTCTTTGCCTTTTTGTAGTGCTTCGGGCATATTCTTGGAATACTCTATTTTTGCTTCCTCTGCCTTAATCTTGGCAAGTTTTGCCACCACTGCACTAAACGCCGCTTTTAGCTTGCTTGTGCAATCTCCGTAATAATGCGAAGTTGTAACGGCGTTGTCGCGCAGCTCCTTGTCGCAAATGTCGGTAATTTCCTTGTTGCCGTTGGCTTGCGTCTTGGCAAAGTTGGAAAGTTCGTTATACGCTTCTATCCATGCGTCCTGCCGCTTCATGCTTATCTCGTCCAGCCGTTCCAACTCTGCCAATAGCGCGGCTCGGTTTCCTGCCGTGCGTAGGCTATCCACGTTTGAAAGGTCTAATCCGAAAGCGTAAGCCCAACGTTTAAGCATGGCTATACGTCCGTCAAACTCCGTGCAGGGCTGTACGGTGTTCATCGTCTTTGTTGGAATAACTGGGTTAAGCCCTCCTTCAATCTTGCCGCCTACAAAGTTGTCGCGAATGTAGTAAGGTTGCGACTTCCAACCTTTGGAACGTTCTAATATGCTGTCTATGTATTCCCGGAACTTGCGCGGAACGTCCACCACAGAACGACGTGAAGGCAGACTTTTGTAGGCTGTGCCGCGTACAATAGCCTTTAAGCGGTTTGCGCGGTCTTGGTTGTACTCGTCGTAGTCTGACAATATAGGTACAACGTAGCAACGGCATTGAGGATGCCAGCCTACAAACTTGAACGTTTTAGGGTAATCGCCCCATAACTCGTCGCAAATATCCACCAAAGGCACGGGTTCGCCCTTGCTGTTCATTATCGTGTGGTTGTTGCTTAAACAAATGCGCAAACCTACAACAAAGTCCAACTTCTGCCACCTCAAAAACTCGCTTTCGCGGTAAGCCATGTTTATTTCTGTCCGTGCCAATCGCTGCGCGTTTTTGGCTGAACTCCTGTAAACGCCTTGCCCCGGATGGTACATTTTGGCTGCTTTGCTTAACCTCAATACGCCGCCCTTGTCGCGAACACGGCGGTAAAGGCGTTTAGGTTCTTGGAGGTAGCTGCGCAAATCGCGGCTTAACTGCTGCGCGTCCCTTCCGTCGCCGATGGCTACGTCTATACCTAATTCTATGGCGGCTTTCATGTCCTCGGCTTGTTTCCATACGCGCTCGCTTAGTCCCATGCCCTCAACCTTGCGCCGTTGGAAGGTGTTAAGGGCTTCTAAGTTCCTGCCTTGGTATTGCTCTAACTCCTCTTTCGTTAGCTTGGAAGTGCGAAGAATAGAGCCTAAAAATGCGTCGTTCTTGTATGTCGCCGCCAGCCACTCGCTTTGCGTCCCGGAAGTAATAACGCTTTCCACCTTCTTTGCGAGCCGTTGCATGATGCCCTGCGCTTGCTTCCGTGCGCGTGGGTACTTGTCGAAGGAAAACACGGCTTCACCTTCGGGTGCGTCCAAACTCGCGCCCAATCGTGCGTATTCGTCGCATGCTGTCTTATAAACGCGGTCTATCTGCCGGGCGTACCGCTCGGTATTGGCGTAGTGGCGTGCGTCAAAGCCGCGAAGTTGTATTATAAGCTGGTTTCTTACGTTGTCCGGCATAGTTATTTTCTTTGGATTTTGCATATAAGCGCGTTTCTTGCCGTGGGTATGGAAACATACACCTTGAACACGAAAACGCGCTTATATGGTCTTAAAACGTGTTGTTTTGATACGCTTGCGCTTAAAATGTGGGTTCGCCCTGCTGGTAGCTGCTTTCTTTGGCTTCGTCGGCTTCGATTTCCTTTAGCTCCTCGTCCGTATCGTCTGCCCATCCCAAACGCTGCACGGTTGCGCGTCGGCTCGCTATTTGCCGCTGTCCGTTGGCTGCTTGCAAAATATTTATCTTGCTAAGTTCATCTTCGATGATGTACGGCGTTATCTTTGGTTCTATAATCAAGTGGTCGGCGGCTTGCTTCCAGTCTAAGTTGGCTTCGGCGAAGAAGGCTTTAAGTATGTTTATACGGCGTTGCAAATAGTCTGCAAACACTTCGTTTTTGTCCTGTACTTTGAGGTGCGCGTCCATGAAGAGCAATTTTAAGGCTACGCCGCTAACCGCTCCTATACCTTTTACCGTATCAAATGAAATATCGGGCGTTTGCGTTATGGTGTAAATCATGCGCAGGAGCGTGTCTATTTCAAGTTTCACGCTTTCGGGCGCGTTCTGCCATGATAGGTAGGTTGCTTCCGCTCCGTTCTCGCCCTCAATAATGCCCCCGGCTTCTCCCTTACGGCAAAAACCTTTAATGCCGCCCTTTACAAATATCTTGGGGCTTGCGTGGTAGTCGTTGGTATCGGCAAAGTTGGAAAGCAGTTTTTCCAATCTGTCTATAAGGCTTTGCACGTCCTCCCATTCTACTTGTGGCTGGCTGGCGTAAATCACGGGTATTTTGCCTATCGTGAGTTTCTTGGGGTAGCCCTCCACTATTTCCCAATTATTGCCGGAAGTGGCGGTTTCAAGTCCTTTGCACGTCCATAAGTAGTGGTTATCCTTGGTGTACGTTTCAAAGTAGGTGCGCGTAACGAGGTTGCGGTCTTTGCGCGTGAACTGACGCGAAAAGGCTACGAGGTCGCGTGCTTCGTCGAAGTATGGGTAAAGCCTATCGCCGAACATCGGGCTAAAGATGGCTACCTTGAACTTGATGTTTTTCTTGAAGCCGTAAAGTTCGTGCGTGTCCGTTTCCACAGGATACCAAAGTTCGGCTACCTCGGTAGTGCTGTAAAGGCTTCGCGCTACCCTGCGGTTAAGCGTGCCTTCCTTGACATCGTAGAAAACGCGCTTTATAGCGTTCAAAAGTGCCTTTTCCTTCTCGTCTGTCGGGTTGGCGTTGTAAGCTACCGGGTTGCCAAACGTGAAGGCTACCGCGCGTTTTGTGATGAGCTTCTGCATACCTAACGCTATACGCGCTACCTTCTCAATTCTAAAGCCTTCTTCGGTCGTTTCCTCTACGTTGGGATTGATGTTCTTTACCTCTCCGTACTCGTCGCTGTCCTTATCCACTACTACCAACTTATCCGGGCGTTTTAGTGGGTCGTTGATGTCGTGCAGCTTGGGGTCGTACTGCGCGGCGTACTGAATGGTATTAGGTTCGGGCGTGGTGCGTCCGTTCCTCAACTCGTTTATAGCTCCCGTAATCTCGCCTTCGCCTTTGGCTACCTTGGCTAAAAGTTCTTCTATTGTCATAATCGCTCTTTGTTATGTTATGGAAATATGTTGCTTAACTTCTGCGGCTTTCCGCTTCGCTTCTCTATTGTTCCCGTCAAAGCGTCGGGCGCGTCATCGTGGGCGTTCTTACCTACCTTCTTGTACTGCGTTATATCTTGGTGGAACTTCGGGTATAGGTGTTCCCAGCCTTTTGGAAAGTAGGTTAGGTTCTGCACCTCTGCCGAATGGTTAAAGATGCGTTCGTCCTTGTTTAACGTTTGATGAAACCACGTTACGGCGGTCTTGCTGTTGCCCAATAATCGGCACTGCTTTTCAACGTTACGCGCAAAGCCGCGCCCCCCGTTGTTGCTCTCTACTATCGCTTTTTCCACTCCGTGCCGCGTGAGGAGCCGTGCTGTTTCCGGCTCTGTCGTTTCCATTGGTGCTTGGGTATAGTAAACGTCAAGTACGAAATTTCCTATTTCCGTTTCAACGTAGACAATAGTACAAAGGAAGTCCGCGCCCGTGTCTGCCGTGTCCGTGTATGACTTGGTAACGTGCTTCTTCGTTATTGGCAGTACTTCGTAGGTCTTGAACTCACGTTCATACATAAGTCCCGTTAATGGCTTCGGGTTCTGCATGTACTGCGTATCGAATACCCACGGGTTTTTATCTTTCAATTCGTGAAGCTCTTGCAGCGTGTGTTTGAACTCCCAAAGCGGTACTTCTTCGCCTTTCTCGTCTATCTCAATGACAGGAAGGCTTAATACTTCCCATTCGTCCGGCTCTAACTTTTGAAGGTAGCCGCAAAGGTCATCTTCGTCCAAACGCTGCATAATGATTATAATTGGCGTTTTGCGGCTATTCACGCGGTTGCGTATGGTCGTTTCAAACTTTTGGTTTACCTTGTCGCGTACTAACGCGCTTCGGGCATCGTCCGGCTTAATCGGGTCGTCTATGACTATCGCGCCGCCGAAGGCTTCACTTCCTACCGTTGCAAGTTCTTCTACCTCGGCGGCTAACTCTTCTTCGTCCTCCTTATCAACCAAACCAGCACCAAAGCCCGTTACCTGTCCGGCTGAACTCACGGCGTAAAGTCCGCCGCCTTCCGTAGTCCACCATTTGCGCGTGTTCACGCTGGTAGGCATCGTTCCCGGAAACAAACGGCGGTAGCTGCTTTCTCGTAAAATCTCCTGCACTCCTCGCGAGTTGTCGCGTGCCAAATCATCGGAATACGAAAGATGTATAAACTTTGCCTTCGGGTTTATAGCTAAACCCATCGCTATGAAGTTCTTAACGGCTAACTCCGTCTTTCCGTAACGTGGGGCTATGTTGATAATAAGGCGCGTAGACTGACCGCGAAAAACCCTATCTAAGGCTTCCGCTATCTTAACGTGATGCTTGCCTACGACAAACTTACGTTTGTATTTCTCCTTGAAGAAGTAGCGCGTAAAGTTTAGCGTTCCTTGCAGCGTCCACGTCTTTATAATATCTATGTCCCTTATATCCTCCACGTTTTAGTATTCCTTTTGTAGGTTCTCTAACAATTCCTTTGCTTCCTCCTTGGTAAGTGTCCGCGCTGGCATGAAGTCCGCGCCGTCCTTGCCCGTTATCTCCATGCGCTGTGTCGGCTTGCCGTGCTGACGTTCGCGCAGTTTGTCTAACGTTGTTGTCTTGCCGTTCTTCATGTCTGAAAGTACGGCTATCGCCAGCCCCTTGGGGTATGCTGGCGCGTCGCTCCACTTGGCTAATACCTTCAAATCCTCTGCGGAAAGCGTAAGTATTACCGCTTCCCATTCGTTAATCTCGGCTGCTGTCAAGCAATAGAATTTCTTTGCCTTCGCCTTGCTGCCGAATATCTTAACGAGGTTGTCGGGTACGCGGTTCTTCGGTCGCCCTTTCGGGTTGCCGCTCTGTCCGGGCTTGAATTGGTATTGCTCAATATCTTTAGCTGCCATCTGTGCTGTTATTTTTTGTTTTCGTTGCTGTTCTATGTTTCGTTGGCACAATTACCCAAATACTGCGCTTTCTCGCCCGTGTACTCCTCCCAACGTTTAATAATCACGTCTATATAGCAGGGGTCTAACTCAATGGAATAGCAAACGCGCCCTAACTGCTCCGCAGCCATTAGCGTGCTGCCGCTTCCTCCGAATAGGTCTAACACAACTTCGCCCGGTCGCGTGCTGTTGCGTATAAGTCGCCCCATGAGCTTTAACGGCTTCATCGTCGGGTGGTCTGCGCTTCTTAGCGGTTTGTCCTCGCGTATGACTGTGGAAGGAAGGGCGCAAACCTTCTGTAACAACTCCTTCAGCTCGGCTTTCGTCATGCTGTCGAAGTCGGGCGTTTCGTCCTCAAATACGGTGCTCTGGCTGCGGTTGTCTATAAAATAGTGTCCGGCTCCCGGCTTCCAACCGTAACAGCAGGGTTCGTGCTGCCATTGGTAGTCCTGCCTTCCTAAAACTATATTGTTCTTTACCCAGATGAGCATCTGTTTCAACTCCCAGCCTACGTTCTTTATCGCGGTCTTGAAGTTAAGCCCTTCCGTTCCTGCGTGCCAAATGTAAAACGCGCCCCCTTGCTTTAGGTGGCGGTTCGCGTTGCTGAAAGCTGCCGTTAGAAACTCTTGAAACTGGCTATCTTCCATTTTGTCGTTGGCGATGTCCTTCTGTATGCGGTTGCCTTTGTCTGCCGCGTTTAACGCTTCGTTCTTGCTGGAATAGTCCACGTTATAGGGTGGGTCTGTCAGCAACAAATCTATTTTACTATCGCCTACAAGCAAGTCCACTACGTCGGCGTTGGTGCTGTCTGCACAGATAAGGCGGTGTTTGCCCAAAGCGTAAATGTCGCCTAACTTCGCGGTCGGCTTGGCTGGCATGTGCTCATCTACGCTAAAGTTATCTTCTTGCGCTTCTTCCTCTGTACTTACCTTCTCCAACTCCGGCACGTCCACGCCCCACAGCGTAAGGTCGGACGCATCCCACTCGTTAGCCAAATCTTCAAAATTCCACTCGCCAAAGCCGCTATTATCCTTTATGACAATAGCGCGTAACTTTTCGGGCGGCGTGCTTTCGGGCAGGAACTTTACAATAGCTTCGGTATAGCCCAATTCTTTTAAGGCACGGTAGCGCATGTTACCGCCGATGATGATGTTCTTGCCGTTGTACTTGTAAAGTAGTATTTCGCGAAGTCCCAACATTTCCGGGTCTTCCTCTATGCTGCGTTTAAGAAGGGAAAATTTGCCGTCTTGAATACTGCGAGGGTTCTTCGGTACTCCCGGTATCTGCCCTTTGTTGGGCGTGATGCTTGAAAGTGCTACTACCTCGCTTTGCACCATGTCGGCTTTGTTCGCCTTCCTTTCGGCTGCGCTCTTGCTGGTGTCTTTTTTCTTTGCCATAACCTTTGCTTTGAAGGAAAACCGCGCTTTAGGTACTCACGCCTTGCGCGGCTCTCGTTGTTAGTTGCTAAAATGGTGCTTCTTCTCCCGATGGCATTGACCACGGTAGGACGGTTCTACGGCTTGCCGCCGTACTTGCGGAAATCTTGCTACCTCCGCTTCTGCTCTCGCTTCCACTTGCCATAATGTTTCGTTTTTAATCGTTAAACCTTTTCTTTACTAACTCACTCCATAAGGAATTGCCGCGTATTGGCTTCCTTATTGTTGCGTACTTCTCCACGATCCGGCTAAAATGTTCGTCGTAGAAGTCGTATAATTCGGGGTTCTCCTCTATTGTGAACTGCTCTATATTGCCGCTACTGCGTAAGTTCGCGCTTCCGTGAATGACTACCTTACGCCCTCCGAGCGTTTCAAACTGCGCGGTTTTGGTGTGAACTGATGCTACTGAAAGCTGGAACTTATTGCCGAAATCAAGTTTACGGTATATGTAGGGGATAAGGCTTCTTATCTCGTTGCCCCAAAAGTAAACGCTTACTACGAGGTTCAATTCGTCTATATATCCGTTTGCAAGAAGGTTGTAAAGGCTATCTACGTTATTCTGACTTAGTGATAGCGTGCTTATAGTCATCTTCCTGCACTTGGCGTTATTGTCAACTATATACGCTTCTATGAAATCGCCGAATATGAAGTTACCGCTAACAAACACGTCGGCGCGTTCTCCAAAACCTAAGCGTAGTTCTTGCGCCAACTTTACCGCGTTATCGTATAGAACGTAATCGCTTTTCAAGTCGTAAACTTTCGGCTTGGTATAGCGTGTTTCCTCGTCGTAGCCATCGTTCAACACGTCGAACAGCGACAAATCCAAATCGGGTATTTCAATATTCCCGAAATCGCTAACGTGAAGGTCGCTTTTGTCTGCCTGTATTCTTTTCTTTCGTGCCATGTCGTTGTCGTTTAATTAAAAAGGGCGCGGTTTGGTCGCCGCGCCCTTCCGCTCCGGCTGTTGCCGTTGCTCTTCAGCTATATGATGCTTTCTGCAAAGCCAAACTTAAAAGTAAACCAACATTATGAAGGCTTGCACCAACAAAGAAAGGACTACCGAAAACAAGATGAAGGCTACCGCGCCCACTATCGTGTAAACGAAATCGGCAAATTCGGGAGTTCCCTTCTTGGTTATGTAGTCGCGTGCTTCCTTTCCTGCGGCTGCTATGGCGGCTACTGCAAAGCCAATAAGGTAGCCACAAAGGATGCTTACTATGGCGCAAATCGCGAAGCCTGCCGCGAAGTGCTTTTTTTTGTCTGTCGGTATGCGGCTTATAAAGCCCTTTACCTTCTCTTTGAATGTCTGAATACTCATGCTTATAAAATTTTATGCAAAGATAAAGGGTTAAACGTATTAGTTTGATACGTTTAACCCTAAAACACTTCGCCAACACTTCGCCTATTACCGCTTTTTCGGTTGTAAGTAGTTGGTTACTTCGTTCCTAAACTCTTCAAAGCTGCGTATAACGGTGTATTTGTTTCCTGCCGTTTCCGCTGCCTTCTGCCATGCCTTTTGCGTGTCCTGCTGTCTGCCCGTCTGTGTCTTGAACTCTAAACAAAGCGAAGCGTAGCCACTTGAAGGAATAAGCAGGATAACATCGGCTACTCCTGCCGTTACGCCTTCCGCTTTCATGATGCTGGCTTCGCGCTTGTTTCTCGCTCCTCCGTTTGGAACTGCAAAACAAAGCAGGGCATACTGTGGGTATTGAAGCCTAAACCAACGTAGGCAGCTACGCTGTATTTGGCTTTCTTCGTGCCTTGGCTTGGCTTTCTCTGCCTTCGCGTTGGCTATCGCCTTTAACTCCTCAAACGTCATGGCTATCTTATTTGCTCGCCCGGCTTTAGCGGTCGCCAGCAGTCCTTGCGGTCTATTTGCCTTGTTTCGTGGTTATACTTGTATTCCGTACACAATTCCCAACGGTGGCACATGGTGTTAAAGCAGTAAAGCCTTACTTCGCGGTCTTTGTGCTGTCTTGCCCGTCCTCTTGCTATAGTGTGGGCTTGTGACATCGTTAGCTCCATGCGCTCCGGCTCGTAGTCCGTTCCGCTGATAGGTATCTTGAAGTTATGTATTTCGTTCATCGATCTTGCTGTTATGTTGTGTAAAAACCATCGCCGAATAGTGAAGGCTGGTTCTTGCGTTCCTCCTCCGCTAATACGGCTTCTACTCGCTTAATCTCGTCGTCTATCTCGCGTTCCAGCCGTTTGGATGTCTGCAAATATGCTGAACTGCGAAACTTGAAATAGTCCTTTTGCGCCTTGCGCATGGCTACTACCTTTTCGTAAAATTCTTTATGGTTCATGGCGTTATACTTGCTATCTGTTTGCCGCCACGGAACAAAGCCGCGCTATAAACTACGCCTTTAGCTGGTGCGTCGCGGTATGGCTCTACGTCCTTATCCGTTACAGGCTTGCCGTTGCGAAAAATGGCAAAACTAATACTACTAAATAGCTTACTTGTTGCTTCTTTGTAGGTGTGGCTTGGAAGGTCTGCTATAAAATCTTGTATAGACTCTTTTAGCGTGTCGTAAACAAAACCTTCCGTAATCTGTACTTTGTATTTCAGTTCCATAAGCGTGGCTTAAAATGGTAAATCGTCGTTTTTCTCGCTTGCTGGTGCTGCAGTTGCTCCGTATGGAGGTTGCGCTGGCTGTGCTTGGGGCTGTGCCGTTGCTGTCTGCTGCTGTGCGCTGGCGTTTCCGTCTGTCTGCGTCTTGCTGCCGCCACTAAGTAGCTGCAATTCCCGGACGTGGCAGTTAATGCCCACTTGTGCGCCGTTGGCGTTGGTGAAAATCTTTGTAGAAAGGTCGCCACGGATGAAAACTTGTGTACCCTTCTTTAGGTAGGTAGCTAACGCGCCTTCGCCTAACTTCAGACAACTTACCCACGTTGTACGGCTTACTACCGTGCCGTTCGCGTCCTTGTGGCGGTCTGATGCTGCCACGTTGAAGGAAATGTAACGCTTTCCGTTGAACTCCTTAATTTCTGCGTCGCTTCCTAAGAAGCCGCATGTTTCCATTACTAACATAATCGTTCGTTTTAATTGGTTATTATTATGTTTACTGCTTCAAATAGCTAAAAATATGCTTTATTACTTCCACCGTCCACCCGTTGCCGAGCATCTTGTAGGTCTGCGTTTCTGAACACTGCCAAACGTACCACGATGGAATAGTTTGTAGGCGGCTACACTCTAACGGGGTTAAACGGCGTATCTTACCCCCCCCGAATACGTTTATAGTATTTCCTGCGTGTCCGTGCATTAACGCCGGGCTTTTGCCCTCTGTGTCGTAAATGCGGTTTTGCTGGTATGGCTGTTGTCCTGCGCTCTCCTTGCTTTGGTTAAGCTGCCTTACGCTGGTGCTTTGAACTTGCACTAAATCGCGCATCATCTTGACGCCTACGGTTAGGCTACAACTCTTGTTTTGCGGCTGGCGAATGTCTATGCCGAAACCGTTGCCTTTCTCCTTCTGCCTTTGTAGGTGCAGGAGCATGTTGTTTATAACCTTTTCACTTAGGTAGTATTTCGTATCTACTTCCGTTTCTAAGATGTCCTTCAATAGCAGCCCTTTGTCCTTTGGCTGTGGAATATCCGTATAGACTTCGCTAAACAGCCCTTCGGTGCGTGTCCGTATGTTCGTCCAATATAAGCGGATGCGGTTCTGTGCGCTGACCAAAGAACTATTTATACAAACCGGGAATAACCCCAATTCGTTTGTTATGACCATTTCGTATTCCTTGCGCATCCTCACGTTTTCAAGCATGAATTTTATGTTTGGGTTCTTCGCCCTCAACTCCTTCAGTATTCTGACGTATTCAAAGAACAGTTTACTTCGTGGGTCTTTGAAATTAAGTTGCTTGCCTGCAAAACTGAACCCTTGGCACGGTGAGCCGCCTACAAGCAAATCAATTTTAGGAAGGGCGTACCCATCCACTTGGGTAACGTCGCCCAGCTGTATGGTATCGGGAAAATTGAGCCGTGTCTGCGCTATCGCGTATTTGTCTATCTCGGAAGCAAAGTACTTATCTACCTTTATCCCCAATTCCTTTAACGCAATTCTCGCGCATGACATTCCATCAAAAAGGCTTAGTACGTTCATATAGCTGAATGTTCGTTTATATCGTTATATCCGTCTGCGTGCTCAGTTTCTCGCTTAGAAGTGTGGCTACCTTCTCTGCTGCTGCTCTGAACTCCCGGTTATACTTGTATTCTGTATCGTAGTTCCGCAAATAGTAACTTATCGTACTTTTGTTGTGGTTCGTTTCCTCGGCTATGCGGTGCGTGTATTCTCCGCGCTTCTTGCAATGGTGCGCGTATATCATCCGGGCATAAACGTGCCAACGGTTACGGCTGTCCTCCGCTATCGTCTTGAAGTTTACACCCATCACCGTAATAATGGCGGCTTTTATATCGCGGTGCTTTGGCGTTCGCTCGTACTCAACTATCATCCCCAAACCTTCCGCTATGTCGTGTTCTAAGGTCGCGCCTATACTCTGTTCCCAATTTGAAAGCATGTATATAGCGTTGCAATCAAGCAACAGCCGTATATCTACTTTCATCTGTTCTTTCCAATGTGCCGACGGCACAACGTGGCGAAGTGGGTTTACAACATCGAAGCCCTGCGCGGTAAGGTGTTCTTCTGCCTTGCCAAACCTCGCGGCGTACTCCGAAGGCTGTAACCCCGTTATCTTGCCACTTATGTAGTACTTTATCTTTCCCATGTACTGTTGCTTTTTGTTTTCTGTATTCTTGCCTTTTAAGGCGTTCTTTATGTTTCCGTGTTCACTTTCGCTCTTGGCTGCGAAATGCCGACAAACGCGCTTATTTGCGCCCGTGCGCTACTTCAGTCGTTTGGTTCTGCTGGTATTGTCGGCAAAGTTTCAAGCCTTGGGCGGTAGCTCTTGTTTTCAAAGCCTATCAAGTCGAACATTTCTATAAACCTGTCGGCTATCCGTGCGCCGTATCGCTTTTCTATATCCTCGTCGCCTATCAAGTTGGAGGTTATTATCGTGAACAGCTGGTTGTCGTAGCGGTAGTAAAGCAAATCAACCAACGGGCTAACCTCGTTACCCCAAACTTTTAGGCTTGCTGGCTCTATACCTACGTCGTCAATGTAGAGCAGTTCGGTAGTTTTCATGCGGTTTAGAAGGTCTTGCTTCTCGCCCCTTGCCGCTTCTGTTAGTGATGAAGCAGGAATAACTACTACACCCTTGCGCTCGTTCATGTATGGGCTATCGTACAAAAGCCCTATAAGCTGCGCTATTGCCTTGGCTAACGTGGTCTTTCCGTTTCCCGGCTCTCCGTAAAGGAATAACCCCGGCTTCGGGCTTGCTCCCAACAGCCAACGGGCAGCGCGTCTGATGTGGTCTATCGTGGCTTCGTCCCTCTTTAGAACGTGTCCGCGCTTCTCCACTTGGTAGCGGTAGCACTCGTATAGCATGTTCGGTATGTCCTCCGTGTACTTGTCTACCTTAAATCGTGCTGCGTAGGTGCTTTTTCTTCGTAGGAGTTTCGCAAACGCCGTTAAATCTATCCTTTGCGGTTGCTGTGCCTGTTGCTGGCTGCTTTTGTTTTCTGCCATCTTCTTTCTGTTTTACGTTATACCTTACCCGTAATTGGTTCACTAAGTGCCGAGCCGTGTCGCTGTAATCTTGGTGTCGCGCTTTGGTCAGCCGCCACTCGGCTACAACTTCTTCAGCTTCCTTGCGTAGTGCTTCGGGCGTTGTGTGTAGCTGCATGCAAATAACCTCAATGTTTGAACGGTTGGTTTCCTTGAAGAACTCGTTTAAGAAGGCTTCGTAATCTCCCGCTTCGCTTTCTTCTTCCTGCGCTCCGTCCTCGCTCTCGCGCGTGTGCGCGTTATCAACAACAGTATTATTATCTGATATTGATATAGATATAAGGTCGTTTTTGCTTGTTTCGCTTTGTTCCGTATCTTCTTCAAGTTGTTCTAAGTTGTCTTTGCTTGTTCCAACTTGTTTTACCTTGTTTTTAGTTGTTTTAGGTTGTTTTTCTTCGCTATCTTTTCCTTTTTTGGCGTTGCTGTTTCCTTTTGGTGCGCCGCCTTTCTTTCCGCGTTCTACATAGCTTTCGTATCTCTTTACGTTGAAGTCTATTTGCGGTTTGAAGGAAAGGAAAAGAGCAAGTACAATAGGGTCGGCTTCGTCTGCTGGCTCTTCTCCGTCGAAAGCGTATGCGTAAACCATTTGCGAAACTTTCTTATACGTTTCGGCAGGTAATACGGCTAACGCTTCTATTATGTTGCGGAACATTACTATACTATCTTGGCTCATATAACTGATGCTTTAATCGGGACGCGCCCCGAAGGTCGCGCCCCGGCTTTGGTTACTTACTCTTATACCTCCTGTTCTCTGTATGCCAAACAAAAGGCTTTGTCTATAATGGCGTTACAAGCAAATGGCGAAGCGGAAAGGATGGAAAGGTCTACTACCTTGCGTTCGTCCCCGTCGCGCTCTGTGCGCTCCTTTACTTTGGCGTTTATCCACGCCGTGATAACCACTTTAGCTGTATCTACGTCTTTCGTGCGTACAATGAAGTCGTAGGGCTTCTTTTCGGGTTCTTCCTCGTTCTCGGTGCTTATCGCTACTTCGGCTTCAACCTTGTAGTACTTGGTATCGTCGCGCGTTTCCTCGCCGTCATCGGGTTCTGCTCCCTCCTCGTTTCCTCCCTCCTTTGCTTCTACTGCCTTGCGTAGGCGGTCGTTAAGAATAACTACGTTATCCATCAGCTTTATGTCGGTAATGTCAAACGAATTTCTAAAGTTAAGTTCGATGTAATCCGTCGCTACCTCTATCGCCTTTGTCGCGTCCTGCGCTTGAAGGATGAAGTTATGGCGTTTCGTTCCAATTCTCGCGCTTACCTTGAACGGGTATAACCCGGTACGCTGGTTTGGTGTGGCTAATCTGCGCTGGTTGCTTACCTCTACGTCCTTTATCTCCTCTGCTTGGATGCTAAAGTTTATTTGCTGCGCTAAATCATCGTCTATGTAGCTGCCGCGTTCAAAAAGAATTTCGTTACGCTCAATGGTTACTACCTCGCCCGTACTCTCGTCTATAAAATCTTCGTTCCACGTCTTTAGCACGTTGGAAGCTAAGAATTTCCCCACGATCCGGCGAATGTCTGACGTTCTAAAACGTACTTCGTCTTTTCTCGTCTGTGTGTTTTCGGGCTGTATCATAACTTCTCAATTAGAATTTGTGCGTAAAGGTCGGTAAATGTGCGCCCGGCGTAGCGTGCCGTTTCGCGGTTGTGGAAGCAAAGCCGAGAGCCGAAGTGCGCAGACGTATTCGCAGCCGCGTAATACGTACTCGCGTACGAAAGCCCGGCACTCGCGCCGGAAGTGTCCCCGTCCTCTGTCTTAACCTCGTTTACCTCAATGTAGAAGTAGGGGTAGTACTTGTATTCGTCGGTATCTTCCCAGTTGGGCTTCCAGCCTTCGTTAAGTGCTTCGGTTATTGTTTCAAGCTGGCGGCGTGCTATCTCGTCCGGGCGGAAGCCTTGCGCCTTCATGGCTTCCTCGTCCATCGGTTCAATGCCCAAAACCTTACAAGCGTCTGCGTAACTCTTTACGCGGTTTGTGATGTCCTCGTACTCGCGTGCTTCGATGTAGAAGTCGAATATATTTACATCGTTCTCTACCAAATCCAAAGCCTTTGCTTGTGCGTCCTCTGTGCTGTCGTAGCGTCCTACCAATCGGTTGCTACCCTCGTTTGTCTTTTGAAATAGAAAAATCTTCTTCATGTCGTTGTCGTTTATTTGAATGTTAGAAAATGCTGCCTTCTTTGGGCTTGTGCGCGTCCTCAAAGAGGATGCGTCTTTGTCTTGCTATGGCTAAACGTACTTCCTTAATGGCGTTTTCGCGTCCTAATAGGCTTTCTTCGTAGTCCAATAGTTCCGCTTCGTTCTCCGCTAAGAAGTAGCCGCCCGACGTGGCTATTAGTCCGGGTAAAATATCCGTTGTGCGAATATGGTTTATTAGCTTACGGCATCGCGCTTCGTCTATCTTGTACCCTGCAACACTCAACCGCATTACTATCGTTCGGTTGGTTACTGCGTTCTTCTTGCCTTGCTTGGTCTTTAGTCCTTGCAATATGACGGGCAGCAGTACGTTTTCTTCGTACTCGCTTAGTGGCTGCGTCTGTTGGTCAAATCCTTTTATCATGACTAAAACGGGCTTTTGTTGAACTTGATTTTTAATCCGGGCTTCGCGGTATATACCGTTTTGTGCGTCGCCCTCTGTATGCCTTCACGGAAAGCCGTAGGGTTGCCGTTCCCTTCGCTTATGTGGATTAGTACGATGTTGTTTACCGCTGTTAGGTCGTTCGCCCTCAATGCGTCCAAACAAGTATAGTAGCTTAGATGGCTTCTTCGTACTCGCTCCTGCAAAGCTGCTGGAATGTCGCCGCTTTCAACTCTCCGTGCCAATATCTCCGGGTCGTAGTTGCATTCTATAAGAATGTTGTTTAACCCCTTGAATTTGCACGGCAAATAGAATGTGTCGGTAGCGAATAAAACGCCCCCAGTTTCCTCATGCCAAATGTAAAAGCCGAGCGGTTCTGCCGCGTCGTGCTTTGTCGCGAATGGAATAACCCGAAAGTTACCCAACGTAAGCGGAAGGTAGCCGTTCATGTCCTCCGTCTGCTGTATGGCTGTGGGTTTCCAACTTGTGCGTATTTTGGCGTTATCTATCGTGCCTTGTGAAGCGTAAACAGGTAGGGCGTACTTTAGGAACTCGTTTATTCGCCCTGCGTGGTCGCCGTGTTCGTGGGTTATCAGACAGCCTACAACCTTGTTTACTTTTCCTTTCAAAGCTGCCAGCACTTGCTTGAATGGCTTTCCGGCTTCGAGCAGGAGGGCTTCGCTTTCGTTCTGCAAGACGTATTCGTTACCCTCACTGCTTGACCCTATAACGGTTAGCTCCATCTTAGAAAGCTGGTTTGTTGGCGTTGTACGTTGGGGCTGCTGGCTGTGCCGTCGGCTGCGCTGGTGTCGGCTGTGGCTGCTGCTGTGCTGGCTGTGGCTGAACTACTGCCGCCGCGTTCGGGTTTATGCCAATAGTCGCGCCCGTGTTGGCTTCCTGCTTAATCTCCACGGCTACCGCGTCTACTACTTGGGTGCTGGTTTCGTCGCCGTCCCCGAAGTCTGACCCCGTTATATACTCGTAGAGTGCCTTCTTCGCCTTGCGCTCTGCCTTGCCGCGTATTTGGTCGTTGCTGCTGTAATCGTTCTTCACTACCGACACGTTAAGCGTAAAGGAGTTTTTCTCGCCGTTGTGTGAAAAACTAATCTTGCATGCAAGCTCCGCGTACTGTGGGTTTTGGCTTTTGTCCTGCCCAATCTCAATAACGTAGCGTACCCCCAACTTTTTAAGAAGGGCTGTATAGCCTTCCTTTGTCGGGTACATTCTTTCGGCGAGGATGTTGAATTGGTTGCCCGTTGGAAGCAAACCAATAATAACCGCGTCGATGATGCAGTCGCGTACTACGTCCCGGCTGTAAAGCGGCTTAACGTTACCGCGTTTGTCGGGCTTGCCCGTGCGGTCTGTCATGAAGCCTATCTTTGTGTTCATGAGGGGCATGAAAACTTTGTCCATTACCTCCTCTGTCAATGCTTCGCGAAGAAGGGTTACTACTCCTACGGCGTTGAACGCTGCCGCTACGTTGCCAACTATCTCTAACGTTTTCGCTTCTTGGCAAGCTAAAGCGAACTTTTCCTTAGCGGCTTCGATGGTCGCTGGTAATTTGGTACACATGGCTTTTATCTGTTTGTTACTGTAAAATCTTCTGTCGAAACTACCAACTTTACAAGCTGGCTGTTTACCGGGATAAACTCGTTCACGCTCTCGGCTTTGTCTATGAATATCGGTGCGCTTACTCCGTGGAAGGCGCAAAGGGTGTTAATCACGTCCAGCCCTGCGTTTACCTTCCCTGCTGTGTTCTTGTCGGCGTACCTTACACCGTCTATGTAGCAAACGCAGTCGGGTACTTGCTTCGCGTCCTCTATCTGTGTGCGGTACATCTTGAACTGAACACGGCTAAACAAAGCGTTTACGCGGCGTTCTACCTCGTTCATTCTTGCCGTCGTGAACTCGTCTATAAGCGTTTCTTCGTTCTGAAGGTCGGCTTTCTCCTGCGCCAACTTTGCGGCTTCCTCGCGAAGTTTCGCTACCTCCGCGTTGTTGGTTTCTATGGTCGTGCGTACTCCGAGCAAACGTTCCACGCCTTTAAGCTGCGCGGTTATACTCTCCTTGCGCTGGCGTAGCTCTGCCGTGTTGCTTGCGTTGGTAGTGTCGGCGGTTGGAAGTTGCGCGGTAAGGCTTGTAATCTCGCCTTGTAGCTTTACCCACTCGGGCAGCGTTTCGGGTTTGATGTCCGGCTCTGTGCTTACTCTTGGGCTTTCTGCAAGTGTCTTGTTAAGAAGGGCGCGGCGGTTGGCTATGTCTGTTGTTTCCGTGCTGTGCTTCGCTTCCAACGTTGCAAGCTCGCCGTTAAGTCGGCTTATCTCGGCTTCCTGCTGCTCTATCTGTGTCGTTAGTCCCTTGCCTTTCTCGTTGATGGTGTTAAGGCGTTTTTCTTTATCCTCGCCAAACTTTACCCTTGCGGCTTCGCGGTTCTCATTGTAAGCCGCCTTCGCTTCCTCGTCCTTGCAACAGATGTTGAACAAAGGGCAAACGAGGCTTTCTGCTTCTCCGCTGAACTCTTCGGCGTTCACCTTGTACCAACTTTCGCGTAATGCGTCCTGCTGGCTCTTGGTTTCGTCCGTGTAACGCTGTACTTGCTGGATGCGTGTCTGTATTCTTGCCTTGTCGCTGGAATAAGCGGTTTCTACGCTTCTTGCTTGCGCGTCCAATGTCTGCATATCACGGGCAGCGTTATTGTAGGCTTCGTTCGTCTTGTAGGCTTGGTTACGCGCTGCTTCCTTGGCTTCAAAGAATACTTTTTGCTGGGCGGTTTTGCGCTCGTTGATTTGCTGCTGTATCTTTGCCGCGTTCTCGTAGGCTATGCGGTTGGCTTCAGCTGCCGACGATGCCGCCGTGTCAATCTCTGAAAGCTCGCCTTCCAAACGTGTTTTGTCGGCTTCCAAAGCTGCGTAGTCGGGTGCTGTCGGCGTTACTCGCGTTATTGCGTCTATGGCTGTGGGTATCTTCTCCAGCCTGTCGCTTATCTTGCTTTTCTGTACCGCTACTTCGCGCTTGTAGTCCTCCAGCGTCTTGCCCGTCACTCTTGCAAGAAGGGCGGCAAACTCGGCGTTATCTTTCGCTACGTCGGCTTCGCTCACGTTCCCGGCTATCTGTAAGAGCATTTCGCGCTGTGCCTTCCAATGAAGGGTAAGAAAATAGTAAGGGTCTGTTATTACCTTAAACACGGCTTCGGGGATGATGTCGTTAATACGCTTGTCGTACTCTGCCTTTGTTTTCAATGGTACGCCGTTACTGAAGTAGTCGGTATGGTGTCCTTTCAGTACGCGCTCCGTTTCGCCGTTGGGTACTTTCCATTCCTCAACCAATACGCGGCGGAACTCCACGGTATCAACCGCGCCCGTTTCGGTGTCTATTACATCAAACGTGCCGCTTACTTCGTGTTCGAGGTCGGGAATGAAGTTGCCGTTAGCATCGTTGGTCTTGATGCCAAACTTGCTATCGGTGTTGCCCTCACTGTCTTTGCCCCACAGGAGCCAACTGAAAGCGTCCTTAATGGTGGTTTTACCCGTGCCGTTGCGTCCGCTGATGGTAGTCGTGTTCTCGCTGAACTCTACCGTTACGTTGCGTAAGCCCTTGAAGTTGCAAAGGGTCAAACGCCTAATTTTTACTTGTTTGCTCATATAGCTGTTGTTATGGTTATTTGTCGTTTTTGTTACTTCCTGCTAATTGTAGTGCCTTTTCCGCATCGATGATTATCAATGAGCCGCACTGTGTTATAGCTTCGTCCAACTTGCCGGACTGCTTTAGGCGTGAAGCGGTTGTTTTGCTGCACCCTAACAAGTTCATCAAGCCTTTAAGCCCGTAAACGTACCGCCGCTTCTCGTTGTCCTTGGGTGTCGTTCCGCTTAGAACTTGCCTTACTCGCGTTTCCACTACGTCTAAGAAATCGCCTACCGTAAGGTCTATTACTCGCGTGTTGTCGTTAATCTTCATATTGCTGTCCTCCTTCCGTTATTCTTCGTTGTCCTTAATGTCGGGGAGCACGTTAGCACAAACCCAAAGCGAAGCGCAAAAGTTGGCTACAATCAAGAATACCGCCCAAAATGGTATAGAGTCCATATCCACGGCAAAACCGCAAATAGCCACGCTTACCCAAATAATGAGCAGTTTGTCGTACCACTTTAACGGGCGTTTCCACTTTATGCCGAAAATTCTATATAACTCGTTCATAACTCAAAAGTTTAGGAAGTTAATACTATCGTTGCTTTCGCTGCCGCGTCTTGCAGCCCTCGCTACTCGCGTTATCCTTGAACGTCTGCCAACTCTGAAAATATCATCGAAGCTGGTTAGTTCGCGTGGAACAAACGCTATAAGAAGAACTACCGCTATGAAGGCGCGTTTTAATGGGTCTAAGCTGACAGGTACGCCGCACTTCGTGCAAAACCACCAAACGCACAATTCCGTAGCCTTTTGGATGCCTATCTTGGCGTAAATGTTCCGGGCTGTGTTCTCTATGGTTCGCGTTGAAACAAATAGTTTGTCTGCTACCTCCTTCTTGCTTGCGCCCCATGCCAATAGTTCGGCTATTTGGCTTTCGCGTTTGCTTAGTTCTGCGTTCAGTTTCATGCGCCCCAAATGTTTTTAGTAACGCCGAAGCGGTTAAACACTCCTTCTACGGCTTCCGCCTGTGTTACCTTCGGTTCGATGGCTCCCATGCGGTATGCGTAGAAGCTGTTACGGTTGTTGATGCCTAAAGCCTTTTTCAACTCCTCTACGACTGTCTTATAGTCGCCCATCTTCACTTGCTTTAAGCCGCTGTTAAAACCCTGCTGTTTGCCTTTCGGCTTGTTCTCTGTTAATACCATGACTTATAAAATTAGAAGTTAATAATTTGTGCTCGGTCAGTGGTTCGCCCACCATACGCCCGAAGCGTACCGAGCTTGCGGTTCTGTTTCCTGCTGTCACCGGTTTATAGCCTTCACGAAAGGGATACTTTCTCCGTTGGCTTCTCTATTGTGAAATGTGGCATTTCGTATTATTATGATACGTTATAAGGTAATAAAGCCCTTACCCGTTTAGCCCTCCTTACTCTTTAGCCACTCGTCCCGACGCTTACGGCAGGATTCTAAGTCGTTGCCGATACAGCTGAATAGCTCGCCGTCTGTGTGGCGGTAGTCGTATTGCATGCGGTGGTAGACTTTTCTACCGAGCCTTGTCGTGAAGAACTCTAAGTTTTCACTTCCTGCGGCGCAAACGCTGCACCCTCTTTCGTCGTTCATCTTTGTTGCCATGTCTGTATCTCCTTTATTTGTTGTAGAATGTTATTCTTAAACCTCGTCTTAACTTACAGCAGCAGCTGTCGTTGTTGAAGGAAGCCTTTATAGCGCGTGTTACGAACTTGTCCGCCAACTCTTCGCCAATCAAAGCAAGCAGCCCGGAAACACCTACCAAAGTGTTTATACGCTTGCCTTCTGAGTTAATTCCGCTTGCCTTTATAAGGAAGTTGCGGTTAATTGTTTTACTTGAATGTACCATATAGCTTTATTTTTAATTCAAAATTAGCGTGTTTTTGCTATTGCAAGCTGCTCGGAAATTGTGTACCTTTGCACTTGTATTATTAACACGTTGCAAAGATAGATATTAAGCATACAATATGCAAATAAAAAGCCTACAAAATGTTTGTCTAAGCGAATATTTAACAAAAAGATACAATTATGGACGAGGAAAATACCGTAAAGTCGCGTCTAAAGGCGTTTGTAGCGTACTTAAATATGAGTGAGCGCGAATTTTGCCGTACTATCGGCGTGGGTTCTGCCTATATTGCAAGTATCAAGAAATCAATTAAGGCAGACAAATTAGAAGCAATAAGCAGACAATACCCCGAACTTAACCCGGTTTGGCTTATACGCGGCGATGGGGAAATGTTACAACTTAGAAACAACAATAGTACGCAATCGGAACAAACGGCAAATATCGCGCCTTCTGAAATGCTCTATAAGCTGCTGGAAGATGCGAAGGAAGAAAAGGCGCGTTTGCTTTCAATAATCGAAAGCCAACAGCGTACTATCGAAACGCTTGCCGAACTGACTAAAAAAGCCAATGCCCAAACGGGCGCAGCTGCCGGATGTGCCGCTGTCGGTTAGTGTTCGGGCGTAAGGTTGAACTTTGGTAAATGCTCTAATACATTATAATAGAGGTATATAGAATAAATAAGCGTTGTATTATGGTGATACGCTCAAACGCACAGAAACGCCCTTTTTAGCGCGTTTTCCCGTCTTGGCTTACAACTATACCATTTTTACGCAAAATGCGCTTAAATCGAAAATGTTACAGAAATAACTATACGGCTATGGTGGAAATTGAAGTAGATAAGTATTATAGCAATCGCGGTTACTATCCTTATATGACCGCGCAAATATTCGACGCGCTGGAAGCTGCCTACCTTTCGGGGGCTGCTACTGCGCTTGTGCCGGAAACGGACTACAAGGTTATGGTTTCTAATATAAACGCTTCACTATGCAAAGGACAAACAGCGACGCGGTAAACCGCCGTTTCTTTATCGCTATTGACGCGCTTGTTACTTACAAGTTGGTTAGCTCGTTAAGCGGTTTTTGTGTCCTGCATGGGTTAAGCCCTTCACGTTATCGGGAAATGCGCCGCCAATTTGGACTAACGCCAAAGGAAGGCTATACGGCGCGTTATCGCAATATGGAAATAGAAACGCTTAGTATATTGGTAGCAAATTATCCAATATCCGCGCTTTGGCTTCTGACGGGGCGCGGTAATATGCTAACAAAGAAAATATGAAGTTTTCTATAAAGATAGGTTTGCACGTTAAACGTACCGCAAAGGAAACGGAAGCTACGGAAGAAGTACCCATTAGGCTGCGCGTAAGCTGGGCTTCTCTCCGTGTTGATATCCGTTCCGGGTATGTTATCGCCCCTTCCAAATGGGACGATATAAACTCTTGTGTTCGTCTTGGGGCAAAGAATAGCTATAAGCAGACTTCGGGCGAAATCAATAGGGCGTTAATCAATCTGTCGGCAAAGGTGGAGGAGGTGCTTGCTCGCTTTGAAATGGAAAACAAACGTTCGCCAACTACTGCCGAATTTAAGGCGGCGTTTAATGAAGCGGCAGGACGTGCGAAGCCAAAGGAAGAAACGGAAGCAAACGAGGTTAATGGGTTCTTCGATGTCTTTGACCTCTTTACAAAAGAAATGGGGGTTACTAATAATTGGTCTAAGGCTACCTATACGAAGTTTGCAAGTATTAAACAACACTTGCTAAAGTTCTGCCCGTCGCTTTCTCTGTCGGACTTCTCTAAGGCTGACTTTGCGGCGTTCGTTTCTTACCTCCAAACGGAAGAGAACCAACTTAACACAACGGTAGCCAAAAACGTAGGCTTCTTGCGCTGGTTCTTGCGTTGGGCTGCTTCCAACGGCTACTATAATGGCGCGGCACATCTTCAGTACCGCCCACGTTTTAAGGGGCTGGACTGTAAAGAGGTTATTTATCTAAGCTGGGAAGAACTGCAGCACTTTCTAAAATTCAAGTTCCCGAAAAACAAACCTTCGCTTTCGTCTGTGCGCGATGTGTTCTGCTTTTGCTGCTTTACTGGGCTTCGCTACTCTGATGTTGCCCGTCTGCGTCTGTCTGACGTTAAGCGCGAAGCAAAGCCGCCGTATATCTCTATCGTAACAAAGAAAACTACGGCGCGGTTGCATATAGAACTAAATAAGTACGCGCTATCAATACTTGACAAATACAAGGACTTGGAACTACCAAAGGGCAGGGCATTGCCTGTTATTAGTAACGTGAAAATGAACGAACACCTACACGAAGCCGCCGAAATCGCCGGGCTTGACGAGCCTATAAGGGTCGTTTCGTATCATGGTAGCGTGCGGACTGAGGAAATAGTGGAAAAATACGCACTTCTGACCACTCATGCCGGAAGGCGTACTTTTATAGTAAACGCGCTTCGGCTGGGTATTCCTGCACCCGTTATAATGGAATGGACGGGACACAGCGACTATAAAGCCATGAAGCCGTATATTAAAATCGTGGACGCTGCGAAGGTTGAAAATATGGATAAGTTCAATTCTTACGGCGAAGATGAAAAATAGCGTACCCGAAAAAGTACCCGTTTTCTGCTTTAATGTTTGGAACTATCGGTTTCAAATGGTATTCACGAATATATAAAAAACGTAGCCAACTACTTATAAATGAATATAGTTGGCTACGTTTGGTTACAAAGATGTTAGAGCCTCTCTCTCCGCGTTTAATCTTGATTATCAAGGTATTACGATTTAAGTACCCGA